>JGI20215J15232_1000101_pt1 | contig 22420 bp, 20 predicted proteins | sample WetSurMetagenome_2_FD_15232 | JGI IMG/M metagenome (IMG submission 15232) | reverse complement strand
CGTCGCCGGTGCAGGCGATGACCGAGTCAGCTTCCCGTTTCCGCAGGAGGATGGACAGCCTCCGACCGCGGAGGAGCCTCCGGAAGGCGAATTCCGCGAATGCGGGAACCCTGCGCAGGGCCGGTTCCGGCGGCATCTGCTCGAATGCGTATGGGAGATCCGCCGGAGGCCTCGAGGAGGAGGTGCGCGGGCTGCCGACCAGGAGGATCTCCGAGGGATCGAGCGCGCCCAGCAGCCTGCCGAGGATCACCGACTGGCCCGAGGGCATCCACGGGGCTGCATGGCTGAGAACCGCTTTCAGGGGCACCCGTCAGCCCTCCCCGCCCCGCCGGCCGCCTCTGCGCAGGAGTCCCCTCGAGAACGCGGTGAGCGGGTGTGCTAACCTCCTGAACGCCGACCACCCCTTCCCGGGGGCGCGTCCCGCGATCCGGAGCGCGGTCTGGATGCAGACGATCCTCCGGAAGGCTTCGACTGTCGCAGCCGCATCATCGGAGGGGATCGCCGCCACGAGGTTGACGGGCCTGCCTGGGCGGAGCGAGCGCGTGGTTATGGAACCCTCGAGATCCGTATAGAAGAACACCTTGCGAGGCAGGAAGTCGTATGTCTCCTCGCCGATGTCGCAGATCACATGGTGCCGGTTGACCCCCGCGGGCTCGCGGTAGGGCGTGGAGATGATCGCGATCCGTGTGAAGACCAGCCGGCGCACGATGTCCATCCCGTCCGGGATGTGCTCCACGACCTCGTTGGAGACGACATAGTCCCAGGCGGTTCCGTCGCCGGGCCTCGTGCAGCCTGCCGCGTCCCGCACCTCGAAGGAGATGTTCCCGGCGGAGTAGTGCCCGCGCGCGTACTCGACGGCTTCGGGCGAGGAGTCGCAGGCGGAGACCGTCGCACCCGGGAGGTCCGACAGTATCCTGCTGCCGTATCCGGTGCCGCATCCGAGGTCGAGTATACGGACCGGAGCCGGCGCTCCTGCCGCCTGACGCCTCCCGAGGTCGGACGCTATGAGCCTGCGGCAGAAATCGTACCTGGCGACGTGCCGCCTGACCTCCGCAGCATCGTGGGAGTGGCCGGGCACCAGGCGGTGTCCGTCGTCTGCAACCCGGTCCTCGAAATCGCCCGGGGGCCGCATCTAGTGGCTTCCATCGATGCGGGCCGTGCTCCATTCGAAGCGGGGCCTGACGACGCCGTCCATCCCGCCGGTGTAGTCCCCCCGGGCCGAGCCTTCGGTCTCGTGGACGGTGAAACCCAGAACCTCGTCCTCCCTGAACGACCAGGAGTAGCCGTCCCCCCAGATCATCAGCGAGATCGAGAATCTCCCGTCGGGGAAGAAATCCCCCGGGACCCTGCAGACGCTCCTGAAGAGGCCTTCGGGACGGGGCCTGTCGTGCCATCCGGCATCGGAGTTGCTGATCGACCCCAGGATGCACTCCCCGTCCGGGCCGAAGATCATGGCGGTGACGCCGAGCCTCGCGCCCTCGCGGAGGTTCAGGTAGTCGACCTCGATGTCGAAACCGTCGCGGCTGTCGATGTCGGCGGTCACGGAGCCGTCGGCCCCCCTGATCCTCGCCGCAGCCAGCCTTGCGCGCCCGTCGCCGGGAGCCCTGGCCGGATCGGGCCATGACCTCTCCGCGGACCAGGAGGTATCGTCGTGCTGATAGGCCTTCACGACCTCCAGCACCCCTCCGAAGGCTGCGCCCTCACCTTCCTCCAGGAGGAGGGCCATATTACACAATTTCTTTACGGCTATCATGTTATGGCTCACGAACAGGACGGTCCGGCCCTCGCGGGAGACCTCGCCCATCTTCCCGAGGCATTTCTGCTGGAAGCGGGCGTCGCCCACCGCCAGAACCTCGTCGACCAGCAGGATCGAGGGCTCGAGATGCGCCGCCACTGCAAAGGCCAGCCTGACGTACATCCCGCTCGAGTAGCGCTTGACCGGGGTGTCCAGGAAACGCTCGACCTCGGCGAACTGGACGATAGTATCGAACTTGCTCCTGATCTCCGCCCTCTTCATGCCGAGGATGGCTCCGTTCAGGAAGATGTTCTCCCTCCCGGTCAGCTCGGGGTGGAATCCCGTACCGACCTCCAGGAGGGAGCCGACCCTCCCCCTGAGCTCCACCCTCCCCGTCGTGGGGGGGGTGATCCTGGTGAGTATCTTGAGAAGCGTGCTCTTGCCCGCTCCGTTGCGCCCGATGACAGCCAGCGCGGTGCCCTGCCCGATCTCGAAGCTCAGGTCGCGAAGCGCCCAGATCTCGCTCGCGGCGGACCTGTCTCGGGCCGCCGGCGCGGCACGGCGGACGAGGGTGGCGAGGTCCTCTCGCAGGGTGCGGTACCCGGTGCCCCGGGTTCCCAGCCTGTACCTCTTCCCGAGCGACTCGACCCTGACTGCGGGTTCGCTCATCCCCGGGCCTCCGAGCTGAGGACCGTCGTGGACCTGCTCTCAGACGACATCCGCAAACGACCTCTCGACGCGCCTGAAGTAGAGGTATCCCCCGGCCAGGAGCAGGAGGCTCGCGGCGGAGGATACCAGGAACTCGATGCCCGGCGGAGCGCCGCCCACAAGGGCCCATCGGAAGCCCTGGATGACTCCGGCCATGGGGTTGATCGCATAGACCATCCGCCAGGGGCCTCCGGGTATGTAGGAGGCCGAGTAGGCCACAGGAGAGGCGTACATCCAGATCTGGGTGATGAAGGGAAGGGCGTGCTGCACGTCGCGGTACCGGACGTTCAGGGCGGAGAGCCAGAGGCTCACTGCGAGGGCCGCGACCAGCGCGGCGAGGGTGAAGAGGGGCAGTGCGAGGATCGCCCACGAGGGGGGCACGCCGTAGAAGACCATCAGGCCGGCCATCAGCACGATGGAGATGAGGAAGTCGAAGAGGCAGGCGCCCACTGCTGCGAGCGGTATGACCAGCCTCGGGAAATAGACCTTGGTCATCAGGTTGGCGTTTCCCACCAGGCTGCCGCCCGCCCTCTGCAGGGCGCCGGCGAAGAGCTGCCACGGCAGAAGGGCGGCAAGGCTGAAGAGCGGGTAGGGCACGCCTTCCGAATCGAGCCCTGCGAGCCTTCCGAAAACGACGCTGAAGACGATCATTGTCAGCAGCGGCTGCAGCACCGCCCAGGACACTCCCAGCAGCGCCTGCTTGTACCTGACCTTGATGTCGCGCCACGTCAGGAACAGGAGCAGCTCGGAATGTCCGGCAAGCTCTCCGAGGCCCGAGGATCGGCCCCGCGGCGTGATGACCGAGATGTCCGGGCCCTGGGCTCGCGATCCTGCGCCTGTCTTCATGCTGCACATTCCCGGGTGATCGTGGAGGGAACCTACCCGTGTCGAAGATACGTCCCCGCATCGCCATTCTCAAGCGGATGATCGCTGGAGCGTCTCCTGCGCCTGCGCCGAGCTTGACCCGGGGCCGGACGCAGGATAAGCTTCGATGAGCACGACGAGACAGGGGGCTGTACGCTGAAAGTCGGCTTCTACCACAATCTCCCAACGGGCGGCGGCATCCGCGTCGCCTCGCAGCAGCTCGGGTGCCTGGCCGACAGGTTCACCTGGAGCGTGCACGCTCCGGAGGGCTCGGCCCCCTTCGCCCCCGACCCCGGGATCCCGGTCAGGATCTGGCCCTTCGCGCTGGGCAACCGCTTCACCGGAGCGCGCAGGCTGCTTTCTCCCGTCCTCCTCTACTTCAAGCTGGCCGGGCTCGTCAGGGTGTCCCGCAGCATCGGCCGGGCAATCGACGCCGAGGGCTGCTCCGCCGCGCTGGTGCACCCCTCGATGATCCTCTACGCCCCTCCGGTCCTGCCCGCCATGAGGACCCCGGCGGTCTTCTACTCGCACGAGCATCCCAGGCACCTCTACGAGCCCGGCATAACCAAGACCCCGAGCCCTCTGACGGAGCTGACCGTGCTGCCGCTCCGACTCGTGGAGCGCAGGATGGACAGGAGGGACCTGGCCTCGGCGAGCATCCACGCCTGCAACTCCGACTACGTGGCGGGCTGGATCGAGCGCATCTACGGAAGGAGGCCCGTGGTTGTCCGCCCCGGGATAGACTCCTCCGTCTTCACACCCGGGCATCCGGGCCGGATCGAGGGTTACGCCCTCTCCGTGGGGGCGCTGACCAGCCTCAAGGGACACGACATGGCGATCCGGGCGCTGGCCCTGGTCTCCCCGTCGCTGCGGCCGAGGCTGGTCATCCAGGCGGACAGGGGGCACGGGGCCGTCGCGAAGAGGCTCGAAGTCCTCGCCGCGGCCCTGGGCGTCTCGATCGAGTTCCGCCATTCCAGCTCGCTCGAGTCCATAGTCGAAACGTACAGGCAGGCCTCCCTCGTTATCTGCGCGCAGCAGGCCGAGCCGTACGGCCTCGTCCCGCTCGAGGCGATGGCGTGCGGCAAGCCCGTGATAGCGGTGAACGAGGGCGGATTCCCCGAGAATGTGGAGGACGGGATCACCGGCCTGCTGGTCAGGCGCGATCCCCCCGGGATGGCCGCGGCAGTCGCGAGAGTGCTGTCCGACAGGCTCCTGGCGGAGTCCCTCGGCTCCCGCGGCAGGGAGTTCGTGTCCGGGGAGAGGACGATCACAGCGCACACGGAAGCTATCGCCGGGCTGATAGAGAAGGCGGCGTCCCTGTGAAACGGCACTTCGCCTGAAGATCTGCGTATTCCACAACCTGCCATCTGGAGGCGGGATACGGGCCCTCTCCGGGATGCTGGCCCACCTCCCTGCAGGTCACGAGGTCGAGGTGCACTGCCTCGAGGGCTCGGCCCCCCTCGAAGGCGCGCCGGGGATCCCGGTCGAGATGCACCCGTTCGGAGGCAGCGCGCGCCCCGGGGGCTTCAGGAGGCTCCTGCTACCGCTCACGGCCTCGTCGCGCCTCGACCTGCTCGACTGCGCATGCAGGAGGGTGGCGGAGGCGATGGAGTCCGGGCAGCCCGATACCGTCATCGCCTTCAACTCGATGTACCTCGCCGCGCCTCCAGTCCTGAGGCACCTCGCGGCTCCCGGCTCCTATTTCTGCTACGAGTACCCGAGGCACATCTACGAGCCCCACACCATCAGGCGCACGGGCCATCCCCTGCTGGAGCTCATGCTCGCACCCCTCTCCCGCAGGGAGAAGGTCATGGACCGGGCCTCGACCCTCTCGGCCGGCAGCATCCTCTGCCTGTCCTCCTACATGCAGGCAAGGCTGAAGGAGATCTACGGCAGGGAGGCGTCCGTCGTCAGGCCGGGGGTGGATGGCGGCTTCTTCCGCCCTGCGTCTGCCGGCGGGGGGGGAGGCTTCGGTCTGTCCGTGGGGGCGTTATGGCCGTACAAGGGACACGAGCTCTCGCTCCGGGCGGCGGCCGCGGCGGGGCTCCACCATTTCGTGGTGGTGGCCGACAGGGAGTTTCCCGGGTACAGGAGGCGGCTGCAGGACCTCGCCCGCAGGCTGGGAGTCAGGCTGCTCGTGCTCCAGAGGCTCTCCGACCCCGAGCTGCGGCAGCTCTACCGCGATGCCGCGGTTGTCCTGTGCTGCCAGAAGGACGAGCCCTACGGCCTTGTCCCGCTCGAAGCCATGGCCTGCGGCGCCCCTGTCGTGGCGGTGGCGGAGGGCGGCTTCCCCGAGAACATCGAGGACGGGGTGACCGGGATACTCGTCCCGAGGGACGAAGGCGCCGCCTCGGCTGCTGTCTCCAGGCTCCTGGCGGACAGGGGGGCCGCACGGTCGATGGGCGTGAAGGCCCGCGAATGGGTGATCTCCGAGCGCTCGCAGGAGGCGGGGGCCGCAGCCCTGGCGGCTGCGCTGGCCGGGATCACCGTCTCCTGAAGGTCGCCCCCATCCTGCCTGAGAACCCGTCGAAGACGGCCTTCCACATCCAGTAGACCAGTCCGCCCTTGCGGCGCAGCGGATAGATGAGCGTCTTGGCACCCGCCGCGCTCAGGATGTATGCGCAGAAGACCGTGAAGTCCCTGCGCCCGAGAAGGGACTTCGCGAGCGCGATCCTGTTGCGCAGGGTGTAGTAGACGGCGAAGGGCGAGAGCACCCCTCCCGCGCTGACCGAGACGTGGTGGAAGACCTCGGCGCCCGGGATCAGCCATATCTCGCCTCCGGCCTCTATCGCCCGGATTGAGAGATCGGCGTCCTCGTAGTACATGAAGAACTCTTCGCGATAGCCTCCGAGCGAGCGGTAGAGCGCGGTCCTCGTCATCGTGGCGCAGCCCGTGGAGAAGACCGTCGGCTCCGGAGACGCGGGGAGGCTGGACCTGAGGGGCCAGCGTCTCTGGTCGAAGATCATCCTGCGGGGCACGAACGCTCCGCCGGCGCTCCAGACCGAATCGGGCTGGGACGCGAAGTAGACGGCGGGGGTCGCGATGGCGCAGGCTGGGTGCTCCTCCATGAAGGACAACAGCTTCGAGATGGTGTCCGGCCTGACCGTGGCGTCGTTGTTCAGGATGAACGTGTACGGGGCCTCGCCGGGCTCCATGAGGTCGAACGCGCGGTTGTTGCCGCCGGCGAACCCGGTGTTCTCGCGCAGGGCCTTGAACCTCAGCCCGGGGTGGTCGGAGAGCCAGGGGGGCGGGGGAGTGCGGCTGTCGTTGTCCACCAGGAGGGGCAGCACCTCGACACCCTCCGACTTCTCGATCGAGTCGAGGCAATTGCGCGTGTGATCCCACTGGTCGCGGTTGATCAGGAGAACGGCAACCTTCATCTTCTCCCCTCCTCAAGCCCGGAAGATAACCCGGGACATGGCCGCGTACAGGCCGGGCTCCGACCGGCTTTGCCCCTTCGCCGCCCCCGGGTGTATTGTTCGATCCTGTTGTCCCGGGAATCGGTGCGCTCAAAACCAAGAGGTGATCCTAGTCTGATGAAAGCCCTGATAACCGGAGGAGCCGGCTTCATCGGTTCCCACCTTGCGGATCTCCTGCTTTCCAGAGGCTATTCGGTCAGGGCGCTGGACGTCCTCGACGAGCAGGTCCACGGGCCGGGGAAGACGCGCCCCGCCTATCTCGATCCCGAGGTGGAGCTGGTGGTCGGGGATGTCCGGGACGGCTCGGCCGTCTCATCCGCCCTGGAAGGCTGCGACATCCTCGTCCATTTCGCGGCCGCCGTGGGCGTCGGGCAGTCGATGTACCAGATCGAGCGATACACGTCCATCAACTCGCTCGGTGCCGCCGTGGTGCTCGAGCAGGCTGCCAGGCGCGCGGGTTCGCTCGCGAAGATGCTCGTCGCGAGCTCCATGTCCATATACGGGGAAGGCCAGTATTCCTGCCCCTCGTGCGGCCTCGTGGCCCCGCGTCTGCGCACTCCGCGGCAGCTCTCGGCGAGGGAGTGGGAGATCAGGTGCCCCGTCTGCGGAGGCATCTGCACGCCGGTCCCCACACCCGAGACCAAGCCCCTCTATCCGACATCGATCTACGCGGTCACGAAGCGCGACCACGAGGAGATGTTCCTCGCCGTGGGCGACGCCTACTCGATACCGGTCGTGGCGATGAGGTTCTTCAATGTCTACGGGACCCGGCAGGCGCTCTCCAACCCCTATACGGGAGTGGGCGCCATCTTCGCGCAGCGGCTGCTCAACGACAGGCCTCCGGTGATCTTCGAGGACGGCGGGCAGAGTCGCGATTTCGTCCATGTCGGCGACATCGCCCGGGCATGCCTTCTCGCGCTCGAATCAGAAGCCACCGGCGAGGTCTTCAACGTGGGTACGGGAAAGCCCACCACGGTGCTCGAGATGGCGCGGGCCCTGGCGGGACGGCTGGGCAGACCCCCCGAGGTCGAGATACGGAACCAGTTCCGCGCCGGTGACATCCGCCACTGCTACGCGGACACGGCCAAGGCCGCCGGCATTCTCGGGTTCGAGGCCTCGCGGGATTTCAGCGATGGAGTGGACGAGCTCGTCGGCTGGGTGAAGACCTGCACCGCGGCCGATCTCGTGGAAAAGGCGACGGAGGAGCTGCAGCAGCGGGGGCTGGCCCGCTAGTGAGAGTCCTCCTCGACGGCAGGGCGCTGCAGCCCGAGATGGACGGCATCGGCCGCTACACATCCGCGATCTCGAGCCGGCTTCCGGCCCTGAGGCCCTCGTGGCAGTTCACGCTGGTGGTGTCCAGGGGGGCTGCCCACCACATTCCCTCGGCCCCCAACCTCTCCGTGATCGAGTCCCCGGTGCCGCGCTTCAGGCCCGGGGAGAAGAGGGGCCTCGCCGGGATCGTCGCGACCTCGAAACCCGATCTCGTCCACGGATTCTCCATGGCCGGCCCCGTGTACGACGGCATCCCTGCCACGTTCACGATTCACGATCTCATGGTGCTCGAGCTGGAGGGTTACTTCGGCCCGTCGCGAGTCCGCAATGCGTTGTTCAGAAAAGTTTTCCGAAAGCTGATCGAGCGTTCCACGGCGGCTGCGTCAGCCCTGGTGGTTCCCACCGAGTGGGTTGCCGACAGGCTCGTCGCGATGTTTCCGGGAACCGCGGGCAGGATCGCGGTCATCTACGAAGGTCAGGACCTCTTCGATCCCATGAGGTCCGGCGGAGGACCGCAGCGGGGGGACTTCCTGCTGTATGTCGGCAACGCACGGGCATACAAGAATATCCCGAATCTCCTCCGGGCGCTGTCGGTCGTCGCGGGCAGGGGCCTCCTGCCGCCGGTCGTGATGGTCGTGAGGAGGGACAGGGCCTTCGGAGACCTCTCGAAAGCCATCTCGGCCGCGGGGCTTTCGGGAAGGATCGAAGTCCTCTCCGCGGTCCCGGAGGAAAAGCTGCGCGAGCTCTACTCGACCTGCCTCGCGTTCGTCTCGCCTTCGCTCAGCGAGGGCTTCGGCCTACCGGTTCTGGAGGCCATGGCCGCGGGTGCCCCCGTTCTGGCCAGCAGGGGCACGGCGCTGGAGGAAGTGGCCGGCGACGGAGCCCTGCTGGTGGATCCCCGTGACCCGGAGGCGATCGCCGCAGGGGTGGCGGAGCTCTGCGGAAGCGCGGAGATGCGCTCCGAGCTCTCGGCAAAGGCTTCGGCAAGGTCGATACTCTTCAGCTGGGAAGCCGCCTCGGCGCAAATAGCAGACATGCTGGAAGGAGTCCTCACGAGATGAAAGTAGCCGTCATCAACGCACCCTTCATGAACGGCAGGTTCTCGAGGCCTTCGCGCTCACCCGCGATCAACAAGAGCGGCACGCTGTACTGGCCGTTCTGGCTCTCCTTCGGCGTCGGATCCCTGGAGGCCGCAGGCCACGAGGTCCTGTTCCTCGACTGCCCGGCCGACAGCATCGACGAGAAGACCCTGGCGGCGCGGGTCCGGGACTTCGATCCCGGCATGATCGTGCTCGACACCTCGACGCCCTCCGCCTACAACGACCTCGCCATCGCCAGCGCACTCGGCCTCGAGTGCCCACGGGCGAAGGTCGTCATGGTGGGCACTTTCGCGAGCGCGCTGCCCGAGCTGTGCATCAGGCTCGCCCCGAGGGTCGACGCCGTGGCGGTCAGCGAGTACGACGCCACCCTGGTCGACGCGGCCGCCTCGGTCGACGATCTGACGAAGGTGGCCGGCATGGTCGTGAACCGGGAAGGGGAGCTCGTGACCACTCCGGTCCGCGAGCCCATCCAGGATCTCGACTCCCTCCCCTTCCTCGCGGATGTCTACAGGAAGCACCTCCGGCCCGAGAACTACTTCTACGCAGCTTCCCGGTATCCGTGCATCCAGATGATCACCAGCCGCGGCTGCCCGTACAGATGCTCCTACTGCCTCTGGCCGCAGGTCCTTCACAAGGGTCGGTACCGCACCCGGTCCCCTGAGAACGTGGCCCGGGAATTCCAGCTCTTCAGGGAGTATTTCCCGCAGGTCCAGGAGGTCGTCATCGAGGACGATACATTCTCCGCGGACAGCAGGAGGGTCGAGGATGTCTCGGACGCCCTGATCAGGACGGGCAACAGGCTGCCCTGGACGGCAAACGTCAGGGCCACCGTATCGTCCGAGGCACTCTCCAAGATGAAGGCTGCGGGATGCCGGCTGGTCATCGTGGGATACGAGTCCGGCAGCCAGGAGATCCTGAACCGCGTCACCAAGGGGACGACGGTTGAGCAGAACCTGGACTTCGCGAAGAGGGCCCGCAAGGCGGGGGTGATGGTCCACGGCTGCTTCATGGCCGGCAACCCGGGAGAGACCCGGGAGACCCTCGAGATGACCCTGCGCATGGCCATCCGGCTCGATCCGGACACCGCCCAGTTCTTCCCCATCATGGCCTACCCCGGCACCAGGCTCTATGACGAGTTCAAGCGGGACGGCAGGCTGCGCACCGAGGACTACTCGCAATGGGTGACGCCGGAAGGCCTGCACAACAGCGTGGTCGACCTTCCCGGGCTCGACGCCGAGGACCTTGTCGAGTGGTGCAACTCGGCCAGGAGGCGCTTCTACCTGAGACCGTCCTATCTGGTGGCGAAGGGCCTGCAGACCCTCAGGCACCCGACGACGGAAGGCCGCAGGACCCTGAGGGCGTTCCGCACCTTCAGGAAGTACCTCTTCCGGAGATAGGGGCCTCTGTGGTCGCCCTGTTCTGGGTCTGCGCCATGCTTCTGCTGCTCAACTGGGCGATCTATCCCCTCGCCCTGTATTTGATGTCGCGCTTCGTAAGGCAACCCGTCTTCCGGGATCCGGAGACCTGGCCTCCGGTCAGCGTCCTCATCTCCGCGAGGAACGAGGAGGCATTCATCGCCGCGCGGCTCTCGAACCTCCTAGAATCTGACTACGCGGGCCCTCTGGAGATACTCGTCGGCTCGGACGTCTCGGAGGACGCGACGGACTCCATCGTCAGTGGGTTCTCCGCCGACAACAGGGTCATGCTGTTCCGCAGCGAAGGCCGCGTGGGCAAGTCGCACATGCTGCAGCTCCTCGCGGAGAGGGCCTCCGGTGAGATATTCGTCTTCACGGACGGCGACACCATCTTCAGACCCGACACGCTGACCGAGCTCGTACGCCCCTTCACGGACCCCGCGGTGGGCATGGTGGACGGCAACCGCCGCAACAGCCTCGAAGACGAGACCTGCGAGAGCGTCTACTGGAAATACGAAAAATGGATACGGGCACAGCTCAGCCGGCTGGGGACGGTGCTGGGCGCCACAGGTGCGGTGTACGCCCTTCGCAGGTCGTCCTTCCATCCCCTCGGAATCCAGAGGTCGGACGACTTCGAGCTGGGGGTCATGGTGAGGATGACGGGCTGGCGGGCCGTCTTCAATCCCGGCGCCGTGGCGGTCGAGCCCGCCCCCGACGACTACAGGCAGTTCCAGAGGATGGCGAGGATCATCAGCTGGATGTGCAGCAGCGGTGTCATCATGTTTTTCATGGCCCTCGGAAGGGGCCGCATCGGCTTGGCCCTGCAACTCTTCGTCCACAAGTTCATCCGCTGGGTCACCGCCATCCTCCTGGTCCTGCTCACGATATCGGCAGGCGTCCTCTGGGCCATACCCTTCTACAGGATCATCTTCCTCCTGCTGACGGCATTCCACGTCCTCGCAGCGGCGGGGCTGGCCCTCCGTGATGTTCTTCCGGGCAAGCTGTTGTTTCCCTTTTATTTCTGGCTGATGAGCCTCTCCACCGCATGGGGGGTCATCAGGGCGATCGCCGGAAGGCCATCCAGGACATGGGAGCGCTCCGAGGAGATGAAGGCGTGAGGAGGACTGCCGTACTCGCCGGGATCCTGCTCGATGCGGCGGCGGTGATCCTCGCCCTCCTCCTGGCCACGTGGCTCAAGTTCGACTCGGGCCTCTTCCCCGAATCCGCCGGACCAGGATGGAACGTGATCCTGCCGGGCTGCGCGGTCTCGGTCATCTATTGGATCGGCCTCTTCGCCGTATCGGGCGGCTACACGCTGCACTGGGACAGGAGCTGGACCGACGAGCTGCGGATGGTGTTCAAGCCTGTCACGACCGGGATGCTGATCGTCGTCGCGCTCTCGTTCGCGGCCAGTCCCGGCATCTCGCCGGGCAGGTGGGCGATCGCCATCTACTTCCTGCTGATCCTGCTCCTGCTCTTCGCATCACGGGGAACCTCGAGACTGGTCGAGAGGCGCATGACCAGACGGGGCCTCCTCTGGAGGACGGCCGCGGTGGTCGGGACCGGAGCGCCCGCGCTCAAGCTCGCCACGGACCTCGCGGGAAGCTCGGCCCTCGGATACAGGATCGCCGGCTTCGTCAGGACGGGCGGCGATCATGTGGAGGCGGTCCCTCCGGAGAGGGTCCTGGGCGGGGCGGCCGAGCTGAGACTGCTGATCGAAGGGGGGCGTCTCGACGAGCTGCTCGTCTCGGAGGCCTCGAATTTCCATCAGGACATCCTTTCGCTGCTTCTGCCGGCGGCTTCTGCGGGCGTAAGCGTAAAGGTCGTCCCCGACCTGTTCGACGTCATCGCCGGCCATGTCCACAACACGCAGATCCTCGGCGAGCAGCTCATGGAGCTGGTCCCGGACAGGATGAGCTTCCTCCAGAAGCTGGCCAAGCACTCCATGGACAAGAGCGTGAGCCTCCTGGTGATGGTCTGCGGCCTTCCCGTCTGGCTCGCGGTGTCGCTCGCGATAGTGATCGACAGCAGGGGGCCGGTGTTCTACCGCCAGGAGAGGGTGGGGCGCGGGGGCAGGACCTTCAGGATCTTCAAGTTCAGGAGCATGGTCCGGGACGCGGAGAGGACCACCGGACCCGTCTGGGCGGAGCGGGATGACCCCAGGGTGACGAGGATCGGGGGATTCCTGAGGCGCACCCGCCTGGACGAGATCCCTCAGATCATCAACGTGCTGCTCGGCGAGATGTCCATCGTGGGCCCCAGGCCGGAGCGCCCCAGCTTCGTTGAGGAGCTGCGCAGGATCTACCCGTTCTACGACAAGCGCCTCACCGTGAAGCCGGGGATCACCGGCTGGGCCCAGGTGAAGCTCGAGTACGACACCTCGCTCGAGGATGTCGCCGAAAAGCTGAAGCTCGATTTCTACTACATGGAGAACATGTCCATCTTCCTCGACCTCGAGATCCTCGCCAGGACCATCGTAGTTGTCCTGACGGGGCGGGGTGCACACTGACCGACGGAGGACGCCGGGAAATGCCAGTACCGCTTCTCGACATCAACAGGCAGCACGCTCCGATGCTCGCGGACCTCAGGAGGGTTCTCGACGAGGCCCTCTCGACCTCCCGATTCATCAAGGGGCCCGCGCTGGATTCGTTCGAATCCGCCTTCACATCCTACTGCGGCACATCCAGGGCCGTCGGTTGCGCCTCCGGCACGGATGCCCTGATCCTCGCGCTGCAGGCCTGCGGAGTCGTCCCGGGAGACGAGGTCGTGACGATCCCGTTCACTTTCTTCGCGACGGCCGGCAGCATCGTCAGATGCGGAGCGGTCCCGGTGTTCGTGGACATACTGCCGGACACCTTCGACATGAGCCCCGCGGCTCTGGCAGCCTGGCTCGCGGCCAACTGCGAGAGGACGGACGGGGGAACCGTGGACAGGCGGAGCGGCGCGCGCGTGTCCGCCGTCATCCCTGTCGACCTCTTCGGGCAGATAGCCGACATGGACGCCCTCGAAGCCCTGGCGAGGGACTGGGGACTGGCGCTGGTGGAGGATGCCTGCCAGTCCGTGGGCGCCACATGGTGCGGCCGGAAGGCCGGTGCGTTCGGCCGGGTCGGATGCTTCAGCTTCTTCCCCTCCAAGAACCTGGGAGCCCTCGGCGATGCCGGGGCGCTGACCACGGACGATCAGGCGCTCGCGGACAGGCTGGTCAGGCTGCGCGAGCACGGGGGGCAGGGGTACTACCACAGCGAGGTGGGGACGAACAGCCGCATGGACGCCCTGCAGGCCGGCTTCCTCTCCGTGAAGCTTGCGCGCCTCGAGGAATGGCACGCCGGGCGCAGGCGCAATGCAGCCTTCTATGACACCGCCTTCGCAGGCATGCCCGAGGTAGTCACCCCCGTCATCGATTCCCGGGCGGGCTCCATCTACAATCAGTACACCATCCGGGCGAAGGACCGCGACGGGCTGCTCGCTCACCTCCGGGCGGCCGGAATCGGATGCGCCGTCTACTACCCGCTGCCTCTGCATCTCCAGGAGTGCTTCGCAGGCCTCGGCTGCGGCAGGGGCGATTTCCCGGCCTCGGAGCAGGCTTCCGCGGAAGTCCTGTCCCTGCCCGTCTTCGGGGAGCTCACCGAAGGCGAGCTGCGCGAAGTGGTCGATTCGGTGAAGGGGTTCTACACCGCCCGTCACCAGTGCTGAGGAGATGATCTGACGGCTTTCCTGGCGATCGTCCTGGCGGGCTGCCTGGCCGGGCTCGAGGATACGGCCGATCGCTTGTATCAGGCGGGCGCCGATCTCGACGAGACCCCTCAGTCGGGAGTCCTGATCGGCGGCGCCGCCCTGTCTGCCCTGGCGCTCTTCATCGAGCCGGATGCGGGGTGCCCGGGATTCCTGGGCGACGGCGCCGCTGACGGCGCGGCGGATATCGCCGGGCCTGCATTCGGCATCGGGGTCATGGCGGGATGCCCTGCGGCATGGGCGCTGGGTGGCATGACGGGACTCGAAGGTCTGGAGGACACCGGCAGGGACCTGACGGAGGGCCTGATACTCACCTACGGGATCGTGGGCGCGTTCAAGCTGGGTGTCGAGCGCGAGAGGCCCGACGGTTCCGACTCGATGAGCTTCCCCTCGGCCCACTCTGCGGCCGCCGCCTGCGTGGCCGCGGTCCTCTGGGAGAGGCACGGAGCAGCGGCCGGGGCGCCCGCAGCCGCCCTGGCGGCATTCGTGGCATTGTCGAGGGTCCATACCGGAAGGCATTATCCCTCGGATGTGCTGGCCGGGCTGGCGATAGGCGCGGCCTGCGGCATGGCGATCGTCGAGGAATGCGACGAGGCCTGCGACGGACCTGGCAGGGGCGTCCGCATGGGACTCGGCTTCGACGGGGAGGGCATCGGGGTGATCCTGAGATGATGAGCCGTCTGCGGAGCTTCGGCTATGCCTTCAAGGGTATCGCGGCGCTGGTCCGCACTCAGCCGAACGCCCGCATACACCTGGCCGCCACCCTTGTTGTCACGGCCCTGGGCCTTTTCCTGCGCATATCGCCGGGCGAGTGGCTCGCCGCAGCTCTCGCGACAGGCATGGTCTGGACAGCCGAGGGCTTCAACACGGCTCTCGAGCAGCTGTGTGACTTCGCCTCACCCCTCAGGGACCCGCGGATAGGCCGCATCAAGGACATCTGCGCCGCCGCCGTGCTTCTTTCGGCGGTCGCCGCACTCGCGGTGGGACTGATCATCTTCCTTCCGCGCCTGCTCCCCGGGAGCTGATCCGAGCCCCTTCGCGCACCTCTTTCGCTATAATTCTCGACGGACAGATCGATAACCAAATGCCGGGAGTTTCCAATGCTTGATCGTGAGCTGCTGAGGAACGAGTCCGAGCGCGTCCGTGAAGCTGCGGAACTGAAGAACGAGCCCTGCCTCATCGACGAATGGCTGGGTGCCGATGCCGAGCGCAGATCCCTCCTCGTGGAGATGGAGGATCTCCGCAAGCGGCGCAACGAGCTCTCCCAGACTGTCTCGACGATCAGGAAGCAGGGCGGGGACGCCTCCGCCGCAATGGAGGAATCCCGGCAGGTGGGCGAGCACATCCCGGCTCTCGAGAGGCGCGTCTCCGCCCTGGAGGCCGAGATGGAGGCCATCGAGCTCGGCTTCCCCAACATCCCCGACCCCGGCGTCCCGCGCGGGAGGGACGCGACGTCCAACGTGATAGTCAGGGAGGTCGGCGTCCCGGTTCGTCACGAGCATCCGCTCCCACACTGGGAGCTGCTCAAGGGTTTTCTTGATCCTGACGCCTCGGGGCGCATCGCCGGATCGAACTTCATCCTGTTCCGCGGTCCGCTGGCCAGGCTCCAGCGCCACCTCATCTCCTGGATGCTGGAGAGGCATTTCGCGTCCGGCATGGAGGAGATCTGGGCGCCCTTCGTGGCGCGCTCCGAGAGCATGACTGCGACCGGGCAGCTTCCGAAGCTGGGCGCCGAGATGTACAAGCTCGAGCACGACGACATGTACCTGGTCCCCACGGGAGAGGTGCCGATAACCAATCTCTACCGCGAAGCTGTGATCGACGAGGAGAGACTCCCGATCCGCCTCTGCGGATACACGCCGTGCTTCAGACGCGAGGCGGGCAGCTACGGCAAGGATACGAGGGGGCTCAACAGGGTTCACCAGTTCGAGAAGGTCGAGATGGTCCGCCTCGAGCACCCCGACCGCTCGGAGGCCGCCCTCGAGGAGATGGTCCGCTCGGCGGAGGCACTCCTCCAGGAGCTGGGCCTCGCGTACCGCGTCGTAAAGCTCTCCACGGGCGATCTCAGCTTCTCCGCCGCGATGTGCTACGACCTGGAGATCTGGTCGGCCGGGCAGGAGAAGTGGCTGGAGGTCTCGTCGGTCTCCAACTTCCGCGATTTCCAGGCGCGCCGGGGACACATCCGCTTCAGGCCGTCCGGAGGCGGCAGGCTCAGGCTGGTCCACACGCTCAACGGATCGGGGCTCGCGCTGCCGAGGCTGATCTCGGCCCTCTCGGAGGCCGCCCAGGCAGGACCCTATCCGCCACAGGTCGAAGAGTGGGCCGAAGGGCTGATCGCCAGGCTGAAGGCATAGAGGCTCCGTCCTGCCGATGCTCTACGACATGCATGTGCATACGCGCAACTCCCCGGACGCCACGCTCGGGGAATCCGACCTCGCGGACCGGGCAAAGCTGGCGCGCCTCTCGGGCATCGGCTTCGTCGCCCATGTCGATTTCCATCCGCTCGACTACTGCGTCGGCGCCTTCGATCCCGGAGCCTACGACGACTCGGTCGCGCTCGCGGTTTCCGCCTGTCCCGGCCCTCCTGCGATCCTGAAGGGAGTGGAGGTGGGTGAGCCCCACAGGTTCGCCGACAGGATAGGCAGGGCCCTTTCCGGTCGAGGCTACGACTTCGTCACGGCGGGCCTCCACTGGGTAGGCGACCTGCAGGTGCTCGATCCCGAGCCCTTCGAGCAGGAGGAGCCGCTTGCCCTCGTCGAGGGCTACTACTCCGAGCTCCTGGAGATGGCTTCCTCCGCGGATGTGGATGTGATCGCGCACATGGGCATCTTCAGGCGCGGGATGGCGCGTGCCGGGCTGGACACCACTTTCGACGAGACGAGTCTGTGGCCCGGTCTCCTCGAGAGGCTTCTGTCTACGATGATCTCGAGAGGGATCGCACTGGAGGTGAACACGTCGGGCCTGAGGCGACCGGAGAGAGTCACCTATCCCACTGCGAAGGTGGCAGGGCTCTATCGCGCGCTGGGCGGTTCGCTCGTCACGCTCGGCTCGGACACGCACTCGGAGCCCTGGGTGTTCTTCGGCCTGGAGGCCGGCGCATCCATGCTGCGCTCCCAGGGTTTCACCGAAGCCTTCTACATCCGCGACCGCCGCCCCGCCCCCTACCCCCTATGAGCCGGGGTCAGAGTTCACTTTGTTAGACAACCGATCTAATACGTTGTACTAGAATCGTATAACAACTTCCAGTCGTTACCTGATATCAATATTATATATAATTATTGATATGTAATATGCGAGAGGAAGGACTATCTCTACTCTGACTGAGCAGCAGGATATGTTGCCTGCATAGAATGGATTAATCCAATATTCGGTATGTGATTACATGTGTTTTCTAACAAAGTGAACTCTGACCCCGACGGACCTCCGGGCGCCTGACTCCTCAGTACATCACGCCGAGGCCGGCTATGATCATGTTGCGCGAGAGATCGAGGGGGAACGCGAACTCGAACACGATGGCGGCCGGAACGAAGGCGCCGTAGTGCCTCGTGCCGCCCTCGGGCTGGATCGTGTAGACACATCCGGCGCGCAGGTCCGAGAAGAACGTGTTGTCCACCTCGTCCCAGTCGTGCCCGCCTGACCCGTCGTCGGGGATGTTGGCCAGGTCGGGCCCGTACCCTCCGTCGGCGGCTCCATAGACCTCCAGCCTGTCCCCGACCATGTGCCCCGCGGCAAGGGATCCGTGGGGCATGACCACCTGCATCGGGATGACGTAGTTGATTCCTGCCAGAAGCGAGATTGCGTTGTCCGAGCTTCCGGGCGTGAAGGCGTACTTGACCATGGGCCCGATGCCGTACGCCATGGCCGTGAAGCCGAGATCGATGTTGTCGGTGGCTCCCATCATGAAGCTGGCGTTTGGCCAGGTCTCCAGATAGTCCTCCCTGCTCTCCTCGGCCTCCTGTCTGTCGCTGCTGCTGAAGAAAGCCGGCATCATCAGGTTGCCGCTGAAGACGAGATTGTCCTCCCCCAGTGTCCTCGCGCCCTGCATGGCCCCATAGTAGCATCCTGTGCAGAGCAATCCCGCGGCGACGGCGATCGGCTTCAGAATCATGTCACTCCTCTCGTGCAGCGCAATCTATGATTCCCGCCGCGCCTGCGGTCCAGGCTCCGTCTGCGGCTCCTACCCCCGCAGCCCCGGGTTTTGTAGCTTCCTGGAAACGAACCGGAAGGCTGGTCGATCGATGCTGGAGGCAGTGCTTGTTCTGATCACCCTGTCCTCTCCCGTGCGCATCGCTGTAATCGGCGACAGGACGGGCGGGTCGAACGACGTGGAATTCGCCGCCTGCCTCCGTGCCGCGCAACTCCTGGGTCCGGATATCGTCGTGAACTCGGGGGACCTCATCGAGGGCTATTCCGAAGACGCAGATATTCTCCTGGGCGAGTGGGACTCCGTCCTGGGCGCCATCGACCTCTATCTCGGCGGCATCCCGTTCGTTTTCGTGCCGGGGAATCACGACATCACATACGACGCGGCCGGTCCGGTCTGGGAGTCCAGACTCGGCATACCTCCGAACAGGATCGAGGAGCATTCGGGCATCGAATTCGTAGTCTGGGACAGCTCTCGGCTGGCGGACCCGGACAGCTCGTCCCTCGCCGTGCTGGAGTCCCTCCTCGCCTGCATAAGGCCCTCGGACACAGCCGTCCTGCTCACTCACAGGCCGTTCTGGATGATGTCCGGCGTCGATCCGGCAGCCGTTGAGAGGATGAGAGAGCTGATCCGCCGCGCGGATATCGAGGTCGTGCTCGGAGGGCATATCCACCTGTGCTCCAGCGAGAGGCGCGACGGCGTCCTGTACGCCACGATCGGGGCCTCCGGCGGCGACTACGGAACCAGGCTCGTCCCTGCCGGCGCATTTCCCCAGATAGGCTGGATGACCCTGGAGGGCGATTCCGTGTCGTTCTCCGTCGTCGATCCCTTCGGGATACTGCCGGGGGACACGAACACGGTCGAGGAGGAGAACCTCCTCTTCGAGATCGAGAACGGGCTCCTAAGGCCCAGACCCCTGGAGCAGGCCCTGGAATCGGCTTCCCTCGCTCTGCGAAGCGTCGAGCCTGTCGACAGGCTGGTTTCGATCACGCTGGAGCCGGGGGGCTGGAGGATGTCTCCCGACTCGGTCGAGGTCGCGCTGCCCGCGGGAGGCACCGCCGAGGTCCACTTCTCGCAGGACCCGGGCGAGAGCCCATATCCGCTCCCGGTGCTGCACGTGACGGTCCCATACGGCGACAGGGGGAAGGTGGCGGTCTTCGAGACCGCCTGGCAGGCTCTGCGCGTGCTGGACGCGCCGGCGTCGGAAGTGACGGTCGACGGCATCGAGAGCCCCGGAGAGTACCCGGGCCGCCCCGAGACCTGCTTCGCCGGCTGGGATGGCTCCCCATCGAGCCTCGGCGCGATGTCCGTGCGCCTCGCATCCAGCCGCGGGAGCCTCTGCGCCATGGCCCGCATGACCGCCGAGGGTCTCGAGGACGAGTCCTTCGGAGTGGTTCTCTGCTCGGAGGACCGCTTCTTCAGGGTCAAGGTGTTCCCCGACGGGGGGGTCTCGGCGGTGTCTTCCGACGGAGCGGCCCTCTCGTCGGTCGAGACGGGCTTCGAGGCTGCGGTCACGGAGGGGGAAGGCTGGTGGCAGGCGGAGATATCCGTATGCCCCGAGAGCCTGGGCATCTCCGGCAATCTACTGTCCGCCAACATTTACAGACTGGGTTCATCCGACCGCTGCGCGGTCTGGTCATGGCCGCTGGAGTTCGAGCAAAGATACATGGGGCGGATACAGCTTCCCGGGAGGTAGGCCGTGCAGTTTCGCAGGAAGGTCCTCGTGGTTCTCTGCGGATGCGGGAACCGGGACGGCTCCGAGATTCACGAGTCCGTCTGCGCTCTGATCGCGCTTGAGGAGGCCGGCCTGGAGGCTGTCTGCGCCGCTCCCGACATTGCTCAGGCCAGGAACGCCTCATATGTCCCGGGCCGTGAACCGACAGCCAGAAACGCCTTCGAGGAGGCGGCGAGGCTGGCGCGCGGAAACATCCGGCCTCTCGCAGGCCTGTCCATGGAGGCATTCGACGCCCTGCTGCTCCCCGGAGGCCAGGGAGCGTCGCAGACGCTCTCGACCTATGCCGTCGACGGCACGGGGATGACCGTGCTGTCCGATGTCCGCAGGCTTGTGGAGGAGGCCCTGGCCTCGGGGAAGCCGATAGCGGCCATGTGCATAGCGCCCATGATACTCGCGAGACTCATCCCCGGGGTGGTGATCACCCTGGGCGGGGACAACCAGGAATCAGCCGACGCGCAGGCCATGGGGGCGGAGACCGTCGTCTGCCCGGCGGGAGCGGCGGTGGTCGACCCAGTGCGCAAGGTGACGACGACTCCCGCCTATATGACAGCCGTGGGTCCGTCAGAGGTCTTGTCCGGAGCGAGAAGCCTGGTCGCCAAGCTTCTGGCCCTCCTCGGCTAGATGAGGATCGCCGGCGCTCTCCCTGCAGTCGCAGGGCTGGCCTGGGCGGCAGCGCTCTTCCTGCTGACGGGCGGCTACGCGATAGACGACACCTGGATACACCTGCAGTTCGCCAGGAACATCGCAGCGGGGGAGGGCTTCAGGTTCCTGACGGGTCATCCCCAGGTCTATGCCTGCACCAGCCCCGCATGGGTCCTGCTGCTGGCTCCGGCCTACATTGCTGGAGCAGGCGGCATCGCCACCGCGCGCGCCCTCTCCTGCCTCGCCTCGGGTGCGGCGCTCGCCGCCTTCGCCTCCCTCCTGCGCAACCGCGGGTTCGGCGGGGGCTGGATCGCGGCGGGCTGCGTCCTGCTGGCCATGGATCCCATGATGATCCGCTGGGGATCCTCGGGCATGGAGGCTGCAGCCGCCTCTCTGGCCGTCATCCTGGTCCTCCGGGCTCTCGCCCGGCGGGGCGGTGGGGCGCTCACGGGCCTGCTCTGCGGCCTGGCCTTCCTGCTAAGNCCCGAGCTCGGCATCGCAGGACCCCTGGTGGCGCTCGCCATGGCCCTCGAGGGTGCGAGGCGGAACTGGGGGAGGATACTCGCCCACCTCGCCTGCTGGGCGGCGGTCGCAGCTGCCTGGGAGGTGGCGGCACTGGGCATCTTCGGCAGGCTGCTGCCCGGGACGGCTGCGGCCAAGGCTTCGGCTGCGGGTTACGCGGGCTACCTGCCAGGAGCGATTTCGGATCTGGCCGGGAACCTGGCCGCATCAGGCGCAGCGATGCCTGCCCTCATCACCGCGGGAGCGGCGGCATGGGCCCTTATCCGCGGCAGGCGCCTGTTCCCGCTCGCCGGCAGGGCCGCCATCCTGATCTCCGCCGGACTCTTCGCAGTCCTTCTCGCCGGAAAGGCACCCATCGTCTCACGCTACCTCCTCCCGGCGACGCCCTGCCTTCTGCTGGCCGCCATCGAAACCGCCTCTGCGCTCCGGGGAAGGGCTGGGGCATGGCTGCGCGGAACCGCTCTGACCGCGGCCCTCGCCTCCTCGCTCGTGTCAGGCATCTTTCTGGTTTTCCCCCACATGCAGAGGGCCAGCCGTAACCTCGGGAGATACATGGAGGTGGCGGGCTTCCTGCGCGACTCGCTTCCCGAAGGATCGATCATCGCTGTGCAGGAGATCGGGATCTTCGGCTACGAGAGCGGACGGGAGCTGCTCGACCTGGGAGGCCTGCTCGACCCCTCTGTCACCGCCGGCTGCCCGGGACTGGACAGGCAGGCCCTGCAGTCGATCGCGTTCCTGCGGCAAAGGGGGGTGACACACTACCTCGACCCTCATGGGGCGGTCCCCGCGCTCGAAGGGGCGGAGGAGAGGACGGGCGTCCGCTTCGTCCCCCTCCATTCGTGGGAGTTCGCGGGAGGCACTGCCCTGTCCAGCAGCGCTTCCTACGAGCGCGTCCTCTACCGCCTGGATTGGCTGTAGCAGGGGTCGGAGTCCGGAAACGCAGAAAACCCCTGTGCAGAACCCCGGGTCCGCCTAGAAGACTGCTTCCAGCACCCCGGCGATGACCAGCGCCGGAAGCATGTTGGCTATCTTCAGTTTCCTGATGCCGAGCAGCTCGATGCCGAGCCCCAGGAGCATCACCCCGCCGGCGGCCGACACCTCGTTCACGACCTCCATCGGCAGGGAGCTCCCG
>JGI20215J15232_1000099_pt1 | contig 22951 bp, 28 predicted proteins | sample WetSurMetagenome_2_FD_15232 | JGI IMG/M metagenome (IMG submission 15232) | reverse complement strand
GATGTGGTGATTGGGCTGCGCAAAGGGAAGAGCTGGGACGCAGCAAGCAAGGACGGCATGAAAGTGATGACGGTGGCAGAAGCCACAAAAAAGGCAGATATCATCCAGATCCTTCTTCCCGATGAACACCAGGGCTCGGTCTTCCGTGCAGAAATTTTGCCGTATCTGACCGAAAACAAATGCCTGATGTTCTCCCATGGGTTTAATATACACTTTGGCCAGATCGCACCACCGGCAACGGTCGATGTAATCATGGTTGCGCCGAAAGGGCCTGGTTTCATGGTGCGTCGCCAGTACGAGGAAGGCAAAGGTGTGCCCGCACTAATCGCTGTGCACCAGGATTATACCGGCAATGCACACAGGATTGCGCTTGCCTATGCAAAAGGAATCGGAGCAACACGTGCTGTCGTTCTCGAAACCTCGTTCCGCGAAGAGACCGAGACTGACCTGTTTGGTGAACAGGCTGTCCTTTGCGGGGGTATGACATCATTAATCAAAGCAGGATTTGAGACCCTTGTTAATGCCGGCTATTCCCCGGAGATGGCATATCTCGAAGTTCTTCATGAGACAAAACTCATTGTTGACCTGATCTACGAAGGAGGGCTGACAAATATGCGCAAATATATCAGCAACACTGCGCAGTATGGGGATCTCACCCGGGGACCCCGTGTCATCGGTGAGGAAAGTTACATCGCGATGGAAGAGATCCTTGAGGAAATCCAGAGCGGTAAATTTGCACGGGAATGGATGCTCGAAAATATGGTGAACAGACCGGTATTTAATGCGCTCACTGCAGCAGATGAGGAGCATCTGATTGAAGAAGTAGGCAGGGAAGTACGCGCGATGATGCCCCAGTTTAAGAAAATCGAGGAGAAGAAACCCGTGAAAATTGCATCAAAAAAGGCACAAAAAGCAACGGTTAGAAAGAAATAACTAAAAAATTTTCTGTTATCTTTTTTTTATGAGAATGCCCATACATATGTGACATGAAGATCTGCATCATCTATCATAGCGAGACTGGANACACACGCCGCGTTNCCCAGCATATTGCTTCTGCATTTGATGCACAGCTGATAGAAGTTACTGACACCGTTTCTTATAACCGGCTCACCCGGTTCCTTGTTCTTTGCAAAATGGCAAACCGCGAGGAAAAGACGGTAATCGAACCTGCATCTGTAGATATTTCAGATTTTGATCTGGTTGTATTCGGATCACCGGTCTGGGCATTCAAACCAACACCGGTGATACATGCGGCAATTGACGGGCTGAAAGGATGCATGGGTTAACCTTCTGTTGCGTTTTCAACTCACGGTGGCAGACCTGGACAGACAGAAAAGACATTTAAAAAATGGATTGGAGAACGGGGTATGGTCCCTGTTGCAATTACAAATATCCATCAAAACGATATAGAAAATCAGAAAAAGACAAACGAATTAGTTGCGCTGGTTAAGGCTCCAATAAAAGTTTAATTTTTTTAAAAACAGAAATCCTAACAGAAATAATCAACAATATTTTTGAAAAACTTCATATTCAATGATTCATGTGGAATTTTTTTCCCTTCACGTTTCAGGCTCTCTTTCTGGTTGGGCCAGTCATATAAATTGGTGAAATTCATCGCCCGTTCCGGATGTGGCATTAATCCAAGTACTTTTCCATCTTCAGAAGTTATACCTGCAATATCTTCTATCGAACCATTGGGATTATCTGGATATTCTCCGCTTGCGGGGCTCATGTCATGGTGACAGTACTTGAAGGTTATCATATTCTTTGTTTTAAGGTGTTCAAGTATGTCAGGCTGACAGAAAAAATTCCCCTCCCCATGGGAAACCGGGCAGTAAAGTTTTTCGATACCATGGGTCCAGAGATTATCGGATACGGGTTTCAGAGTGACAAAACGACATTCAAGTACACCTCTCCGGTTGGGCATAAGAGCAATCTCACGATCATATTTTTTATCAAACGCAGGTATGAGTCCAAGGTTGGCAAGAATCTGGAACCCGTTGCATATTCCCAATATAAGAGTATCGCATTCTAAAAATCTCTCCACGTCATGCCATAGGTTGTTTCTAACCCTGTTTGCATACGCGTTTCCGGCGCCGGTATCGTCACCATAAGAAAAACCGCCGGGAAAGATGAGTAAACGATAATCGGACAACCTTATTCTTCCCGCTATCAGGTCATTTATGTGGACGATATCAGAACTCATCCCGGCCCGGATGAATGCTTCCTGTGTCTCCATTTCTGAGTTGATCCCGTAACCACTCATGATAATGGCCTTTTCATGAGTTTTTACAAGATATGGTACGGCTGTTCCTCCAGCCCGACCTGAATGGCTTTTTGCCATATTGCGTTTGGTCATAATTTTAATACCCCAGGAATGGTGATTTGTAGGCAGTTTCAAGTTCCTTTACAGGAAGGTCAATAATGGTTTTTTGTGCTGTAATCCGTAAATTCGTGCCACAAACGGTTCCCAGCATCATTGCATCATCACCCATGATATCTTCAAAATCCCTCCGGGTATCCGGGGAAACCGTAACAACAAATCTCCCAAGAGACTCGGAGAACAGGAAATAATCAGGACGTAAACCAGAGGGGATGGTGAGTTCCATGCCAATCTGGCCTGCAATAGCGACCTTTGCAAGCGCTATCCCAAGCCCTCCATGATTGATGGGGTATGCAGATGCCAAAATCTCTTTTGTTATTGCAGCTGTCAGTTTTTTATACCGTATCAAGGCTTTTTTGGAGTTCAATTTCGGGACTATATTTCCTGTGCTTCCTAAAAAGGCGAAATATTCAGATCCCCCCAGTTCCGGAAATGTTTCTCCAATAACATACACATAATCGCCATCAAATTTGGTATCAATCGAAATTGCCTTTGTTACATCATCATGAATTCCTATCGACGAGATAAGGAGTGTCGGGGGTACAGAGATTCTGATCGGAGAATTATTGGAATCAAACCCGGAAAAATCATTGAACATACTGTCTTTTCCTGATATGAACGGCGTCCCGAATGCAGTGGCAAAATCGTAACAACCACGAGCTGCCTGCTTCAGCTGCCAAAGTCGCTCCGGTTCATCGGATGAACACCAGCAGAAATTATCCAGAAGAGCGATTTTATCCAGGGATATGCCTATTGCGACGAGACCCCTTATGGCAGTGTCAATTGCCGCTGCCGCCATGAGATACGGATCGATCTCAGAATACAATGGAAATATTCCCTGTGATAACCCGACCCCCTTTTCAGAATCGAGCACAACTTTGGTTAATGTTGCAGGGGCCTGCACACGTCCCTTCCCCTGGACTGGTCCAAGGACGTGACCTCCCTGCACGGTATGATCATACTGGGTCGAGATAAATTCCTTTGAGCAGATATTTTTCCTCTGGAGCATAGAAAGGATCGTCTGGTCAAGCCGGGTCGGGCAAGTGATATCGGGTTCCGGGAACAATTTGTGCGTATGAGTGGTTTTCAGATGCTTCTTTGGCAAGCCGTCATGGAGGAAATCCAGGTCAATATCCATGACAATATCCCCATAGTATTCAACCAAGCACCTCCCGCTGTCCGAAAATTCACCTATCACAGTTGCCTCGACTTCACGTCTCTGGGCCAGGTTCATGAACTCGTCAATTTTCTCTTTCGGGATTGCAAGTGTCATTCGCTCCTGAGATTCAGAGATCCAGATCTCCCAGGGCGCCATTCCGTGATATTTTAACGGGACCCGGTCAAGGATAACATGGCAGCCATTGCACTCTTTTGCCATCTCTGCAACAGAGCAGGAAATCCCCCCTGCCCCATTATCTGTAATACTGCGGTATAGTCCGAGATCCCTGGCTTCCTTAACGATAACATCGGATAACTTTTTCTGGGTAATCGGGTCTCCGATCTGGACGGCAGTCACCGGACTTGCCGGGTCCAGGGCTTCTGAGGAAAATGTGGCACCATGGATGCCATCTTTTCCCACACGCCCTCCAGCCATCACAATAAGGTCGCCGGGCTCTGCCCGTTTTTCAAAGAGTTTCGTATCTTTGTGTCTTAGCGGCATCACACCGACAGTGCCTGCAAATACGAGTGGTTTACCAGTATAACGGTCATTAAAATAGCACCAACCCTGTGGTGTAGGAATCCCCGAACAGTTGCCACCGACGCCCACGCCCCTTACTACCCCGTCAAGGATCTGACGGGGAGAAAGGACCGGGTTTGTTTTGTTTTTATCCCGGTAAAGCCCCGGATTGGATTCAGGGTTCCCGACACAATACCCATAATAATTTAAACACGGTTTTGCCCCGAGACCAAAACCGATCGTGTCACGGTTTACTCCGACAATCCCGGTCAGAGCCCCACCAAAAGGATCCAGAGCTGAGGGAGAGTTGTGGGTCTCAACTTTATGGGTGACTATGTATTTTTCGTCAAAGATTATTGCTCCGGAGTTGTCGGTAAATACTGATACACAGATGTCTTTTTTGCCATTTTCTGCACGGATTTTGTTCGTTGCCCCCTGGATATATGTTTTATAGAGTCCTTTTGGGACATCATCATCCATTGGTGATGCAAAGATTGTATGTTTGCAATGCTCGCTCCATGTCTGGGCGAGCGACTCGAGTTCTACATCTGTAGGATTCCTTCCTTTTTTTAGGAAATATTCACGTATAGTCAGAAGCTGGGGTAAGTCGAGTGCGAGAGGACCTCTTCGTTGTCCGGTTACAAAATCCGGAATCCCCTCTTTTCCCAGCCGGGCAAGATCCCTGTCATCCAAGTCAAGATCGACTTCTTCTGCGGCCGGGAGTTCATGTAAGCGAACAGACGGGACATACGGATCCATCCCAAGGTTTTTGTATTCTTTAAATGTCCTGATATGAACCCGATTTATCAGAGGATTTGAAAGCGTAGCCATTAATTTCTGTAAGGAATCCTCTGAAAGGTTCCCGCACACAAAAAAAAGGAAAGAGCTATATACGGATTCTCCTTCTTTAAACCTGATTGAGTAATAATCCTCGATGGTTTGTTTAGCCGTTGTACCAATATTATCAGTAACCCCGGGAAGAAATCCTACTTCTATAGCATAATCAAAAACAGCAACTGTTGCGGTGTCTACAGAATATTCCTGAACAACCGGGTTAATGAGTTGTGAACCAATCCGGCAAAGTTCATCTTTGGAAAAATCTTTTGAACTTGTAACAATAGTATAAACATCAATGAGATGCAGTTTATCGACGGGAATACCTAAAGAGCGGATCCTGTCGGTCCTGGATGTTAATCTCGGATCCTGCTTATAGTGAACTTCTATCCGGTGGATAAAAGAAGTCATGATTATTGGTTACACGTGTAATTACAAAATATCTGTTATACTGAGTTGTAACTGAGATCTGGTTTTGCCTATTGGCATCGAATTTCTATCTATCCCTTTTATTCCTCCGGATGTTGGGAAAGCCTTTTGGCGGGATGGTGCAATTATATTATACAACTATGACGGATTCATATGAAAATCTCCTCAAACAGGCATATTCCAATATCACTGAAAAAACAGAATCCTCGGAGCGTTTTATAGTTCCTGAGGCGAAGGCATACGTTGAGGGAAAGACAACGGTTCTGGAAAATTTTGCTGAAATTGCGAGTAAGGTCCGCCGTGAACAAGAACATCTGATGAAATTCCTGCTGGGAGAGCTGGGAACCTCTGGAAAAATCGACGGAAACCGTGCGATTTTTAACGGAAAATTTGAGATAATGCTCATTAAAAATATAATAAAGAGTTATGTTGAGGATTACGTGATATGCTCTGAATGCGGGAAGCCAGATACACGGCTTGTAAAAGACGATCGTGTCATGTTGCTCCGCTGCGATGCCTGTGGAAGTCACCGCCCGGTAAGAAAGAGAAAGGCTCGCACTGAACCAGTGTCCGAGAACCTCGAAGAGGGCACTATCATGGATGTGGAGATCCAGTCCATCTCGAAACGCGGAGACGGAGTCGTGAAGATGGGACGTTACATCATGTATGTGGCAAATGCAAAGCCCGGGCAGAAGGTTAGGATCAAGATCTCCCGTATTTCCGGGTCGATCGTGTTTACCGAACGGGCAACAGAAGAGTGAATCTGCAACCGGAGTAATTTCTTTCTCTTTCTCATCCCGTTTTTTCATCAATTCCAGATTGCTAAAATGACAATTGCGTAGTTGATAGGGTACATGGTTTGCCTCTGTAGGGGGGCAAAAAAGGAATTATCCGAAATTGAAATTCTGAGTTGTCGGACCTGATATTTTTGTGATGATCAGCTCATAACTGAACGGGGGTGTCCCATCATAAATCGGATCGTAACTCATCCATCGGCCGTCAACCACATAGGATAACGGTCCGACGTCGTCAACAGTAAATTCCCTCGTGACATCTGTAGCTTTCTCAAGGACCATGGATGCATCCACCAGCCCCCATTGAACATTTTTTGAATAGGATTCATAGTGAGGCGCCAATCCCTGCAATTGCAATGCCTGTTCTGAATTAACAGCATACCCAAGAACAGGTTTCTCTGACTTTAGTGTGATTCTGAATTTGTCATTTGGGTAAAGGAACTTGTATCCCAGAGTCTTGAAATCGTATGTCTGAAATGTGGTTGTAGTCAGCATCCCTTTTTCATGCAGTATTTCTTTTTCTGTGTCTGTCGTGACCGGTATCGATGTTACTATTATTGTTGTAACAGATGAAGCAATTGTACTCGTTGGGGTTGTTGTGACTGTTGGAGGAAAGGATGTCGGGACTATTGTAGTTGGTGGTTGTGTCTGGACAGGTGCAGGAGCAGGAGGCGATACACAACCGGCAGTAAAGATTGCTGCAACCAAAAACATAATAGAAATAATCAGCGTTCTGGTTCCTTTCATATAATGTAAGCCTCTTTTTCCTTTAGCTAAATAACTGTTCTTAAACCACCAGCGGGTAACTTCAGCATTTATAGAGTCGCAGAAAAAAAATGGTTTTCATTACTCATAAGTGGGAAAAAAATTCGCATATGATAAACACAGGTTTCTTGGTTTCGATCGGAGAAACGGGTCGACAGCAGGAAAAAAATATAAAAAGGTGAATTTGTGTCAAATCAAAAAGTTCCGATAACAGATATTTGAAGAAAGCGGTTTGTTATAAAAAAGAATATACTATCTGGATTTTATCAGCTCAATGTTTTTTTAAATCTTTAATGAGCTCGTTGCAATGACTGGAAATACGTTTGCACGCCTTTTTGATGATAGGAAGGGGATTTTTCTTTCCTTTTGTGGTAACGAGGAGTTCCGGGTCTGAGAACTGGAACTCAATTACATACCGTGCAACATCAACGTCAGGATCTCTTAAAATTTCCTCTACAAGGGCATTCATGAATGTATGCCCCTCCCCTTGAATGCTTAGCCGTGCCTTGTCCTTTTCGAGCTCGAGAACTTTTACAATCATGCACCTATGTTTGGGCACCTGAAAACTATTAAGGTATGGGTGATACGGCTTTTCAGAATCTGTTTTTTGAAAATTGCAGGATATTTGAGAGATCAAATGAATCAGGTAAATTCAAATGTGTCTCTGTCATTTCCGAGATGAGGGAGATCCCACGGCATAAGATGGCTCAAGTGGACGCAACGATACTCTTTTGGAGAGAGATTTGCGGCAAGTGTGCAGGCATCGAGGTAATTCATATGCTTGTGTATCCTGATATCGGATGGTACGAATGCATCAAGGAGCAGAAGGTCCAGGTTGTTGAGAAGGTCAAGGCTTTTTTTCGGGATATCAATGTTTGTGTCTGAGGTAAATGCTACCCGGGACTCTTCAGTTTCAAACAATATCCCACAGGTAAATGCAGGGGGGTGTTTTACCATAAACAGTGTGATCGTCATACCGAAAATATCGAAGGGTTCGTATGGTTGAATCGCACCTTTATCAAACGTAAGGAACCTGAAAAGATCGGCACAGTAGTCGAGGACAGGGGGAGCTGCAAATACCGGGGGGATCTTCTGAACACGGTAAAACTCCCCAAAACCGATAAAATGATCATAATGCCCGTGAGTCCATAAAACGGCATCAATGTGAGGTGAGCCATTCAGGAGAAGCTGCTGCCGAAGATCCGGTGATGAATCAACGAGAATGTGTTTTCCTGCATTCTCAACAAGAAGTGATGTTCTTAGGCGCATCGAACCGATATTCTTTGCGTGTGTACACTGGGGGCAGTCACAACCCACCTTGGGTGTTCCTATTGCATCGCCGGTTCCAAGGAGAGTGATCTTCATGTTATAACCAGTTCAGGTGCCGGATTGCATTCCGGTTTTTCACCATATGGATACCTTTCTCGATATCTTCCGGTCCGATACTCTTCCGGTTTTCCATGAGGGAAGAAAGAATTGCTTCTTTTACAAGCATTCGAAGATCAGAACCTGAGAATCCGTCTGTCTGGGATGCCAGCTGCTGATAATCAAGTTTGCAAGGGATAGAGGAGGTCACCTTCATCAAGATGTTCTTTCTCATCTCTTCATTAGGAAGCGAGAATTCAACTACCTCGTCAAATCTTCGCCATGCTGCCTCATCGAGCAGCTGCGGATGATTTGTCGCGCCGATTAGAAGTACATTATTTTTTACCAGGTTAATCTTGTCAATGTTTTTTAACAGGGAATTGACTGCGCGTTTCATAGCCCCGTGATCATCAGCGACACGGCTCTTTGCAATGAAATCGAATTCATCAATAAAAAGAATCGATGGTGCGAGTTTTTTTGCCAATTCAAAAATGCGGTCGATATTTTTGGAAGTTTCCCCGAGATACTGGGAGGTAATCATCGAGACCCTCACTTCAAGAACCGGCATATGCATGGTCCTGGACATGGCAAGTGCTACTGAAGTCTTGCCTGTTCCAGGTGGACCCACAAACAGAAGTTTTCCTACCTCATGGATCCTGTGAAGACGCAGGAATTCCCGGTTTTTGATCGCGAGTTGTATCTTTTTGATAATCGCGAGCTGTTCCGGTGTACAGACAATGTCGTCCATCTGCTGCTCAACTTCTTCTGGTGCTAGAACAATGACAAGGTCAAGAGCTCCCCGGAGTTTTTCATCCTCTCCAATCAATTTTGAAATTCGTGTATCAAGGTAAGTTTTGGTGTCCTCATAGGGTGGATTTGCTTCACGGACGGCTTTGTGAGTGATCCCTGTCGAATCAATATTCTCAAAGTAGAAAGCGAGAGCCGGATTTTTCTCAATTATTGATTTCCCCCCTTGCTTGAGGAACCACAGAGCTGCCGGCTCAAGCGCGGTAATACGGAGGCGCTGCCCGAATTCTTCATAGGCAACAAATGGATTGGATGATAGTTTCAGGTGAGCATCAGCAATAGCAAGTGAGCGCTTGATCAATCCATCGCTTACATAGACCGGCCGTTTGATATCTGACGATGAGGAGCTTGAAAATATCTCGCGGCAGATTGGGGTCAGATCATTGATATCAAGCTGGTGGTTCTGGTTGAATATTTCAGCGGTCAGAACGACTTCCATTATTCGAAGGATTTCAGAATCTCCAGACATGGCAGTAACCTTAACTATTCATTTCCTGAATGAATAAGGCTATCTCATCGTGTCGTCACTATACAACCATCGCCAGTAACGATAACGGTGTGTTCATGTTGGGAAACAAGAGACCCCGGGATATCAGAAAGTACTGGATAAACATGCAGTACCTGCGACCTGACAAGAGCGGGGAGAGTGATATCCAGTTTTTTTTCGTTGAGCCATCTCCTTGCAAATGGCAATCCATGTCTATCCTTAACCTTTTTCAGGATAGTCCGTGCTGCAGGAATCCTGACCGGTTTTTGTGAAACCTGCGAATAAATCTCCCTGCGGGTTTTTTCACCCACATGCCGCTGCCCGTTGTTGCGAAGGGTTCTATGGCAAAAACCATTCCTTCCTCTAAAATGACCCCGCCGCTAATCCCGACATTAGGAATGGTGGGTTGACGGTGGAGAATATATCGATCAAGTCCGTGTCCGGTAAGATTTGATATTGGACGGTAACCACGAATCTCTATCTCCTTCTGGATTGCTGATCCCAGTTCTCCTGCAGTGGCCCCGGGACATACCAATTTCAATGCAGATTCGAGTGCCTGTTCGGATGCCTCAAGGAGAAGTGCGTTGCTCCCGAGATCAATCGTAGTAGCAGTATCGGCAATATACCCGTCCAGCTGTACACCAAGATCCAGTTTTGCTACATCACCTTTGGTAAAAACCCGTTCATCCCCTGGTGATGCTGTATCGTGGGCGGCATCTTCATTTAAGGAAAGATTGAGAGGAAACGCAAGTTCTGCCCCCTCTTCTTTGACCTGCTGCTCAATTGATTCAACAAGGTCAAGGTAAGAAGCACCGACACGGATCCTCAGTGAACTACTGTGAAGAATTTTTGCAGCAAGAACTCCTGCATCCCGGTATTTTTCGAATATATCATCTTTCATACAATCAGTTCCTCAGAAAATGTCGTGAAGTTGTTAAATCCCCTGGCAGTGACTGCTCCAATATCTTCAAGACGGACACCTCCAATACCAGGATAATAAAGTCCCGGCTCAATAGTGATCACATTTCTGCTCTCAAGCGCTTTTCCTGCGGGTCCTATAGTGGGCAACTCATGCACCTGGAGCCCCACTCCATGCCCAAGATTGTGAATAAAACCGCGGGTATCGGTCTCGTACCCCCGTTCATTAAAAAAGTCAACAACTGCCTGATGAATATCAGCTCCCGACACTCCTGCCTTCACACGGCTGATACCCAGCTTTTTTGCTTCGCGGAGTGCATTATACATTTCCCTGATATCTTTGGAAGGTTCTCCTTTGACAACCGTGCGGGTCATATCTGCATAATATCCTGATTTCTCGTCAACAGGAAAGAGGTCAATTACGATAGGTTCGTCTGATTTAAGCGGTCCGCTCCCGCTCATATGTGGTATTGCGGTATCCTTGCCGCATGAAACAATAGTATCCACTGCGCTGCATCCATGTTCCAGCAGCAGGCTGTGCATCGAGAATTTCACTTTTTCTGATGTCAAGGGTTTTTGATCGAGATAGAGAATGCCTTTTTTTACTGAAGAACTCCTGATGAGTGAGATCGCACGGTCCATTGCTTTTTCCGTTACTTTCTGCACATTATTCATAAGAATGAGCTCAATTTTACTTTTTTTTGCACGCATCGACTGGATGGTTCCCCCGTCAACCACAACGGTACAATATTCACTCATCGCATTTGCGAGTGCGATCGGGAAATTAGGAGGCACGAGAATTTTCTTGCCAACCTGACCGGCAATCATCTTCGCTGTTGCCCGGTACGAATCCTTTTCAGTTTTCATTATTTCCGGAAGTCCTGCCTGGGTTCTTGTCATAACAGTCGCAGTCGCTTCACGAGATGCGCGCCCGGTTTCCATCTGTGAAACGATAATCACGCCGGGTTCTCCAGGTTTTTTAAAAAAAACGAAGGGATCACTTGTAGTAAAATGTGTCAGATACTTCATATCGGTATCACGCGATGAAGCGTAGATTACATAGGCATCAGCACCACTCTTTCTGATCGCTTTTGAAAGGGAATCCATCTATTATAATGTGTGCAGTAAAACGTCAAGTACTTTTATTTTAGAGTTGATGTACGAGTGATGGATGAATCCTGTAAAGAAAAATTCAAGATGAAATTTTATCTTCTAGCTGTGCAACTTAATGCAATTATTCTTATTTTTGCAGTCGGGGTTATGTTGTTATTTATTGGCCCTGTGCAATACAGAATACCCATTTTTATTATAACACTTCTCATTACACTTGTGCTCTCCATTTATTTTGTAAAAAAATACAAAGAGACAAAGGCATGGCTTGATGAGCATGGAGACAAAGGTAAAGATACCTAGTTCTCGTTATGTGGGCTTAGGGAGATGGTATGTTAAAGAAAATGAAGGATGAAATTGAACTTTTAAGCCGGCATATCCAAGTGGCAATGGCGGTGACAGATTACCAGCCGATTGGCATAATGAAGCTATCAGAGCTCCTTGATCTGCCTTCTCACCGGATCCGGTACTCCCTTCATGTGCTCGAACAATTAGGTTATATCCGCGCATCACCTGAGGGGGCTGTTGCGACCCCCCTGACTGAAGAATTATTTGCGCATCTTAATGAGGATCTGGACGATCTTATCCGCTTGCTGGAAATGATGAAGCGCCAATAATGCCATCGAAACTCCTAATTCTTTTAAAACAATACTGATCTTTTTCGACCTCTTAAGAGAGGAACAATCATCCATAGTTACCTTTAAAAGCGCTCACAAAGAATCTAATAAGGCGCATTGATTAGTGCCTCCCTAACTCAGTTGGTAGAGTGTCGGACTGTTAATCCGAATGTCACAGGTTCGAGCCCTGTGGGGGGCGTTTTTGGGCCCGTAGCTCAGTCCGGTTAGAGCGCCCGGCTCATAACCGGGCGGTCATGCGTTCGAATCGCATCGGGCCCATTATTTTATTGTTTTGAGTTTTTTTTAGGGGATTTCACGGCCTGCCTGGGATAATTGAAAACCTTTCTATCTCTGTACAATCATACGGAGGAGCATGAAATGTCCTGTGTGCGAGATGGATTGTGTTCAGTCAGCAAAAGATCTTCTTGCCACACTTCCCACAATTTTTCTGCCGTGCGCAGATTGCAGCATGCGTGCTCTCGACAAACGCTCTCCTCTCCCAAATCTTGAATATACTGAACCCTGTTCATGCGGAAAACGATTCATCGATGAAGTTTTTGCCCATATGTATGTCATCATGGTTGAGGAGGGTAATCTTAATCGGACAGATCCGCTAATCGCAGTAGGATCCCCGCTCGTTCATCCGGGATTCGCTATGGATCGTCCTCCGTTCCTTCCGGAAAAGTCACTTGTGCTCCTCACCTCCCGGGCAACAAAAAATTCAGCAGAACGTCTCGTCAGGGAAGTGCCCGAACTACGGGGCATCGTGAAAAAAGGCGATTTTGTACCGGGAATTACAAATCCGGACCTGCATTCCGTTCCAAAAGTCTATGAACTTCTCGCCGGATGTGATGTAAGAGCTGACGTTTTTCCGCTATTGAATGGTCCTATAGTGATGTACAAACAACAATCGCTTATCCATATCGAATTCCCCCGCATGGGGTATCCGAAGATCCGCGCGGTTGAGCACCATGTGGGAAATCCCCCTGTTACCTATTTCGTTGACGCATGCTCCGGTGCGGGAACCCTGGGTCTCACCGCTGCATGCCTTGGTGTGCCCCACGTTGTGATGAATGATGCCTGGTATGCCTCGGCATTCTGGTCAGCATTCAATCTCGAAGTAAACCGGGTGTATCTCAAAATCAGCCGGGTAAAGATCTTTGAACAGTTACAGGATATGCAGAAACATCCGGTTACAATTGATCCTATAAAAATAGCAGAAACTGTTGGTGATCAGATGATCGAGGTATATCAGGGAGATTTTAACCAATTATTTAATGTATTATCCCCTGGGAGCAATCCTCTTACAGCACTTGACATTTTCGATAAAAAAGATAACACTTCCGTTGAACGGGTCAAACGTGAATGGCTGGAAAAGGCAGGTGGAGAAGTATTTATTCCTTAAATATTCTCATCGGTTGAAAGGATAACATCCGGCATGAGATCATGGACACGGGTAAAAAGCCTTTATTGGCCAGTGCACAAAGGTATATGGGGACTAGCCCGGGTGGTTCGGCGTCACCTGTAACCTGAAACCGTCGGTACGCGGGGGGCGAAGTTTGACGAAGGCTGCAACGGCCTGCGGGAGCCTGTGCGTTCTGACTGTGAAACCTCGTCCCATGAGGTCGATGGCCAGGTATCAAAATTCCGGAGGGAATGGCGACCTGTTGCTGCGGGGACCGGTTCAGGCCCGGAAGGGAGCAGACTTACCGTAGACATCCGGCGCCCATGGGGTAACGGGGCGGAGGATGGATGCTTTGGCAAACGTAGTAACGTACAGTCGACCGATAACACGTCCCCATGTACGATTATCATGTCAAAAGTGACTATTCTTGGTGCAACCGGCAATGTGGGATTGTTTGCTTCTTATGCAGTATCAGCAAATCCTCATGTGCGGGAAATCCTNCTCTACGGGCGGGAAGGACGTGAAACTCTTCTCCGTGGAATCACCCAGGATTTTATTGATTCGTTTGCTGCACGCGGAACGAATATCAAAATCAACTGGACAACCAACCTGAAAGATGCTGCCGGATCAGATGTTGTTATCATTACCTCCGGCATTCCGCGAACTCCTGGACAGGACCGTCTTGATCTGGCTTTGGAAAATGCAAGGGTCATCTCTCCTCTTGCGCAGACTATTGGTGTTATCGCACCTGAAACCAAGATTCTGGTAGTGACCAATCCCGTTGATGTCATGACCTGCGTTGCTTTGAAATATTCGGGCCTTAAACCCAGCCAGGTATTCGGGCTTGGAACGCACCTTGATTCAATGCGATTAAAATCCCTTATTGCTGCCTATTTCAAAGTCCATGTGAGCGAAGTCCACACACGTATTATCGGTGAACATGGCGACAGCATGGTTCCGTTGTGGTCAGCCACGACAATTGGCGGTATCAAGATATCCAACCTGCCAGCATTTGCACACCTCCCGGTAAAAGAGATCATTGAATCAGTAAAATGCAGCGGAAACCTGATCATCAAAGATAAGGGATCTACAGTCTACGGACCAGGGGAAGCAATCGCTTCGTTAGTAAAGACGGTGCTTGGAGATGAAAACCGGATCCTGACCGTTTCAGCCTATATAAAAAGCGAGGTCCACGGTATTGGAGAAGGTGATATCTGCATTGGCGTGCCGGCCAGGGTAAATCGCAATGGGGTGTTCCCGATCACCATCAAGATCGATGAATCCGAAGTGATAGCATTCCGCGAATCGGTTGAAAAAATCCGGACGATCACCAAGAAGGTTCTTGCAGATCTTGAAGAATAAGAAAAAAGTGTTTTAATAACCTGAATCAGGTTAAGGTTACTTCGACAATTTCTGCACGTTCGACACCCGCTACTTCATTAAGGGACTTCTCAATTGCATCCGTCTCGCCCCCGGAGTCGTTGACGACCACAACCAGCTTAAGTGCCTTTAAACCAAAACCGATTGGCTCCTCTCGTATTTCATGAATTCCGGGCAGCTTTTGCTTTAATGCTTTTTTCAATTGTTCAAGGTTGACTTCCGGCGATTCGGGCATAACCCTGACTATTACTGCTACACTTCCCATGAATTACGGCCCCCCAAATCCACATTTTGGGCAGGTGTAGGAGATGCTCTGCTCTCGGCACCGGTAACACCGGTTGATCTCAACACCACATGCGGGGCATCCGAATTCGGTTGCACCTTCTTCTGCAAGCGGGGCATTGCAGGACGTACATTTTTTATCTGACATTATTGCTCCTCCAAGGATTCCTATAGTATCTCTTTTAGAACCTTTAAAAGGTTGTACCGATCTCAGTACGGGGGACCATATATCCGTTCAGGTATTTTTCCACCCGATCTGGTTGTGCTCCATTGATTATGGTTGTTTTCACCGTATTTTTTATCACAAACGGAATAAAGCAGGGATCAACTATATCTGATTCCACCGGCCCGCTTACCTGCTCCTGGAGGATCCCGTTGATGAAAATACCATCAATAGATTTGAGAAGCAGAAGATCGACATGAAGGGAATCTGCCAACCAGGCAGCGATAGTATCAGACGTCACATCCCACGTGTGGGGCAGGATGTCATTCTTTCTGAAGTAGAGATAGGGAAGCAATACTGTTGTTATCAGGGGCACTGATATTTTGTCCGTCGTTAAAATGCCAAATGAGGAGATGAACCAACCATACTGTTCCATTGCAGCGATGGCCATCCAGTGTGCTGCATTGTTATTTACCCGAACCTTTCGCACAAGGTCAGCAAATGGCCCCCCGCCAGGGATGATAAATAACGGGCGTTTTGATGCAATAAGGACAGGTGCAAGGTCGGGAATCTGATTATACAGGCTTCCTCCTACTTTCACCAATATTGGCGAGGTTGATTGATCTTTGTATGATTCCCGGCACTTTTTCATACTCCCGGAGAGTTATATCGCCAGATTATAAAAGGAGCATGGCGAAATGGAGTGATAATGCGTCGGTTCCTTGTGCTTCTCCTCTTTTTGTGGTGTGTGATGCACGCAGGTTCCGCAGTCCAGATTATTGAGTTCTGTCCTGATCCTCATAGTTATGAGGATGCTGATGAGTATCTTGTCCTGTCAGGTACCGGCTCCCTTGATGGTATCACGATTTCCGATGGCCAGGGTGGGTTTCGTTTCCCCCCGGGCACCCGGATTAACGGTTTGCTGACCATTGCCCGCAGCGGGACAGCGTTTAAACAAAGTCATGGAATATACCCTGACTTTGAATGGCTGGATTATTCTCAGATGGTTCCAGATGTGATTAAGGGTGATACGCTCCGTTTGGCGAATTCAAAAGATGCTCTTATGCTGTATGAGAATGGGATACTTCTTCAGAAAGTTGCATGGCCCGAAGATGTGAAACCTCGCGAAGGACAAATACATTATCTCGACAAAGGGGTTTGGGATCCCCGCCCGCTCATGATCGGACAGTCACGATTTTCTCCAGCAGTATTCCAGAATGTATCAATAATAACGTTTGTTTCGCCGGATTGCTCCAATGAGATCTTTTCTTATGCAGTCAATCAGGCATCAGATCAGGTGCTCCTGAATGTTTATGAATTTTCAAGCCCGCTCATGACAGATACACTGATTAAAGCACACGCGCGGGAGGTTGATATTAAGGTTGTCGTTGAAGGCGGTCCCGTTGGTGGGATTAGTCCGGAAGGAAAAGAGGCGATCCGGAATCTGACTGACAGTGGAATTCCTGTCTCAATGATGGTATCACGCAAGGGAGAACCTGCTCCCTATCGCTATGACCATGCAAAATATATGGTGATCGACAAGCGTGCAGTCCTGCTTACCAGTGAGAACTTCAAATATAGTGGATTTCCTCCTGCAGGAATGACCGGCAATCGCGGCTGGGGTGTGTATCTCGAAGATCCCAGACTTGCAGAGTATTTTTCAACCGTCTACCAGACCGATTATAGCGGAAAATCTATGACTGTTTATAATGGATCAGCTGGGACTCCTGAATCCATGCCTTCCGGGAAATATACCGTAGAATTCCAGCCCGGATATTTTACCGGTGCAACAGTTCGTCCTGTTATTTCACCAGACACCAGCAACCAGATAACCGAGCTGATAAACTCTGCTGAAAAAAGTATCGAGATCGAGCAGGCATATATCACCAACGAGACGACGTACTCCCTGAATCCATATCTTTCAGCAGCGATCAATACCTCCCGCCGGGGAGTACATGTCAGGGTATTGCTGGATTCTTATTGGTATAATATCGAAGATGAAGCGGACAATGACGAGATGGTGGCGCTTATTAACCGCATCGGGTCAGACGAACAGATTCCCCTGGAAGCCCGGTGTGTCGATCTCTCAACAAACGAGGTTGATAAGATTCATAACAAAGGAGTGATAGTGGATGATAAGTATGTGCTGGTGAGCAGTATCAACTGGAACAGCAACTCGCCCAATTTTAACCGGGAAGCAGGAGTAATTATTGATCATCCTGGTGTCGCCCGGTACTTTCTTGATGTATTTGAAGACGACTGGAATTCCATGGCTGAATCACCGGCTGTGAAAACCGATTACCTGAAACTTGTCGCTGTTGGAGTGGTATTCGTCATTCTCATCCTCCTCTATTATCACCGTCATAAGGTATGACCCAGGATCCAACTCACGGGCGAGGAAAGAGAAAAACAGGATCCATTGAAAGTTCAGAACTTTTTAAGTGCACACTGGCACACATCACATAAATTTATGTCGCTCTCACCGGTAACTACTGCAAGAGCCCAACGGTCTATCAGTGAATCAAGCTCAGTGGATATCTGAACTTCACTCACTCCTCTTTTTTTGCTCATATACTGTGACACTGCAGCTCTTGTAACCCCGAGACGTTTTGCGGCATCGCTCTGACTCAGGCCCTGTTTTTGCACTAACCGGGAAACCATCTCTGCTCTCATTGGCGGGAGAAGGTTCCGTACCATTGTATCACAATGCATCAGAGTGCAGGTGTGTTTCGTCATACACAGACAGATTGGGGCTTCGTCGTTTGTGTGGTCCGGTTCTGGTATATAATCTGACGGGCATCGCGGAAGTTAAACTTCTCGATGATAAGATGCCTTTCTTTGAGTTTTTTCAATGCATAACGCACAGTACGTGGAGCAAGATGGGTTTTTTGCACGAGATCTTTGTGCGTCATAGCTCCTCCGGCATCCAGTATTTCCATCACCGTCTTTGATGAGGGTGGCAATGTTGTGGAATACATGCTTGTATGTTAACGCTGTTAACATATGAATCTATCGGTAATTTAAACGAGCCTTCTCAATACTCAACTATGTTCGAACGCCAGGAACGGGGGGCGGTTTTGCTTTTACTCGGTGTTGCTTGTTTTGTAATTACTGCACACCTGGCCCTTGGGGCGCTTGGAAAACAACCCTTTGCACGACCCTTTACCAATAATTCTGCTGATGGTGAACTGGTAATTACTGGTGGTACGATCAACCAGATTTCAATCACTCAAAATGGTGGACACATGAATGTGTATTTGGCCAATATCACCATTTTTATACCGGCACAGATTGCCCAGGAATTGACTCTCCGAAAAGGTGATTCAATATCCGTCTATGGAGTTGTTCAAACATATCGCGGGAAAAAAGAGATAGTAATCAGTTCTGGAAAAGATATCTCCGTCAATCCTGAGCGCCAAGGAAATATTTCCCAGGTATCTTCCCACTAGCAGATAAAATAGTAAAAAAGTACCCGCATTGATGCATTTTTATTACCGGAACTAAAGTGAAATAACTGCAATCTCTCCGATACTTATACTTTTATTTCAGAATCAGTACTCTTTCTGGTCTTTTCATTTTGTATCGAATCAAGCGCTTTCCGTGCTGCATCCCGCACTTCTGTATCCTCATCAGTAAGCATTTGTGTCANCCCTTCGGTCGCTCGTTCATCGGCAATAGTGCCAAGAGCCCATGCAGCAGTTTTCCGGACAATTTTCTTTGTATCTTTGAGAAGCGGGAGAAGCGCATTCACACCTCGTGAATCGCGGAGCTTTCCCAGTCCCCAGGCAGCGCCATTACGGAGCCATTTATCCTCAGATTTCAAAGCTTCTATCAAAGGTTCCACAGCACGTCTGTCCCCCAAATTTCCCAGGGATTTTGCAGCAAGCCACGAAACATCCACAAAAGGGTCTCTGAGCGCAGTTATCAGAGGTTCAACTGCTGTCTCATCCCCTTCATTTCCCAATGCTTCTGCCGCCCGCCAGCGGTAGTTGAGATTGGGATCTTTAAGCAGGGTGATGTATCCTTTGATACGCAGTTTTTTACGNTCTTTTATTTTCGCAAGCTCGTCGGGGGTAGGTTCAGGGAAATCTTCAGCACTCATTGCCTGTGTTTCAGGACTACTCATTGCTGNTCCTCAATAACCACCCATTCGTAATACTTGACTATTAAGGTTTTCAATAGTCGAGGACTCTCCATTTTTATGAGAAAGGATATCCTGAATGAAAATAAAAATCCCATGAAAAGGTGAAGTGTTTAAAAAAACTGTGGAAGAAAATATCACGAAATAATTTGTGGAATAATTTCAAGGTTAACTGAAAAATTTTTTACTGAATGGGTCAGTACTCCCAAACTGATGACATCGACGTCCAACTCTGCATATTGGTGGAGGGAACTTTTATCGATGCCACCAGAAAGTTCGATTATAACACGATCCCGCAAACCTTCGCTTTTCAGTACACTGATTGTTCTGCTAATCTGACCCGGACTCATATTGTCGAGCATAATGATATCTGCACCCTCTTTTGCTGCGGAAAGGGCATTTTCAGGTGTTTCTACCTCTATCTCAATTTTTTTATATGCCGAACCTTTTTTTGCGGCCAGAATAGCGTTTCTGAGTGGAACCAAAGCCAGATGATTGTCTTTGATAAGAATCCCGTCGCTTAAGTTCATACGGTGAGGATCGCCGCCACCTATCTTTACTGCTTTTTTATCAAAAATCCGCAATCCCGGACATGTTTTTCGTGTAGCTGCAACCCGGCATCTTGGATTGACTGCTGATACGATATCGACAATTTTCCTTGTCTGTGTTGCAATACCACTCATTCTTCCGATAATATTGAGTGCAGTCCGTTCAACAAGAAGTATCTTTTTTGCATCCCCGGTGAGTAAGAGGATTGAGGTATTATGACGGACAGAATCTCCGTCTTTTACCACCCGGGTCACGTTCTACACCAAAATGGGAAAAAAGTATGGATGCCTCATCGATTCCAGCGATGATTCCATCCTGTTCAGCCTTTATCACTGCATTGCAGGTAATATCCGGTATTATTGCTGCAGAAGTAATATCCCCGGATGGGGCATCCTCCTCAATGAATTGTAGCAGATAATCGAGCACTACCATACCCGGCTTCACCTGATAACTGAATCATGTTCCTATGACTATCGGGTCACTAAGATTATTCAGCAGCGAGAGAATGGACAGCGCAGCAAGGTAGCTTGTTGCTGGATTACCAGGGCTGGGAACATTTGTTACCTTAATATAGGTTTCACCAAAATCCCCTTCAACGAAGACTTCGTGAACGTTTCGGTCGACTGACGGGTCAACCCAGAGCTCCACATCTGTATCCTGTCCTGCTGCAAGACTCATGGCGACTGATACATTGACATTTTTTGGGAACGCTTTGATACATTCGTTGGCTTTTCCGGAAAATATCAATCTCCGTGTATCAGCGATAATTCCCAGAGAGGCAGGACTTTTTGTGGTCCTCAAAAGTAACCTTTTAATTTCTGAAATCTTCCCTATCTTGAGGTTATCGAGGCCAAATATCGCACCGCTGGGGATGTGTATTTTCAGTCCATATCTTTTAGCCAGTTCCCTGATCTCATCCTGGAAGACCGAATCGGAAAGCGCACCAACGCTCATGATCACGAGATCTTTTTTGTGGGATAAAACCCGTCCCGCATAGATTTTAACGGCGCTGACGGATGCTGCTTCAACAACTATGTCGATATCAGATGTAATAAATGACTCAAAATCTTCATACGCGTGTGCACCGGAAATCCTTCCGATCTCTTTTGCCCGCTCTGATACCTTATCAAAGACCGCTGTGATTTCGAAACCGCCCCCGTGGCGTGCGATGATATGTCCGATATTACCACAGCCAAGCAGCCCGATTCTCATCATGATAAACAGATTATGGGTGCCATTGGTTAAGTGTTGTGCTCACGAGATGAAATATGCCAGAGATTTCAGGTATAATAAATTAAGACCTGATTTTTCAGACTTTTCGGTTTTCCCCGTATTTGTTAGTTTAACACTATTTATCAGAGTTCGTTCAATAGATCCGGTGGTGCTGAAAAAGTGGCAGAATCACCCAAAATCAGGTGCGGAAAAAATGCTGGTTTTCAAATTCTCGAAACTTTTCGCGACAGGCGCGTTTATATCGAAACGTATGGGTGCCGTTATAACTTCGGGGACACGGCAAAACTTATCGAGATCTTAAAGGACAAAGGAAGCACCTTTGTCGATTCAGCAAAAGAGGCTGACTCCGTTATCATTAATACCTGTACTGTTGTTGGACAAACTGAGAGGCGCATGCTCAGGCGGCTTTCACAGTTGCAGGAATATAACCTCTTTGTGACGGGATGTATGCCGGAAGTTCAGCGCGAGGCAATTTTAGCGGTTTGTACACCTGTTTTTCTGCCCTCTGAAATAATTCATGAAGCTTACCGTACCGTCAGAAACGTTGGTGGTGATGGTGTGGCGATTGTCCAGGTGTCTCAGGGATGTGCGGGCAATTGCACGTATTGTCTTACCAGAATCGCCCGCGGACCTTTGAAAAGTTTTCCTGAAAAGGAGGTTTTTGCAGAGATACTGGCGCATGCGAACAGAGGGTCACCCGAAATCCAGATTACTGCGCAGGATACGAGTTGTTGGGGACGGGATATTGGAAAATCGCTTCCCGGTCTTTTAAACGGTATCAGGGATCTGCCAGGACGGTTTATGATACGAGTGGGAATGATGAACCCTGCAACCGTGATGGGAATTCTTGATGATCTGGTTGATGCTTTCGCCTGCTGAACATATTTTCAAATTCATTCATCTACCCGTTCAGTCAGGATCTGATGCAATACTTGACCGGATGGGGAGAGGATATACCGTAGCAGATTTTGAAGAAATTGTTGCTACTTTTAAGAAACGGTACCCTGAAATTATTTTAGCCACAGATATGATTGTCGGGTTTCCCGGCGAAACAGAAGAAGACTTTTCAAAATCGGTTGATCTGATAGAAAGGGTGCGTCCGAACAAAGTAAATATCACCCGGTATTCACAGCGTCCTTTTACTTCCCTCTCTTCAAAAGAAGACTTTCCTGACTGGGTTAAAAAAGATCGTTCACGCATCATGAATTCCTGTGCTGAAAAGGTCTACGCTTCAATAAATGCCGGCTGGCTTGGAAAACAGGTACCCTTTCTTGTGACAGAAACAATTAAAACGGGATCGGTAATGGCCAGATCGCCCAATTATCTGGGGATTGTGATGAATGAAAATCTTCCTGTCGGATTCGAAGGTCAGGCGATCCTGAAAAATGACCGGAGGTATTTTTTTTTAGGGGTTCTGGTCAGGTAATCCTCAAATCTCTGAACTTTTAAGATGTGGAGTTGTATTCTTGGAAAGGATCAGTCGTTCCAAAGGATAATTTACCTCCTTAACAATCTTTTAGGATTTCACTTCTCTATCTTGCTCAATAACCTCAGCCGAAGGTTGGACCCCGCCATGGCTCTTTTAAAAAAAACGAGCGGATTTATACCCCC
>JGI20215J15232_1000098_pt1 | contig 23002 bp, 18 predicted proteins | sample WetSurMetagenome_2_FD_15232 | JGI IMG/M metagenome (IMG submission 15232) | reverse complement strand
TGCCCCTAGGGATAAATGCCCCTAGGGATAAATGCCCCTAGGGATAAATGCCCCTAGGGATAAATGCCCCTAGGGATAAATGCCCCTAAGGATAATTGCCCCTAGGTATAATTGCCCCTAGGGATAATTGCCCCTAATTTTTCACCAGAATACCTCAGATTCTATTTCAATTGATCCAGTTTGGCCCCGGGCTTTCATATGTTTATTGAAATTTCCGACACCATGACCTCAACTGAATCCCCCAAAGGCTTACTCAGATCTCTTGCCCTGATTGTGATCGAAGAAGATGGCCCTCAGCATGGATATGCGATTGCAAAAAGAATAGAGACAGCTTCCGGAGGACTCATAAAGCCGCACCGCTCGTCTCTGTACCTTCTTCTCCATAAGCTCAAAAGGGAGAAACTGGTCGTTACTGCTGCCGATATAACTACCCGTCAATTGAGAATACACTACGCCCTTACCCCGAAAGGACATTCAGTCGCTGTCTCAAAGATTAAGGAACTAAGGGATTTCTCGGTCACCCTGAGAAAGATCATTCACTTCAAACAGGCTAAAAAGTAGTCTCTCTTTGCCTTGAAAGCCCGCAAATCCCTGCTAACCATCGAACAGATAATCTGTGCAATAAAGCTTTCACACCCCCGAATTGCTTACCCGGAGACCTGGAGCCTGATGCCCTTAGCCTTAAACCTCTTTCTGCAGGATTCCCGATTATCCGGGAAATCTCCCCTTCCGTCGGTAAATACTTTAAGTACTTCTATAAAACTTTTTGTCAGGTACATGGTCATCTATTTTTGCATCAAAAGTTTAAAATATATGAAACAGGCTATTTTGATACTAAGTGCTTTAATGTTCTGTTCTTCGGCTGAAATTATGGCACAGGCTGACAGTTCATGGACCCTCGAAAAATGTATCGACTATGCTTTGAGTAAAAACATCCAGGTACGCCAGAGTGAGCTGACAAACCAGCAGAACATGATCTCTTCGGAACAGGCAAAGGCTTCAAGATTTCCTTCACTGAATGCATCGGTAAATCAGAATTTCAACTGGGTAAACAATGCTGCTTCCGGAGGATCTGGTCTTTCGGGCTCGAACGGTAACAGCTACTCGCTTAATTCAGGGGTTACTCTTTTCAATGGTTCCAGGATTACAAATCAGATCAGGCAATCGGAGCTCAATATCGAATCCGGCCAGTATTCCCTGGCAACCACAAAGGAAGCTATCAGCCTCAGTATCCTGAATGCATATCTCCAGGTCCTGTATGCGGAAGAACAGGTGAAAAACTCCCAGAAGCAGATTGAATCAACCCAGAGCCAGCTTGACCTGGCGCACGAAAGGCTCCTCAGGCAGGTAATTTCCCAGGCCGATTATGCCCAGGTGAAGTCACAGATGGCCAGTGAGAAGCTGACGCTGGCAACGGCTGAAAGCTCCCTGGCTATTGCAAAGGTGAACCTTGAACAGCTGATGGAACTTCCGGTACAGGATAACTTTAAAATTGCTCACCCGAACCTCGAGAGTTTCATAAACCAGAACCGGAGGCCGGATGTAAAGACTGTGTTTGAAACTGCCCTTGGCATCAAGCCACAGATCAAGAATGCCGAAGTCAACAAGCAGATAGCGGCACTTGGTGAAAATATCGCAAAGTCCGGATATTTCCCTGTTCTTTCGGCAGATGCCGGGTTGTTGTCGGGGTATTCCAGCAGGACTTCAAAAGCTTACTTTTCACAATTGGGTAACAGCATCGCTCCTTCGGCAGGACTCTCCCTTTCAATCCCGATCTACCAGCGAAGGCAGATCAAAACCAATGTCGACTTTGCAAGGATCAACTACCAGAGTGCTGAACTGAACGAGATAAACACAAGGAACGACCTCAGAAAAAGCATTGAACAGTCATGCCAGGATGTAACTTCCGCCCAGGCAAGATATGAAGCAAGCGTTGAGAACTATCAGGCGACGCAGGAATCATCTGCCTTGTCAGATGAAAAGTTCAGGCAAGGGCTCATCAACTCTACCGACTACCTTGTCTCGAAAACAAGCCTGATTGTCGCCGAAAGCGATCTCCTGCAGGCTAAATTCAATCTTATATTCAGCTATAAGATCCTTGACTTTTATCTTGGAATACCATTGACTCTGTAAAATTTATCAGCAACACCGGAAAAATTAAACAACTACATAAACAAATGAAAAAGAGAATTTTGATTATCGTTGGTATCGTAATAGTAGTAGCAGCAGTAGCGCTTCTGTCACTCAGGTTTTTCAGGGAGAAAAAGGTTGAGTACAAATTTGATACCGTCAAAGTTGAGAAAGGTTCAATTACCAATACTGTAACTGCCACCGGGACTATCCAGGCAATCAAGACTATCAGCGTTGGTACGCAGGTCTCGGGACTGATCGACAAGATATATGTCGATTTTAATGATGTGGTCAAAAAGGGTCAGGTCCTGGCCAAGCTTGATACAACGGCATTAAGGGCTCAGCTCGATCAAAGCAGGTCGCAGGTTGACCAGGCCCAGGCACAGCTTAACTACCAGAAGGCAACATACGACAGGCTAAAGGGTCTTTATGACAAGAACCTCATTGCCCAGGCCGATTATGATCAGGCAGAGTTCAATTACAAAAATGCGGTAGCTTCGTTAAGCAATGCAAAATCAGCTCTCGACAGGGCCAAGGTAAACATCGGATACGCTACAATTTATTCACCGATCGATGGTGTGGTGCTTAACAGGGCAATTGAACTGGGGCAGACAGTTGCTGCGAGCTTCAGCACACCTACCCTGTTCTCGATCGCTAATGATCTTACCCAGATGCAGGTACAAACCAGCGTGGATGAGGCTGATATCGGGAAAGTTAAGAACGACCAGAGAGTTGAATTCACAGTTGATGCTTATCCTGACCTTAAATTCAAGGGTTCAGTGTCGCAGGTAAGGTTGCAGCCCACAACAACAAATAATGTTGTCACCTATACGGTTATACTGAGCGCACCAAATCCTGAAAAGAAGTTAATGCCTGGGATGACAGCCAGTGCCACAATATTTGTTGAGGAGAAAGACAGCACACTTATCCTTAGCGGAAAAGCCATGCGATTCACGCCTTCAACTGCTTACCTTCAGACAATGAGGGCAGAGATGAAAAAGATGAGGGCTTCTGGAAACAGGGAGCGGGGTGCAACGGCACCACCATCGGGCATGCCTGCAGGAGCATCCGCTTCAGGATCTGCTGCCTCAGGCGGAGCTGGATACCAACAGGCTTCCATGACTGGGTTCGGCCAGAGAGGATCCCTGGCCGCCAATGAAAAAATGGTGTGGGTCAAAGAAGAAAATGGACGGGTTCATCCTGCAAGGATAACCATTGGAATAGATAACGGCACCAATGTAGAGATACTTTCAGGACTTCGGGAAGGACAGGATGTCGTTGTTTCCATGTCCGGAGATAAATCCTCCTCCACAGCGTCCGGGACATCGAACAGTTCAAGGCCCCGCGGACCCTTTCCGTTCTAGTCGGTGAGGCGCCAATCTACTCAAAATTAAATGTCATGGCGAATAAAATTATTGAAATCAGGAATCTCAGGAAAGACTACCATGTGGGTGAGGTTACAATACACGCCCTGAGAGGTATTGACCTGAAGATCGAAACGGGCGAATATGTGGCTATTATGGGAGCCAGCGGATCAGGTAAATCCACGATGCTCAATATCCTCGGATGCCTCGACAAACCTTCAGATGGCGATTACTGGCTTGATAATGTTGATGTCAAAACACTCGACAAGGATGAGCTCGCCCGGTTAAGGAACCAGAAGCTTGGGTTCGTTTTCCAGGCCTATAACCTTCTGCCAAGAACAACGGCACTGGAAAATGTCGAGCTCCCGTTGTTTTACAATTCAAAGATCAGGTCAAAGGAACGGAAAGAGCGCGCCATAAACGCGCTCGAAGCCGTAGGCCTGGCAGACCGGAGGGACCACATGCCTAACCAGCTTTCGGGAGGCCAGCAGCAGAGGGTGGCAATTGCCCGCTCACTCGTGAATGATCCTGTGCTGATCCTTGCCGATGAACCGACAGGTAACCTGGATACCCGGACCTCATTTGAGATAATGGAACTTTTCCAGGACCTGAACGAAAAGGGCAGGACAATTATCTACGTTACCCACGAATCGGATATTGCCAGGTTTGCAACCCGAAATGTAATATTCAAGGATGGGAAGATCCTGCGCGAGAACATGGTGACTGACAGGCAGTTTGCCCGGGATATCCTTAAAACGCTTCCGGTTGAGAATATCGAAGAATTTGATGTTTAATAATCAGCTACAAAATGAATTTAAAGAATCTGTTCAAAATAGCGGTCAGGGCCCTTGTCAGAAATAAGCTTAGAGCCATCCTGACCATGCTGGGAATCATAATCGGTGTAGGTTCAGTTATCGCCATGCTCGCAATCGGGCAGGGATCCAAAAAGAAGATCCGGGACCAGATGTCATCCATGGGAAGCAATATGCTGATGGTCATGCCCAATTTCCAGCGGCGTGGCGGGGTCAGCCTTGGATTCTCAGTCTCCCAGGTGCTTAAATATTCAGATGTGGTCGCGATAAAGAACGAAGCTACCGCAGTCAGCGAGGTTTCCCCGGAGATCAGGGCGAGCGGACAGGTTATCTTTGGCAACCAGAACACCCAGACGACAGTCTATGGGGTGACCGAAGAGTACCTTGGGATCAGGAAGCTGTCGATGAAAAGCGGCAGGATCTTCAGCAATATTGAATTGCGGAGTATGGCAAAAGTCTGTATCCTGGGTCAGACCGTCGTTACCAATCTTTTCGGGGCCGATACTGATCCGATAGGACAGTCCATCCGGATCAAGAACCTCCCGTTTCTTGTTATTGGTGTCCTTGCTTCCAAGGGTGAGAGCGGATTCGGCCAGGACCAGGATGACCTGATCCTGGCACCGTACACGACAGTGCAGTCGCGGCTTGCGAATATTGACTACATCAATTCCATCTATATTTCCGCAGCAAGCGAGGAAAAAAGTCCCCTTGCCCAGTCGGAGGTGACCGAGATTCTCAGGAGGTCCCACAAACTGAAGGAGTCAGCTGAAAATGACTTCAGGATCATGTCACAGTCAGAGCTGATTCAGACCGTTTCTTCCGTGTCGGATGTCATGACCTATCTTCTCGGTGCAATAGCAGGGATATCTCTCCTTGTTGGCGGTATCGGCATAATGAATATTATGTTTGTGTCGGTAACGGAAAGGACACGCGAAATCGGCCTCAGGATGTCGATAGGCGGCAGGGGGAAGGATATCCTTCGCCAGTTCCTTGTCGAATCAATGATGATCAGTATCCTCGGAGGAGCACTGGGCATAGTTTTCGGGTTTGCCGTGGCAAAAATTGCCGGATCCCTGATGAGCAGTCCTACAATTGTTTCCACACAATCAGTTGTCCTGGCATTCGCCGTTTGCTTTATGATAGGTGTGTTCTTCGGATGGTACCCTGCAAAGAAGGCTGCCGGCCTCAATCCGATCGATGCATTAAGATACGAATAGAGAGGAAGGATATTTGCAGATTTTATCTATCTTGGGGAAGCCTGATCTGCCCCGGATACAAAAAACAGGGCTGTAATAAGTGAAACAGGATGGAAAACAGGATTAAAAAGAGACTCCTTGGGGAGAACAGCATCAAGATACTTCTTCATTTTGTTGCCTGGTTGATACTGCTGGGTCTTCCTTTATACTTAATCAGGCGGTGGCACGTCGGAAAAGACTTTATCTGGCTCTATTACATCAATACTATAATCACAGGGATAATATTCTACGTTAACTATCTGGCGCTCATCCCGGCATTCTTTTTCGGCAGCAAAAGGTACAGGTACTATGTATCGGTTGTACTGCTTATTGGGGTATTCTATTTTGTGTCGGACATTTCAAACAAGATGGTCTTCAGGTATGCCCCCGACAATACGAAGAATGAACAAGTTGCAAGGCAGCGGGAAGAATTCCGCAGACAGACCCAGCCCGGGATGCCCGGAAACGGGACTGCAAAGCCACCGTTCAGGGCAATGCACCCCCCGTTCAGGGAGATGCACCTTTTTAATTTCACCTTCACTTCAATTTTCCTTGTGTTCTTTTCACTGGGACTGAGGATCCTTGAACGCCAGGGAGAGATCGAGAAGGCCCAGAAAGAGATGGAGAAGGAAAAGCTAAACTCCGAGCTGGCATTTCTCAAAAATCAGATAAGCCCTCATTTCTTTTTCAATACTCTTAATAATATCTATTCTCTCACAGGTATCAATCCGCAGGATTCCCAGAAAGCGATCCTTAAGCTTTCGAAGCTGATGCGGTACCTCCTTTATGAATCAGAGAAAGGGAACACGACCCTGAGTAACGAGATCGATTTCATGAATAACTATATTGATCTCATGAAGCTCAGGATGAGCGATAAGGTCCGTCTCGAGGTCGTCTTCCCTGAAGAAAACACGGACATTACAATCCCTCCTCTTCTTTTTATCCCATTTATTGAAAATGCTTTCAAGCATGGCATAAGCTACAGGAGCAATTCATTCATAATGATCGGAATGGAAATAAATGACAAGAAGATAAAATTCACTTGCCGCAACAGTGTTGTAAACGGTGTCGGTGAAAATGGCAGGATCCACAGCGGGATAGGGCTTGAGAATGTCAGCAAAAGGCTGAACCTGTTGTTCCCCGGGGCCCATGAACTGAAGATCAGCCGTGCGGAAAATGTGTTTGAAGTGGTTCTTGATATAGAGCTTTCGTGATGATCAGGGTTATTGCAATTGACGACGAACCGCTTGCCCTTCAGCTGGTGACGGGATACATTAAAAGGACCCCCGGGCTCACCCTCACCGGTGGATTCGATAATCCTCTTGATGCAGTCGAATTTATGTCGCATCAGCCAGTCGACCTGGTCTTTGTCGATATTCAGATGCCCGATCTGACAGGGATCGAGTTCACGAGATCGCTTGCTGGCGGCACAAAGGTTATTTTCACCACAGCCTATGAGGAATACGCTCTTGAAGGATTCAGGCTCGACGTGGTGGATTACCTGCTTAAACCCTTCAGCTACGAGGAGTTCCTGAGGGCGGTCCAGAAAGCCCAGCGTCATATCAGGCTCGAAAAAGGAGCCCTGAACCAGGTGGAGGCCAACAATGATTTCCTTTTCCTGAAGTCGGATTACAAGATAAAGAGGATCAATTTCAATGATATCCTTTATATTGAAGGATTGAAAGACTACGTCAAGGTGTTCACGGTCAATTCTCCCAAACCCGTCCTGTCGCTCACAACAATGAAGCTTCTTGAGTCGAAGCTCCCGGTGTCAAAGTTCCTCAGGGTGCACAGGTCATTCATTGTCAACCTCGAAAGGATCGACACTGTTGAAAGAAGCAGGATCGTTTTCGGAAAAACCTACATCCCGGTGAGCGACCAGTATAAGGATAAGTTCCAGGAATTCCTCAATAAGAACTTTCTTATGTAGGCATTGTTTCCCGTTCCGCGGTTTCATTTCGCCTGGGATCATCCCGCCATATCCCGCACTTGCCTTCTGTTTTCGTTAACCTACCGGAAGGGCAATCCTCCGCCCGGACCTGCAAGTGTATTATCGTGAGTTAAAAAGTTTTAAGATTTGAACACTACCGATTCATGATTGTCTTTAGGTTGGTGAACCCACGGTGAATGACTGCCGTAGCCTGTGAGCTGAAACCGTTGGACTATTCATGATTCAGATGATGAGGAGAAGTTTCGTTATACTGATTTCCGTTCTTGCCTTGACAGCACTTGTCATTTTGTCATTCAGCCTCTTTGAAAGAAAGGGGCCCGAATACAGGTTTGAGACCACTACAGTTGAAAAGGGGAGAATAACCAGCGTTGTAACGGCAACGGGAACAATTCAGGCTATTACGACAGTCAATGTGGGAACACAGGTGTCGGGAATCATTCAGCATATTTATGCCGATTTCAACGACAGGGTAAAAAAGGGCCAGGTGCTCGCAAGGCTCGATGAGACGGCTCTTTTAGCCCAGGTCGATCAGAGCCAGGCGGCGGTCGACCAGGCCAGGGCACAGTACGAGTATCAGAAGTCGACCTACGACAGGCTCAAGCCATTATACGATAAGAACCTCATCGCACAGGCCGATTATGACCAGGCTGTTTACAATTTTGAGAATTCCAAAGCTTCCCTGAGCAGCGCACAGTCGGCGCTCGACAGGGCCAAGGTTAACCTGGCATACGCCACAATTTATTCCCCGATCGACGGAGTCGTTCTGAACAGGGCGGTCGAGGAAGGTCAGACTGTTGCCTCCAGCTTTAATACGCCCACGCTCTTTTCGATCGCGAACGACCTCACCCAGATGGAGGTCCAGACCAGTGTCGATGAGGCCGATATCGGAAAGGTTAGGAATGGCCAGAAAGTGGAGTTTACCGTTGATGCCTACCCCGACCTGAAATTTGATGCAGTTGTATCGCAGGTGAGGCTCCAGCCAGTAACCACAAACAACGTCGTTACCTACATCGTTATCCTGAGGGCTCCAAATCCGGATAAGAAGCTGATGCCCGGGATGACAGCAAGCGCTGCGATCTATGTGGCGGATAAACCCGATGCACTTATTGTTCCGGGAAAAGCAACTCGCTTCAGGCCCGACCAGGCTTACCTAAAGAAAATGGCAGGAAGCGGGCCCGCGGGCCCGGACAGACCCTCAGAGGATCAGAAATTCGTCTGGGTCGAGACGGACAGTACGTCGATCCACCGTATCCCCGTGAGAACCGGGATAGATAACGGAACAAATGTTGAGATCCTGTCGGGGCTGACCCAGGGTGAAAAAGTTGTCGTCGGAATGGTTGACACCAAAGCCAGGCAGCAGAAGCAGCCGGCAAAAGGCAGGAGGCCGTTCATCCTTTAATTATCCCCATGTGTCGGGAGGGGGAACCTCCGAAAAAATTTAAACCAGTGTAATCCGTTTCTTCATTTCCCGAACGAAAAGGGGCGGTTGATTGTTAATGTCGCACATTATTGAAGTGCGATGAGATACTCAAATCTTTTAAGGGTAGCGTTAAGGGCACTTGTAAGGAACAAGCTCAGGGCCGCCCTTACAATGCTCGGGATCATTATTGGTGTCGGATCGGTGATTGCCATGCTCTCCATCGGACAGGGTTCCAAAAAGAAGATCAGGGACCAGATGTCGGCTATGGGGACAAACATGATCATCATCTGGCCCAATTACCAGAGGAGGGGAGGAGTGAATCTGGGGTACTCTGCCTCAATGGTGCTGAAGCTTTCCGACATCGATGCCCTCAAGAACGAAGCCAGCGATCTTTCGGCTGTTTCCCCGGAGGTGCGGCAGGGCGTTCAAGTGATCTTCGGGAACATGAATGATCAAACTACTGTTTATGGGATCAACCGGGAATACCTGTCGATAAAAAAGCTTGAAATCAGCGATGGAAGAATGTTCACCGACAGTGAGATAAGAGGTCTTGCGAAAGTTTGCCTTCTTGGACGGACAGTGGTTCAAAACCTCTTCGGGCCCAACGAGGACCCGGTTGGGGCGGAAATCAGGATACGCGACCTGCCGTTCCAGGTGATTGGAGTCCTGAAGCCTAAAGGCGACAACGCAATGGGCATGGACCAGGATGACATCATACTGGCACCCTATACCTCGGTCATGCGAAGGTTGGAGACAATCGACTATGTCAACGCAATCTACGGATCTGCCGTTAGCGAGTCAAAAAGCGCTGCAGCTATTTCCCAGGTTCAGGAAATTCTCCGGAGGCTTCACAAGATAAAAAAAGGGGAAGATGACGATTTTCGCATAAGGTCGCAGTCTGAGCTTATACAAACGGTATCGTCCATATCCGACGTAATGACCTACCTGCTGGGATCAATTGCCGGGATATCCCTCCTTGTCGGCGGAATCGGAATAATGAACATAATGTTCGTATCGGTCACGGAGCGCACGCGTGAGATCGGCCTGAGGATGTCTATCGGGGGCAGGAGCAGGGATATTCTCCGTCAGTTCCTTGTTGAATCGATGGTGCTGAGCCTGCTTGGCGGAGCCACCGGGGTCCTCTTCGGAATGATTGTTGCCGATATTGCCGGTTCAATCCTCAAAAATCCCGTGATCATCACCTCGCAATCGGTCGTCCTGGCATTTGTTGTCTGCTTTGCCATCGGGGTATTCTTCGGCTGGTACCCTGCAAGACGTGCCGCCGGCCTCAACCCAATCGATGCACTGAGGTACGAATAGATCTGCAATCATATCGAAGCGAAGCTCAGATCCCGACCAACGCGTCGGAGCAATCGTGCAAACCAGTGAACCAGTGAACCAGTAAACCAAAAAAGCTTCATTCCGTGAATGACCCCTATAGGCAATAGGGGGACATATCATAAAATACATAAAAAACCACAAATAACCCATAAAAAAATAGGGTATATGCGTGGAAAAATATGAAAATGTTTTCATTTACCCCTTATTTTGCATATGTTTGTCAGGAAGAAATCATTTTCTGGCATGAAAGAAATAGTCAACAAGCTAAACTGGAAGAGGATCCTGGCAGCGCTTCTGCTTATTTCCTGCGGGAGCACAGGATTGTTTGCATCGGACGGAACTCCCGTGGATTCGGGAGCCACGGCCTGGATGCTTACTTCAACCGCACTGGTGCTGCTGATGATCCCCGGACTGGCGATGTTCTACGGGGGGCTCGTCAGGAGCAAGAATGTTCTGGGGACAATTATGCACAGCTTCGTGGCAATGGGAATAATAAGCGTGCTGTGGGTAATTGCAGGCTACAGCATGTGCTTTGGAAAGAATGTCATGGGAGGATGGTGCGGTTGGAGCAACGACTTTTTCTTTCTGAAGGGAATAGATTCGAACATAATGGATTCGCATGTGCCCGAGTATGTCTTTTCAATGTTCCAGGGCAAATTTGCAATCATCACCCCCGCGCTGATCGCCGGGGCTTTTGCAGAAAGGGTATCCTTCAAGGCATACTGTATTTTTATTGCGCTCTGGAGCCTGCTGGTTTATAACCCGCTTTGCCACTGGGTTTGGGCATCCGACGGATTCCTTTACAACCTTGGAGCAAAGGGAGCTATCGATTTTGCAGGAGGGACGGTAGTGCATATTTCTGCAGGCATTAGCGGCCTGGTTGCCGCGCTCTACCTTGGTTCGCGGAGAGGATACCCCTACCAGGTGATCCGCCCGAACAACCTGGTAATTACAATGCTTGGAGCCGGTTTATTGTGGGTTGGCTGGTTCGGGTTCAATGCGGGCAGCAGCGTCTCGAGCGGGCTGAGTACGGCACAGGCCCTTACCGCAACACAGGTTGCCGCAGCCTCCGGGGCCCTGTCATGGATACTCATTGAATCGTTCCATCAGGGTAAAGCCACCGCACTCGGCTTTGCTTCCGGGATACTTGCGGGACTGGTAGCCGTCACGCCTGCTGCCGGGGTTGTACAGCCCTACGGGGCAATGGTGCTCGGACTGCTCGCTTCCCTTGGCTGCTACGCATCGATACAGCTCAAGAACAGATTCAGATATGACGACAGCCTGGATGCGTTCGGGATCCATGGTACAGGAGGAATCATAGGTGCAATCTTCCTTACTTTCTTCATCCGTTCACAATGGATGGCGGACGCAAGGAGTGCAGCCGGAGGACACTGGACCATACTTAACCAGCTGGGTGTACAGGCGCTGGCAGTGACCATCGCAATAGCATATGCCGCCGTAATGACCCTTGGGATCATATATTTCCTCAATAAAATGATGAAGTTCAAATCAACGGAAGATGACGAAATGGCGGGCCTTGACAGGGCTTATCACGGGGAGAGGGGCTATGGAATGCTGAATCCGAGTTAATCACCAATTCAAGCTAGCAAAATGAAACTCATAACCGCAATAATCAGGGAGGTACAGCTCGATAAAGTCAGGGAAGCCCTAATTACCGCCGAGATAACAAGGATAACCGTAAGCCGTGTTTCTGGTCACGGACAGCAGAGAATTGAAGAGATGTACAGGGGGCAAAGGATAGTCCCCGACCTGATCCCCAAGATCAAGATTGAAATTGCTGTCAATGAAGCTTTTGTTGACATCACAGTAGATGCAATACTGAAATCGGCAAGGACCACCGAGGGGGAAGAAGGGAATGTGGGCGACGGAAAGATCTTCATCACCCCCCTTGAAGAGTGCATAAGGATCAGGACTGGGGAGAGGGGCGGCTCGGCAATATAAAGGATCCGGCATAACCCCGCCTGGGGGAAGTCCTGCCTCACAACAGCGTGAGCTGGGAAGAGGGTTAAATTCTTCGGACGATTGGCAAGTTAATAGCGCCCCGATATCAGGGAGAATAAAATTTCCCTTAACTTGGCGTAGCAATATTGCCTACGAAACGGCAGTTTTGCAAAAAATACTATGACCGGCAGGCACAGGATATTTTTTGCTGTTATTCTTTTCTCGTTACCATGCTTTTGCGGTTTTGCCCAGGTAAAGGATCTTGATTTCTACCTGGAGCAGGGCCTGCATAACAGTCCTCTCCTCCACGATCTTCAGAACCGGGTAAGCTCCGCTGCGATAGACAGCCTGGTTGTTATGGCACGGAGGAAACCGCAGGTTGAATGGAAATCCCAGCTGCTCTATTCCCCTTACAACGATCACCTGGGTTATGATGAAGTGATAACCGACGGGGGTAATTACCAGGCTGTCGGATATGTCTCACAAAGTATTTTAAACAGGAGGTCAGTCAATAACCAGCTGAGTTCAATAAGCATCCAGAGGATCGGGCTTGGTGTGGATTCGAAGCTGGGTGCCGCGGAGCTGAAAAGAACCATTACTGATCTTTATATCACAGCATTCTCCGTTTACACCGACCTGTCATTCAACAGGTCATTCCTCGACCTGATGGCACAGGAGAACCTTCTGGTTGAAAGGCTTGTAAAGGAAGGGGTATACAGTCAGTCCGATCTCCTTGCGCTGCAGGTTGAGACTGACGGCCAGGAGATCCTCGTCAGGCAGCTCGGGAATGAATATGAAAAGGATGTAAGGTTCCTGAATGAAGCATGCGGGCTTGTCGATACCGCATCAGTGGTCCTCGCCAGGCCCGGGATCAGGCTGATCGGACCCTCAGCGAATTCGGGATCCCTTCTGCTCCAGCCCTACCTGGTCGACAGTCTGAGGATCGTTAATGAGAAGGATGCACTCCGGCTCCGTTACAAACCATCAGTCACCTGGTTTGCCGATGCAGGGATCCTGACAAGCAATCCATGGAACTTTTACAGGCACGCAGGTGCCAGCGCCGGGATATCATTGAACTTTCCGATCTTCGACGGAAAGCAGAAGGAGCTCGAGGAGAAGAGGCTCTCCTTCAGGGAAAACACCAGGTTGTTCTATGTCCTGAATTCCAGGAGACAATATGATCAGCAATACCTAAGGCTGAAAGGCGAGCTTGAAGGGCTCCGGGATGTCAGGGACCGGCTGAACAGGCAGCTGGAGCTGTCAGGGCAGCTGGTAAAATCCCTTAAATCAGAGCTTGAAGCAGGGATTGTCAGGATGACTGACTACCTTAATGCTCTGAAAAGCCACAGAAGCATAAACCACAGCATCACCCTCGGCGACATAGCAATGATGGGTATTATCAACGAGATGAATTACCTTCTTTCGAAATAAAAATAAAACAATGTCTGTGAAAGGAATCCATAATCCCGGCCGGTTCATTGAATTAATTGCTGTATTCCTCCTGGCTTTTTCATGCACTGGCCGGAAGGAGGCGGAATTGACCGGGATTAAGGCGAGAACACCTGTGACGGTTGTCACGCCCCAGACAAGGGATCTGAAAGAAACGATAGCGTTCACGGCCGTTTCCTCATACCTGGTCAAACACTCGGTCAGGTCGCCGGTTTCCGGCACGGTCGAATCGGCCCCGATTGCCCTGGGCGGAAATGTTAAGCCCGGAACGCTCCTCTTTATGCTGAAGACAAGGGAGGCAGCTGCGCTCCATAATATTTCACCTGGTGATTCATCTCTGAATTTCAAGGGTATAATTAAATCATTCTCCCCGGTGAACGGAGTCATAAGTTCAATACTTCATCAGGCTGGCGATTTTGTCCAGGAAGGTGATGAGCTGGCTGTCGTATCTGACAGCAAAAGTCTTGTATTCATCACCGAAGTGCCTTTTGAAATGAAGGGGATTGTTGAAAAAGACGGTGATTGCATTCTGAGGCTGCCCGACAGCACGCTGATAAACGGGGTGGTAAAAAGGAGGCTTTCCGAAATGAATATCCAGGATCAGACTGTAAGCTATATTGTTGAGCCGCTTACCGGCCGCAGTCTCCCTCAAAACCTTATTGCATCCGCACTCTTTGACCGGTGGATAGTCCGGAATGTGCAGGTACTCCCAAGACAGGCAATTCTCGGGAATGAGACCCAGACGGAATTCTGGATCATGAAGGTGATAAACGATTCAACGGCAGTAAGGGTGCCTGTCAGCAAGGGACTTGACAACGGGAATGAAGTCGGGATCAGCTGGCCGATCCTTCTTCCGGGCGACAGGATCCTGGTGACAGGCAATTACGGTCTTCCCGATACGGCACGGATCACTATCGAAAGATGACCAGATGAAGAACTTCTACCTGGCACAAAAGAATCCGATATCCGTTGTCCTGGCACTTGTCATTGGGGCAGGGCTCTTTCTTTATTCCCAGGTACCGGTTTCGCTTTTCCCCGAAATTACCTTTCCCAAGCTCAAGGTAATAGCCGATAACGGGGAACAGCCGGTCGATAAAATGATGATAACGGTTACCCGTCCGCTCGAGGATGCCATCAAGAAGATACCTGACCTCTATCTGCTAAGGAGCGCGACGAGCCGCGGCTCATGCGAGATCTCCGCATTCCTGAACTGGGATGCTGATATCTTCAGGAACCAGCAGATCCTCGAATCCCGGATCGCAGAGATCAGGAGTGGGCTTCCGCCCGAAGTCTCAATAGTGGTCGAGCAGATGAATCCGTCGATACTTCCGGTGATCGGGTTTACGGTCGAGAGCGACAGGAGGTCGCCCATCGAGCTTAACCTGCTGGCAACATATACGATCAAGCCGTTCCTTTCCAGGATCGAAGGGGTTTCGTCGGTAGGGATAATTGGCGGTAAGACCAAGGAATACTGGATTGAGCTGAACCAGCAAAAAATGGCGGCATCCTCTGTCACCCCCGAAATGATAAAGAATGCCCTCGATCAGAATTATTTCATCAATTCCTCCGGATTCCTGACAGATTACCGGAGAATGTACCTGACCGTCACAAATACACTCCTTTACAATATCGAAGACCTGAGGAATGCAATTGTCCGCAATGACGGGAAAAGGATAATAAAGCTCCGGGACCTTGCTGATATCAATGTCCGTGAAAAGACTGAATATACAAGGATCAATGCCAATGGACGACAGGGGCTGCTGGTCGCTGTCCTTAAACAGCCAAAGGCGAACCTTGTGGTGCTTTCAGCAAAAGTGGCGATGATGAAAAAGGAGCTTGAGAAAACGCTGCCCCCCGATGTCAGGCTTTCATATTACTATAACCAGGCTGATTTTGTCAGGGACTCTATAAAAAGTGTTAATGACAGTGTCTGGATCGGGCTTTTTCTGGCAATCATCGTTGCGGTACTGTTCCTCCGGTCCTTCAGGGCAAGCGCAACAATACTTGTCACTATCCCGGTTACCCTGCTCCTTTCGGTAGTCGTCCTTTATTCGGTCGGATATTCGCTGAATATCATGACTTTCGGCGCTATCGCTGCCGCTATCGGGCTAATCATCGACGATGCAATTGTAGTTGTGGAACAGATCCACCGTACACATGAGGAGTTCCCCGGAAGGTCATCCGGGGAGCTTGTCCACCAGTCGGTGACCTACCTGTTCCCCTCCATGCTGGGTTCATCGATCAGCACGATTGTGATCTTCATACCGTTCATGCTTCTCGGGGGAGTGGCCGGCGCATATTTCAATGTGCTCACCAACACTATGATAATTACCCTGGTGTGCTCATTCCTGGTGACATGGATCGGTCTGCCGGTTGTGTACTTGTGGTTTTCAGGATTAAAGCCGCTCATTCACGCCAGGAATGAACCCGCCACCCGGACAATCAAAAGCCGGAAATGGGTAAGTTTCTTCATTAAAAGGCCTGCCCTGAGCATTCTTTTCCTTTTGTTGCTGGCAGCCTCGATCGTGCTGGTGATCCCCTCAATCGAAACGGGTTTCCTGCCGGAGATGGATGAAGGATCCATCGTGCTCGACTACAAATCGCCTCCGGGTACCTCGCTTGATGAGACCGACAGGATCCTTAATGAGGTGGAGAAGATAATTACCGGCATGCCGGAGTTTGAATCGTACTCCAGGAGGACCGGCGCACAGATGGGATTCTTCATAACAGAGCCCAACGACGGCGATATTCTTATACAATTGAAGAAAAACAGGAAAAGGACCACTGAAGAGGTGATCGATGATATCCGGCAGCGGATTGAGGCCACGCAGCCTGCCCTTCAGGTCGATTTCGGACAGGTGATCGGGGACATGCTCGGCGACCTGATGGAGTCGGTCCAGCCAATTGAGATCAAGATATTCGGAAACGACCAGGAAAAGCTCAATGAGCTTTCAGCAGGGATCGCTGGTGAGATTGAGAAAATCGAAGGGATAGAGGATGTCTTTAATGGGATACTGATTACAGGACCGACCATTGAGATCAAGCCTGATCAGCAGAAACTGAGCCAGTTCGGTCTGGCGCCCGCAGCGTTCCATTTTCAGCTTCAGACGTTTAATGAAGGCAATGTTATCGGATCCATCCCTGAAAGTGAACAGCTCACAAATATCCGGATGATCTATCCGGGCAGCACAGAGAACACCCTCGAAAAGGTCAGGAACGAAAATATCTTCCTGCCCTCCGGGAAATTGAGACCACTGACGACCCTTGCTTCAATCGGTCTTACCAGGGGCGTTCCGGAATATAACCGGGAAAACCTGCAGCCGGTTTCAATAGTCACCGCAAGGTTGAATAACCGTGACCTGGGAAGCGCCATCAGCGAAATACGGGAAAAGATTAGCAGCAAGTTTTACCTGCCGCAGGGCTACAATATCGAGTATGGCGGGGCTTATGCCGAACAGCAGAGATCGTTCAGGCAGCTTTTATTGATCCTGGTACTTGCAAGCTTTTCGGTTTTTGCCCTTATGCTGTTCCTCTTCAGGGACTTCAGAGCTGGGCTTATCATACTTCTGATCGCCGTTGCAGGAACCTCGGGGAGCCTTCTTGCCCTTTTTCTTACAGGGACTCCGCTGAATGTGGGAAGTTATACCGGGCTTATCATGATCGTCGGGATAATTGGCGAGAATGCGATATTTACCTTTCAGCAATTCATGACAGGCATGCAGTCGGGAAATGTGGATGATTCGCTGGTCTACGCGATCTCGACCAGGCTTCGTCCAAAGCTCATGACCGCGTTTGGCGCCATCATGGCCCTGCTGCCGCTGGCCCTCGGCATAGGAACAGGAGCACAGATGCATCAGCCGCTGGCTGTTGCAGTTATCGGAGGGTTTGTTATTGCACTTCCTCTGCTGTTGATTGTATATCCGTCGTTGTTACGAATTTTTTATTTTAACCGCAAAAAGTAAGAAGCCCCTAAATCCCCTGAAGGGGACTTTTAAACCCCCTTCAGGGGGCAGGGGGCGTACCAAGAACTGACACGGAGGGCACGGAGTCTCAGTGATCCCTGTGCCTCCTCCGTGCCACTCTGTGCAACAATTCTTTCTACCCCAGGAATAATTTCATATCCTCCTCCACGGTTCCGATCCCGGCAATCCCGAATTTTTCGACGAGCACCTTTACCACATTCGGCGAGAGGAATCCCGGGAGCGTCGGCCCCAGGTGAATATTCTTCACACCAAGGTAAAGGAGCGCCAGGAGGACGATAACCGCCTTCTGTTCGTACCATGCGATGTTGAAGGCGATCGGCAGCTCATTTATGTCGTTAAGCTTAAACGCATCCTTGAGAGTCAGGGCAATAACCGCGAGTGAATATGAATCATTGCATTGTCCGGCATCGAGAACCCGCGGTATCCCGTTGATATCTCCGAGCTGAAGCTTGTTATAGCGGTACTTTGCGCAGCCGGCGGTAAGTATCACAGTGTCCTTCGGAAGGGCAGCAGCAAAATCGGTGTAATAGCTTCTGTCCCTCATCCTGCCGTCGCACCCCGCCATTACAAAGAATTTCCTGATAGCTCCCGACTTAACGGCTTCCACAACCTTGTCAGCCAGTGCTGCAACCTGGTTGTGGGCAAACCCGCCTGTGATCTGGCCTTTTTCTATCTCTACCGGAGGCTGGCATTTTTTTGCATGCTCTATGATGGCGGAGAAATCCTTTCTCCCCCCCGCAGGCCTGTCGGCAATGTGTTTGAAACCTGGAAACCCGGATGCCCCCGTGGTGTAAACGCGGTCACAATAGGATGCTTCCTTCCTTGGCGGAACNATGCAGTTGGTAGTAAACAGCACNGGGCCGTTGAAGGTCTCAAACTCTTCCTTCTGCTTCCACCATGAACTGCCGTAGTTTCCGGCAAATTGGCTGTACTTTTTAAAAGCAGGGTAATAGTTGGCAGGCAGCATCTCACTGTGTGTATAAACATCAACCCCGGTCCCTTCGGTCTGGACGAGCAGGTCTTCCATATCCCTGAGGTCGTGGCCGCTGATGAGGATCCCCGGATTGTTCCTTACTCCTATGTTCACCTTTGAAATTTCAGGATGGCCGTATTTTGTAGTGTTGGCCTTGTCGAGCAGTGCCATTGCGGTAACCCCGTACCTGCCGGTCTCCAGAACCAGGGCTGTCAGCTGATCTGCATCCAGGGAGTCGTCGAGAGTGGCGACAAGCGCATCCTGCATGAATTTGTAAAGGGATTTATCCTCAAATCCAAGGTTGAAGGCATGCTCTGCATAAGCAGCCATCCCCTTGACACCATATGTCACCAGCTGCCTGAGAGACTTTATATCCTCGTTTCCTGTCGAAAGAACTCCCACAGAAATGTTCTTTGCCTCGAACTCTTCAACCGTTTTGCCAGTCCATACAGCCGAATCTTGGAGGATTGAGGGGAGCTTGCCCCCTGCCTTCAGGAACTGGCCCCTGATCTCATCCCTCAGCTCCAGCGCTTCTCTGATCTTGCCCACGAATCTTTCCATGTCAAAGTTCGCATTTGTGATCGTCATGAAGAGGCCGTCAAAAACAAACTTGTTAACCTTGTCGTTCTCAATACCGAGCTCCCGTGCCCTTGTGCTGTAGATTGAAATACCCTTGATCAGGTAGATCAGGAGGTCCTGCATATTGGCAACCTTCTCCGATTTACCGCAGACTCCTGCAATTGTACATCCCGTCCCCTTTGCGGTTTCCTGACATTGATAACAGAACATGCTCATAGATTATAAATTATTGGTTAATAGATTTTTAATACTTACCCGGGATGCGTTTTCCCTCCCTTGTTTCACTGGCAAAATAAAGAAAATAACACACTTCAAATTGTAACATATGTTACAATCCTAGATTTTCCGTCAAAAATTAAGTAATTTGCATTGAAGGCAGTTACCTTTCTGCTATTTCGTGGTAAACTTTTTTTGCCTGCGGAAGGTTGGTAATTGCATCAGGGGCCGGACATGAAGCTTACATTCGAAAATATACTGCTTATTGGTTCTATTCTGCTGATCCTTAGTATCCTGGCAGGAAAGACCTCAAACAGGTTCGGGATCCCGGTCCTCGTGATTTTTGTGGTGGTGGGAATGCTTGCCGGTTCGGAAGGGCTGGGAGGGATAGATTTTAGCAATCCCGGGATTGCACGGTTTATCGGGATAGTTGCCCTTAACTTTATCCTGTTTTCCGGCGGCCTTGAAACCAGGCTGGAGGTTGTGAAGCCTGTGATCTGGCATGGAATGGTGCTGTCGACCTTCGGAGTTCTCATCACTGCAGTTTCCGTCGGGGTTTTTGTCTGGGCAGTGGCAGGCTTTCCGTTTTCGGAAGGACTGCTTCTTGGGGCAATAGTCTCATCGACTGATGCTGCAGCGGTCTTTTCGACGCTCCGTTCAAAAAGCACAGGTTTGAAACGTAATATAAGGGCTACCCTCGAACTCGAAAGCGGAAGCAACGATCCCATGGCTTACCTGTTAATGATCACCATGATGGGTTGGATCACAAACCCGGGCCATTCGATTATGGGGACGATAGCCCTGTTCGTCGGGCAGGTTATTATTGGCGGGGCGCTCGGCCTGATCACCGGAAAGCTTGGGAAGGAACTGATCAACAGGATCTCACTCGATTTTTACGGTCTCTACCCGGTCATTGTGATCGCCCTGATGTTCTTTGCCTTCGGGATATCGGAGCTGGCAGGGGGNAACGGATTCCTCGCCATTTACATTTGCGCGGTCTATCTCGGCAACCACCATCTTATTCACAAGAAAACGATTCTGCAGTCATTTGACGGACTCGCATGGCTTATGCAGATCGTATTGTTCCTGACGCTCGGACTGCTTGTTTATCCCAGCCAGATCGTTCCGATAATCGGTACAGGGCTGCTCGTTTCAGCTTTCCTGATGTTCTTTGCCAGACCCCTTAGTGTTTTTGCCTCGCTTGCACCCTTTGGGATCAAGGCCAGGTCAATGGCATTTATGTCCTGGGTCGGCTTAAGGGGAGCTGTGCCAATTGTTTTCGCAACCTATCCGCTTCTTGCCGGGGTTGAAAACTCACAGATGATCTTTAACCTGGTCTTCTTCATTTCCCTGTCATCGGTGCTTCTCCAGGGAACAACGCTCAAAACGGCGGCAAAATGGTTCCATGTTGCAGTACCTGCAAAGGCAAAGCAGAGAACGCCCCTCGACTATGAGCTCTACGACACTGTCAAGTCGCAGATGCGCGAAATACATATCGGAGAAAAGAGCACGGCGGTAGGTAAGAAGGTCATTGATCTCGATTTCCCGAAGAGTGCCCTGATTGCACTTATCAGGCGCAACGGAAGCTATGTAACACCGAATGGATCTACTGTGATAGGGCAGAACGATATCCTTCTGGTGGTTGCTGATAACCCCGAAAGCCTCAGCCAGGTTTACCGTTCACTCGGTTATTCATCCCCTGAGGAACATTAACCGGAAGCTTCGGAGGATTTCACGGCAGGGCGTGGATATAAAAGAACCGGCATCCCTGTAAGTTTCTTCAACTTGCACACCTAACCTACCCTGATTAGATCGGATGCCGGCCTTAAGGTCATGTTAAGCTCGCCTGTATAACAAACCCTGTAGTGAAAGGTTTACTTTCCAGCTTTGCCAGGGTCGTAAACCCTCACTGGTGAAGCCCTCTCAGTGTCTTCCCTGCCAACCCTGCCTACCGGCAGGCAGGCGGCAGGCAAGTCCGTGATCTCCGTGAAAGTTCCTGAAAAGTTTTGCAGTTTCCCGTGAAATCTGTAATTTGTCTTGGGGAACCTAAACAAATCTGCTATGAAGCTGGCCGCGCCGATTATCCTTTGCCTGGTAACAATTGTTTTATTGGCGGGGGAGTGTAAAAAAGACGACAGGGAAGAACCCGGGTTTACTGATAAGAATTTTCTGAAAGCCCTTATCGAAGCAGGGGTCGACACAAACGGCGACAGCATAATCAGCCCTGCTGAAGCCGTCAGGATAACTTCACTGGATTTAGGAATGCATGACATCACGGATGTGAGCGGCCTGGAGTTGTTTACAAACCTGGCATTCCTTGATTGCAGCTATAATCAGATCACCGGTCTCGACATTTCAAGAATGACCGCCTTAACGGAATTTCATTGCAATAATAATAAGCTGGCGACCCTCGATGTCTCTCATAACGTGTTATTGATCAACCTCGATTGCCAGAGCAACCTGCTTGCCGGAATTGATGTAACCAATAACCCTTCCCTGTTCTGGCTGAATGTATCCTATAACCACCTGGTAAGCCTTGATGTATCGGGCAATGCTTCGCTGAGAGGCCTGGTATGCAATTCGAACAGCATCTCCGCCCTGGACATAACCGGTAATCCTTACCTGGAATATCTTATTTGTATGAATAACCATATTCCCGGACTGGATATTTCAAAGAATACGATCATTGAGCAGCTGAATTGCAGCGGGAACAGCATTACCGGGCTCGATCTGTCCCACAACCTTTCCTTGTCGGAGCTGATGTGCGCCAGGAACCTGCTGCACGGGCTCGACCTTTCCCATAATCCCGCAATTACCAGGCTTGAGTGCTTTTCCAATGACCTGGCCATTCTCGACATTTCCGCTCAGCCCGGCCTGCTGGTACTGAACTGCGACAGTGACAGGCTTGCAAGTCTGAATGTTTCGAACCTTTATTCTTTGCAAACCCTCAGGTGTGAACACAACCAGCTGGCCAGCCTGGACCTTGCAAACCAGCATGACCTGGTTCAGCTCTCTTGCGGATATAACCTTCTGACTGCACTTGATGTCACAGGCCAGGCGGGCCTCACCACCCTGTACTGCAACGACAATAAGCTGACCGGCCTGGATCTTTCCGGAAATTCTTCCCTGGTATATCTTTATTGCCAGAATAATCTTCTTGCAAGTTTGGATATCAGGAATTTAGTAAATATGAGGCGTTTCGGGGGCGGCGGAAATCCTCTGACCAGCCTTGATATTTCGAAAAACACCAGCCTCGGAGTAGATGAAGGATACTGGGTCACCTGTTGCCTGGAACTGGGCAACATGCCGGATCTTGGCAATGTATGTGTCTGGACAGTCCCGTTTCCTCCCCAGGGTTTACTGATGTGTACAGACGGGAGCCCGAATATCCAATTTACCACAGACTGTTCGAAGTAAAAGTCTCATGATCAGCTGATCCAAGACTAAAGACTCACGACCCAGGGCACATCTGCCCAGCAACAGGCTCTGCAATCGTGTCGGAGCAGGGCGCAGACCCCGACCAACGCGTTGGGGCAATCATGCGATCGTGCAATCATGCAATCGTGCAATCGTGCAATCGTGCAATC
>JGI20215J15232_1000095_pt1 | contig 23774 bp, 17 predicted proteins | sample WetSurMetagenome_2_FD_15232 | JGI IMG/M metagenome (IMG submission 15232) | reverse complement strand
CGTACATTTTATCATTAGGGCATTATGATTTTAATGAACCAGCGGTTAGACAGATAATTAAAAAACTTGATGATGGCGGATGGGAAATTGGATTACATGGTTCTTACGACTCATATAATAATAAGGATCTCTTATTAAAAGAAAAAAAAGAATTAGAAAAAGTAGTAGGTAAACCTGTAATTGGCATCAGACAACATTTTTTGAACCTAGAAATTCCTAAGACCTGGGAATTTCAAAAAGCAATTGGATTTTATTATGATTCAACTTTTGGATATAAGGATAAAATAGGTTTTCGAGAGGACAGAGTAATGCCTTTTCAACCTTTTAACGATCATTTTTTAGTTATTCCGCTCATCGTCATGGATGGATCATTATTTTCTCAGTATAAAGATGATAAATCCCGATGGGATGCAGTTAAGGAATTGATTGATTATGCCCAGAAGAAGGGAGGACTCATTACCTTTCTCTGGCATCAAAGAGTTTTTAATGAAAAAGAATTTCCAGGATGGTCAAAAATGTATGAGAAAACAATCAAAGAATGTAAAGAGAAAAACGCTTGGTTTGCTACAGGTAAAGAAATTTATAATAAGATAATAAATTAAAGATGAGATGGGTCAAAATATGGCGGAAAATGGTGTTATAATCATCGGTGGAAATGTTCAAGGGTTGGGACTCTTACGGACATTTGCCCGAAATAATATCAAAACAATTCTTATTAATAATAAAAGTTTAGATATTGTAAAGTTCTCAAAATATTTAAAAAAATATATTGTTTTTAAAAAAATGAATGAACCTACTGAGTTAACAAAATTTTTAATTCACTTAGCAGAAGTCGAAAAATTAAATGATTGGATCATTATTCCAACAGAGGATTCAGTGGTGTATACACTTTCGAAGCATAAATCTGAATTAGAACAATATTATAAAATCCCAACCGAAAAATGGGATATCATCAAATATACATATGATAAAAAATTAACGTATACGCTTGCTGAAAAATTAGAAATACCAATACCAAAAACGTTTTACCCAAAAGATATCGATGATTTAATTGCCATTAGTAAGAATATTGATTTTCCATGTCTATTAAAACCATCGGTCATGCATAGATTTTATAATTTAACGGGAAAAAAGTTATTGAAGGTAAATTCCAAGAATGATCTGATAAAATCATATAAGACAATGGCTCAATTAATTCCACCATCGGAGATAATAGTACAACAGATAATAGGTGGGAAATCAAAAAATCCTATCTCTTTTGGTTGTTTCATGGCAAAAGATGTACTTTGTTGGGTTATGATAGCTAAAAGAAGAATGATTCCCATAGATTTTGGTGTTGGAACATATAATGAAACGATAAAAATCCCTGAGTTGAAAGACTTAAGTCTTCAAATCTTAAATGAAATAGGATATTCTGGTCTATGTGAAGTGGAATTTATTAAGGACCCAAGAGATCAAACATATAAATTTTTAGAGATTAATCCTCGAAGCTGGCTCCAGATAACAATAACAAATCAAACGAACAAACCACTGATCCCTTTAGTTTTTTATTATTATCAAAACAAAATGGAGGAGTTAAATAAAATAATAACAGAGAATACTGAGGAATTTCACCATATTAAATGGATTCATTTCTGGCAAGATTTATATGTTTCAGTACTAGAGATATTGAACGGAAATCTAACTTTAGCGGAATACTTGGAGGCATTTAAAGGAAAAACGGAGTATGCTGTTGAAAGTTGGGATGATCCATTACCGTTTATGTTTGAGCCTTGGCTGTATCTTATATCATCGGTTAAGAAAAAGATGAAAAAAATATAGAGCATATATTAAAGATAATTACATTATGTAGAATGTAGAGATACGACATATGTCAAAAGCGATCATAACAAGTAAAAACACTAATGGTTATCTTAAGGATTCTGTTTTAGACTTGTATACCTTCGTTAAGGAAAATGGATTCGAAGGATATGATCCATATGATGGTCTGAATAGTGAATTTACTTCCTGGATTAGTAAAAACAATAAATGGCTCAAAATTTTTATTATACAATCCTTCAAAAGTTTTCCAATAAACCTACGGGCTCTGTTGGGGATAAAAAAAAGTATCAACCTGAAAAGCATCGGATTATTTTCTTCTGCATTCTTAAAATTATACAAATTAACGAATGAAGAAAAATTTTTAAAAGATGCCAAGTTTTGTTTAGACCTTTTAAAAAATAACTCGCTTGAAAAAAAATATTCTAACTATTGCTGGGTTGGAAACTCCTTTAAGGTACAATTTCCCGATGATTTGGGTACACCAGATGTTCCATCGATTGTTTGTACAGCGGCATGTGCATTTGCTTTTTTAGAACATTATGAAGATACTGATTCAGAAGAATCACTTGAAATTGCAAAGAGTTCCGCTCAATTTATTATTGATAACCTCTATATGAGTGATGAAGAAAAATCTGTTTTTAAATACACTCCTACCTATAATAAAAATGTTATTGTGTATAATGCGTCTACTCTTGGTGTAAGGGTATTGTCTCATATATATCGATATACGAACAACAAGGACATCTTGGAAATCTCAAAAAGAGTGATGGACTATATTGTATCAAAACAAAAGCCTACTGGCGCGTGGTTTTTTAGCGAAACGAATGGTATTGAAAGAATGCAGATAGACTTCCATCAAGGATTTATTCTTGAATCTTTAAATGATTTCATTAAATACACGAATCCCGATAACGGAAAATATATGGATGCTCTTCTAAAAGGCGCTGAGTTCTATAAAAATGAACAGTTTCTTCCAGATGGTCGCTGTAAATGGCGTTACCCTCGTCTCTGGCCCATTGATATCCATAATCAGGCGCAAGGAATAATTACCTTTAGTAAATTAAGTAACCTTCGGCCAGATTATCTAGAATTTGCGAAAACCATAGCGAAATGGACAAGAGACAATATGCAAGATGAATCAGGTTATTTCTATTATCAAAAATGGCCGGTAATAACAAACAAAATACAATATATACGGTGGGGACAAGCTTGGATGCTGTTGGCATTAAGTACCCTGTTAGAGGAAATATCACACCATGAAAAACAAACAGAGTTCCACAATAGTAAATAAGCCTTAAAGAGGAAAAATAATGGTTGTAATGACAAAAATTCGTAATACATTTCATGTTCTATTAACATCGAGTAGACGTTTTATCTTAAGAAAAATTTATCATATGAATATTTCCCCTACCGCTAGAATTTCTTTTGGAGCATATTTAGATAAAACAAATCCAAGAGATATTTATATCGACGATGAGAGTTTTGTCGCTGTTGGAGCGATGATTCTGACTCATGACTTTTGTAGAAGTTTATATAAGAAGACATACATTGGTAAAAAATGTTTTATAGGAGCAAGATCGATAATACTTCCAGGTGTTACGATTGGTGATCATGTAATAGTTGGTGCAGGGTCCGTTGTTACTAAAGACGTAAAATCTAATTGTATTGTGGCTGGTAACCCAGCGAAAATTATTAAAGAAAATATAAACACTACAAAATACGGTAAAATAATCTAATTAGGATTTTGAAAGTTTATTGTAACTTGTTCGAGGAGAAAAACAATGAAAAATAAAATTCGGATTTTACTGTGTTCTGTCTCTTTAGAAGATAAAGGAGGTGTTAGTAATTATGTTCGATTAATATTAGATAACTATCCTCGTGATACATATATGATAAATCATTTCGTTCAAGGAAATACTTCAAAATTTATGAAGATCTTTTATCCGATACTTATTTTGATTCAACTCTTGAAATTTAAAGAAAAACTGAAAAAATTTAATCCCGATATCATCCATATTAATCCATCATTGGCATGGATAGCGATTATAAGAGATTACATATTTACGCGGTACGCTAAAAAAAATGGTTTTTCTGTTCTTTTTTGTGTCGGAGGCTGGGATAAAAATATATCAGAACATTTCAACAGGGAAACTATTCTCTCAAGGTTTTTTTTTAATATATTTAAGATACCAGATAAGATTTTGGTGTTAGCGAGTGGTTTTAAAAATGAATTAACAGCATTAGGTATTGATTCTAACAAGATAATTGTAACTACAATGATGGTCGAATCAGAAAAGTTCAAATCAGAAAATAAAATGTTTGATCCACCATATACTCTTTTGTTTTGTTCACGTATTGAAAAACTTAAAGGTGTTTATCAGTTATTGGATGCATTCCAATTGATTATACGAAAATATCCTGAAACTGAGTTAATTTACGTTGGTCAGGGGAGTGAATTTAATAATTTAAATAAGAAGATATCTGATATGAAATTAACAGAACATATCAAATGTGTTGGTTTTAAATCAGGAGTGGAAAAAATCAATTATTTTAATGATTCAGATATGGTTATTTTACCGTCATTTACAGAGGGTTTCCCCAATATTTTTTGTGAAGCGATGGCTGCTGGTTTACCGTTCATTGGAACGCATGTCGGTGGTCTAATCGATGTGTTTGAAGATGGAAAGCAGGGTTTAGTTATTCAATCGATGCCTCCAACACCGGAAGAAATTTCTGATAAAATACTCAGGTTGATGGAAAACCAGAAATTAATGAAGCAGATAAGTGAAAATAATCTGCGTGAGGCAAAGGATAAATATGATGTAAAAGTTGTAATTGCTAAACTTGATAACCTTTACCAAGAAATGCTTAATATAAAAGAGAAACAAACATGAAAAGGAAAATTTGTTTTGTTTCCTTGGGGAGTCTTCCCCTCCTTACGTCAGATCAGAATTTACAGTATGCTGGGGGAGCTGAGTTAAAACAGATTCAGCTTGCACGAGAACTGGTGAAACAACGGTATCCTGTATCTGTTATTGTCCATGATGAAAAAAACATGCAGAAGACAAAAGAGTTCGAAGATATCGTTTTAATAAAATCATTCCCGTCCTCTCAAGACATTGGTTTCTTGAGGAAAATCAGAGTGCTATGGAGGTCTTTAAAACAGGCTGATGCTGATATCTATGTGCAAGCGACCTATCCGCCGGGGATTGTTGCGCTGTTCTGTCGTCTTCATAGGAAGAAATACATCAAATGGCTCTCGAGTGACAAGAGTGTTTTGTTACAGGATGTGACTCAGAGAACGACCTTGTTGACCAAACTTAGCCTTTATTTCGATATTAAACTCGCTCATGTTATCATCGGGCAGAACGAGTATCAAAAAGAAATCATCGAAAGGAGATTTCGAAAAAAATGTGTTGTTATAAAAAATCCTGTTACTCTATCAGATGATCCTCCAGGTTGTACCCCGAAAAAGGAACAGTCGGTGTTATGGGTAGGAACGATACGGTCTCTAAAAAAGCCAGAATTGTTTTTAGAGATAGCAAAGCAATTACCCCATGTGAAGTGCATTATGATTGGTGGAATGACTAATTCAGAAGCAGGACTCTATTCCTCAATTGAGAGAAAGTCGAAGTCTCTCCCCAATCTTAGCTTTTTAGGGTTTGTCCCGTATAGTAAAATGCAGGAGTATTATGTTCAATCATCTGTTTTTGTGAATACCTCTGTTGTTGAAGGATTTCCGAACACGTTTCTTGAAGCATGGACTCATTGCGTACCTGTTGTCAGTCTTACGGTTGATCCTGATGAAATAATCTGTAAGAATAAACTTGGGTTTCATTCGAAGATATTAAACCAGATGATTGCTGACATCGAATGTTTATTGCAAAACGATAGTTTACGGGATGAAATGGCATTGAACGGAAGAAAATATATTAGGGAACATCATGATGTAAAAAAGATTACGAATCAATTCATTGAACTAATAACATCGTCAGAGAAGTAAAGAGATAAAAGGTAAAAGAAAACAATTTATGATGAATATGGAGAAAAGAATGGTTAGGAAAATTTGTTTTGTAGCCTTTGACAGTCTTCCATTGCTTGTTTCAAGTGAAAATCTAAAATATGGGGGCGGATCGGAACTAAAACAAGTGCTTGTCGGTCGTGAATTAGCAAAACGAGGGTATCCAATAACGTTTATAACCTATGATGAGAAAAATGAAAAGAAAAATGTTGATGATATCAATATCATAATGTGCCCTCAATCCCGAGAATACTCGCCAATAAAAAATTTTTTACTGTATTGGAAATCTCTAAAAAAAGCAAATGCTGATATCTATATCCAAGGCATCGGATCTACAGGAATAATTCCGTTTTTTTGTTTAATTCATAGGAAAAAATATGTCAAATGGATCGTTAGTGATTCAAATCTCCTCTTTGAGCGTTTTCGTGGTGGTCATCCGCTCTTACGGAAAATTACTGCGTCATTGGATATAAAATTTGCCCATAAAATTATCGTTCAGAACTTATATCAAAAAGATTTACTAGAAAATAGATTTAAAATAAAAGATTATGTGTTAATTAAAAATCCTGTGATCATTCCTAATACCATTGAGGATAAGGAGAATAAAAAAAGTTATATTTTATGGGCTGGTTCTATTAAGCCTGTGAAACAACCAGAGCTTTTTTTAAAAATTGCACAAGCATTACCGAAATTAAAATTTGTCATGATCGGTGGGGAAAACAAGGGGAGAAAAGATGTATATACTAATGTAGAAAAAGAAGCGAAGACACTCCCCAATCTTGAATTTTTAGGTTTTGTTCCCTATCATAAGATTCAACAATATTTCAAAGACGCGGCATTATTTATCAACACTTCTCAGATTGAAGGGTTCCCGAATACGTTTTTAGAATCATGGGTCATGGGGACACCGGTAGTTAGTCTTAATGTCGATCCCGATGAAGTGATCTGTAAGAATAAACTTGGTTTTCATTCTAAATCGTTAGAACAATTGATTCTTGATGTAAATACTCTCTTTTTTGATGAAAATTTACGAAGAGAAATGGGTACGAACGCAAAAAGATATGTTGAACAAAACCATGATTTAAAGAAGGTAGCTTCGGAGTTCGAAAAATTAATAGCATCATTAGAAAAATAGTAGTCATTACTCTTCTCTTAGAAATGATGTCTAAAAAAGATCAATCCCACAGACCGTGATATAAAAGAGTTAGGTTATCTTTTCACCAAGGATTGTGTATATAAATATTTGCCACTACGAGTTTTTGGTATCTCTTCAACGAATTCCCAAAGTATCTTACAGTCTTGTCCCATGGTCACTCGTATTTTTTGTTCAATTTCATTCTTTTCGGATTCGGGTAGTTCCTTATTTACAATCGTGCGAATTTTTATTTGGTCATAGTTTTCTTGAATGACTTGGAATTTTTTTAGAAAACCTTTATTCTGTAAGACTCCTAAGAGATGGACAAAAAAATATCCTATGACTATCGATCCATCTTTTTTAATGAATTGTTCTTCAAGACGACCAGAAATTTTTGTTAAAGTAGGTAGAAAATTACCACAGGGGCAGCTTTGAGGCCCAGGGACTGCGACATCTCCTATCTCATATCTTATTAATGGCATTGAATAGTTATGAAGGGTGGTGATGATAACCCGTCCTTCGTGACCCTCAATGGTTGGAGTATTGTTGTGATCGATTATTTCAAGATAGTTATTAAAGGAAAATATATGGATAAGACCATCCTTGCATTCTCCTGCAATGGATGCTGTTTCTCGTGAGCCATAAAAATCATACAATTTTGTTCCAAACACGGTTTCGATTTTAGTGCGCATATCGCTGGTTAAGGTTTCTGCGGAGCAAACGAGTCGTTTTGGTGTATGGATCGGCAGTGTATGTTTTTCAGAAAAGATTGCTAATTCATAGAGCGAACCGGCGTACCCTCGTATTAGTTCCGGTTTATATGAATTGATAGATTTGATATACGATCGTATATCATTTTCAGTCATCTTGAAGCTATTTAAGAAGAGAATATTTGAAAACCAGTTTTTCATTTTGTTCTTGAATCCTATGTTCCCCTTGAATAAATCTTGTGGGGAACCCCAGAGGTATGCCTTTTTAACATTATTTACATTGATTCCAAGCATATCTTGATAGTAATAGTTATTTGTTGCTCCGAACCATTTTATATAATAGTTATCTTGCATAAACTTTGTTGGTTCTCCTGTAGATCCGCCAGAAAAATTATAATACCATTTTCTTTTTATGTGGTCTTTTGAGATCAATTCCTCCTGATGTTTCCGTAGGAGGTCTTTTGTTAGTATTGGAATTTCATGAAATTTTGATAAATTTACTTTTTCATTTTTGACTAATTCAATTTTATCAAAAATATTTTTGTAATAGGGAACGTTTTTATATGAATGAAGGAGTAATTTTTCGAGGTATTTTTGTTGAAATCTTAGTAGTTCATCCTTATTATTTATACGTTTGATCTCCTGATATTCGTTGTTTACATCAGTTCCTTGTAATTTGGAGATTATATTTCTTATACTATTTTTCATTTATTTCTCCATCAGCATCGGTATACATTTTATTTTTTAATTCGATCTGATATTACAGTTATTTTTTCATAAAATTTTCTTAATCCTAATATTTCGAAAATTGATCGGAGTTCACCCTTTTGAAAACCTTTTAGTAATAACAATAAACAGAAATAGACGAAGATCCCCATGAGGATTGATATAATAGTTTCCGGTATCGTTATCGGATGAAATATCCAAATGCTGACTGTCATACCTATTGATGCTAAAATGCATTTAGTAACGAACTGTAAATTAAGACTAAATGTAAAATAACGACGTGATGAATAACCTATGATTATGGTGATGATAATATATGCTATTAAGGTGGTAACTGCAGCAGCTATAATTCCGTATCGAGGGACAAGTATAATATTTAATATAAAATTTGTGATTGCACCACATATGAATGCGATGACAAAAATCTTACGACGTTTAAATATTAATAAGGAAACTCCAAAAATCTGCTCCATCCCCCAAAACACGATACATAAAACTACCAATGGAATGATATACATTCCTTCAGGCACAAATTTTGCTGTGGTCATATTCAGTAACAAGGGCCGTGATAGTATTGATAAACCAAACGCAGAGGGTATGGAGAGCATCAATAAATATTTCCATGAATATGATAGATACATCCTCGCTTTTTCTATCAATCCGTTATCATGTAAATTATAGACCGTTGGTCCTAATACATAAACAAGGTATGTACTCAGAACGAGAGGTATAATTCCGATGCCGTATGCTGCTGAATAAATCCCGACTTTCTCAGCACCCATGTAAAATCCAATTACATAACGGTCACTGCTATCAATAACAAATCGAGCAAGTGTGATCGGAATCAATGGTAAACCAAATATAAGAAATGGTTTGAGTAGCAAAAAATCTGGTTTTGAAAATCCAGCATAAGAGAAAATAAAAAATAGCATAATCGTTAGAGATACGGCTTCGGTAATTATAAGGGAAAGTATTGCGCCGAATAGTCCAAATCCAGATAAAACAAAAAATATTATCAACACGATTTCTAAGGATGTTTTGATAATTAAAACTGCTGCATATTTTTTTATCATACCAAATACACGAAAGGAGCCTAATATAACCATATTCGTGGTATCTAAAATTATTAATGGGATGGCGAGTTTGATTATATCTACTGCTGATGGTTCTTTAAAAATGATATTTGCTAAAAAATCAGATGAGAAAAAAAAGATAATTGATATAAGAAAGCTGGTACATAAAACAGTGATAATGACAGTAATCAGTCCTTGAACAATTTTTTCTTTTGATAACGGAGACAGGAATCTTAAAATCGCATCCGGTAAACCAAGCAGAATAAAAGGTTGTAATACTGCTATCGTAGTCAGGATTAGACTCCAGACACCATACTCAGATGATCCAAGAATTTTTGTAAAGATAGGAAGATAAATAAAACCTTTCATACTTTGAAAGGTTTGTGCAACTCCCACCACCCCTATTCTTTTCACAAATAGTTTATGGTCCTCAGACATTTGTATTAACACCGATAGAGATAATCTTTTTTAACGATAAATTTTCATTGTTGTAGAATGAAGACTATGCAAATGTTTCATTCCTTCCTACAAATTATGTTGTGAGTTTTCTTGATCCTGAATAAATATTTTTGTAAGATTATCAATTATGATTATATAATTTTTTTCTATTCAATTTTTTTATTTTTAAATTACTTGGAAATGAAAACTGCTGTTCTTGGTGATAATGTATATGATGCTCCGTTGATAGTGAAAGTTACATCTCCTGTTCCCAGGAGGTTGAGGTTTGCTGCGACATAATAATTTGCGAATTGGCGAGCATACACTTGAGCAGTTCCACTCACATGGTAGTAATCTCCAACTGGTTGTCCGAGGTTGATATCCATCTCTGGGTAATACCCATGGCTTGAATCTGTACTGTAGAATTGCCATGAATAATAGGCTTTATTGAGGTCTACGACGGCAAAGGAGAAACACGCGTAGGTAAAGAGCATCCATTTCTTCGCTTCAACAGGATGTGCGTTTGCATCTTTGCATCCGCTGTTGACTGCTATGGTGTTTCCTAGTTCAGCTTGTTCATGTAATGCGTCTATCGCCACAAGTCCGTAGTTCCATCCAGCGGTTCCTAATCCATTTTCATTATATGCACTACTGCGGCCATGGATGAAATTCTCCCAGAAGATTGCATGAGTTGCTTCCATGCACATCTCCATGTGTTTCCATGCATTTGGCATTAAGATATCATTTCCCATAGTCGTCTTGACTTCTTGCATGTACTGTATCATCCATGTAGCCCAGTTGTCTAACACTCCGGCCTCGAACTGCGAGTAAGGAATTTCGAATGTGTAACCGTCATCGACTAAATCGGATGAGGTATCATCAGCAAAAATGCCTTCATATTGAGGATAATTTTGTAGAAATTGTGCATTTTGTTGGGCACAGTAATCACTCCAGCCTGAATTTGGGTTCATTAAATATTGACCGGGGTAAGTAACCCGTTCGATACGGTTTCCGTTTATATCATGGACAAACCAATCTTCATGGGTATTGACATATTGCCAATCAGACCAAGTCACATCTTGAAAGATAGCGTCATAATAACCGATGATTGTTATGTCTGGGTTTAATGCTTTGACATTTGCTGCGGCAGCATATCGTGTTTTTGGACAATCCACCATATCAAAATGATTCGCGATAAATTCTTGATTCGTTGTGCTACTCAGTGTAGTACCATATGCTATAGATAGTTTCTGTATACGATTATTATCATTCGACCATCCGGATTGACCATAATTGTTAGAAACTAAAATTATATCTATTGTATTTATTAACCCATTTTTATCAACATCTTCTCGAATCCACCCGGGGGATCCTGATTCACTAAAACGATTTGCAATCAGGACGATATCTATAATATTACATGAGCCGTCACTGTTCACATCATAGTCAGGTATTGTTGCAGAGGCTGATTGTATTTGTAAGAAGATAGGTAGTGTGAGTAATAACGGGAGTATGAATACCGATTTTTTAGTGTGTGTAATAGATATTTTTCTCATTTTCATCTCTCCTAACCAACCACTTTGCTATTATTTAGCATGAAAAAGTTTGTCAATCATCGTATTTAAAGCTGCGGTGATAAAATAACAAACTGCAAAAAACGCATTTTTACCCCTATAGATAGCATCCTAATATTATTGTTAAAGTAGTGTTCACTTTTTGTAAAAGGGGATTTTATCAAAATCTTTACAGATATAAAGAAAAATTTCAGTGTTATATTAAAAATAACTCTAAAAAATAATGATGTAAATAGATAATTTGGACGAGATCATATTTAAATGAATAGTTGATGATTTGAGGATTTTTCCATCTTAGGATAATTTGAGTAAGGAAATGTTAATGAATGAAAAAAATATGCTCTTTTCAACATTATTTAACGATGATCGAAAATAGATGAAAAGAATTATTATTGAGACGTAAAAATTAAGAAATACAATGTGTTTATTTCATAGGAGAAGCAAAAAGGATATAACCGGATTTCTATTGTAATGCCTTTAGAATAAAAATTTACTAATATCCCGCAACAGTGAACGGAAGAATATGATCAAAAAAAAAGTATCTATCATAGTTTTCTTCTTAAGTATAATTCTGTTTTGTTTAAATTTATATGTCAATTTTTCAGACGAGAGTAAGACAATATTTTTTTGGGCATCGATAATCATGATGCTTGGGATGATTCTGTATCAAATTTTTTATGTAAAAAACAACCGATTTGTCCTTTTTGAAATTATTCTCTTTTATTTCCTATTACATTTACTAAACCAAATAAATTATTTCGGATTGACTGATGTAGATACGTACAGAGATTATGCTTTTCTTAAAACGATTATAAATAACAATCAAATTATAATTACTCCATATAATCTCGATGTATCCGGGTGGCCATTATTACATCTTTTTACTTCATTCATCACAATTATCACTAAAATAGAACCTATAGTAATAGCAAAATTTCTTCCCTCGTTCATTGAATCAATTATAGCCATTTCTATCTATTTACTCGTTTATACTATTTATAAAAATGAAAAAGCAGCATTATTCTCTTGCTTGATAGTAGGAACTATCCCTAAATTTGTCGGTTATGAATCCTTTTTTGTTAGAGAAAGTTATGCGATATATTTTTTTATTTTAATTTTACTTGTCTTATATATCGCCAAACAAAGAGACGATTATCGTTTTCTGGCATTATCACTTTTATTAATTCCAGTGATGGTGCTCTCACATCATTTTACTTCTTTAATAGTGATTATAATGCTCTTTATTTTAATTATTTCTTCGAAAATTGTTCCTTTCTTATTTAAGAAAAATTCAAATTTAAACTTTAATAAAATAAATATTATATATTTTTTTATAATTTTATTGTTAGTCACAATCTTTTATTGGAGTTATTTTTCTCCAGGGATACTAAATGATTTTTTTAAAGTCTATCTTGAATCTACGGGAGTTAAAGACTTTGTTAGCTATGGACAAAGAATTGGTTTAGGTCAAACTATTGTCACATTGGAAGGAAATATTCTATTCTATGGGTTTTTTTTCTTCCATGGAATTTTAGCTTTAATCCTATTCATCGCAATATTTTTGAAAAAACAAAAACAAATAGTAGAAAACGTATCCTTTACATTTTTTTTATTTTTTTGCCTAGGTCTAGGTGCTGCTTCTCTTTTCTTTTTAGGTTCATTAATCTATCCAGATAGATTTTTACCAGTAGGTTGGCTCATTGGAGCGATTCCGCTTTCCGCTCTCGTCTTTAGTTTGAAAAATATTAAGATACGGAAAATAATTGTTTTAATTATAATTTCTTTTTTAATTTTTAATATATTCAGTATTAAACTTAATTATGACCTCAGTATAGAAAATTTCGATGGAAGAGCTTCTGAAAAAGAATACGCTATTGCAGAAACAATAACTATCCCAAACCCAAATACTACAGCCTATTACGGATACGTCGGCGTAGGTGATGCTATTTATGATATACAAGGGGTTGATATGGCGCATGGAGGGATGAGAAATCCTATCGCATATGATGATTCGTATACTCATAGACGATTTACATTTACAACAAAGCAGGCTAATAATCCGCCAGTGTTTGCAACACCATCTCCCACGAATGGTTCCACGGGAAACTTGCTAAGTCTGATATGGAGTATTCCAATCAATGACCCTGAGGGAAATGATTTTTCTTGGACGATTCAATGTAGTAATGGACAAGTGAATAGTGGCACTAGTGCATCGAATGGAATCAAATCTCTTGTTCTTGGTGGGCTTTCGAATTCCACGACGTACATAGTATGGGTGAATGTAACGGATCCCTCGGAGGATGGCCTATCTGTTCACGAATGGTATACGTTTACTACAAGATTAGCTAATTATCCACCAATGTTTAGTAAACCGTCTCCAGTGAACGGTTCGGCAGGACGCCCGTTGAAGTTGACCTGGAGCATCTCCATTAACGATTCTGAAGGAGATCTCTTCTCATGGACCATTAAATGTAGCAATGGACTAATTAAAAGTGAGACTGGGGCATCCAATGGAACAAAAACAATCATTTTAACTCTATTTGTGTTTATTCCGACTTACAAGGTGTGGGTGAGTGCGATTGATCCCGCTGGCAGTGGCCTATATACTTCTAGATGGTACACGTTTACTACTAGACAGGTCAAAAGACAGGTTAATTTTCCGCCAGTTATTGGGATACCGTCTCCAGTGAATGATTCCACGGGGAATCCTCTGAGTTTGATTTGGAGCGCCCCCATCAATGATCCTGAAGGAGACCCATTCTCGTGGACCATTCAATGCAGTAACGGACAAAATAAAAGTGAGACGGGGGAATTCAATGGAACAAAAACAATCCTTCTTTCAGGACTTTCGTATTCCACGACGTATACGGTGTGGATGAATGCAACAGATCCGACTGGTAGTAAGCTTCATAAATATTCAAATGTAGCAATCATTTACAAAAACATGTACATAGATTTTTTAGTAACAGAAGAAATTAAATCAGCAACAACGTATCAAAGAATTAATACTATATTGTTATGCGAAGATTCTAATGATATTAATAAAATCAGTGATCTTGGTGATGTCTTTATTTGTTCATGGAAAAAATAATGTTTATGAGACTGAAATTTTATCTTTTGTATGTATAATTTTCCCCTAAAATCCATAAAAGATGTAGTGTTAACTAGCATCTTGAAACGTAAAATTTTGTATAAATGATTATGATGAAGATAGACGTCACTTACAGTTTTCGATAGATAATATTCCTTTTTTTTGCCGCCTCATCATAAAAACCTCTGACATCTATTAAAATTGGATTATTCCGCATCATTCCTATTAAATTATCTAACGATATTGTTTTAAAATTATCATGAATGACCGTGATGATTATACAGTCGACTTGAATATTATTTAAATTTTCTAAATTTTTTATTCCAAATTTCTCCATTTCGTCTTTACTTATCATCGGGTCGTAGCCATAGATATCGCATTGAAACTCTTTTAATTCTTTGATGATCTCTCGAACAGGGGTTTCTCTTGTATCATCAACATTCTCTTTGAATGTCAATCCCATAATAAGAACCTTGGATCCTTTGATGATTTTATCCGCTTCATTGAGCGATTTTATCGTCAGTTGAGCGATGTGCCTTGGCATAAAGTCATTGATAGCTCGACCTGCAAGAATAACTTGTGCATGATAACCAAGTTCATTTGCTTTATAGACAAGGTAATATGGATCGACAGGGATACAATGTCCTCCGACAAGTCCGGGTGAAAATCGGATAAAATTCCATTTGGTAGATGCTGCATCTAAAATGGCTTTTGTATCCAAATTCATCTTATAAAATATTAATGAAAGTTCATTCATTAAAGCAATATTCAGATCTCTTTGTATATTTTCTATAACCTTTGCAGCTTCAGCAATCTTGATGCTCTGAGCTTTATAAACGGTGGTTATTTTTCCGTATACTTCTGATAGTTCTTTGGCTGATTCTTCATCCATGCCAGATACTATTTTATTTATTTTATCTATAGTATGGTCCTTGTCCCCAGGATTTACCCGTTCTGGTGAATAGCCTATTTTAAAATCTTTCCCAATTTTAAATCCAGATTCTTTTTCTAGAATGGGACCCATAATTTCTTCAGAAACACCCGGATAGACCGTTGATTCTAATACGACAATCGCATCTTTTTTAAGGTTTTGACCAACAATTTCAGAGGCAGATATAACTGGATAGAGATCAGGTTGTTGAGATTTAGTAACCGGTGTTGGAACCGCTATGATAACGATATCTGCTTCCTTAATTTTCAGGGGATTTGAAGTAATCTCAAATTTGTTGTATTGTTGACGTAATATGTTTATTTTTTTTTCATTAATGTCAAAACCTATTACTTTAAAATGTTTTGAGAATTCCTCTGCTAATGGTAACCCTACGTATCCTAATCCTACGATACATATGACTTTTTCGGTTATACTTGTTTTTGATACCATTTTATCGTCTCTTCGATACCGTCGGTAATACTAAACTGAGATATAAAGTTAAACCTATCTTCCGCTCTTGTAACATCCGCAAGAGAGTGAAGGATATCTCCTTCACGAGGGTTTTGATATTGTAATTCTACGTCGTTCCTGCACGTTTTTATAATCAATAAAGCTAAATTTTTTATGGAGATTCGTTTTCCTCCAGCGATATTAAAAATACCGGTTGAAGGACTCTCAGCCGCGAGGATATTGGCTGACACAACATCATTGATAAATGTAAAATCTCTTGTTTGTTCGCCATCTCCGTAAATAATAGGAGATTTGTTATGTAATACACTGGTGATAAATTTCGGAACTACAGCAGCGTATTCGCTTGTTGGGTCTTGCCAGGGACCATAGACATTAAAATATCGTAATGATACCGTTGGTAACCCGTATATACGAGAAAAAATTTCACAGAAGTACTCTGCTGTAAGTTTGCTTACTGCATAGGGTGATAAGGGTTTTGGAGTCATGTCTTCTTTCTTTGGTAGTGTTGGTGTATCACCATAGACACTGCTTGATGATGCGTAGATTACCTTTTTGACATGATTATCTCTTGCGGCTAGGAGAACATTCAGTGTGCCTTGAGCGTTTACGGTATTGGTTTTTACAGGGTCTTTTATGCTACGAGGCACGGATGGAATCGCGGCTTCATGGAATATATAGTCTACAGTTCTAAATGATTTTTGTAATAATTCTAAATCGGTTATTGAACCATTAATAAAATCTATTTTTTTCGATGTGACAAGATTTTGAATATTTTTGATATGTCCCGTTGAAAGATCATCGATTACGGTAACATGATTTACATCCGCTAATTGTTTGACTAGATTGGAACCGATAAAACCTGCTCCACCTGTGACAATAATGTTTTTTCCTTGCATAATGACCTGCTTTTATTTTTCATTTTTTTATCAAGTTAAATTGAGAGATACAATGAAAAAGGAATTAAATATTTTTGGTATAGATTCTCTCCATTATTTATGTTATTTCTTCCAATAGTGTATCTACTGGTTCATTATCGATGCATATCCGTTTCCAAATAGAATAATTGAGCATATTCCAATAGATCATCGCTTTCTTTAAATCCGATGATTGCATTTTTCTAATCTCATCTTCATTAAAAGATTTTTTAGTTAATGGCAATAAGGATTCAAATATACCACCTTTCTGGGCCCATAACTCTGGATTAATGCCAAAACCGCTTTTCTGACGATTAATGATTTCTTCTGGAACATCAAGCTTTTGGGCAACAAAACGTAATATATTTTTTGGTTTGTTTAACTTGATATCCCAGGGTATTGAAAACGCATAATTTACCAAATCTATATGTGTATAGGGATAGTACAGTATTTTATTTTCAGATTCGCCGAGCTTTGACCAGATTGCTTGAGTGGTTGATGCAGAACCTAAAAATAACCATAATGAAATAATGTCATATATTGAACGATTGTAGAATTTTTTGATTTCGTTGTATCGATATTTTATGATATCTTCTTTTGTAACATTGAAATGATGTGTTGTCCATTCTTCGCTCCCATGAGCGCTAATGGACCAGATGAGGTTATTGGAATCAGTGATTGGTATAGCCGATTTTTTATAATTTTCTTGGATTATGGCATAATTGTGCCAATCTTTATTGATGAGTTGTAATAAATATTTTATGTATTTAGATTTTATATATTTCAATAAGAGTTTAGAGAGAAAACTCTTCTCAACATGAAATTGATTATATTGTGTGACTGTACCAAAAAGATCATCTGCTCCTAATCCTGATATCACGATGTTGTTGGCATCAGGGATTTTTTTAAACAAGAGGTAGATGGGGACAGATTGTAAATGATGAACTGGTACTTCTGCTTTCGCTATTGCTTCTATAAATCCATGTAAATAGTCTTCGGAGGGTATATCTAAAAAAAGATGTTTTGTTTTAAAGAGGTTCGCTGCAGATAAGGAATATTCCTTTTCTATATTATTTTTAGGATTTTCAAAGGGAAAGCCAGTGGCAAAAGTAGAATCTGTTTTAAAGTTTTGTTGACATATCTTAAACAAGATGGAAGAGTCTAATCCACCACTCAGCATCAGTGAAATTTTCTTATTGAGAGGGTCTAATGTTTTCACTGGATTATTGAGATAATTGTAGGTTTGGTCGATAATTTGATTTATGTTTTTTTTATCTTTTGCCTCGGGAGGGATATAGTGGTAAATACCAGATATAGTAGGTTTATTGTGTTCAAATTTTATTTGTAATTGGTCTCCAGTGAAAAGTTGGAAAATATCTTTATATAATGTGTTTGGTGGTAGAACAAAACGATAAACAAAAAATTCTGGAAGAACGTTGGTGTTTTCTTTTATAGGGACGCCAGCAGATCGTAAGAGTGATATATGGGTTGAACAGAAGAATTCACCTGCTGAGTTAATATGATAATATATTGGTCTACCAGATATCGTCGATTTCAAGATGCTCAAACTATCGTTTTTACTATCATAGGTTACTTTTAAAAAAATGATATTTCGAAAATCAGAGGTGGCGATGAGAGGGGATTCGATGACAGAAAAACCATCTGGTTCTGTGATAAAATCTGACAAAAAGTCATCTGTAATGACAGTTACCTTCATTGAATGGAGATTAAATTCTTCGACTCTGGTAGATTTGAAATTCTGAGCGACTCCATCCCTTGTCACTGCGAACAAAAACATATTATCTCTTATAACGCAAATCTTCTGAACCTATAAAAGGATATTTATTTCTCACTTCAGGTAGTATTAAATTTTTCTTTCGTTATCCATATTCTTAAACAAAAATTTTTGATAATTTCTCAGCAAAATTTAATTAAAATATCGAAGTATTCATCATTGAGTTATTTATGGGGATGAATCAGGAGACTTGATTCTGTTCTTCTAGAGACCGTCAATCATATCATGAATTTTCTGTAAAAATATATCATCAGTATTCTTTTCGTGATGTTCCGAATGAGCGTAATGACGGGGCTGGTGAATCGGTTTGTCTTCCCTGATATGAGATATCGTACTCTTTGGTAGGGGTTCAGGTTTCGTTGTTTTTGAATATCGTAAATCTCTGATTTCTGATATGAGATGTTTCATCCATTTTTTGCTATAGAGGAGATATTTCTTACTAATCTGTAGGACCACTGTTCCTCGAGCAAGGAGGATGAGTATCAATATTAAAATAAAGACAACTCCAATAAGTCCACTTGTTATTAAAATGGATAGAAAACTCATTGTGCTTTGAGCTATTACTTCAGCTCCGGTATCAACGGTTACCGTGACTTTATTGTTGTATGTTTCACCGGAGTTATCTGTGATGGTGAGTGTCACTTCATATTGCCCGGGGGTTGTATAAGAATAGGCTGTTTGTTTACCGGAACTTGTTTTTCCATCACCAAACTCCCATTCATACGAGACGATAGTACTATCTGGGACGTAACAGTATGAGGCATCGAATAGGATGCTTTCATTTGTTGAGATATTATCCGAGGAAGCGACGATTTCAACGATAGCTTGTTTCTCCGTCTCGGCTTGTGAGATGGTGACATTAAAAGTGTTAGACCAACTACTATTCTGCCCATGTTCATCTTGTGCGATTACGGAGATATTGTATGAAGATACGTTCGTCCACATATGAGATAGTGATACCGACACATTTGATGATACAAAACTTGTCCAATCACTAAAGGATCCGTCACCCCAGTCAAATCGCAATCGGATAGTATCGTTATCATCGTCAAACGCAGTACTTGTAAAGTAGTTAGTAGTGCCTATTTGGATATATGTTGGACCGGTGGGTGTAACTGGAGGGTTGGGTGGATTGTTTTGTATTTCGTCATCAGATGAAGATGAGCCTCCACCACCTGGTAAGTCTCCGCCGGGATTATTTGATTCAGTGGTAAACCTATATGTTTGGTTCATCCATTGTCCGTTCGTGGTATCTTTACAAGAGACATACCAATTATATGTCGTGCTGTAGTCAAGGTTTGAGATAGTACAGGCTTTACTTCCATTATATCTATTTGCACCGGAGGTTGATCCGATCATCGGGCTGGTTTTTATATAGTAAGTAAAGGGATGACCTTTTGAATTTTGAATGGTAACAGAAAGTGTTGATGTGCTGATTGGGATGTTTTTTGATCCGTCACCGGGGATTATGCCTGAAAAACTAAAAAGACTGTTACTGGGTGCTGAGGCTGTGGTAAATGTATACCAGCTTCGTTTCCAGGTTGTGCCATCGGTTGCGTTGACGTACCAGCGGTATGTTGTATCATATTTCAGACCAGAGATTGTGCATTGTTTTGTTCCATTGTGTGTTCCATGTACAGAAACGCTCCCTACATTTGGTCGAGTTTGTATGGTATAATCAAAATCATCACCGTTCGGGTCTCGTATGGTTATACTGAGTGAGGAGGTTGATATCGGAATATTTGTTGATTTGTTTGCTGGGATTACAGACTCATAAAGAGGGGGTGTATTAGGAGTAGTAATTGATTGGATAATTTGTACACTGCCATTTGTAATAGTAATAGGAATATATCCTATATTGTTCGTTACCCCAACATTATTCAATTTTATCGTTGAGGTTCCTACTGTTGATTTGGCTGTAAATGATAGAGTCACAAATGTTCCACTTGAAGAGACACTTCCGGATCCAAGTATGACATTATAGATGTTACTTATTGTCCCAGCGGTGTTGTCTATCGTTCCTGCATTAAAAAAGGTAGAATATCCATTAAAGATATTTCCTTTTGATACAGAATTGGCTTTGAGAAGGGATGGATTAAAAACTATTTTTAATTCATATGACTTAATTGCTTGGGTAGGGACACAGAGGACGCTTATCGTAAATGTATTTCCCGTAGAGACGGTTTGACTAATGGGATCAATTTTTACGGAAGTTACAGCCGCTGTTACCGGTATGATGAGAGTTCCAGATAAGATTATCATGGAGATTATCAAATGAATTGCCAAGATCAGAGTTTTTTTATGAAGGTTTGTTTTCGATATCATATTTGCGGTACCCACCATTCTTCATGGTTATTGTTTGGTTTCAATTTAATATTTGCTATTTGTTTCGTTCGATCATTCTCATTTTTTATGATCGGAGTGTTCGATTCGTAACGGTGTTTTCGTGTCTTTTTACTCGTAGTAATGTTGTACCTTAAGTCGTAAGAGTTCATTGTATCATATGAAGTATCATTAATTGTCATTCTCATTTCTGTATGAAAACTGCTGTCCGTGGTGCTAATGTTTTTGATACTCCATTGATCGTGAATGTGACACTGCTGGTCCCTAAGCTGTTTAGGTTTGCTGCAACATAATAATTTGCGAATTGGCGAGCATACACTTGAGCGGTCCCACTCACATGGTAGTAATCTCCAACTGGTTGCCCGAGGTTGATATCCATCTCTGGGTAATACCCATGGCTTGAATCTGTACTATAGAATTGCCATGAATAATAGGCTTTATTGAGGTCTACGACCGCAAAGGAGAAACAGGCATAGGTAAAGAGCATCCATCTCTTTGCTTCAGTCGGGTGTGAGTTTGCATTGTCACATCCGCTGTTGACGGCTATGATGTTTCCAAGTTCCGCCTGTTCATGTAATGCGTCTACCGCATCAAGCCCGTAGTTCCAACTACTATCATATCCATTTTCATTATATGCACTACTTCTTCCGTGAATAAAATTTTCCCATAACATGCATTTCGTTTTTTGTGCCAATACTGTACCGGTATAACAATTTGCCATTACTAGATCGCTTCCAAGGGTGCTTTTCACGTTTGACAAGTAAGAAGACATCCATGATTTCCAATTGGTTAACGTCGCTGTTGGAAACTGTGAATATGACACTTTAAATGTATAATCGAATCCTTGTAAATCTATCGCAGCGTCATCAAGAAAGACACCATCATATTGAGGATTGTTTGTCAGAAATGTTTTACTACGTTGGGCGACGTAGTTACTCCATCCTGAATTCGGGTTCATGAGATATTGACCAGGATAGACATTACGTTCAACACGACTTCCAGAGAGAGAATGCACAAACCAGTCTTCATGACTGTTCACTGTGCTCCAATCCGAATATGTTTTACTTTCCATTATTGAATCATAATACCCAAGAATTTTTATCTTGGAGTTTAACGCCTTTATATCAGCCGCTCCCGTGGTCTGGGAGCTTGGACAATCGAGCATATCAAAATGATTCGCGATAAAACTCTGACATGCGGAATCACCAATATCATCACCATACGCGATAGAAAATTTCTGTATTCGTTGCACAGTATTCTGACTTACGGTTGTTCCATAATTGTTTGCGACAAACATCAGGTCGCATACCTGGATAATCCCATTATTATCGACATCTTCTTTGATCCATCCAGGTGATCCTTTGGTAGCCATATGGTTGGACATTTCAATGAGGTCTAATGTATTAATTATTCCATCGTTGTTGATATCGCATTCTAGTAGGGTTGGTGATGCTGCAAATGCAGGAAAACTAGAGAGACATATCATCAATAATATTAATATCGTAGATTTTATTCTCTTGGTTTTCGGTTCTTTTTTCATTTCTATTCTTTCTCCTATTCAATTTCAGCCTGGTGTTAAGCGTGAAATTGATTGTCATGATTTTTATTTGTGGTCAATGGGACAAAACATCAACATAAATCCTGTTGACACTTATCTCCAGTATTCGTAGAGTTGAGGAACACAATAACTTATGGATATAAATAATTTTTTATTTACTACTTTTTGAAAAAAAAATAAAACAATTTTACTAATTTATAATATAATATTAAAAAACTATAGAAAAAAATAACCTTCAATCCTAGAAAAAATATTAAAAAAATTGAATATTATTATTATTATAACGGTGGAAAAAAATCAATTACAATCTATGATGTTTTAACCAAATCCATGATGACAATATTATTGGAAGAGAGAATTAGACTGGAAGTATCTTCAGAAAAACTATATGAAAAACAAATGGAAATATAATTCGGTGAACCAACGGTTTGATTTTTTGTAGAAAAGCATACACTTACATTATCTTTTGTATAATCATACCATAATATCGTGGTCGTTGATTGATTTTCAAAATCTTCGGTAATTATATTTTTCGCAGATCCATTCGCATAAAACGACCAGGTCTCATAATCAGTGGCGGACCTAACCATCTCCCAATCGCCAATAAATCTGTTTTCAGAATTGTGTTGTTGATTTCCATCATTGATACTCGGGTCAACACATCCACACAAACACACACCGATTAGCAAAAATGGTAAGTAAAATATCAGTCTAGAGGTTGCCATATTCTCCCTTGTAGTTCATATCCGGATATATCTGTTATCCTTAATAAACCATAATGTATAACTTTTTATTATCCCCTCTCAATCTTCGATAAAAAAGAAGATGTTGTCGTGATACTTATACATCATAATATTTTTCAATGATTTTAGAAACAGTGACTCGATGTTTCCCGGTTTTTGTTTTATTTATTTCTTTTACATATTCTACATCTATTTCAAGGTCCTCCCCCAGATCTTTTTGTATTGTTTTGATTATTTGGTTGATTTCATTTTCATTAAATTCATCGGATTTCACGATCTTTATTTGTAGTTTATTCATTTCTTCTTGAATTACTTGGAATTGATTTACTCCTTTTACGTTTAAAAATAGATATATGAAATATCCTCCATGGATTATTTCACCTTTAGAAAAAATAAAATTGTCAACGGTTCTTCCAGTTATTTCATCAAG
>JGI20215J15232_1000094_pt1 | contig 23960 bp, 18 predicted proteins | sample WetSurMetagenome_2_FD_15232 | JGI IMG/M metagenome (IMG submission 15232) | reverse complement strand
CTCACCTCTCACCTCTCACCTCTCACCTCTCACCTCTCACCTCTCACAACTCACCTCTCACCTCTCACCTCTCACCTCTCACCTCCAATCGCCTATCAGGATGAACGGCGCCCAGTAGAATGGATGTGAATGCTTTTTATCTGCGATCAGGGTCAGTTGTGTTTTCCTTAATGCATCCGTTTTGCTTAACCTGTTTTTGACCAGGTTCTTATAGAACTCTTCCATAAGAGAAGCTGTCGACCTGTCAGACACATTCCACAGGCTTACCATCACCGATGGCGCCCCCGCATACATGAACGCGCGTGTCAGACCAATCATTCCTTCTCCCCTGACAAGCTTTCCAAGACCGGTCTGGCAGGCGCTCAGGACGACAATATCAGCATTGATCTTCAGACCGGATATTTCAGAAGCTGTAAGCAGCCCATCTTCCTTCGAGCCTTTAAAACTGGTGAGAAGAAGGGAGCTCAGATCAGGCTGGCTTTCATTGATCAGCCCGTGAGTTGCAAAATGGATATAACCGAATCCTGAAAGTGCACCCTCTCTTTTGACATTCTCCTCAGTTGCATCGGTCCCGAGAAACAGCTCTGAAGCGCCTTTATTAAAAAAAGAAGCAATGCTTCGAACCTCATCTCCACTGTATTCAAGCCTTTGGAGACCCGTCCCGTTTGTCCCTGATGAGTCGCTTAAAACCGGATCTCCGAATGCGATCAGGGTCTTTGTTTTTATCAGTTCATTTAACCCGACCGAGCTTTCATTGATTAGATTTCTCAGTATACTTGCTGACTGTGCATAGCTTATCGAATGCTTTTTTAAAAGGAATGGAAGATCGCCGGAAAAGGTAGAGTTATTGGTCGCTTTATTTCCTTTATCAGTCAGCAGAACTTCAAACGGGAGATAATTAAGAATTCCGTCAGGAATTATGATCAGTCTGGCTGATTTCGGGAGAAATGATTTAGCAGGCTTAATAAGTTCGTCATACAGGTCACTGCCTGCATTTGTAAAGAATTCTGTGACCGGCTGATTTGGATCCTGCAAGGCAAACCTGATCGTTTCAACCTGTTCTTGGAGCTGCTTAATGACCGGTAGTTTGAAAACTTTATGCCCGGCCCTGGTGATTGCCCATAAATAGGAACAGCTGTCGCCGGTAATATACTCGAGGATCACGGTTTTCTTATCAGGGCAGATCAGCTGAGCTTCATCGAGTGAGATAACTTCATGTATTTCAGAATTAAGGTGGAGGCTGGCCTGTTCGGAAGCTCTTTTTTCATTACCTGATATTCCGGAAAGAAGATCGAGCAAAACTCTGGATTTGCTTCGCTCTGCATAGCTGAAAGCACGCATGTCATATTTTACTGCTTTGTTCTTCTCATATAGAGTTTCAAGCATATCGATAAGATCTTCATATACGTACCTTTCCCTGGCCATATAACTGGCTTTAAGTTCGTCTTTCTTCAGGGTGCTGCGAAGCCCTTCCAGGATAGCGAGTGCTGAATCATTGAGTTCCACAGCTTTTTCGGGGTCATCACTTTGTTCGTAATTTTCAGCAAGCCCAAGTGTAATCTTCCATATCAGATCAGGATTATTCATTGACTTTACGATTACCAGCGCTTTTTCGTAATTTGATCTGGATTCATCCAGCTTTTTGAGAAAGATCTGGTCATTTGCAAGGTTCAAAAGATAATCCACCTCTTTTTCCCTGTCATTCAAATCCTTACAGATTTTTAGTCCCCGAATCAGGTACTCTTCAGCTTTTTCATATTGCTTCAGGTCAGAATATATTGTACCTATATTATCAATAACCGGAATCTCATTTGCCAGATCATTCCTGTTTTCATAGGTCTTCAATGCAATATTGTAATATTCCAGAGCTTTTTCAATTCTGCCAACCCGCTGGAGTACAATTCCAAAATGGTTATAAACACCTGCCAGATCGGTAGAATCACCTGTTTCCCTGGTGATCTTTTCTGCCTCGGTGAGCTTCTCCATTGCCGTCTGAAAATCGCCGGTCTTGGAATAAACAAATCCCATTAAGCTTAGTACTCCTGCTTTGTGTATTTCATCTCTTATGCTATTGTCAATATCGACTGCCCTCTCAAGCTTTTCTATTGATTCAGGAAATCTGGCATTCTTATTTAACTGATCACCAAGTAGTTTACAGGCATCAGCCTCGTTTGCCTTTACTGTCCGCAGGCCTGTCTGATCGCCAATTTCACTTCTTATTGCTTCAGCTTTTTCGTAGTATTCCAAAGCCTTCGTATAATCATTGTAAAACCTGGCAAAGACAGCGCCAAGGCTATTAAGGGTATTTCCGATAAGCTGCCTGTCATCAACCTTTATTCTCTTTACCAAAGCTTCATTATAATAATTCAGAGCTTCATCATAATTTTCGTAATTATTGTAATACAGGGCTCCAAGGCCGCCCAGAACTTCAGCTTCCCCTCTTTCATCACCAATTTCCCTGTATTTTTCCAGGGCAGGTTTAAAGTATGTCAAAGCATTTTCATTTTCCCCATTTAATCTGTACCTGGTGGCACGATCATAAAGAGTATCAGCGTCCAGTTTAATTTCCTTTTGTTCTTTGTTCCATGAGGTTAGATAACTAACACCAATTGACAGGCTCTTTTCTACGAAAAATTCTTCGAAAGAGGCGACTGCTTTCGAGGCAATCGCTTCTAAACGTTTTGAATCCTTAATCCTTCCCTGCAATTCCTTATGGATGCTTTCGGAAATCAGTCCGTTTACAAATGGCTTCACTAAAAGCCTGTTATGATAAATTAGGGTATCAGCGAGCTTAAAGTCATTTGATTCATAAGCTTTTTCCAATTCCATTTTAAAATCCTTCTGGCTAAACGACTGTTGCGAGAATGCAGGTCTTACTATTGCAAGTATCAGGCAAAGGAATAGCAGGTCTCTAAAGTTCCTTTTTTTAGCCGTCCAGGTTTTATTCTTTTCTTTCATAGAATTTAAGGTAAGACGGGAACAGGTGAATTGAAAGAATCTATGAAGTTACCAGGGACAATATGGATTGGTTAAGTAAGAATTTACATGGATGATGTAATTGATTGAAATTGATTGAATTAAATTGACAAAAGTTATGATAAGTTGATGCCAATGAGTTAAGAGGCAGCTGTGTTTGTAAATGAAACCATTACTTTTCACCGGCTTTTGTCAGTGCCAGTGCCTTCCTAAGCTCCTCGATCGCCTGATCTTTGTTGCCAGTGTCAGAATACAGAGATCCGAGGATCTCATGAGGAAGTGATGCATCTGGATAAATTAATGAGATGATCCTGAATTCTCTGATCGCATCCTGGAGTAGTCCCTGATTCATATAATAAGTTCCCAGGATCGTGTGAAAGGTGCTGCTGACAGAATCGCTCCCGAAGGTCTTCCTGATCTGTTCCTCCTGAGCCAGCACTTCTTGAGATTTGTTGCCTGAGATAACAGAGAATTTCAGATTTCCCGACTTCTCATTTTCAAGCAGGCCTTCTCCTTCAACATTCCAGAAATAGGTTTCACCCGGATCCAGAGCCTTCTGATCTTCCGGAAAATTAAGAGTTGTGGCTGCTGCTTTTTTGCTCCAGACCAAACCCTTTGCACTGTAAAGATTTACAACATACATGTCGTACGCCTTTTTTGATTCCCATGAAAAGGAGGGCTTATTTGTCCTGATCAATGAATTGAATGGCGTGACCAGCTCTATTGGCTTATCGATATCAACTGCCCGGAGTCCGGCAAGGGTTCCCATATCTGTTTTGCTCTCCCTTTTTGATGCCAGGGTCGAAATGTCAATCATCATTGCAGCAGATGATACCTTCTTTACATTTCCTCCTGTAACCTCCCCTGCCTTTGGCTTCCCTGAAATAGTCACTTCGCTTCCGCCCCCCACTTCCATAATATTGCCATCAGAAAAAGTCAGAGAGGCTTGCGAATCAGTACCGGTTTTTATCTTATCGCCCTGATACAGCTGGGTGCCCCAGGTTGTTCTCGAGAACTCCTTCTGGTCTGATTGCTTAATCATTACACTGCCTTTAATCCCTGTTATAACAGCCAGACATTGGGCCGATTTTTGCGCATATGCAACAGATACTGCGGCTAAAAGGAGCACTAAAAGAGCAGCTAAATTTTTTCTCATCATATTCATGAATCTGTCCTTCTAAATTTTAGGTTTGGATAACACTTCGTAAGATATAAAATACAATCAGGTCCGGATGGAAAATGCATTCCTCACAAATCCTGATAAATTACAAAGTTAAACTCTGGATAAACAAAAATCAATTATTTTTTGATCATAAGAATTACGTTACCTGATAATTCTCGCTGGGACCTGAAGATTTATACTGATCTTTAGCATAGGTACCGAAATATCTTGCAAATGAGCTCAGTATCCCGAAAAATGCGATCAGGATCAGTCCCCACATAATATCCGGGCTGAACCTGATCCCTGAAACAATATTCATCTGGAAGGCCTTTGTAACAAATATTAAACCAATCATGCTGAGGAATATGCCTGTAATAAGCCTGAGCCCGGGCAGGATCCTGGTAACGATCCCGGTCCTGAAGCCGTACCTGCTCCAGCGGACCAGATTAAAGACTGCGCCTGCAAGCAACAGCAGCGGCATTAGAAATGCAGTCCATCTCATAATTATCTCATTTGACCTGAATACCGGTTCAGGTTTTCCCCGCAGGGCTGCATCGATCGCCTGGTCGACCCGGTCACAGAATTCGAGGCTGTTTACATTGCAGAGAACCGCCCACCCGGTATGCCTGTCAGGATAAAAATCAAGAGAGGAGGCAAAGTTCTCGTCAAGGCCGGTATGCCTTATTATCCTGACAGAATCGTAATCGGAATTGAACCAGCCCATAGCATACCCGGTAACTGTTCCCCCGGAGAGCATGTCGCAGGCTGGTTGCCGTAAAATGGTATCTCCTTCAGCGGTCACGCATCTCCTGAGCATAAACCGGAGGTAGCTGGCAAGATCCGCAGCATTGCTGCTAATATACCCTGCCGGGACCATGAAATCAGAATACCGGTAAGTTTTTGACCTGAACGGGATCCCGCAGGCGATATAATGATACGGTCGGATAAGATCGTGAGAATTATTTTCCCTGAATGTGCAGAAGGTGTTCTTCATACCTGCAGCGGGCAGGACCGAGACATTCATATATTCACTGTACGACCGGCCGGTGACATGCTGAACGATCAATCCGAGAAGAACATAATTCAGGTTGCTGTACAGGAAGTATCTGCCAGGGGCAAACCTGATATTTATTGATCTTATATATTCAGCAAGCTTTTGTTCATAAAGTGCCGCATCGCCCGTGGCGACATCGAAGAACCCATACTGCCTTTCAAACCCGCTTTTATGATTAAGCAGCCGCCGGACAGTTACACTGTCGGTCCATTTCCCGTCATTCAGTTCAAACCAGGGAAGGTAATGCCTTACCGGCATATCAGGATCAATCTTTCCCTCATCCGCAAGCTTCATGACGGCAAGGGCGGTAAACGATTTTGAACAGGATCCGATCAGGTAGTTCTTCACGGCATTCTCCTTGTTTTTGTCAATTGTGAACAATAATGAATCTTCATTCACGAAGGCGATGCTGTAATCAGGTATCTTGTATTTACGGGAAAGCTCCTTTACCCTGGCAGCCAGCCTTTCCTTATCGACAAACCCTTCCTGTGCATTGAGTGCCGGCATTGCTGCCAGGAGTGAAAGAAGGGTGACAAATATTTTAAGTTCCATTGCCTTTTTCTGAGTTGGTGGAGCTATTTGTTTGGCGGCGTGTGAGACAGGAGATAACCGGTGAGCAGCGTGTAAAGATGCCTGGTGGTATTCTCACCCTCATATATTCCATGAGAGCGGTTCGGATATGCCATCATCTGGAACTGCTTGTTCTGACGGATGAGCTCGTTGATCACAACCTCGGCATTCTGGTAATGTACATTGTCATCGCCGGTTCCGTGTACTATCAGCAGGTTACCTTCAAGGTTCCCGGCATAAGTTACCGGGGAGCCTTTCACAAAATCTTCCATGTTTTCCTCGGGTAATCCCATATACCGCTCCTGGTAAACGTTATCGTAAAGGAGCTGGTTCGAAACAGCAGCAACCGCCATTCCAGTCCTGAACAACCCGGGGTACTGGAACATCAGGTTCAGTGTCATTGATCCACCGCCGCTCCAGCCCCACACAGCGGTCCGTTCTTTGTCGATAAAGCTAAGCTTGAAAACCTCCTTTGCACCCAACGCCTGGTCCCTGACATTTACAATGCCGATTTTCCTGTAAACGCTTTTCCGCCATGAGGTCCCTTTCAGGCAGGGAGTCCCGCGGGGATCCATATCCACAACCACATAGCCCTTTTGTGCCAGCATGATATTGTACAGTCCCACCTGTGTGTCGGTGGCATTCTGACCCCACGGCTCCCCGTAGACGTTAAGGAGCAACGGGTATTTTTGAGACGGATCGAAATTCAGTGGCATTATCATCCTGACATCCATCTCAATCCCGTCTTCCGTTGTCACCTTGAAAAACCTGATCTCAGGAATGGCAAGTGACTGCAGTTTCTGTTTGAAGGCATGGTTGTCGGAAAGAATTCTCAGGATCTTATGACCGGGAAGAGTGATGAGGCTGGATGTTCTAGGCTCAGTGGTACTCAGATGTGAATGAACCGCATATCTTCCGTCCGGTGAGATATTATATGTATTAACGCCGCTGTAAAGTGGCGGTGTGAGCCTTTTTACCGTACCCTTTCCTTTCAGGTCGGCGCTGAAAAGATACCGCTGAGTGCTGTTATCAGGTGAAGCAATGAAAAAGATCTCCTGTTTTGATATCCCCTCGATGGATGCAACATCGAAATTGCCTGGTGTAAGGAGTCTCTTTTCACCTGAGGTCAGATTGACCTTGAATACGCGCCTCCAGCCGTCGGATTCCGCCATTCTCAGGAAGGAGGTGCCGTTATCCGTGATCCGCAGGTCGTTCGAGCCCCACATGCTAGAGGTAAGGTCAGGGGCATTGATATCGACCCAGGTCTCTTCCTTTTCAACATATTTCCTTGAAAGCTGGCCTGTGGAAGGCTGGTATGTCCATATTGTAAGTTGATTTTGCTTCCTGTTGATCTGTTGGATAAGAAGAAGATCGGGATTTATCCATTGCATCCCGGGTATGTAATTCTCCTTCTCGCCTCCCTCCAGCCTGATCCAGCTGATCTTTCCGTCTGCGAGATTGGCAATCCCGATCCTTGCTGCAGATGGCTCCTGGCCGACCTTGGGGTATTGAATGGGGATGGGCTTTGAGTAGACCGAGTCGGTATTGTTTATGAGGTAAAATGTGCCGATCTTTGAAGCATCGAGCTGCCAGAACGCAATGCTGCCACCGTCGGGGTTCCATGAGAAGCCGTCCCGAATTCCGAATTCCTCCTCATAAACCCAGTCGAAGGTTCCGTTGATAATCTTTCCGTTGCCGTCATATGTTAATTGTTTAACAGCTCCTGTTTGCGTATCCTCCGCATAGATATTGAAATCGTGGACATAGGCGACATACCTGTTCCCCGGCTGGAATTTTGCGAACATCAGCGAGGAAGCTTTGAATTGTTTGCCGATCTGGTACATCTTTCCGCCGGGAATGTCATAAACCCAGTAATCTCCCTTTGTATTTGTCCGCCAAACCCTGCTGGAGTTAGTGAAGAAGAGCACCTTGCTTTCATCGGGAGAAAGGGAAAAACCTTCGATTCCCAGCGGTTTCTGACCCGTAGTGAGTGAAGAGGACGGAACAAAGAGCGTCCGGCTGAATGGATCCACTGTGTATTTTACCAGCTCGGGCCCTGCCGGAGTCGCTGCCGATTTTTCAATGGTGACATAGGATGCACCGTTTTCTATCCACTGGACCGGAGGCAGCCAACCCTGTGAAAATTCACCGGAATTGAATATCCGGTCAATTGTTAGGAGCTTGCCATCTGCAGCTTCCTGTGCCTGGCTGACGGACCATGATGCAAATATCGTAAGTATAACCAGCTGAAGAATAAGTTTTTTCATGAATAGTGGGTATTATATGCCGTTAATGATTCAGAATACGGGATGATGATTGGCTAAGATAAAATAAATACCCTTATGTATTCGGGTCCGTTCGGATTTTGATCAAAAAAGAACGGCGGTTATTCCGAGCCTGAAGCCGGCATAATGGAAATCCTTTCCCCAAAAGGTCCCGGGGAATGGTGAATACATGAAATGACCCTCGATCACTGCCGCAAAATCCCTGACGAAATAGTACTCCACTGAGCCGACCAGTCCAAATGCCACCTGGTTTCGGTGCCGGTATATCACCTCATAACCCGGGGGCAAAAGACTGACAATGGGAAACTTGTAATTCATCACCCCTGCCTGGGCTAACCCGGAAACCCTAAGAGCCCCTTTTGTAGACCTTATTCCCCCGCCCAATGTAACAATTGCTGCATCATATTTACTTTTCAGAACATTTGTGGCTGCTTGTGAACTGATCGAATAGTTTAGTGACAGATTGTCAAGGGAGATTCTCGTGAAGAGCGGTAGTTTCGTTTTAAGGCGGTATTCAATCCCCTCAGATGTTATGAACCTTCCGGTTTTATCAGCGTCCTCGAGCGGGAAACTTATTCCGAAGGTTACCGGAAAAAATAGTCTCGAGAGGAAGCTTTCCTGGCTGAAGGCATCGGGTATAAGGATGAAAAGGAAAAGTATATTTAATATCCTGTTCTTCATTTTGTCATCTCCCTGATTTTGGCCAGAACCTGTGGAACATAATTCCTGCATTCGTCTTCGGAGCCCATTTTCCCGAATAAGGCAACCTGGGAGTCTTTTCCGACGATGACGACAACTGACTCATTGTCGCAGTTTCCGAATTTCCATGAGGACTGCAAGGAATTATCCGTGTCGAAAAGTATTGGGGATTCGGGATGGCGCTTTTGTTCCTTCCGGGCGCCCGTCTGCAGCAGCCAGAAAGGGATCCAGGTGTCCTTGCAGTCAATGACCGAAACAACTTCAAAATCAAGCCTGTCAATTTCCGGGGTGTCAAGCTCCTTTGTCAGGGGGTCGATTATATGCTGCCTGTCGGGATCAATATATAAAAGGAGGAAGACCCTTGAACCAAGGAAAGGCATACTCTTTTGATGATCGTAAACATCGGCAAGCTTAATGTCAGGAACAGTGTCTCCTGTTTTTAATTCCTGTGATGAAAAGGCAGCCAGGATGAAAAATGGAATGAGTTTAAAAAGATTCATGAATAGTAAGACATCGAAAACTTCTTAATGTTCTGACGCGCTGAGGATGGGTTTCCTCGCTAGTTCTTCAGGAACTCAATGATATGCTCCGAGGCATACTGGTCATCCCCCGGTCCGATATGCTTTATGAAGAGCCTGGCCCTTTTGCCAAGGTGCAGGCAGGTATTCCTGTCGCTGATGTCTTCCGGAGTGTTCAAAGGCTGAAGTGAAGGATACCAGAGAATGTACCCTGGCTTCTCGAAAAGCAAGGCCGGGCTGGTCCAATCCTGTGTGGCGGCAGGATCATTGAAGTCCCTGTTCATATTGAAGGAAATGAATACCTGGCTGCCATTCCAGGAGGGTCCTTTGCTTCTGGCCATTAGCATTACCCAGCAGCCGAGGTATGAATTCCAGCTGACCGACGGACCCCAGTGGAACCCTGCTGCCGGAGATGATGCCGGTCCCCCGCCCTGATCCGTGGGTATCTGCAGGCTCTTTACCGGGGACCCCGGTCCGTCGAAGGGAGCATTGAATCCGGTCCCGTCCCATCGTCTTGCCTTTCCTTCAGGCGCATCAAGATCAGCGAGCGCGATCCTTGCGATGCTGATGCACTGTCCTTTTCTTTCGGTCTCAGGATTGTAGGAAGATCTGTTGAATGTTTCCGGATAACCATATTCCCCATAGAACAGGTAAAGATAACCGCCGGTTGCAATCGCAGAAGGATCACCTACCCCTCCTGCGAAAGTCTTCGAGGTATTGAATGGATTCCGGATCATTCGCCCGTCAGGGTCCTCTATGAAAATGCCCTTATTCTCCCAGCTTTTTCCTCCGTCAGTTGATTTCATTATTCCAATCCGGCAGACGGCAGCGAGGCTCCCGGGCTCTTTTATTCCTTCGGGCCACTCCACATTCCTGTATCCTGTTCCCGTCACAGAATCGAACGGAAGGGTTGTCGGATAATTCTCGTTGTGATATATAGCATACAATGTATTGCCGCTCTTGTCTGATGAAGACTGGTAAACGGTTTCAAACCAAACAGCCCCATGCAACCCTTCTTTACCCGGGGCTGCATTCGGCGGCAACTTTGGTTCCCTGAAACCTGAAGAATCCCTGGCGAAGGCATCCATTGAATTCCTGCCATCGGCATATTTGAGATCCCTGGCATTCCCCCATAACGGGTCTTCCCCGTATTTTCCGGGGAAGATCCTGAATGTATCGCCAATCCATACCTCGGCCATATTGCAGTCGACGAATGAGTTGAACATAATCTTTTCCGCAGGAATGAGCCTGAAGCCGGGAGTTCTTTTGTGGTTACCGCAGCCAGATAACATTAGCACAGAGAGGGGAATGGCGATTAATGACAGTTTGTGAGGCATTGTTGCTTGTTGCTAGTTGCTAGTTAATGGCAATATATTACATAATTGCTTAAACTAAGATATGTTATGATAGTTTTAATTTTTGCAATAAAACTTTGTGATCCTCAGTGACTTCTCCGTGATCTCCGTGCCGCAGATAATACTTCAGTAAAGAAAATAATTCTCCGGGATACTGTAACCATTCTTAACTTTGCCGGTAATCAATATGGAAAAGCCCTGAAAAAGATGATGGAAATCCCTGATGAATCAATCATGCTGAATGTGAAGAACGGAGATCTTTCCGCTATGTCGCTCCTGTTCGAGCGATATAACGTTAAGATATTCAATTTCTTCCTTAAGATGGGATTAAGCAGGGATATAAGCCAGGATCTGACCCAGAACCTCTTCTACCGGATGCTGAAATACAGGAGCTCGTATAAGGAAGGGAATAGTGTTAGGACATGGATCTACCAGATTGCCAGGAACCTTCACGCTGATCACTTCAATCGCCTGAAGAAGGACAGGGAACTGTTCCTGCAGACGGAGACCGTAAGTGCAGATATAATTGATGAACCAGGAAGCTTTCCGGAGGAAGATTATGAAAGACTCGATGCTGCGATGGCAGGGTTGAATGATTCACAGCGGGAGATAATCGTTCTGAGCCGGTTCCAGGGCCTTAAATACAGTGAAATATCAACGATTGTGAATCAGTCGGTTCCCGCAATAAAAGTGGCAGTCTACAGGGCCATCAGGCAATTAAGGCATATTTACATGAAACAGATTTAAAGCAAGGGATATGAAATGTGAAGAAATCGAAGGAATCATAATTGACTATCTCGACGGAAAACTTGATCCGCGGAAAGCATCTTTACTTGAAAAGCATCTCGAAACCTGCGAAAGTTGCCTGGATGAAATGAAGGAAACGCAGGAGATGCTGCAGGGGATCAAGGTAGCCGGGGTAGCGGAACCGGACACATCGCTCAGGATAAACTTCTATCATATGCTTCATAATGAGATGCGGAAGAATGAAAAAATGACTACCTCAATCAATCCCGGCTTCCGGATGCACTGGTATGAAAAGACATCATACAGAGTGGCAGCAGGAATAGCGCTTCTGGTGGCCGGGACTTTCTTTGGAGTACTTTTTAATTCAGGCATAACCGGTTCTGTGCAGCAGAAGGAAATAGAAGGACTGAAATCGGAAGTGGATATCCTCCGGAAAACTGCCATGTTCACAATGCTTAAAGACGAGTCATCGAGCGGCAGGATCCAGGCGGTCAGGTATACTGACGAAATATCCGATCCCGATCAGAATGTAATTGATGCCCTTGTCAGCACTCTTAATACCGACAGGAACGTCAATGTGCGAATGGCTGCGGCATATGCTCTTGAGAAGTTTGCCTACAGAAAGGATGTGTCAGATTCACTTGTGAAATCGCTGTCGCTCCAGACTGAACCAATCCTGCAGGTTTCACTTATTAACATTCTTGCAGAGTACAGGGTCAAGAGCGCTTTGAGGCCGGTGCAGGAAATTATTGCCAGCAAGAGCACTATCAAGGAAGTACGTGCGGTAGCGCAAAACAGCTTAAGGGACCTTATTTGAGTTTCGAATGCCAGAATTGAATTCAATTGCAGATAGATCAGGGCAGATACCGGGTTTGCCTGGATTAATTAACCAAAAAAAATCTAAATCAGACAATTATGAAAACTATCAGAACAATTTTACTTATGATGCCGGTTTTAATGATAACCGGCGTGGCATCTGCCCAGGAATATAAGCTTGCAGTTCAAAATCCGAAGGATACACGGCTCGTCCTGAAGGACTTCAGCGGGCAGCTGCCCGTGGAAGGGTACAACGGAACGGAAATCGTGATTACTTCCAACTCCGGAAGGTTTGAGCCACCGGAGAAAGCAAAGGGGTTGAAGCCAATTTTTCCCGGAGGAACAGACAACACGGGCATCGGTCTGGAAGTCCTGAAATCTGATAATCTTGTTAAGATAACCTGCCTGGTGCCATTCACTCAGGATGCAGAGTATAAGATAAAAGTGCCTGAAAATCTGTCACTTGAGATGTCCAGTGGTTGCGAGCGCTCAAATGATATCACGATCACAGGAATGAAGAATGAGATCGATATTAACAGCTGTCATGATATTAATTTGAAGAACATATCAGGCCCAGTCGTATTGTCGACCATCAGCGGCGACATCAACATCACCTACAGTTCGGTCAGCGCAGCCAAAGCCACGTCGGTGAATTCAGTAAGCGGTGACATCGACATTACGCTTCCGGTCAAAACAGCAGTTGACCTTGAATTGAGGACAGTGACCGGTGCATTTTACTCTGACTTCGACTTCTCTCAAACCCAGAAGGACCTGAAACGGATTGGCGGAAATGAAATGAACTATTCCCTGAATGGCGGGGGCTTCAAATTTACGGTAGGAACCGTGAGTGGCAATATCTATCTGAGGAAGGGAATTTAACCCTTCCCTGATTCTCACGGCAGGGATAATTCTAAAACTTACTGAAATGAAAAAGAGTACAATTTTAGTTGTATTGTGGTTATGCTTTACCACTATGCAGGCACAGCAGATTATAGAGAAGCATATGAACTTCACTGGTAAAGAGTCAGTTGCACTCAATATTCAGATCGCCGATTCCATCATGATCCAGACATGGAACAGGAATGAAGTCTATGTAAAGGGCTCTGTCGATGTGAATGACAATAAGGACAATGAGGCATATGAAACCGCATTTGATGAATCTGGGAAGACCCTGACCGTAAAGACAGGATTCAGGGAGGGTTATTTCAAGGGACGAAAGAACCATTGCACCGAATCGAGCATTTACTTCCAGGTCTTCATGCCTGAAAACACAAGGTTTACTGTAGAGACTATCGATGCGAATGTAATCATTACGGGCAAAACCACACAGATGAATGTCAAATCGATCAGCGGCTACATCGACTTGGCTGTACCGGCAAACAAATCGGCGGATATTGACTTTTCAACCATCTCGGGAACGATGTACTCCAATCTCGATCTCGAAATGCACGGGAAACATGGAGGAATACCTTCAAAGATCGAGGAACGATTGAATAAAGGAGGTGATCACATAAAGCTTGAGACCATAAGCGGTGATATCTTTTTCAGGAAATCAAATTAGCGGGATTCCCGGGTAAAATTCATTACCCTGAGCAGCAAAAAAAATTTTCAGGAGTCTTTATCCGGGAATCTGTAACCATGTTCCTCCCCGATCGTTATTAGGGTATTAAACCATGCAAAAGAAACATTAAAATTCCTTTTTAATGAAGATCAGTACGTTATCCAAAATTGTCCTTATCATCACACTGGTTATGTTCTGCGATTCGGCTTTTTCTAAAGATGCAGATTCCACCATTGCCAAAAGAACATACCGGACAGCTTTCGCGAAATCTGCACCGCTGATTGACGGGCTTGGGATCGACGAATGCTGGAGCCAGGTCGAATGGACCGCGAATTTCACTCAGACACAGCCGGCAGAGAACAAACCGCCTACACAGCAGACTTCATTTAAAGTCCTTTATGATAATGACAATGTATATTTCCTGATAAGATGTTCCGATACCGAACCTATGAAGATCAGGAAAATCATGGAGCGGCGTGACAATTTCAGCGGCGATATGGTTTTTGTCGAGATCGACAGTTATTATGACAAGCAGACTGATTTTCTGTTTGCAGCCTCAGCCTCCGGAGAAAAGAGCGATGCAGCCATGACCCAGGATGGATTCAATGAGGATGACAACTGGAACCCTGTATGGTTTTTAAAGACATCGGTAGATAGCCAGGGCTGGATCGCTGAGATGAAGATCCCGCTAAGCCAGCTGCGGTTTGCCAAAAAGCCTGAAATGGTTTGGGGATTGCAGGTTACGCGGGCTGTATATCGTCTTCAGGAAAGATCTTCCTGGCAGTATATCCCCAAGGGGTCACCGGGATTGATCCATCTGTTCGGCGAGCTTGAGGGTATAAGCAACCTTAAGCCAAAACGTCAGATCGAGCTAATGCCATATGCGGTGGGAAAGACTGAACGTTCACCAAAAACCCCCGGTGACCCCTTTAATACAGGCAAATTATCCAAAGCATCGGCAGGCCTGGACGGAAAGGTGGCTATTACAAATGACTTTACGCTCGACTTTACGATCAACCCCGATTTCGGCCAGGTCGAGGCGGATCCTTCGGAAGTCAACCTCACCGCATTTGAGTCATATTTTTCAGAGAAGCGGCCATTTTTTATTGAAGGCAGAAACATTTTTGAATTCAACCCATACCAGACAATTGTGATTCACAATATGTATTCTGATAATCTTTTCTATTCACGGCGCATCGGGCGATATCCACAGTACTATCCCTCGCTGGCCGGCAATGAGTACGTTAAGATGCCAGAGGCAACCACGATCCTTGGTGCCATGAAGGTCTCGGGGAAAACAAAGAAAGGATTGTCAGTCGGGATACTGGAAAGCATGACTTCACGCGAAAATGCCCTGATAGACAGTGCCGGCATCAGAAGGAAAGAGCCGGTGGAGCCGTTTACCAATTATTTTGTAGGACGGGTCCAGCAGGATTTTAACAAAGGAACGACGACCCTCGGGGGAATGGTAACCGCAGTGAACAGAAACATCGAGAGTCCTGCCCTCGATTTTCTTCATTCAGAAGCATATTCCGGAGGGATTGACTTCCAGCACAACTGGAATAAAAGAACCTGGTACGTCGCAGGAAATGCAATCTTCAGCAATGTCCGGGGGTCGAAGCAGGCAATCCTGAATACGCAGACATCCTCGGCACGGTATTATCAGCGTCCGGATGCCAGGTACCTGGGAGTTGATTCATCTCTCAACTCGCTGAGCGGGTATGGAGCATCTTTTAAGTTCGGCAGGTCGAGCCAGAAAAAGCTACAGTTTGAAACAAGCGTTGCTCTCCGGTCACCCGGGCTTGAATACAATGATATAGGTTATATGAGATATTCCGATGTAATCCATCATGGAACATGGGTGGCTTATTACATACGGAATCCATTCGCTATTTTCAACAACTTCTATTTAAACACCAATTACTGGGTTTACTGGAATTTCTCCGGACAGTTGCTGTCAACATACGCTAACATAAACTTCAATTCCCAGTTTAAGAACAAGTGGCGCATCAACGGGCAATTCAACAGGCAGAGCCAGGGGATATCAACGACACTCCTCCGTGGAGGGCCCTCATTTATTATGCCGGGAAATCAGAGCTTCAACCTGAATGTGGGGTCGGATTATTCAAAGAAGCTTTCATTTTTCATAGGCAATTACCACGGTTCTGGCGATGCAAAGAGCTTTACCGGGCATGAATATTATGCCGAAATAAACTATAAGCCGACAAATTCCATTTCAATATCAATTGATCCTGATTACATGATCCAGGACCAGGATTTGCAGTATGTTACAACTGCCGGAACGTCAGTCGATCCTGTATACATCTTTGGAAGGCTGCAACAAAAAACTCTTGGTATTACTTTCAGGTTGAATTATACCATCAATCCTGAGCTCAGTATAGAATATTATGGGCAGCCATTCATTTCCGCAGGTATATTCGATCAGTTCAAGCGTGTGACACAGCCTGATGCAGCACGATACACGGAAAGGTACCATCTGTTTTCAGTCGATGAGCTGTCCTATGATCCTGCCAGCCTTACCTACAGCGTGACTGATAATTCCAGTGTCAAGTCGGCATATTCCTTCGGTGATCCCAATTATAATTTCAGGCAGTTCAGATCGAATCTGGTGATCAGGTGGGAGTATCTGCCGGGCTCAACGCTTTACCTTGTTTGGTCACAGGGCCGGACTGACGCCAACACGAACGGAGGTGCCTTCTCCTATGGAAATGACCTGAGATCATTATTCAGCTCAAGTGCGAACAATGTATTCCTGATCAAGTTCTCGTACTGGTTCTCGCTGTAAGTGAGGGGCTGGAATTTTGAAGGCTAAAAAATTACACAGAGAGCTCTGAGAAGGCACAGAGGATCACAAAGCATGATACCTTTAACCTCAGCGTTCCTCCGTGTATTCTCAGTGTCACTCTGTGTTACCCTTCTTTTTACAACTTCCTAATCCCGATCCGGAATGCCTTTTTGGGGTTTTCGACAAGGATCTGATTAATATCCTTGTCACTCAATCCTTTCGATTTAAGAGCCGGAATAAGGTATCTGAAGATGGCAGTATAACCGTCAGGATTGCCTCCGCCGGGTATTGCGGGATCGTACCAGCCTGAATCGTGTGATAACAGAATCCTGTTCAAAACCCCGTTTTTCTTCAGTGCGAGAATTCTGCCGGCGTACCAGCCGATGCTGTCGGGTGACATGGCTTCTCCTTTAGAGTCAGGGTGCACTTTGTCGAGCGAGATCCACGCCCCGCTTTTTGCGGCCCTGATGTTACCTTCCAGCGTTCCCCTTGATGCGTGGACCCAGATGAATGCTTCCGGACTGACCCCCAGCTCCCTGAGAATCCTGAGCTGGGCAAAAGCCGGATTGTCTGGGCCCGTATGCGAAGCTATGACAAGTCCGGTCCTGAGATGCGTAAGCGCAGCTGCGGTGATGATTTTGACATGCTCAGGAGAAAGGGAATCAGAAGGATCCACTCCGATCTTGATGAATCCGGGTTTAATGCCGGTCCCATCAATACCGTTTTCAAATTCGGAGATCCATCTGTCAGCGAGCGTTCCTGCATCCTCTTTGTAAAAGCTTTTTGGAATGAAAAGATTATTCCTTGCCCCATAGTACCCGGTATTGGTCAGAAATGTGATACCCGACAGTTCTGACAACGATTTTAGAAGCAACGGATCCCTTCCAAGCCAGGCCGGGGTGCATTCAATGATAGTCCTGACACCATTATTTTTTGCCTCAAGAATTAAAGGGAGCATTTTGTTGATCACCGAATCCCTGTTCCACCTCGAATACCCTGTGCTGTCAGCACCGATGAAATCGACCAAAACATGTTCGTGTTCAAGTGTAATACCTATGCTGTCGGGAGATTCCGGACCGGAAACGGTCATTATCACACCCCGGTCCTGGGGCTTGCAGAAGATGATTATGATCCCGAACAGGAGGAACAGTATAAGCCACAATATGATCTTAAGATCCAGGTCGTCATCTTTTTCCATGGTTACAGGAATATGTCCGGCCTAAATTAAAGAATTTACCTTAAACTCCGTGACTCCTCCGTGTTCTCCGTGTAAGTTCTTAACTTCCAGAGGCGCGTGGGAAAGCTATTACTTATATGAGTCCACATGGACACTTTTCACCGCTCGGCCTGAGGGATCGATCATGTTCCTGAACGATGGGTCCCATGCAAGGGCTTCGGCGGTGCTGCAGGCAACAGACGGCACTGAAGGCACACAAGAAGCAGCAGAATCGGACGGGAAATGTTCGTAAAATATAGACCTGTAGAAATATTCCTCCTTCGACATGGGCGGGTTGATCGGAAACCTATACTTTGCATTGGCCAGCTGTTCATCCGATATCTCCTTTGCAGTCAGATTTTTCAGGGAATCGATCCAGGTATAGCCCACGCCATCTGAAAACTGTTCCTTCTGGCGCCAGGCAACGCTTGCCGGAAGGTAATCTTCAAATGCTTTCCTCAGGACCCATTTTTCAATACGTCCGGATCCGATCATCTTATCCGCGGGATTCAGGCGCATAGCTACATCCATGAACTCCTTGTCGAGGAACGGGACCCTCCCTTCCACACCCCAGGCTGCAAGTGATTTATTGGCCCGCAGGCAGTCGTACAGGTGGAGTTTGCCCAGCTTTCTTACAGTTTCATCGTGAAAGGCTTGCGGATCCGGTGCCTTGTGAAAATAGAGATAGCCTCCGAAAATCTCGTCGGCACCCTCCCCTGACAGGACCATCTTCACTCCCATTGATTTTATCACCCTGGCCATCAGGTACATCGGAGTCGAGGCCCGCACGGTTGTAACATCATAAGTCTCAATGTGATATATCACATCGCGTATTGCATCGAGGCCCTCATCGACAGTGAAGTTGATTTCATGGTGGACGGTCCCGATATGGGCTGCAACTTTCCTTGCAGCAGCAAGGTCGGGGGAACCCTCGAGGCCGATAGCGAACGAATGAAGCTGCGGCCACCATGCCTCTACTTTATCTCCCGATTCGATCCTGCGTGGTGCGAACTTTTTGGCGACAGCGGAAACGACCGAGGAATCAAGACCTCCCGAGAGGAGGACACCGTAGGGGACATCCGACATCAGTTGCCGGTGCACCGAGGCTTCGAGAGCTTCCCTGAGATCGCTGATGGAAGTCTTTTTGTCCCTTACTGCCTCATAATCGCTCCAGTCGCGGTTGTACCATTTCTTCATTATCCCGTCGCGGCTATAGAGGTAATGGCCGGGCAGAAACTCCTGGATCCTGTTGCAAACCCCTTCAAGAGCTTTCAGCTCGGAGGCCACAAAGAAATTCCCGTACTGGTCCCATCCCATGTAAAGAGGGACTACGCCGATATGATCCCGGGCAATCAGGTAGCAGTCCTTCTCCTTATCGTAAAGGGCGAATGCAAAGATCCCGTTCATTTCCTCAAGGAATGCGGGTCCTTTATCGCGGTAAAGGGGAAGGATCACCTCGCAGTCGGAATGAGTAAGGAATTCATATGACTTCTCATATTTTTTCCTGATCGTCTGGTGGTTGTATATTTCGCCATTCACTGCCAGGATCAGGTTGCCGTCGCGGCTGTACAGGGGCTGACGTCCCGACTGGGGATCTACGATAGAAAGCCGTTCATGTGCCAGGATTGCCTTGTCGCAGTCGAATATGCCTGACCAGTCGGGTCCGCGGTGCCTTACCTTCTTAGACATTTTAAGGACTGTTGTCCTTAGGTCGGCATGATTTTTCTTTAAGTCGAATACTCCAATGATACCGCACATATATGATGCTTGTTATAATCAGTATTAAAGCAGGTGCCAAAAATAATGAAATATTTTATTTTCAAAACAAAATATCAAAAGAAATAACAGAATAACTAAAAATATTTAATAATAAGGCCCTTGAATATTAACAATCATTATCAAATAGTTCATATTGCGTTAAAATATTAATATGACAAAAATCATGTTTTTGGGTGGTGGTTGGGAGGCGTCAGGCGTGAGTTGTGAGTCTGGATTGAGGGGAAAACCGCATAGATGCATTTGCACATATTGGGATTTACACCTATGTGCATTTACCCATAGGGGCAAATATCCCTAGGGCAAATATCCCTATTTGGGACATGTAAACCTGTAGATCAGTGATATATGAAGCTTAATAAGTGAATTGTCTGCCGGTCTCCTGGTCTCCTGGTCTGCCAATTTGGTTTTCGAAAACCAGCAGGCAAAGCAAACCAGCAAACCAAACAACCGCTAGACGAACCTCTCTTTCCACTCACTGTTGATATATTTTACAAAATAATCTGACTTTTTAAACAAAATGGTCAGATTGGTATTGTATATTTGCGGCCAAAATTTACACGGATTGAGAACCGAAGAACGTCACCGGGAAGACAAGGCAGAAACGATAGTCACCACTGCCCAGAAATGGTTTGGCCTCTACGGCGTTGAAAAGACCTCAATGAGGGAGATAGCAAATGATCTCAGGATTTCGAAAGCGGCACTGTATTATTATTTTCCTGATAAGGAAAGTCTATATAAAAGCGTCATTTCAAAGGAACAATCCGAATTCCTCAGAATCCTTGAGAAAGACATTTTAAATATACCTGATCCGGCCGAGAGCCTTCGGAAATATGCACTCACCAGGCTCTCCTATTTCAGGAAGCTTATGAATCTAAGCAGGATCAGACTGACTTTGCTCTCTAGCCTTAAGCCACTTATTGCCAATTCGGTAAAGCGTTTTCGTGACGAAGAAATGAAAATTGTCATCCGAATTCTTGAAAACGGAATACAGGCGAACAAATTCAATATTGACGACGTATCAAAGGTTGCGTCACTTTATCTTGATCTTCTGAGGGGACTGCGAAGCGCCTTCATTTCTGAAAAGGACCTTCTTGTTATCGAAGATTCTGAATTCAGGGCCCTCTCCGATAAGGTGAATGATATTACAGAAATATTTATTAAAGGATTGATGTATAAATAACTATAGAAGTTTTTAATATTTTTTAAGATGGCAGCAGATTCAAAGAAAAAAAAATTCAGGGTTTATGTTCCACTGGCGCTTGTGATTATTGCCGTTCTGGTTGGAGCCTGGTATTGGTACAAGGATTACTCCACATTCATCTCCACTGACGATGCTCACGTGGATGCAGATAATATTACGGTAAGCTCCAAAATTCTCGGCAGGATAGCTGCAGTTTACGCCCAGGAGGGTGACAGGGTGGTCAGGGGGCAGCTTCTGGCGGTGCTTGACAGTTCAGACCTCCTGGCCCAGAAGAACCAGGCAATTGCCCTGAAGGCGCAGGCCCTGACGAATGTAAGCCAGTCAGAATCGAAGCTTGCGTCAGATGAAGCCGGACTGAAAGTCGTCGAAATAAATCATGAACGGGCAAAGGATGATTTCGACCGGGCAAAGGTGCAGCTTGAAGGCGGCGTAATTACCCAGGAGCAGTTCGATCATATGAAAAAAGCCTTTGAGGCAGCATCGGCACAGGTGAATGCTTCAAAAGCCATGTTAAGCGTATCCAGAGCATCAGTGAAGTCGGCAGCTGCTGCTGCATCCACCGCTGATGCCCAGGTTAATGTGATTGAAACTCAACTCAGGAACGTCAAATTATATTGTCCGTCCGACGGTATCATTTCGAGGCGTTGGCTCCTTCCGGGAGATGTGATCCAGCCGGGACAGTCGGTATTCACGGTCACAGATGATAAGGAAAAATGGATTTCGGCATTTCTTGAAGAGACAAAAATTGCCGAGATCCACGACGGGCAGAATGTCAGGCTTTCAATAGATGCGTTTCCGCGCGTCAGGTTCTATGGAAAAGTGTACCTGATGGGATCAAGCACAGCTTCGGTCTTTTCACTAATCCCTGCCAACAATGCTTCAGGCAATTTTACTAAGGTAACACAGAGGATACCAATCAGGATCTCCATTGATTCTGCCGATAACGGGAAACCAGTTTCAGACTTCAACATCCTTACCGGAATGTCGGCAGTTGTCAAGATTGCAAAGAAATAACGATGCAAAGAGGCAGAACACCCTCACACAGGATCCGGAACCTCCTGAGGAAACCTGATTCGGTCTTCCATCCGAGGCACAAGAGATATAAATGGCTTCTCCTGGGGAATATAATGTTCGGGACATTTATGGCTGTGCTCGATGGTACGGTAGTCAACACCGGACTTCCAAAGATCATGGCATCGTTCGGCATAGGGCTTGATAAGGTGCAGTGGATCATAACTGCATATATGCTTGCAATGGCGGTGATGCTTCCTACTTCAGGCTGGCTCGCTGACAGGTTCGGATTTAAAAGGATGTATTTCCTTGGCCTTTTGGGATTCACTCTTGGATCATTCATGTGCAGCCTCTCCTCAAACGAGAATATGCTGATAGTGTCTAGGATAGTCCAGGGATTGGGTGCAGGAACTCTCCAGCCGCTCGGCATGGCAATTATTACCAGGGAATTTCCTGCAAAGCAAAGGGGCCTTGCACTGGGATTCTGGGGGATCTCGGCTGCGGCGTCCATTTCATTTGGCCCCACTCTGGGAGGATTCATTATCGATAATTTCAACTGGCAGCTGATCTTCGGTCTGAATATTCCGATCGGAATAATTGCAATGCTGTTCACTATTATCATCCAGACTGAGTACAAGCATCCGACAAGAAGGAAATTTGACATGGTGGGATTCATATCTATCACAATTTTCCTTCCGCTTACACTATATGCCTTGTCTGAGACCACAGCAGCTACAAATTCGTCAGGCTGGCATGCTCCATACATTTTGCTTTGTGCAGCCATTTCCCTAATTGCACTTGCCGTCTTTATTACTGCAGAATTCCTTGCGGAAGATCCAATAATTGATCTCAGGCTGCTGGGAAACCACAATTTCGGCCTGGCAATAATAATGATGGTGTTTTTCAGCATGGGAATGTTCGGAAGTACCTTCCTGCTGCCGGTCTATCTCCAGAATTCAATGGGCTATACCGCCCTCCAGGCAGGTTCGGTGTTCATACCGGTCGGTATTATACAGGGATTTGTAGCCCCGTTTTCTGGAAGGATCTCTGACAGGATAAATCCCAAGATCCCTATAATGCTTGGGATATTGCTTACCGCGTTCAGTTTTTATCTGAATTCGAAGCTCTCTTTCCTCAGTGAAATGAAGGCCATAATGATCTCCTTGTATGTCAGGGGCTTTGGAATGGGGCTTGCATTCACAGCACTCAACACTGTCTCCATCAGTGAAATATCAAAGCAAAAAATGGCCCAGGCCTCCGGCATATCCAACTCGGTCCGCCAGCTTGGCGGGAGCCTGGGGGTGGCAATACTTGCAACGATGCTCACAACCAGGACAATATTCCACAATCAGCAGTACGGGTCAGCCCTGAATGCAAAATCACAAACTTACCAGATCACTTCAGACAGGATCAGGTTCCAGCTTCAGCACACTGCCGGAATGTCCCCTGCCGGTGCAGCGACCTATTCCCCATCGGCGATTGTTTCGAATATCGGGAAGCAGGCTTATATAGAGGGGATCAATGACGACTTCCTGTTGGCGGCAATCATTACCCTGGTTGGTGGTATCCCGATACTGTTTATGCATACAAGAAAATCCAAAATTGAAAAACTCGGAGTTCATGAATAAAATAGTCAAGATATTGGTAATTTCTGCCATTCTAATCCTGTTGTCGGTTTATGGAAAGGTTTCCAGTTGCCAGGAGAATCAGGATCAAGGGAAAGCAATTGTCAGTGATTCCCTTACACTGAAATATATTATAGAAGAGATTGTTAAAAATCATCCGACAATCAAGGGTGCCGAAGAAGCACTGAATAATGCCGACGCCAGGATCGGACTGGCCCGGACAGGGTATTATCCGCAAGTCGATGCTTCAGCCAGCTTTGCAAACATCGGACCAGTTCTGAAGTTCACTATACCTGAGATAGGGACTGTCCAGCTTTACCCGGATAATAATTATACAGGCTCCGTCAACTACAGGCAGCTCATTTATGATTTTGGAAGGACAAGACAAAGTGTTGCAATCGAAAAGGAGAACAAGGTCCTGGGCGGTCAGACACTTGAGCAGGTTAAACAGAAAATGTCAATGGCCGCTGTGAACAGCTTTTATACCATAGCCTATCTTCAGCAGGCAGCCAGGATTAAGGATGAACAACTGGCTACTCTTGAGGAGCATCTCAGATATGTGAAGACTATGAAAGCCAC
>JGI20215J15232_1000093_pt1 | contig 24043 bp, 17 predicted proteins | sample WetSurMetagenome_2_FD_15232 | JGI IMG/M metagenome (IMG submission 15232) | reverse complement strand
GAGAGAAATGACTTTGCAGAATAATCCATAACAACGATTGAATTACAGAAATTAATCTGATTTTAATTGATAGTAATATTAATCCAAGAGATATCGGAGTATTGGGAATGCATTTTGGAAACGTTCTAACAACCACTGTATGAAAGGTAACTGAGGCGGCTCATAGGTAAAGGGCATGGTAACCTTTAGTTCACCCCAGGGGCCCCAGAGGTTGTCAGTATCCTTTGCTCGTGCTTTGATTGTATATGTTCCTTTCTCAGACCAAGAATGATTCATAACGATAGACTCACCTGAATCATAGGGTCCTAGCCAATCAGTGAGGGAGCCATCTCCCCAGTCGATTTGATAGAAAACATCATTTCCGATTGGTGATACAGAGCGGAATATATAATCATATGATTTCTCTATCGTTCCCCTGATTCTTCCTATGATGGTCGGGGCTGTTGGTGCATCTGGGTCAAAGACGCCAAAGGCAAATAGATACCCATACTCACTATATGTAGAACCGACGTACACACGGTCATCAAGACCGATGCTGGGTGAAGAACGGACTTGTTCATCAGATATGACGTTACGCCATTTCTCGGTCCCATCAGGGTTGATTGCGACAAGACAGTTACCAGCACTGACATAGATCGTCCCGTCCGCGGAGACCGCGGGGGCCGTTCCATCGATGTAACCCTGGGCATCCATCATCCATTTCAATGTCCCATCAGGATTATACGCCCGTAACATTTCCGTCCCAACATAAATCGTACCAAGTTTACCAAGAGCGATACCAGCCGCAGCAAGACTATCTCCTGTGGATACTCGCCATCTGAGTGTCCCATTTGGATACAATGCATAGAGGTATCCATCGAATGAAGGGATGTAAATCGTTCCATCAGGCGCAATTGATGCAGAACCTTTTATATGGTCACCTGTCTCGAACCGCCAGCGGAGCGTCCCATTCGGATACAATGCGTACAGATAATTGTCGCCAGAACCAATGTAGATAGTACCATCTTGGATGCATATCGCGGGGGCACCATTAACATTATAACCTGTTGTGTATCGCCATTTCTCAGTTCCATCAGGATTTAACGCATAAATGATATTATCATCATCACCAAAATATATCGTTCCATCTTCTGCAATGGATGGAGAGGACGTTGAAGAGGCTTCAATTTTTATTGACCATTCTTCTGTTCCATCATCCAGATTCAGGGCATAGAAATAACGGTCTCCACCCCATGTTGTAATATACATTATTCCTTCTTCTGAGATTGCTGGAGTTGCCCAAATTAAACCATTGGCAGGGAATTTCCATTTCCGTGTTCCATTCGGATACAATGCATATAATGAAGAATCAGAACCCTTCGTTCCGAAATAAATAATTCCATTGTTATCTGTCAATGCAGAACCCCAAACAGAACCCAAGCTATCACCACGAACACGCCAAACCTCCACGCCAGTGTTATGTTCCGTGCTATACGGACTGCGACAGGTGTGAACCACATCATGTCCAAACATCGACCAAGGAGAATCCATAGGACCATCCCTACCAGTTTCTGCTGGACCATTGTTTGATTTGACAAAGGCCATTGGTTCTTGTTGGAAATGAGAAACACGTGTTACGGTGTCTTGAAAGGAATTGTTATTATATACATACCAACTGGTTAGATAATCGGGAATACGTAATGAACATGTGTTAACGGAGGTTTTTCCACTCGTATCAAATACAAATGGATTCACACATGGACTACACATGATAAAGAACATCAAATAGATTGAAAAGTTCCACCCTAGTATTTTCATAATCTTATTCCCCAATGATAATATCCAAGAACTTCTTTAATAATCTTTTCATAAAAAAAGTGAATACTTTCATCGACCCCCAATTGAATTATATAAACAAGAAAAACCATGCTTGAATTGGAGGTAAAAAAAATGAAGAAAAAAATTATTGGAATTTGTATCGTCATGCTGATGATATCCAGTGCAATGACCACAATAATGTTTTCTGAAAAAGACCCTGTTAAAGCAAGCGAAGAACCACAAGATCCAGGGATGAATCTGGATTACGATTGGGTTTGGAATGACCAAAGATTTTGCAGAGAACGGATCAAAGACCTACAAAGAACTACGAGGCTTTCGCAACCCAGATGCTGACACCTTACTCTATCATCTCAAGAATTACAATGATACAAAAGACCTTCATAGAATGTTTACCACCTTATTTGAGATTATCTGGGAGATGGCTCGGAAGATCAATTTATTCGATGTTAGGAAACGATATGATGTCGCCATAGACTATACAGAATGGTACTTCTATGGAGACCGCAGCACCCCAATGGTAACGGGGAAAGAGCCAGATAGAGGAACAACGAAATGTTACAAGTTCGCGACCATCAACATCGTGGAATCAGGAAAACGTTTCACGATGCTAGCTTTACCTGTCGGACCTTTTGATTCTAAAGAAGAAATACTCTGTGGGCTTTTGAATTACGTTTTGGAACGCATCAAGATACGCAGAGTGTATGTTGATCGTGGATTCTGTGATTCAAACTCAATAAAACTATTTAATCATCTGCACCTGAGATACCTCATGCCGGCGACAAAGATATCCACAGTCAAAAGCATTATGGAGATTACCCCTGCGCCCTGTGTGATCAAGGATTTCGAGATGAAAGATATCATGTTCAATCTTGTAATCGTGGAGGAGAAAGACAACCATGGACTTATAGTAAAACGAGCATTCGCTACTAATGAAGTCTACGAGGAGAATGATGTGACTCTTACAGAACGTTTGTTCTTCCTTTATGGGAAACGTTGGGGGATTGAATCAAGCTATAGAGTGAAGAAACACTCCTATCTTGCAAAGACAACCTCGAAGAATTATTTCATCAGATTATTCTACTTCATGTTCTCAGTATTGCTCTATAATCTGTGGATTCTAGCTGACATCCTTATTTGGATTAGCTTGTTTGGTATTGTCAACGAAGATCACTTGTTGACATCGAAATATTTTGGGACTGTCCTCTATACGATTGATCCCGGGGGATGAAATCTTGATTTTTTTCCATGTTTTAATGCAATTCTTTAGTGTTGAATAGTTTTTGTTATCGATTTTGTTATAGCTATATCCAGTTTTTCACCTGATTTTTTATGTCTCATCGTCTATTAATAAGTCATTAGAAAGCCGATGAGGTCTATTTTCGTCGGATTTTTCAGACTTTCCTCCCTACTTTCGGAACTACTGTTTTGGAGATAAGTTATTTATAAGACCATCAATTTACGGTTGTAACCAACCGAGGGTGAAACCTATGCGGAAACGAGCACAATTTAAAATGTCCAATCAATCAGAATCAGTTCCAACATCGCAACCATCACCGGTCGCAACTGCCCCAACACGAAAGCGATTTCGGATAAAGAAAAACTGGTGGATCGGGATCACACTGATAGCGGTATTTTTCTTGGTTCTCTTCATGAACGCCTATTTCAATATCGTATCAAATGTGAACATAAACCCTAATGGGACCACCCTTACTGACAAGTATTACTTATCTGGTCCAGATCCGTATTATAACCTACATCTCCTGGACACGACGATGCAGACGGGGCGCTTCCAATATTATTCAGCGAGTAGTCCAGATCCTTTACTTGCCTATCCGTTTGGACAATCAGGAGGACGAGGTCCGTTACTCGTCATGTCTGCAATTGGGTTTAGTCACTTACTCACCCCGTTTATGAGCGAATCAGACGCTCTTGGTTACGCAATGCAGTTCGTCCCAGCACTTTTTGGAGCATTACTTGTCTTCCCTGTCTATTTCATTGGAAAAACATTATTTGGTAAAAAAGCTGGACTGATTGCTGCTCTTATGATCAGTTTGATACCGATTCATATCAGCTCAGGACACGGATCCGCATTTGCCCTCTTTGATCATGACTCCTTCAACTTGCTTCTCTATTTCCTGACGTTTTTATTCTTCATAAAAAGCATCAAAGAGAAAGATACTACCCGACGGATTCTCTACGCGCTACTTGCAGGATTACCTCTAGCAGCACTCTCCATGGTTTGGGTAGAAGCCCAGTTCCTCTATACAGTCATCACGGTGTATATCGTTGTACAACTCATATTTGATCTCTTCACCAATAAAGTCGAAGAAGGCTTTGTTCTAAGCGCTTCCATCACATTGTTCACTGGTTTTTTTGTCTCATGGCCATTTCCCTTTGCGCGAGGAATCCCCTTTGACCTCCCGTTCTATTTAGCACTTGGTGTCTTAGTCTTTGGTGGTCTCTGCATCCTTTTCAAACGAAAACAGATCCCCTGGGTCATCTCATACCCGATCATCGCTGGTATTGGTGTTGCCGCTGCCGGGTTCCTTTACATTGTATATAGTTTCCCAGAAACGTTCTCCCTTTTCAGCCCATTAAATGACCTCTCCCGTATCCTCTACGGGGCTGGTATTTATGGAAACAAAGTATCCCTCACGATCGCAGAAGCAGGTACCTATAATCTGAGTAGGACCGTCATGTCCTATGGACCAGCGTTGTACTGGCTCGCCTGGGCTGGTTTCGTATTCCTTATCTATCAATATGTAAAACAGAAAGGACGGAAGGATTATCTCATGATCCTCACCCTGTTTGTCATCGACATCTGGTTGACCTCGACAGCGGGTCGTTTCCTAAATGACATGGTGCCACTGATCGCCTTGCTCGCCGGATGGATTATTTGGTTCTTGATCAGTAAGATTGATTACAAACAGATGGCTCGGAACATACGGAATGCTGGTGGTGGACTCAGAGGGATTCGGAAAGGTGTGAGGATCTATCATGTCTTCGGAGTCCTTTTTATTGCATTTCTTATCTTAATCCCAAACGGGTTCCTTGCTCTCGATGCAGCAGTACCCTCGGCAGTAACAAAGAACGGCACCAGTAATATGAAGTATGATTTCTTCGGGAAGAATCATTCCTCTGCCTTCGGGTCAAGCACATACAAAGAGCAGTATTGGGTTGATGCATTTGCATGGTTGAATAAACAGGACACCCAGATAACAGATCCAGTGAAACGCCCCGCCTTCATCTCGTGGTGGGATTACGGGTTTTATGAAGTGGCTGTCGGAGGACATCCGACTGTCGCAGATAACTTCCAAGATGGTATTCCACCAGCAGCTAATTTCCATACCGCAACAAGTGAGAAAGAAGGTATCGCCGTATGGATTGTTCGATTACTCGAAGGAAATCGAAAGGATAACAACGGGGTCGCTTTCTCAGATTCTGTTATTGCTGCTCTGCAAAAACATCTTGGGAATAACAATACAACCCAGATTACCTCCTGGATGCTGAATCCAGCACTATCACCATCACAGGGTAAACCAATCGGGGTGCAGTACGACCAGGCACTTAGTAAATTAATACCCGTTGGTGAACAATACGCAGATAACGCCTATTATCATGACATTACACAATTATTAAACGACACCCTGACCGATGAGCAAATCACTTGGTTGTATCATGACATCCAACAGGCTACCGGATACAGTATTCGATATTATGGGGTGGAGGGATATGATGAGCAGATTTTCAACATCTTCGCATTCCTTGGTGATAAAAGCAATATCTTAACCGCACTTCGAACCACGGGAAAGCAATTCTATAATCCTGAGGATGACTTTATCCAGGTAGTCTACACAGGGTACACGGTCAACACCGATGGCACCCAGGGTCCTGATGGCCAATGGGCCGCGAAGGAGCTCAACGATATGCCACAGGAGCAGCGGAACCGTGTCGCGATCACAGGGACCTCCAGCGTCTACAAAGAGGCTTATTTCAATACCATGTTTTACCGAGCCTATGTCGGAGCCCCAGCCCAACAGGATTCAAATGGGAATCTTCAAACCCCCAGTCAACAGATCCCCTGTTACGCGATGAAGCATTTCATACCCGTCTATATTTCACCATATCCTTACTATGGTCAGGGGAGGAGTGCTGTGGTGATCGCAAAATACTATGAAGGGGCGTATTTCAACGGATCGATATCCTGCAATAACACCCCGCTTTCCTTTGTGACCGCTGCGGTTCTCGATGAGTATGGGTTCCCGCATGATTATGTGTCAACCGATGAAAATGGAACCTTTAGCCTTCTCGCACCAGGCGGGAACATCACCTTACTGTTCACCTACGCCAATGATGTGTTCCTCAAGAGCGTCACCTTTAACAGCACCACTGATGTGTTGTACGCACCAGTCACCGACGCGGAAGCGATGCGTCTGAACGGTTCGAAATATTCCCGTTCGTTCGGCATCAATGTCAACCTCTCAACACTCGAAGGATTTGTGTATCAAGACAACAACAACAATAACACGTACGAACCGACCATTGATACCCCGTTGTCAGGTATTAACATCCAATTGAACGATTATTATTTCGGTAGACCCGTCCCCTCGGTGACCACCGATGCACAAGGACATTACATCTTCCAGAACCTCTACCCGAGTAAATACAATCTGTCCGCAGTGGAGGGAGACTACACGCTCCTCAACATGCAAGCCATCAATATGGAACCCGGGAATAACTCCTATAATATTTCAAAACCGAAACTCGCTGGGATCAAAGGCGTCGTCTATCAGGACAGCAACGGCGATAAGAAATACACCGCTGGTGAGGAAGAAAGCAACGTGCAGATCAAGTTAACCTACACCAAACTCAATGGGGCAAAACTCTCAGTCGCCAATGTCACGACCGTTGCCTCAGGCGCTTATGCATTCCCATCATTAATACCAGGAGCATACACCCTGAATGCGACAAAAATCAACGCCTCAACGGGACAGCTTGATTTCCTCACAGAACAAGCAATCACCCTTACTACGAATAAAACATCCTGGGTGAACATCTCCTTGACCTACGCACCGGTCGCAGTCAACGGAAACACACTGTATAATGGGACTGGAGTCAGTGGAATCCCCATAACATTCGCACCAGATAAGTCAGTAAAAAACAACACCGCGACAAAACAAGGCTCTGCGACATCGACTGCACAAGGATCCTACACCGTATCACTCGTTCCCGGCACCTACAATGTAACTGTTAAGAAGACCGAGAGTGGAACCACTGTCTACACGTTCACAGGAAAACTCGTCCTGTCCATCGGAGAAGGCACTGTATCGTACGACCTCACATTGACAAAAACATCGGTAACTGTCCGTGGAGCTGCCACGTATAATGGGTCAGGAAAAGCGAACATGACCATCTTCTTCACAAAAGACCTGAACATCCAGAACAATACCGCAGTCACTACCAGTGTGAAAACCAATTCCAACGGGTTGTACACCATCGAGCTGACCCCCGGGTCCTATAATGTGACCGTCGAAACAACCGTCAATGAAAGCGGGCAAAATATCACCTATGTCAGCACCGGGAGGATCACGGTCAGCAGCGGTGAGGCACCAAGGGTCAATAACATCGTCCTCACACGGGAACAATCATCCTAAAACAGGAGAGGCGGGTTCCTCTCCACCACATTTTATTTAATGCTTCTCTGTATACTACTTCTGATGTTGACGCTTCAAGACGGGACGAAAGCAGTTCAATTCGCACGACACGTTATCCATAATTATGTCGGGGGGAGGAAAATTGCTTCATCTGATCTCGGGCGTGTCTTCCAAGAAAAACAAGGGGTTTTTGTCACCCTGCATACGTTTCCGGACCACGAGTTACGAGGATGTATTGGGATACCCCTTCCTGTGATGTCATTACAGGAGGCGATTGTTGAATCCGCTCAATCTGTTACCCAAGACCCCCGGTTTCCTCCCTTGCAGGAGAGCGAGCTTGATGCGATTCTCGTAGAAATGACCGTGCTGACAAAACCAGAACTCATCAAAGTAAAACAACCAAAAGACTACATGAACAATATCCAGATCGGACGAGACGGGCTCATCGTAGAACACGGTTTTTATAAAGGATTATTGCTCCCTCAAGTCCCGGTCGAACAAGGATGGGACCTGGAAGAATACCTCTCACAGACCTGTATGAAAGCAGGAGTACCTGCGGACGCATGGTTTGAGAAAACCACGAGGATTTCAAAGTTCCAAGGGCAAATCTTTACGGAAGTAAAACCACATGGGCCTGTGCAGGAGACGCGCCTTGATGGATCTCACAGTTGAAGGAAAAATCTACCACAACGGGTCATTCGAACAAGCTTGTGTTTCTATCAAGCAAGGGAAAATCGTTTCGATAAAAAAAACCTTGAAATCAGACAATCATCTTAATGTTGGAACCAATCTGATACTGCCTGCAGGTATCGATAGTCATGTGCACTTCCGTGATCCCGGTTTTCCTCAGAAAGAAGATTTTTCTACAGGCTCGACTGCGGCTGCTTTCGGCGGTATTTCCTGCATCTTTGATATGCCGAACACACAGCCTCAGACCATAAGCACACGGACACTCATGGAGAAGACACAACTCGCTTCACAGAAAAGCTATGTTGATTTCGGTATTTTTGCTGGAGTGAATGACGAGAACATCGGAAGGCTTTCTGAGCTCTCCTCCTACTGCGCTGGTTTTAAGATTTTTTTAGGAAACAGTACCCATTCCCTTCATATCAGTCCACAGAATCTCAAAGTCGCCTTAGGAGAAGCAGATCGAACAAAGAAGATAACTTTAGTACATGCAGAAGATGAACATTGTCTGAAAAAACATGAAGACCGGGAACAGTCTCTTGTTGATCATCTCCGCTGTCGATCTACGGAATGCGAAGAGGCTGCTATAAGGAGCATCCTTCAAAACGGTCATGACTTTTCGTCTCCTCTTCACATCTGTCATCTCTCCTCCTATGACGGTCTTGAGCTGCTTCGGAGGAGACCAAAGAACATAAGCGTCGGAGTCACTCCGCATCACCTTTTTTTCGATGTGCAAACATTGAACAAGAACCAAACATTCTATAAAGTGAACCCCCCGATCCGATCGAGCTTCGACAGGGAAGCTCTGTGGAAAGGAGTCAATACTCATCAGATTGATATCTTGGAATCCGACCATGCTCCACATACCACGGAAGAAAAAACTGTTGACTTCGACAGCGCCCCCTCTGGGGTTCCTGGAGTCGAAACCCTCTATCCTCTCATGCTGGTCTCGATAAAAAAAGGACAACTTGCGCTTGACACGCTTCTTTCGATGTTTTGTGAAACGCCAGCGCAGATCCTCCATCTACCGAAAGGAAAACTAGAGATCGGTCGGGATGCAGATTTCATCGTGGTAGATATGAAAAATATACAGAAGATTTCTGCGGAACATCTTCATTCGAAATGCGGTTGGACGCCCTTTGAAGGATTCCCAGCGATATTCCCCTCAATGGTATTTATTCGAGGAGAAAAAGTTATAGACGATCATCAAATTCTCGTCAAACAAGGATTCGGTAAATCTGTCGGAGTGTAAAGCATGTTTGATTTTTTACCACAATGGTTCCAGATATTCTTTTTTTCTATGGTCCCCTGGCTTGAGGCACGCTACGTCATACCGTTCTCTATGCTGGAGTACGGGTGGCAATGGTGGCAGGCGTTCCCTCTCGCGATTGCAGGGAATATCTTACCAATCCCCTTCATCCTCCTCTTCTTCAAATATGTAGAGAAATTCCTCCGAAGGTACAACTTTTGGGCACAGATAATGGACTGGTTGTTCGCAAGAACACGAAAGAAAGCAACTGAACGAATCAGGAAATACGAATACTTAGGTCTCTTCGCATTTGTCGCCTTGCCTATTCCCTTCACCGGTGCCTGGACTGGTGCACTCATCGCGTATCTTTTTGATTTAAAATTCTCCCGGTCCCTTCTCGCGATTTTTTTTGGTATTATCCTTGCAGCAGCAATCATGATTGTCTTGACGATTTATATCAGTTGGGCGCTTACGTATCTTGGAATCAACATCTAGGGGGATCCTATGGACGAGAAACTCAAATTGCTGGCTAATGATATTGTCGAAAAAATATGGAAAGGCGTAAAAAAAGAGAAACGGAATAATTTCTATAAACTTGGGAAAACTATTGGCATTGGTGCTGATGGGTCACCAACCTCCTACATTGATCAGGTTGCAGAGGATATCGCAATCAGTATCTTAGAAAAATCAGATGTTCGAGTCAACCTTCTCAGTGAAGAAAAAGGGTTTGTTGACTTCGGTGGGAAATACGTTTTCGTACTCGACCCGGTGGATGGTACACGCAACGCGTATCGAGGAATCCCTTTCTATTCTGTCTCCTTGGCGATAGGAACCTCCAAGATAAGCGATGTTGACTATGGAATTGTCAAAAACATCCCAACTGGTGATGTCTTCACCGCAGAGAAACATCATGGCGCTTTTCTGAACAACACGCGGGTCAGAGTCTGCGAGGTGCCTTCTACAGACATGCTCTCCTCGATATCACTGGGCAAGAACTATACGCCTCGAGCTGGAGTGCTATCAAAAAAAGGCAATGTACGCTCATATGGTGCAGCATCCCTGGAGATGTGTTTGGTCGCTATCAGCGCGCTTGATTACTACTTTGTCGGACGAAACATTCTCCGTGTCGTGGATATCGCTGCAGCGACCCTGATCGTCCGAGAGGCAGGAGGTATCGTGAAAACAATTGCTGGTGATGATCTTGACATGGAGTTCGATGTCACAGGCAGAACCAGTGTGGTCGCAACCTGTTCAGAGGCATTGTTTAAGGATTTGCTCCCGAAGGCATAAAACATAAATACATCTGGATGTTCTTTTCTCCGACAATGACCATCGCAGAGAATATCCTTGAATTATCTAAGAAAAAGAAACTCCATTTCGCTCTTCTTGACCCTGATAAACAAAAACCTGCGGTAGCTGGTCAGATAGCCCAAACCCTCACGGAGGCGGGCAGTAGCGCCATCATGGTTGGTGGTTCGACTCTTCTCTCCCAGAAACAGGTAGATGAGACATGCCAAGCTATCAAAAAAAATTCAGATCTCCCGGTCATCCTCTTTCCCTCTGGTGCGAAATTCCTCAGCAAATACGCTGACGCAGTGTTCTTCATGAGCCTGCTGAACTCAAATAACCTTGGGTATGTGATCCGAGAACACGTGAAAGGAGCACCCTTTGTGAAATACTCAGGGCTTGAACCGATATCCATGGGGTACGTCATCATAGAACCAGGTATGACCGCAGGACGTATCGGGGAAGCTGAGCTGATAAAAAGAAATGATCTCCAAACAGCTATAGGTTACGCGTTGGCTGCTGAATACCTCGGAATGGACTTTTTCTACATTGAGGCTGGTTCAGGAGCTCCTGATCCTGTTCCCAACGAGATGATTCAAGCAGTGAAGAAAAACACATCGATTATCCTGTGCGTCGGCGGGGGAATACGGACTCCAGAGACTGCAAAGGAGAAAGCACATGCAGGAGCAAACATCATCATTACCGGGACTGCCATTGAAAAAGACGCCCATTTTAAGTCCACCCTTTCCAGCATCGTACAAGCAATAGAAGGATTATAGAGTATGAGATATTTTGTTAGCATCGGAGGGGCTTCCGGAAGTATCTACGGCATCAGGTTGCTCCAAGAATTACACAAGCAATGTCATGAGGTCCATCTTGTTATTTCCGAAGGGGCAAAAAAAATCATTCAACATGAAACGACCTTTACTCCTACAAATCTGGAGACATATGCTCATATTGTGTACGACAATGAGGATTTATGCGCTGGGCCAGCAAGCGGCTCGTTCCCACTGGATGCGATGATTGTCATCCCCTGTAGCATGAAGACCCTCTCCGCGATTGCTCACGGATTTGGTGATACCTTGACATCACGAGCAGCAAGCTGTTGTTTGAAAGAAGGACGAAAGCTCATCTTGGTTCTTCGAGAGACCCCTTTGGATCTGCCAGGGATTACCAACATGCTTGCAGCAAAACAAAGCGGGGCAGTCATCCTCCCTGCGATGCCTGCGTTTTATCATAAACCAGATCGATTAGAGGACCTGGTTGATTTCATCGTTGGCAAGGTCTTTGATCAACTGGGGCTTGAGCACTCGTTGTTCAAACGATGGAGATAACTGATTGGTGTTGCCTATGGAAATCACTGCATGTCCTGTCTGTGGAAGTAAAAACATCGGAATAGGAACCCTCGGTGATGGGATTATCTCTGGGTTATCCTCATGGAACGAGGTATGCAAGAACTGCGGGTACCAAGGGGCATCTCTTATTTTCGAATCCGAGGTTCAGTATAAGAAATTCATTGAAGCGCTTGCGTTTCAGAAAAAACAAGCAGAAATACAAGATACGCAACAAAGCAAAGAAAAAACAGAAAAAATCGATGAACAACCCGCTCACCATACCGCAAAAAAGAGTTATTTTTTTGAATTCATCATCTCTGTTGTTCTGGCCATCGTCTTTTTCATCATCCTCTCGGGTAGCAATTATTTCGGTCTATATTCCAATATGTTCTCCCAAAATAATCTTGGGACGATCGTGGTCTATTCTCTGGGAAGTTTCGTTGGAGTCTTCCTCTTCTTCTTCTTGCTCATCATACTGGGAGAAACACTCTATCGGAGCATCCGTACAGCAAAAAAATAAGTGATTATTCTTCACACAGGTGGATGAAATTCTTAAAGATCTGCTCCCCGAACTGCGTATGTTCTACCTCCGGGTGGAACTGCAACCCATAGAACTGTTTGTTCTTATGCTGCATTGCCTGAATCTTACAATTTTCGCTTTCCCCAAGAATTATAAAACTCTTCGGGAGTTTTGTCACCTCGTCGTTATGGGACTCCCAGACAATCGATTTCTTCGGTACCCCAGCAAAGAGGGAGTCATCATCGACACAGAGGGTAAGTTCAATCTGTCCAAACTCAGGGATCTCGGATGGTTGTACCTCGCCTCCGAAATGACGCGCCATGAATTGATGTCCAGCACAGATCCCCAGGATAGGGAACTCCGCAGCATCAAGATACTCTGCGCAATTTCCTAAGGAGCTGTTCAGACCTATCCGTGGTGCTCCACCAGAAAGGACCAGTCCTTGTATGTTTTCTTGCAACAAATCCTTTAAAGGGGTTGTGTTAGGTACGATACTGGTCTCAACCTCAAGGTCACGAAGTGTGCGCCATTCGCGATGCGTCCATTGTCCTCCGTTATCAATCACGTAAATGCGTACCATACGTTTATTCCCACTCGACCGTCCCCGGAGGTTTATTTGTCACATCATAGACGATGCGGTTCACCTTCTCCTTCAAGGTGTTGGTGATTCTTGTTGAAATCGTATCGAGCACCTCATGAGGGATGGTGCTATAATGGCAGGTCATCGCATCCACACTTTGCACCGCACGGATCGCTATCGTGTTCCCATACGCTCGTTTGTCCCCATGAACACCAACGGTTTTTATCGGGATCAGCACCGCAAAATACTGCCAGGGGAGCTCCATGCGTCCTTTGGCTGAAGCCTGTTCGATTTCCCGTTCAACGATATCACATGCCTCTCGCACGAGCCTGGTGCGTTCCGGGGTTGCTTCACCAATGATACGGATGGCAAGCCCAGGTCCAGGGAATGGTTGACGTTCCGACACCGGGATCTGGAGCGTTCGCGCGACCTTGCGCACCTCATCCTTATAAAGATCCCGGAGTGGTTCCACAAGCGTTAATTTCATATCCTTTGGTAACCCACCGACATTATGATGTGATTTAATGGTATCACGTAGACCACCACCTGATTCTATCCAATCCGGTGCGATGGTTCCCTGAACAAGGAAATCAATTTTTTCCTTCCGTGCAATCTGTTCGAAAACTCTGATGAATTTCTCCCCGATGATCTTACGTTTTTTCTCCGGGTCCTCCACTCCTTTTAATGCTTGATAATACTCTTTACTTGCATTAACGTACCGATAGTTCAACCCAAGGTCTTCCATCAGGTGTTTGACCTGTTCTGATTCGTTCTTCCGCATATACCCGGTGTCGACATGTACAGCGATCAGCTGATCTCCGATCGCCTTGTTGACCAATGAAGCGCAGACCGTGCTATCCACACCACCAGAGAACGCGATCAGTGTTTTCCCCTTGATTTCGTTCTGAAGAGTTGAAATTGTCTTTTCTATAAATCTCTCTGCATGAAACATCTGAGACGCTCCTATTTCGACACAGTTTTTTCCCGCATTTTTTTCCGATATTCAAGTAATTTTTTCTCTAATTTACCGTCTTTCACCGCAAGGATTTCCACTGCCAACAACGCCGCATTTTCCCCACGGTCCAAACCAACCGCCGCCACGGGAATCCCTGGCGGCATCTGGATGATGGACAGAATCGCATCAAGGTTGACTTTCCCACTCACCGGGACGCCGATGACTGGTTTGATTGTATGAGCAGCAATGGTCCCAGGCAACGCAGCAGACAGGCCAGCAATCCCGATAAAAACATCGGCATCGCTTTTTTCAACAAGTTTTTTCAGTAGATCCGGTGTCCGATGCGCTGAAGCGACCTTCAAGTCATAGGTGATTCCAAACTCCTCAAAGATTGCTTTTACTTTTTCTGCAACAGGCATATCAGAAGCTGACCCCATGATGATCTGTATTTTCATAGTCTCACATCAGGAAATATCATCACCATATAAATAGTTTCAACCTCCTTTCTTCCCCTATCGTAAACTAATTATAGCACATCTTAATGTTCAGTTCTCAAACTAGGACCCAACCATGAAATTAGTGATTTGTGAGAAAAATATCGCTGCGAGAAGGATCGCGTACATACTATCTGGTGGTCAGGTGAAGAGTTCACACCTCGGAGCAATCCCGGTGTACTCGTTTACAAAAAACAATGAAAACTGGGACGTCATCGGACTAAAGGGGCACATCATCAACCTTGATTACCCAAGTGGTTTTAATCAATGGACCAAGATCCCCCCTCATGAGCTTATCAATGTAGAACCATTAAAGAATGTGAGTGAAAAAGCCATCGCCTCCGCATTAAAAACCCTGGTGATGGGCACTCCTTCGTTGATTGTCGCGACTGATTTTGACAGAGAAGGGGAACTCATCGGTGCGGAAGTGGTCAACCTTCTGAGAAGCTATAATCCCGCTCTCACTGACATCAAACGGTCTCGGTACAGTGCGATCACTCCATATGAGATTAATACCGCGTTTGACAACCTTACCGAGGTGGATTACAATCTGTCGAACGCTGGTGAGGCCCGGCAGGTCATCGACTTGGTATGGGGCGCTGTCTTGACACGGTTTATCTCTTTGACTTCCCGTCGTCTCGGACGAGATTTCCTCTCCATAGGACGCGTGCAATCACCAACACTTGCTCTGTTGGTCGAACGGGAAAAGGAGATCAAAGTCTTCGTCCCGAAGCCATATTGGGTGCTTCTGGCTCAAATAAAGAAAGAAAAACCCATCGACGCGACGCATGAACATGGGGTGTTCCGAGAAGAACAACCCGCTCAGCAACTCTATGAGAAAATAAAGGACAGCAAAGAAGCGCAGGTCAAAGAAGTAAAAAAAGTTGTCACAAACGAACTCCCACCCGCTCCGTTCAATACCACGACATTCATCCAGGCAGCATCTTACCTAGGGTTCTCCGCTGCAAAAGCAATGAGTATTGCGGAGGAGCTATACATGATGGGGTTGACATCCTACCCCCGTACCGATAACACCGTCTACCCTCCATCGTTGAACATCAACAGTATCTTGCAGAAATTATCCCAGGCTCATTTCTCAAAGGAAGTAAAAGAAATTCAGACAAACGGGAGGGATTACCCGACCCGCGGGAAACAGCAAACCACGGATCATCCACCAATCCATCCAGTTGATGCACCCTCGAAGAAACTCGGAGCTGAACCGGAGAAAATCTATGAGCTTATCTGCCGGAGATTTTTTGCCACCCTGGCCAAAGACGCGATCTCTGAGACCACCGATGTCTGGTTCGATATCTCTGGGGAGAAATTCATCACGAGCGGATATCGACTTGTGGAAGCACACTGGAGACATCTCTATCCCTATTTCAAAGAAAAGAAGAAACAGCTGCCAGAGTTGACCGAGGGAGAAACACTCGAGATCATGAAGATCACATTGAAGAAAGATGCGACAAAACCACCACAGCGATACACCCAGGGTGCTCTCATAGCAAAGATGGAGCAGCTCTCACTGGGGACCAAATCAACCCGTCATGAGATAATCAGTAAACTGTATGGTCGGAAATACGTCATAGGCGGCACCCCGACACCGACCTCGACCGCTATCGCTGTTGTCGACGCTTTGATCAACTGCGATGTCGTCAAACCGAAAATGACCGCTGAGCTTGAGGCGGACATGAATCAGATAGCCGAAGGGAAAAAAACCCTTGAGGAAACCGTCCGGGAATCACGCATTATGCTGACGAAAGTCATGCAGGAACTTGAGCCTGAGAAAGAAAAAATAAAGGAGAACATCAACAACGCGGTGAGAGCTCAGAACACGATCGGACCATGTCCGAAATGCGGAAAATCCCTCATGGTCCGGGTCTCGAAAAAAGCGAAACGGTTTGTCGGTTGTTCCGGGTACCCTGATTGTAAAAATACATATTCACTGCCTCAACAGGGTGGTTTGACGATGACGACAAAACTATGTGACGCATGCAACACCCCTATCGTACAAGTGAAGATGAAGGGTCGTCGCTCCTGGGATTTATGTCTTAATTCCGAATGCCCAAAGAAGAAGAAAAAAACGGTTTAGATTATTTCTTCCGTTTCTGTTTTTTCTTCACTGTTGTTTTTTTCACCGCTGTTTTCTTTATCTTCATTTGCTTCTTCGGTTTTTTTGGCAACGTCTTTGTCTTTTTAAAAGGTTTTTTCGGTTTCTTTTGTTTTTTCACTGCTGTTGTTTTCTTTGTTCTCCCTGGTTTCTTGACTGGTTTTTTCGCTTTTTTGGTTTTTCCTTTCTTAAAGGACGCACCCTTTGTTGCTTTCTTTGTCGGGAGAGGTTTCCTTTCTTTTTTTGGTGGTATGCGTATTTTCTCTGGTTCGAGAGGCGGTAGTTGAACCGGTAGGTCGTCTCGTGGTGGTTCGTGTGGTTCGGCGAGCGGTTGTGTTTTTTGTTCAGCAGCTGGTTTTTCCTCAGTCATGCCGATCGGCATCTGCTGCATCGCCTCAACCGAAGCTGCCTCGCTTCCATTTTCATCTAGGATTTTTGTGATAGTCACTGATACGACCTTGTCTCCTTCGTTCAGTCGCATGATCCGCACGCCCATGGTGTTTCTCCCCTGCTCCCGGATGTCCCGTACGGGAATCCGCACCGTCATCCCATGCTCCGTCGTGATGATCAACTCGTTGTCATCAGAGACCTGACTGACGAACACAACATTACCATTACGTTCGTTGGTCACGATCGTTCGCACTCCTTTGCTTCCTCGATGGGTCATCCGGTATTCATCGATGGGGGATCGTTTCCCGAACCCGTTTTCTGTTAATGTAAACAAAGAACCGGTGATGTCAACGACGGTCATAGCGACTACCGCGTCTTTTTTGTTTTTCATCCGGATACCGATCACACCATGCGTAGCACGTCCAATGGGTCTGAGTTCTTTTTCATTGAACCGGCAGGCTTGACCACTAGCAGTTGCGATCATCACCGTCTTCGTTCCATCAGACTGTACCACGCTCATGAGTTCATCGTCTTCTTCCAGTTTCAATGCGATGATACCGTTCACACGGATATTACCATATGCAGACAGTAATGTTTTCTTAATTGTTCCTAGTTTTGTGGTAAAGATCAAGAAGTGTTGATCATCAAATTCATGAATAGGAACGGCGGTTGCAACCTTTTCTCCTTCTTCCAGTCGTGGAAGTAGGTTAATGATTGCTTTTCCTTTTGCATACCGGTCTCCCTCAGGAATCTTATACGCTTTCAGCCAGTACACCCGCCCATGATTAGTGAAAAACATCAAGTAATCATGAGTGCTGGTGATAAATGAATCAACGACGAAATCTTCTTCTTTTGGCCGTACGCCGATTAACCCTTTTCCACCCCGGTGTTGTGTTCGGTAGGTTTCTGTCGGAATACGTTTAATATAACCGTCTTTGGTAATGGTGACTACCACTTCTTGCACAGGGATGAGGTCTTCGATATCGATGCCGGCTTCGCCTTCAACGATCTGGGTGCGTCGCATGTCACCGAATTTTTCTTTTATCTCCAGGAGCTCTCGTTTGATTTCCGCAAGAATCATCTGTTTATCTGCGAGGAGTGCTTCAAGCTCATCAATCAGTTGTTTGGTTTCATTGTAATCCTTTTCGACAGATTCGATTTCCATGCCGGTGAGCTTCTGCAACCGCATATCAAGGATAGCTTTCGCCTGGATCTCTGAGAGATTAAAACGTTTCATCAAAGCACTTTTTGCTTCCTCTACCTCTTTGCTCTGTCGGATGATCTTGATGACCTCATCGATGTTTCGTAGTGCGATCATCAGACCTTCAAGGATATGCATTTTTTCTCTTGCTTTCTTCAGATCATAGGTGGTTCTTCGTGTGATGATCTCAATGCGATATTCAATGTAATATTGCAGGATATCCCTGAGCATCAGGACTTTTGGCTCTCCTTTGACAATAGCGAGATTCAGCACACCAAACGAGGATTGCAGCTCCGTATGTTCAAACAATTGGTTCAGCACAACATCATCGATAGCATCACGTTTCAGCTCAATGACGATACGCATGCCTTTACGGTCGCTTTCATCACGAAGATCAGCTATGCCTTCGAGTTTCTTTTCTTTGACCAGCTCAGCAATTGTTTGGAGTAAAACAGATTTATTCACCTGGTACGGCAGCTCATGGACGATGATTTTATTTTTCTGCTCCCCTTCCTCGATAGAGGTTTTCGCACGGACGACAAGGGAGCCACGACCAGTGGAATACGCAGAAAGAATCCCACCACGCCCGCAGATGATGCCACCAGTGGGAAAATCAGGTCCTTTGATGATCTCCATAAGCTCAGCAGTTGATGTCTCAGGGACATCGATCATCCGGATGGTACCATCGATGACCTCACAGATGTTATGAGGCGCCATGTTTGTCGCCATACCAACCGCGATACCGGATGATCCGTTGATAAGTAGGTTCGGCAGAACTGCGGGGAGCACATCAGGCTCCTTGAGGGATCCATCATAATTATCATGCCATTCCACGGTTTCCTTATCAATATCCTGAAGCATGAGTTTGGTAATCTTCGCCATTTTTGTTTCAGTATTATGGTTGATAAAGCCATTCGCGATATACGAGTGGCATGGGCTATCAACACGGAGAGAATACACTGTTTTTTCCTCACAGGTTGGTGTAATTTCGTATATCCGATTAAAGAAATATTCATGATGAAGGATATCGTCGATAAGTTCTCTATCAACTGCATCAAGTTTTTTCATCAGAAGACGGTAGTTTCTCCGAAGATTGTTATAACGATCATAATTATAGCGATGAAACAATGGGTCATTGTATTTGGCACGTAAATAATCTGCAAGAAACGGAATAAAATCGTTTTTACTCATGCGTGTCGTGTTCAAACTTTTAATCTGTGCTAAACGTTTTTGTTTTTTTGAACAGGAAAAATCAATATTTTCCTGGAATTTTTTTATGTTATTCACATCAGAGATTATCAGTTTGTAGCATGGGTTTCGTTTATCTTTATAGGGGCGAGTTGTAATTATCCCAAAATTAAGCAATACGGTCTTCAGTTGATGGATGAGTTTTTTGCTATTTGATAGATAGGTCAGCTCGATGGTTTTTCCGCCATGTCGTTTATCTACTTTATATGATACTGAGCCGTCGCCTTCATACAATCCGCTAAGGAAACTTGCGATGCATCTACGGGTTGATTGTAGAACCGTGAATGGTATTTCCTTTTTCGCTGAAGTGGTCTGTGTTAATCCAATGTTCTTTAAAAATTCAACGACATGAGTATAATAGATACTTAGTTCGACACAGTGACACTTCGGTAACGTACGCTCATAAAGGTTAATTCCTGGGAATTGATGAAGAATTGCTTTTTTCACTTTGTTGTAATATTCTTTATTGAGGTTATTGAACAGTATTTGCTTCTGGTGAAAACTACCTTCCGATACCAGAGCACCTAAAAGAAACGCTAGTTCCTCATTCATCGTTTGTGGTAATCGGAAGATTTTCGTTCTTTTACTCACCAACGGATGATATTGTCGTAACGAAATATTTTTTTCAGGGAAACAGTGAGAGGATCTACTTAACACCACATAATCATTTTTTGTTATTTCAGAAAGCATCTTCCATTTCAGGTGTGGGACACCATGGTCGTTTACCCAGGTGATCACCGGATGATTATACGATCCTTCTAATTCATACCCTTGTTGAGTCCGCAGGTAAATTGTTGGATGTTTTCCAGAGTTAAAAAATTTTGATGCATGGGTTTTTTGGTTCTGATAATTAACAATTTCTACATTGATATCTGCCTCTTCGCCAGGGGCTATATCTTTAATGTCCATGATCCCTTGATTGGTCAAGACCATGGCATCACCAGTGACACAATATCTCATAGCTGCCGCGCTGTCACCATCGACTGAACCAAAGTTACCTTGACCGGCGATCAACGGGTATCGGAGCGAAAAATCCTGTGCCATACGCACCATGGAATCATAGATAGCTTGATCACCATGCGGATGATATTTCCCCAGGACTTCTCCGACGATATTAGCAGATTTCTTATACGGTTTTTCAAAGGTAACCCCTTTTTCATTCATCGCGTATAAAATCCGTCGATGCACTGGTTTGAGCCCGTCCCTTATATCAGGGAGCGCTCGGCTCATGATCACACTCATCGAATAATCAATGAACGCTCGTTTCATCTCTTCGTTAATATCGCGTGGTCGATCGTTTTTCTTGTTAATCTCAGCCATTTTTCCTCACCTCAGATATCCAGATTTACTACATCTTTGGCATGTTGTTCAATGAACACTCTTCTTGGTTCAACGGCCTCGCCCATCAGAATTGTGAACAACTCATCAGCCTCCACAGCATTTTCAATCGTCACCTGAAGCATCAGCCGACAATCAGGATCCATGGTTGTTTCCCATAACTGCTGCGGATTCATTTCACCAAGACCTTTATAGCGTTGAATACCAAGCCCGGTTTCTCCCATCTGTTTTGCTTTTTGTACCCGTTCTTGTTCTGAAAATGCATAGTCAACGGATTTTCCTTTGGTAAGCTTATACAACGGCGGTTGTGCAATATATAAATACCCTTTTTCAATCAATGGTCGCATATGCCGGTAGAAAAAGGTGAGTAGTAATGTTCGAATATGTTCGCCGTCAACATCAGCATCGGTCATCAAAATAATCCGGTGATACCTGGCATTCTCAATGTTGAACTCCTCAGCAATACCAGTACCAATGGCGGTAATCAAATGAAGGATTTCCTCGCTTTTCAGGATTTTATCCATGCGTGCTTTCTCCACATTCAGGATTTTCCCTCGAAGTGGAAGAATAGCCTGGAATTCTTTATCCCTAGCTTGCTTTGCACTGTTATGGACAAACACCCCGCTTGCTAATGCAAAGTTATGGGTATAAGGAACCTCGATATCATAGACATCTATTTTTTCTTGTAATGATATAATATTGATAATTTTGTGATTATAATTTGTTACTGCTTCAAATGCTGCCGTTTTCAATGGCATTAAGGAATCGACAGGAGTGAGATCTTTTGCTTGTTTGTATGTCCCATCACGTGTCATAAAAGGATGATTTGGTGTACAGATCAGTTCTTCCCCGTTATCTAAGGTGAGTTTAATGACTTCTGCGTTCCTTTGCGTAACCCGCGGATGTTTAATTTCTTCGATGCCAATCGTCCCATCGTGTTTTATGGTGTAACAGAAATTTCTTTTTCCTTGTTTATCTTCTTCTACGAGTTGTCTGAATGTTACATCTCTTCCATCAAGAAGGGAAATTTTTGTATCCCCTGAAAAACAGCCACCTGCAGAATCTCCTTCCACAAGATATATTTCTGATTGAGCAGGGTCACGACTAGAGCAATCAGCAAGTTTACCTGGAAGTGCTGATGATTCCAGTAATCCTTTTCGTCGGGTGAGCTCTCGTGCTTTTCGTGCTGCCTCACGAGCCTTGCTGGACAGCACGGCTTTCTCAATGATGACATGGGCAACCGGTGGGTTTTCCTCAAAAAACTCAGCAAGTTTCTCGTATGCGACACTTTCAACAATGCCTTTTACCTCTGAGTTGCCTAGTTTGGATTTGGTTTGTCCTTCAAACTGTGGTTTTCGTATTTTCACGGAGATAATCGCAGTCATGCCCTCTCGTGAGTCTTCACCGCTCAGACCAAAGCTTTCATCAAATAACTTGTTCTTCCGTCCGTAATCATTTAAGACGCGAGTTAATGCGCCTTTGAAACCGACAAGATGTGTGCCGCCTTCAATGGTGTTAATGTTATTGGCAAACGTAAAGATGCTCTCGGTGTATCCATCAGTATATTGCAACGCGATTTCTACCTGAGTGGATTCCTTTTCTCCCTGGATGTAAATCGGTTTTGGATGGAGCGGTGTTTTATTTTTATTAATATGAAGAACAAATTCACTGACTCCGCCATCATAGCGGTATGTTTCATGTTTATCGGTTCGTTCATCAGTAATTTCTATTTGCAAGCCTGCATTAAGAAACGCCATCTCTCGCAGGCGAGTCGCGATGGTATCATAGTCAAATTCAGTGGTTTCAAAGATCTCTTTATCTGGGAAAAATGTAACAGTCGTTCCAGTGTCATTTGCTTTTCCTATGACTTTGAGTGCTGAGGCTGTTTTTCCTCGTTCGAAGCGTTGTTCGTATTCTTTACCGTTTCTTCTGACTTTCACTTCAAGCCATTTTGATAACGCATTAACACAAGACACACCGACACCATGTAGTCCACCGGAGACTTTGTATGCTTGTCCGTCGAATTTACCACCTGAGTACAGCATGGTAAGGATGACTTCGACGCCAGGTATTTTGTATTTTTCATGAATATCGACCGGGATTCCTCTGCCGTTGTCATCAACGGAAAGTGATCCATTTTTATGAATGGCTACTTGTACAGCTGTGCAATAGCCAGCGAGTGCTTCATCAACTGCGTTATCAACAACTTCGTAGACAAGATGGTGTAACCCTCGAACATCAGTGCTTCCGATGTACATCCCTGGATTTTTTCTGACGGATTCGAGTCCTTCGAGGACCTGGATTTTATCGGAATTGTAGGAGCTTTCTAGTATGGTTTTGTTGTCTTTCATGAGGATCACTTCGTGACAAAGTCTACACTAGTCTTGGTTGTCTTATGTTAAAGGTTTTTTATCCCATTCTCCTAGGGTAGCTTTACAGGAGACTCATATGGAGTGAAGCCTAATAAAGGTTACTATTGAGCGAACCTTAATAATTTCAAGCTTTATCGTTCCTTTATAAAAGTTAAAGTATTACATTGTATCGTATGATACTTAACATTTGAAAACTCGAAAAAAGTATTTAAACATATATAAACAAAAGGGATTTTTCCCAGGTTTTTTTAAGAAGAATTAAATAACGACAAAGCCATCCCCTCATAGTGGAGGCGTATGAATAATAAAATCATCATCAGCATATTATTAATAGGCGTCTTAGTAATCGGAAGCAACTGTGTAATCATAGGGTCTGCAGCGAATCAAGAACTCGCAGAACAATATGCTCCCATCCTGTATTTCGTGGAGGGTGAAAAATGCTATCCGGTGAATGTTTCCTATGCTTTTGAAAACTCTTATTTGTATGAGAATGGGAACCCATCACCATTGTCAACAGCACCAAATGCAGCCATCCTTAGCACGTATACCTCAGATAATTATTTCCTTGATAATCAACGAGGGACAGTGGCTGTCGGTGACAATGGAATAGAAAATGATTATCAAAGTAAGATGGCGACCCTAGGCTTCACCGTGTACGCGAATGTCGATACGGTCAATAACATCATTCAATACTGGTTCTTCTACGCATTTAATGGTGGGGACCTGAACCGTCATGAGGGTGACTGGGAGATGATCCAAGTGGTTCTCTCTGGTGGTCAACCCTCGGAGGTCATGTTCAGTCAGCA
>JGI20215J15232_1000091_pt1 | contig 25276 bp, 19 predicted proteins | sample WetSurMetagenome_2_FD_15232 | JGI IMG/M metagenome (IMG submission 15232) | reverse complement strand
TGATGAGTGTCCAGGTGACTCCATCATCGTTACTGATCTTGACGTTTCCACCATCATAGTTGCTCTCAAAGTAATACCAGTGCCAGAAGTTGAACATTGCACCACCTGGGACAGTGAACGGAGCGGTGAGAAGATAACACCACATGCTTGGTGGGTATGGTCCTGCTAGGTTGGTTGCCCAAACGTTGAACCCAGAGTGTGCTACCATTGGCCCAGAGGTTGGTGCTCCCCATGCCCATGCATCAGGTTGTGGAAGCTTGGGGGCATGCGTGTAACCGGCGTTTGTTGCCTCGAAATCCTCCACAGTTCCTGAGATGAGTTCTTTTCCGATTAAGAGTTGTACTGGTACGTTATATTCGGTGTTTAATCCTGCGTTCTTCACTTTGACGACGGGGGTGATTGGTCCGGCGTTCCCACTAGCGGGTTTGATGATGCTCCTGATTGCGATATCATGATCGTACTGATTGGGTGACCAGGGGATAGCAAACCCGGTGATTTCCATGCCACCTTCAAAGTTCCCGACAAGCATACATTGGCCGCTTGTGGTATCACAGATTAATAATCCCGCGGGTGATCCATCGTTGAAATACCCAGCGATGTACAGGATACTATTATCTCTGTCATAGGCCATGCCCTGTAAATAGACGAGCCCGCATCCCATGGACCCGATTGCAGTAGCGAGACCGGTTGTTTTGTCGACGGAATACAATGTACTATCGCCAGTCCAGAGGACATTATTTCCGTATATGTTCCCTTCAAGATCAGAGGCGATATCGATCATGGTCGTAGATATGCAGAAAGGACCTATGAGCGTCGTTGCTCCAGTGTCAATATCTATGATGTAGAGATTTTCTGAATCGCTTGCGTACCAGACTCCTGTTTCAGCATCAAAGGTCAATCCAAGTAACGGGATCGTCGGACCGATATAGATTGCCTCATGGGATATGATGTCATACCGAAACAATCCACCTTGGTAGATACAGAAGTACATAATGGTCTCATCGAGAAAATCTGCACCAGTGATTAGACCAGGTATGACACCTAGTTCAATATCTATATCATATGGATTGTTTAAATCGAATGACACCATNCCTATGAGATGTTCCCCTGAGGGGTCATAGGCGTTATACGCATANGCGATGTCACTCCGTTCTAAGAGTTCACTGATTCTATAAGATTTTGGGTGGTGATTGTTTTTCAAGGTATCAATCGATGGTGCNGGATTCGTGGTNGATGTCTGTGGGGCAACCGAGTACGGGAGTATTTTTTGCTTGGGCAGGTCTTCAAAGATTTGATGCTGTTCTTGGTAAGAACTATCATAAATTGCTGCATCAGTCCTCCGTGCTGTACTATTTTCAATGATTGGAACCATGTTGATTATTACAAATAGAATCGGTATAAGGGCAGCGATGATTTTCCTCAAAACGATGGTTTTCATCATACTATTTCCTCCTTATATGTTTTAGATACGGGAGATGTATTTAAATTTTAGGTTTAAATGAACCAAATACGAAGAGTGATGTATTTTTTTGATACCTAACGTGCTCTTTCTGTGGTTGGACGAGAGGTTTGCATTAGGTGTTCAGGAATTGCATATACGGCGATACAAAGGGAAGATGGGAAAGAATCATTTGGATGATCTTGTGTAGTATTGTGAGCATCGTGGATTGTTGATGGGAGAATTCTTGGAAAGTATAGCTGAAGACGACGTCATTTTCCGCGGAATTGCCAGCATTGTCATAGGCGATCCCGGTCACCGTATGGTTGCCTTTTCCGTTCCAGAGCCATTCATACGGTCCTGGATTAGAGATTTCCCCAAGCAGCGTATCATCGATATAACATTGGACAACGCATACCCCACTCGATTCATCTGAAGCCTCAGCAATGAATTTCCATTGTCTGAAACCAACCTTCTCAACGGACATCGTAATTGAAGGAATACTTTGATCGATATTGAAAGAAACCGAGTGTTCTTCTTCCACATTCCCATTCGTATCAACGGAGTAAAAAAAGACAGTATGTGTTCCATCGGTGCTTACGATAATGGTTATCCCTTCCTCGCTGTAGTTTTCCTTTATCCAATCACCATCATCAATCTTATACATGGTGTAGTTGACCTCATATGGCCAACCGTAATCCCACGCACGTAACAGAACTGTAACGTTGCTTACATACCAACCATTCTCACCCATTGTACCGGAAACAGTAGCATCCGTGTGCGGTGGTGGATCGTAAATAGTATAGATGTAGAAGGTCAATGTTTTTTTATCATTGGTTGGATTGTCATCGTTCGGTAGCATTGTTTTCATTTCAAGTTTATACCATCCTTCCCATTGTTGTTCATTAGGGAAGGTTACGTTTGGGAAACTCGCCAATACCGAGTGACCTGGTTCAATGGGTCCTGGGAGAATGATATCTTCATCATAGATAACTTCACCAGTTCCAAAGAAGATGATTTTCGTATTAATAGGGATGTCTGTCTCCGAATAAGTGACTCCGAAGTTTTTGATGAGACCTTCAATGGAATAGGTTCCAGGGGGCCAATATACTATGTAGTGGATGTGTCCGCTCAGTTGGAACGCATTGTCACCATACATCGTTGATGTCCAGTACTCTATTCCTATCGCGGGGAATCCCTGCATAGATTCACTGAGTTGGTCAGGGTTGGCTCCGTTGGTCGCGAAACCCCATTGTCCATTGCCTGAGAAGGGGAACACCGCTTGAATAGCTATCCAATATTTTTCATCAGCTTCTGCGACGAAGGATGTGTCGAAGATGACGTCATATTCGTACTTGTCAGTACCATAGGAGACTCCCGTGACTGCGGGGAAGTTGTAGACCGCAAGTGCAGTGGATGTTGGGTCGTCCATTCCAGCTCCGGTTGGCATGGTCCCTGATCCATCATCGGCATAGAAGATGATGTTGAACTCACAGGGGTTTGGATAGGCTCCGGAAACACCATTCCAGAATATGCCCCACCAGTGGACTCCAGTGATATCCTTTGCTCCGGTGAATTGGAAGTCGTCAGTGCATTGAGAATTGAATGGATAGACGACATCGAGTTGTGATGATAATCCGGTCCCGGAACCATCATCGTCATAGTTATCCCAGATGATATATTGTCGAAGTTGATTAGGTGGCTCGGTGATCTTGAACACTCCCATATCATGTTCGTAGCGTAAGGTAATCAATTCTGACTGGTGATTATCCGCTGGATTTCCATCTGAGCTATTCATGGAAACGTAGGTGTTGATTAGGTAATCGATCGTGGTGGCGAACAGGATGTCTGCAGGGGTCCAATCTGGGAGAAGGACGTTCAACATTTCTCCAGGATTGATATCGACTGATACCGTTTGGTTATACTCTTCGATTAAGTCGATGATGCCCATCCAGACGTCATCGATGTACCAGTAGTTGATGTTGAAGGAATCACCGCTAAAATCCCAAGCGATCTGGAACGTGGCTGATCCAATACCATTCGCTGCCGTTAAAGCAACCTCGGTGGTAGTTGGTCCATAGGGTCCTCCAGCGCGAATATATGCATCTTGCCAGGTGGCTCCACCATCAGTGGATGTGACNACTTTTAAGGCATAATCACTGTTATAGTCATTCACAAATTCTTTGAATTTCAGTAATAACGCGGTATATCCAGTTGTGTTAATCACTCCTGTGTAAAGCAGATGCTGACCGATACTGGAGGGAGTCCATGAGAACATCGCTTCGGGTGCGTTTCCACCAGCATAGTTTGTGCTGCTGCTCATCCAGTTCTCTGTGTAATTCGTCCCCCATCCTGCTGGTGGCACACCACCAGCAAAATCTTCCTCAAGGAACGTGGTGTACTGTGCTTTTCCAATGGTCATTTGCACATTGACGCTCTCGCTGTTCTGACCATGGTTCTCAATCATGACTTCTGGTGTCTGGGTCTCCGCAAGGCCACTAAGAGGTGAAATGATGTCAACAACTGCGACATCATGGAAGTATCCGTAGTGAAGGGTGAAAGGTTTCTCTTTATAGTCGTTGTCGGGGTTCTCATCAATAAAGAGGTTGGTTGCCTCTGCGTTGTAGTTAATATTGACATTCTCAACCAGACCTAGATCTGATGGTGTCCAGGTTGGGAAGCTAAGCTCAATGACCTCTTCAGATGCGATACTTGCGATGGTTGCGGTCTGGGTGTATTCGTTGACCCAGCTGGTGATGCTAAAGCCAACGTCATCGATGTACCACCCAGTATATTGGACGGAACTGTCACTTGCGGTCTCAAACATGATCTGAGCAAGTTGTCCTTCATAAGCACTCAGGTCGAAATTCGCTTGTACCCAGCCGCCACTTTGCCCATTGTAACAGGCTTGACCAGTCATGAACGGGTTATATGGCATTGATCCAGGATAGGATCCCACTGGGGTGATGAGTGTCCAGGTGACTCCACCATCGGTACTGATCTTGACGTTTCCACCATCATAGCTGCTCTCAAAGTAATACCAGTGCCAGAAGTTGAACATCGCGCCACCGGGTACGGTGAATGGAGCGGTGAGAAGATAACACCACATGCTTGGTGGGTATGATCCTGCTAAGTTGGTTGCCCAAACGTTGAACCCAGAGTGTGCTGCCATTGGCCCAGAGGTTGGTGCTCCCCATGCCCATGCATCAGGTTGTGGAAGCTTCGGGGCATGTGTGTAACCACCGTCTGTTGCCTCGAAATCCTCAACAGTTCCCGAGATGAGTTCTTTTCCGATTAAGAGTTGCACTGATACATTGGTCTCAATGTTCAATCCATCGTTTTTCAATTTTACGACGGGGATGATTGGTGCCGCATTCCCATTGATTGGTTGCAAGATACTGTTGATTGCAATGTCATGATCCCATTCGCAACACCCCATCCAAGGGATGGCGAGTCCATCCACCTCCATCCCACCCTCGAATGAACCAACGATGGTACAGGCTCCTGTCGAGATATCACAGGTTAACAATGCCGAGGGTGTTCCATCGTTGAAAAACCCAGCGATGTAGAGTATATCGTTGTCTCGGTCAAATCCACAATCCTGCCCATAGACAAACCCATATCCCATGGACCCAATCGCACTGGCTGCACCAGTTGTTTCGTCAATGGAGTACAGCGTGCTATCACCGGTCCAAAGGACATCATACCCGTACATATTCCCATCGAGATCACAGGCTAATCCGATGATGGTGTTTGAGACTCCGTGGGCACCAATCAGGGTTGTTGCACCGGAGGTGACGTCCATGGAGTACAAATTATTGGTACTTGTGACATACCAGGTCGCTGTTGTGCTGTCATAGGTCATCCCGTTGACTCCAATGGAGCTGCCAATAAAGGTTTGGGCACCTGTAATCCGATCAATGGAATATAATCCACCGGCATAGTCACATCCGTACCAATTCTCTATTACATCGATATCAGCTCCACCGCAGAAGTTGGGGAACACGCCTGGTGCGAGCAAATCGATTGCATCAGGGGTTTCGAAGGTGATTGGCCCCATTTGATGTCCACCACTTGGGTCGTACGCATTATATGCCAAGAAATATCCACGGCCTATGGATTGTATCTGGTTCGAAGATGTTTTTTGCGGCTGTCTTGTTTTCGGTGCAAGTCCATCAATGGTTCTTTTCTCTAAACGCTGATTATCCTTGTTTTGTTGCTGTTCGAATGAATAAATTATAGGATGGGGTGTGTCCGTATTGGTAAGAGCGATACTTTCAATGATTGGAACAAAACTAGTGATGAGAAAAAAGCTTGCTATCATACCTACTATTATCTTTCCAGAATTCGTTTTCATCATTGAATTTTTCCTCCTTACTTGTTTCCAATGCACCGACGGTATATAAATTTTTAGCCAAATCTAAACAAAAATAGATACGAATGTCACCCTTTTAGAGAAATGAAGAAAAGAGCATTTCTTCCTGTAGGGAAAAATCAGTTTGTTTGTAGCGTTTGTTGAAAGCTACCACAAAATAATAAAAAAAAAGATGAAAAAGAGTTTACTTGCTGTTGAAGAGCTTGTTCATTGAGATATCTTTTCGCCAGATGATTTTTTTGAGTACTTTTTCATCGCTAGTGTTCGCAAGTTCGATTCTCTTCTCCGGGGGTATGATAATGAGCTTAAAGAAGCTGTAGAAGTCCCCGGCGCCCCCAAAGATGTTGACGATGGGGAACATGAGGAAGAACGGCTCGTTTGGGTTGATAAAATACACCAAACACCAGATGAGGGGGGAAAAATACAGAAACGCTAATTTTTTGTTATCCGCCACGTAGCTTTCGTTGTCCACGAGAAATCCGATGGCTGACCATTTGGTAATCACGATCGCCTTGAATGGGATGTTGTAATAGATCATTGTGAGCAGGTGGGTCAGTTCATGGAGGACGACAGCTAAGATTAATCCAATAATGAATTGCCAGAATGCATCCATGTTTATCCCTCGTATTTTATAAACATACAATAATATATTGTGTAAAATATAGTATTTAAATTATGTTATACAACTCTTACCGGTTTTCGACGCAATATGCCTTAAAATACGATACACTTTCAAAAAAATTCATCAAGGAAAAAAATTGACTACACAATACTAATATCTGCCATATAGTAACTAATCAAAAATCCTATGATGATTAAAAAAATACTAAGAAGATAGATAAGAAGTGACTTTGTTGAGGTATGCTTCCAACTTGGGATACTATAATGCAACACAAAATTCGTCACAAAAATCACTGCGCCAAAGATGGAGGGAATCGGCACATATTGGATAGTCAGTTTCGACCCTTCATGAATAATTGGGGTCACAAGTCCTAAGACGATGGTAGAACTAAGAAAGATCAGGATCGCATCCTCCTTCTTGCGGTATTTCCCTCGGTGGACGAACCCTTGTGCATTAATGGTGTAAAGAAAACTAGACATGAAAGTGACGAAAATACCGGTGAGTACCAATGCACTTTCTTCGAAGAGTAAATCACCCATCAGAATCCGAATCAACAATCTGTTTTTAAGCTTGATGAATCTCTTACAATTTATTAAAAAAGCTATGATGAACGATATTTACTTGTTGCGTTCCTCGAACTCTTCAGCGAGAGTTTCTTCCTCCTCGCCAAGTTCCTCTTCCTCGATTTCCTCTTGCCGTGGTTGGATGAAATACTCGGTCCTGCAATTCGGGCATTCTATCATCGACTCAGAGGATTTTCGAATCCAGCGATGACCACAGAACGGGCAATTTTCTTTTTTCATGCCGACCCCGTACGCACCGAATATTCCTGCGCTAGTTTAAAAATATATCTGAGGACTGCAGAGGAAGTATTTATTGATTTCGTGTGACAATGAAAAGCAGACCGCATAAAAAACCCTCTGCATGTTTCGCTGTTTTTCCCGCATTTTCAGGCTCAACGGAGACCATGACGCTCAGTGGACCAAACCCAAGACACGGGATTCTTTCATACACCACAGCCCCTGGTTCGAGAGAGTCGATCGTGTCAATCAAGGAGGAATTGATGACCCCAAGGACCCCACCGTTCACGCTGATGTTACATCTAATCGCGTTTGTGACCGTGTTTCCCACATTACGCAGTCCGACAGTAACACAGAACAATCCGCTGGAGATATCGACCTTGGTTTTCACCGGGTAATTAACATAACAAGCGGAATACCCAACCTTGCAGACCCTGTATTCGATACACATGTACCCGTCTTCACCCCAACCAGGCCCCCAGGAATTCCGCAAGAACCACACCCCGTTCTCTCCCTGATTATCATCCCAGCCAACGAGTGCCACCGCATGGTTGATCGGCGCCTGAGGATCATCTTCGTTGAAAACCCCGCCCGTGTAAGCACCGAACGCCTGGGTTACCGCACAGGCGACAGAAACCGGGCCATAGTCCATGATTGCCTGTTTAATAGAATCTGTTGGCGCGATACCCTGGGAGAACCCAATGAAATGCCATGAATCGATAAGATAAGGATGTTTATAGGGACCATCACAAGGAAGATCAGAAGCCTTGTACGGAAACTCCTTCTCTAAGACCGCACCAGTCCCATTGGACCGATCCATCTTCCATTGGAAGTAATCATGAGCCCACCATCCTCCATTACAGCCCCATCCGTTACGATTACAACTGACAAGCCATTGCTCTGAGAGGTCGACTTCCTTATGATCCTTGATTAGGATATTACACTCAAGAGGCGCCATGGTGCCAAACGCCCAGCAGCTACCACAACCCCCTTGATTTTTCACAGAGGTGCAGCCTCCCAGTTCCCGCCAGTCGAAATGATCTGGCAGGGTTGTCGTGGGGACACAGGGATCAAATGAGACATCAGCCCACCAGTTGTCTGGTTCGACAAGGCCACAGAGCTCTGAAAGAGGGCGATCTGTCGTTGGGTTTTTTCCAACAGTAAATGTCCATTCTTCGTCGATCGCTTGTTGTTGTAACGCGGTGATATCCGCATCAGAAATCCATGGCGTGTCGGACAATGACCTTGAGAGAGTATCTTCTGGGGCCGAACAGCCACAATCACTGGTGTCACTGATGCCTATCGGCATACATAGTAAGAGAACACAAAAACCAAGTGCAATGAATGTTTTCTTCATATTGTAAATCCCCTGACTATCGTCTTAATTGCTTCAATAGAATCTCTCCTTAATAAAGCTATCCTCTTTCAAAAAAGATAGAATCAAAAAAAGGGAAAGGATTCTTTGAATATGGTCAATCAATACTCTATAGTTGAATACAACTAAGTAGTCAACTAGTAGTACGAGAAAAAGAACAGGCAACTCAGCTAAGGTTTATGGAAACGAGTTGCGGTGTACTCTTTATTTCTTTTATAGATCATTAATTAGCGTTGCGATTTGTTTTCTTTTATCTTCTTCGTCAGGGAGCGTGATAGATGATTTCCATTTCTTCGATCCATCAGAAAGATAGAACCCACGGGAAATCGCGACGAATTCTTTCGATAATGATTCACCGATTGCTTTCTTCCGTGCAACTTCGATGAAATTATTTTTTCCAAATTTTACTTCCTCTGCTTTCAGTGTCTCAAATTCAACCATTGTCTACCTCTTTGCCTGCAAGAAAAGAGTAGTTGAATTTAAACTTTTTCAATTAAACAAATACTCGAAGAAAAAAGAGAACATACAGAGGAAAAAAACTCTGATGGTCTTTGAGGACCAAGCATTGGAGTATACTTGGTATCAACACAATCCTTTCACAAGAACGCGTGGTGATGTGTTCTGAATTAATCTTGTTTGCTCCCCCACTTCTTTTTCCTTGATTATCTTAATTTTCTTTGCTTGATACGGTGGTCTGAGAACCGGTGTATAATCTTTCATGCGTTGTTCATAGGCAAAGACTTTTGCGATGTTCTCAATTTCTTCAAGGGCACTCTCGTCAGTGACAGCCCCTACAATTTTTATATCCGCGGAATTCACCTCCTCTAAGCTAGATTTTTACTAGCATGTATCTATTTGTCAGTCCCTGGATATAAATGTTTTGAAAAAATCCTCAGATGGATTTTTCCAGGAGATTTTCCGGAGAACGTATCATGCGTTAAAGGGGATAAAAAAGAAAAACAGAAGCAGCCCTTTCTGTGAATCCGTAGTGGTTCCCACGGTCACAGACAATTCGATGATACCCACCCCAACCAATGGAACAATCCGTTGAATCATCAGCTCCTCACCAGAGCCCAGATAGATAATCGACCCTTGCATTACCCGCTCTGAGGGACGAAAAAGAAAACCACCTGTCAAACGAGATTTCCAATCAACATGCAACAAATCCTCAATCCCCTGATTTCTGAGAGAGACCGTCAAACCAAAACCACCTGATATCGTTATCACAACATCCACAGGATGATTTTCAAATGGTTCCATCAACGGGAACCGATCCTGACTCGCATTCCCTGGGATCAGATAGGGTGTATCACCGATCCCATCTCCATCACTATCAGAACCCACGTAATCAGACCAATAGTTCCCTGCTGCTCCATCATCCCAGATGTTCCCTGTTGTATCATACGCGCTCCCCGGGTTATCAATGAAATTGTTATGGTACACGACATTATTGATGCAATAACCACCGAGCATTATACCATCAAAGAAACTCTCTCTGACGGTATTGCCAATAATCGTGGAATCCTGCACCTCATAGAGATAGATACCATATCCACGGTTATTCACAATCATATTATCCTGTATGACCGTATGAGAGGCATATTCCACTCTGATCCCATGGTACTTATTATTCTCAATCAGATTCCCCGAGATGGTGTTATACGATGCTCCATCAAGATAAATCCCGTTCATCCGAAGATTATTGATGATATTGTTATTTGAAATCGTGTTACTCTCAGAGATGACATAAAAACCACAGCAATTCCAAAAATCACCCACCGTATTTATCCGAAACCCACTGACCGTCACACCATCCACTCGAATCGACACAGCATGGGCTCCTCCTTCAATACTCGTCGTATTCCGGTTCTCACCAAGGAGCTGAATAGAGACATTGATGATGACATCCTCATAGTAGGGGGCTGAGTCATCATAGACAAACACAATATCACCATCAGAGGCGTTGTCCACGGCATCCTGTATTTTTGTGAAGTTTCCGAGTCCTGATCCACCGACATATAATGTGTGAGCTGTACTCAGAACTGGGTGTTCCACGGACAGAGCGGAAAGCGAGAAAAATGGTCCAAGAAAACAAAAAAGAACAAGCCATGAGATGACATATTTTGTTTTTCCCCGTACGTTCATGGTCCCCCTCTATNCNACAAAATATAAGAAACTATCGTATATAAACATATTCTCAGCTATCGAAGAATGCATCAAAAAAGTTTTAAAGTCAATGAATCATAACAGATTTGGTAGGAAATGGAAGCGACAGAACAATCCTGGGGTGAAGAGCAACAAAAACAACGATTGCTCAAAGCAACAAAATTCTTCATCTTAATCACCGTTCTTTATACCCTATGGATCGCTATTATCATTCTGGGTGTCTATTTCCTTGAGCTGGGGAATAAATGGGCGATTCTCAGCATGGAGCAATGGATTCTGACTGCGATTGCTCTGATAGCTATCGCCATCGGTCTTGAACTCGTCCTCCTTATTCGATATACCCTTTCGAGGAAGAAACAGGAACAACCTGAACAAAAGAATCAGAAAGAATATGTTCAGGGGAAACTCGTACATAGCTATACCATCCCTGCTGATTCGAAAGGTGGTATCTTCAGTAAAACCTATATCCTCGTTGATGAGGACCGGGTGTTAAACATCCGGTACCAGATGATTCCCCCAAATGACCTCTGGGGACAACAACAGTAATACCTTGTTATTTTTTCAGCATCCCCATTTCCACGAGTTTTTCTGGGAGATAGGTATCGGTGACATAATCGAGTCCATATTTCGCCAACGCCTGCTGCTCTGATTTCTTCCCCAGGTTCAGCTGTAGTTTGATTTCATGTTTCCAGAACTGATCCTGGAACCGTGGGTCATCCAACTCGCTTTTCAACGCAGCGATATCCTCCGATGTCAACGTATCCGTCGGAAGTTTATAGTTCTCTATATCGGAGGGTGTCACCCCGAGGTACTGCGCTGCTGGTGTCGCAAGATACTCAGAGATATGCGCAGTTTTGATCGCACCATACGCGACACTTCCAAAGATACGGAAACTCCAAGGGTCACAATCAGTGAACACCAGCACCGGGAGTTTTTTTTCCTCATTCAACCGTTTGATAAACCGACGTGTCGACCGAGCTGGTTGTCCCTTCAGATGCACAAGAACGGCTCGGGAATCGGTGTCAAACCCGTTCTCTACCAACCGGTCAAACATACCACCGGTCTCAATTGCCACAATAAAATCAGCATCAACCTCTTTGAAGGAGAGTTTTTCCTTCTCTACATTATAGGGAATCCCATACCCCGCATCACCGACATCATCCTGACAATGGATCTTCTTCTTGGTATTATTCCGGGTCATCTCCTCGACAACCAGGTTCCCAATCACCCGAGCACCATCCTCCTCTGGTCTGAGCTTGAAGTCCTCCCGCATACACCCGGTGATGACCTCAAGGTCTTCCGCAAGCAGGTCTGATTCGTTCTGACTGGAAAACTTCGCAAGATTCCACCCCTCTGAGATATAATACGTTTCTCTTAGAGTGGATGATTTTTTCTCCTTGATCATATCCTTGATAAAATCAACAAGGTACATGGTGCGTAGCAGCATATAAGCGCCATCAAGGGAGTTCGCTGACCGCTCTGTCTTGTTCTTCCCATATTTCCAGACATTCAGATCATCATCAAACCTGATGTTCGCCTTCGTCCGAGTCGACAGCTGCAGCGCTGGGATCTCTGCCTTCTCAAGATCAGCGTACACCTTTGCTGCGATGGAATCGATTTTTGTAATAACACCTGAGTAATCTCGTTGCATGGTTTTACTCACCTTCCCATTTGTCCGCCCCGATCACATAGGTCGGGTTGATGTTCTGCACATACAGATCGTTTTCATCAAAATCCCCTTTGTTCAACCCAGCCAGCTCGAAGAACAGGTCTATCTTATCGGTTGGATCGATGCTCTCCAGACTCCATTTTATATACGTATCAGTGATTTTCGTTGGCTTTGGTTTCACCTCACCAACGGTTGCGTTCTTCGGGAATAAAGCATAGAGACTGAACTTCTGTGGCTTACCTTTATAGTTCACCACCATAATCGTGCTTTTTGCAATCCACCCTCCAGATTCAGTCTGCCCCTTTGGGTTGTTCACATCCAGTTTAGTCTGTACTTGTTTTCCTCTGACTTTTTCGTACTCCACCAGATCCTCTATCCATACGACATCCATGATCCTGGTGATGACCTTCTCCAGCGACGGGACCGGTTTATTGAGCATATGAGCGGATTTCTTCGCAATCTCAGGAAGAATCTTTGTGATCAAATCGAATTTCTCCCGGGTTTTCACCCGGCGGACTTTTTTATTGATATGCATCTGGACTTTTCGAGCGACCTCACGGAACGCAAGTTTAATTTCGTTTTCGATCTCCTCGACATCAGCAATCGCCTCCTTAGACTCCGATGTATAGGGTATCTGGGTAGACGCGATATGAGTAAGAAAGATCGCAGGACCAATAGGGATTCCTGTCCCTGAAGGCTGGTCAAGGCCATACCGGCGCCAGTCAATCGATGCAATCGCAGTGGTAACCGCACAATCACCCTGCTGATACAGCAAGGGGATTCGGTTCGCGAACCGAAGAATCTTCACTGGTTTATCCTTCGGCAGATTTCCACCATACACAATCCCTACCTCTACTTGAAACGGATTCCCTGAAAAAACTGATGCAGGCCGTGAGGCCGTAAAAATGAACTCTGGTGAGATTTCTTGGGTTTCACTCTTCAAACTCCGACGGATAAGGGTCTCACCAATTGGGGAGAGGCATTCCGTTGGTGGTGCCATGATTTTGACTTTTTTAAACGCCTGATATAAGAAGAGAAACTGTTCACGAGACATATCAGCTGGATTGAGGTTTCGATCCAGTTTCGCTTCATCGCAGACCGCATTAGCGGTCCTATCACCCATGCTGCTAAAATCGTTTTTTAAAAATGATGCGAGCTTCCTTGCTTTTGTCTCCTTTGACATCTTGATTAACGTTCCGAGTTCGATGCCATACGGGTGCGGTCGAATCTCTTCACTTTTCTTTGGTAATATATCTGCAGTCCGTTCGAAGAGATGTTCTGTGCCGTCCGCCTCTTTAAAGACAATCCGTGCATGCGGATTTACAATCGATGTGCTCTGTAGATAGTCGTAGACGAACCGTTTCCCTCGTTTGTAGTCTGCATTTAAACTGACTTCGATGCGTGTCCCTGACGGTTTGTCCCAATGCGTGATCTCCTGATGTTGGATTTCTCCGCGATTCTTGTTTGTATCAATCGCAAGTTCAACGAGAACTGCTGGTTGATTTTCTTCTATCTTAGAGATGATCTTTGCATGTTTTCCCGTAGTCAACTGCCCGTAGAGGACGACTGCTGAGATACCGATCCCTTGTTGTCCTCTGCTCTGTCGGACTGCATGGAACCGCGAGCCATAGAGCAGTCGAGCGAAAATATGAGGGATCTGTTGTTTGATAATGCCTGGACCATTATCTTCCACGATCACAATACACTCTTCTTCAGTGGGGTTCTTTACTTCGACATAGATGTCAGGAAGAATCCCTGATTCCTCACATGCGTCTAAACTATTATGGCAAGCAATAGGTCCTAAACCACTCATAAAATTTTCTTCACCGGGAACAGAAATATCATACACCCATTCACCGTCATAATTGATTTTCTCGATATTTTTTACTTTTAACAAGCCGATTTGACTATGAGCTAGTTTTTCTCCAACCTCAGTTAATGATAAATATTCATTTTTCTGTAGTTTTAAAGCATGTAACACTGTGATTTGAGTTTGATTATTATAATTAATACTATACTGAAGTTTGCTATCTTTGTTATTTTCAACAATCCCTGATAGTGGCATTTTATGGAGGTCTGATATTCCTTGTTTTATGTAGATATAAAGGATATAACTGTCGGAAAAATTCGCCTTTTTACCCAGTAATATTCTAGTTTCTGGTTTGTTGACATCAAATGTACAATCGATTCCTATAGATGATAATAGATAAAATAAATCCGAGCAAAGGTCCTTACTCGCAGTAGCAAGCGTTATTCGTTCAACCTGAATTTTTGTTAATGTTTCTTGTTTTTCCATGCATGAAAATATTTCTTTACTTGGGTATCCATCTCCAGCTAAATATGCCATGAGGAATTTTTCTCTGTAATTTACTGGAAAATTAAAAACAAATTTTGGTATTCTTTTTGTGTTTGCCTTGTTTCCAACTTCAAAGATCTTTTTAAGGATGAAAGCAAGTATGGTTGAATTTATTACAACATTCACAGCTGTATGATGGGCTTTAGCTATTGTTGCCTTTTGATCCCAAACCGCTTTAAAAAGATTTTTTACATAAGTTGTTAGGTCTTTTTCATGTGATCCAAATGAGAGATTTACCTTATGTCCACCAGAGATACTGCCTTCTGCTATATAGATGCCTAAGAATTCAGCGAGGTCTTTAGTAATCGGTATTTTCGTTTTAATTTTATGTTTTCCAAACTTGAAGTCTACTGTGCAATGATCGAAAATTCTTCGATCTACAGTTATTTCTCTTAAAATGTTGAATGGGATCCTATCACATTTTCTAAAATCATTAATTCTATATTTCTTATTATATGGAAGAATGGCTAAGAGTTGTTCTCGAATATCAAGAAAAATCTTATTAATTCCATAGATACCTATTTTTTCTGTTTCTTGTGGTGTTAATTTTAATAACTCTTCCAATAAGTCTATTTCTAATATTAATGGTGTATCCCATTTCCCATTTGGAACAACCAGATAATCCCCTTCTTTTAACTCCGAGGTTTTCATAGGTTTAATACGACCATCTCTGAACCCAAAAATACTGTGATAGTCTGTCAGATCAGCATACCTATTTCCTTTAAGGGTAACTCTGTAAATATCGCTATTGACTTTATGTCTAAAAAGCGTTGATATTTCTTTTAACTCTAATGTTAAATTCTCTCTATTAAAACAGAGTGTTTTTAACCCTGAGATTTTCAATCTTTCTAACTGTCCATTTTTTAGACTCTCAGGTTTGATTTCTTTCATCTTTTGATCAATGAGATCCCCTATCTTCTCAATTTTTACAACCGAATTATCTTCTATAACGATAGGCATATCTTTGGTAAGGCTGTTATCAACTCCTTCTTTCACACTGGTGATGAGCGCCCGTGTCGGGTTCCCAAAACCAAGGATATGTTTGTTCCGTTCGAAGAACTCAGCTACAGAGATTTCTTTTTGTTTTTTTGCTAATTCATAGGCGATTGCTTCAGGCAAAATATCCCTCCGATGGAGAGTGATGCTGCATCCGGTATCGGTAATAGATAAGGTTATTATAAAATTATTGCATGAGGATATAAAAGACCGCTATTTTTTTTGTAAAAAAACAAAAGCAATATTTATAAGGAAAAATCTACTGTGCGTTCTGAACCTGCTCCTTATGAGGACACCGCTATGACAGATTACGATCAGAAAGTCTTAGAAGAAAAATGGCAGAAACAATGGCAAGAAATGAAGATCTATCATTTCGATTTCTCAAGTACAAAGAAACCATACAGTATCGATGTGCCCCCGCGGTATGCCTCTGGTCCACTGCATGCTGGTCATGCGGTGCATTACACCCATATTGATTTTGCTGCTCGTTATAAACGGATGCAAGGCTACAACGTGTTCTTCCCGCTTTGTTTTGATGTCAATGGTATCCCGATTGAGGAGCGTGTCGAACGACAGCTCAACATCACCAGAAAGGACATCGACAGGCATGAATTTACTAAACTCTGCTCTGAGTTCGCTGAGAAGAACATTGCGACCATGACCCACCAGTTCATCAGACTGGGGGAGAGCATGGACCCGTCTATTTACTATCAGACTGATGCGGAGTACTATCGGAGGATCACACAGATCTCCTTTATAGAATTGTTCAATAAAGGCTATATTTACAAAGGAGAATTCCCAGTGAACTGGTGCCCCCGCTGTATGACCGCGATGGCGGACGCAGAGGTCGTCTACAGCGACCGTACCACGAAACTGAACACCATTAAGTTTTATTTCTCCAAACCACAGGATGAACAACTTTTGAAGTTCCATGGGATAGGAAAAGATACTCATGGTGTGTACATCGAGATAGCGACCACCCGACCGGAGATGCTCGCTGCTTGTCAGATTGTCGCGGTGCACCCGACCGATGAGCGGGCACCTTGGCTGGTCGGCCAGACTGTCAGTGTCCCCACGGTCAATAAAGAAGTCAAAATCGTCGAAGACGACGCGGTCGACCCAGAATTTGGTACCGGCCTTGTCATGATCTGCACGGTCGGAGACAAGGAAGACCTCAACTGGGTGTTCAAATACAAACTCCCCTTGGAGATGAGCATCGACGAAGAAGGAAAAATGACTGCGATCACTGGTAAATACAAGGGGCTGAAGATTGAGGATGCACGCAAAACAATCATCCAGGATATGACACAAGACGGGTTGCTCCTGAAACAAGAACCGCTCGCGCAGAACGTCGGGGTCTGCTGGCGATGTAAAACCCCAGTCGAGTTCATCAACGCCAAACAATGGTTTTTGAAAACCATCCCGTTCAAACAATTAGTTCTTGATGCAAGTGACGCGATGCACTGGTACCCCCTGTTTATGAAAATACGACTGGAGGATTGGGTCAACTCCTTGGAATGGGACTGGGTGATCAGCAGACAACGCTACTTCGCAACACCGATTCCGCTCTGGGAATGTGAGAAATGTGAGGAAGTCGTCCTGGCACGAATCGAGGATTGCTACGTTGACCCCACCATCGACAAACCACCGGTTCCAACATGTCCGAAATGCAAGGGTCATCTGATAGGCTGCGAGGATGTCTTTGACACCTGGATGGATTCCTCTATATCCCCATTGTTCAACACGTTCTGGTATCGTGATGAGAAGAAATTCAAACACCTGTACCCGATGTCTGTCCGACCGCAAGCTCATGATATCATCCGCACCTGGGCGTTCTACACGATCCTTCGCTGCACGCTCCTCACCGATGAGAAACCCTTTGAGAACATCATGATGGGCGGATTCATCCTCTCCGAAGATGGCACTCCGATGCATGCGAGCCTCGGTAACGTCATCGACCCGCTCCAAGTCATCGATGAATACGGCACGGATGCGTTCCGCTGTTACGCAGCAAGCTGCGCCCTTGGGGAGGACAACCCGTTCCGGAGAAAAGACGTTGTCCGAGGCACCAAACTGCTCCGGAAACTCTGGAATGTGCAGCAGTTCATAGGCAACATCATCAAAGAAGGCAAACCACAAAAACCAAAGAAAAACCAGGAAATAGACCAATGGATTCTTACGAAATACAGCAAACTGGTGACCAACTGCACCAAGCAGATGGATGTGTTTGAGTACTCAGCAGCCATGAAAGACATTGAATATTTCCTCTGGCATGAACTCGCAGATCATTACTTGGAGATGATCAAAGGATCACTCTATAATAAAGAAAACGTGGAAAGTATCCAATATACCTTGTACACTATCGGATTGGGAGTCTTGAAGCTCTTCGCCCCGTTCTTCCCTCACATTACCGAAGAGATCTACCAGGGTTCTTACAAAACCTATGAAGGCGACGTAAGCATCCATCTCTCAGCATGGCCTGAGTCAATCCTCATCGACGAGGAAAAAGAGAAAGCTGGTGAGACCGTCAAAGAGTACATCGCGAAGATCAGAGCATGGAAAAGCGAACAAGGGATCGCGCTGAATGCACCAATACCAGCGCTTGCGACCTATGCGTCTTCAGAAATCATCAACAGACTGAAAGGAAATGGGCGTATCATTTTCTCAACGCTGCGATTCCCCTCGACGCACGCATTCATTGTCGGAAAACCAGAGATACAAGAGACCATCACCGCAGTAGAGCCCGTGTTTTCAAAACTCGGTCCGACCTTCAAGGATGAAAGCTCCCGTATCGTCCAATGGATAAAGACTCATCAAGAGGAACTGATAACGAAGATTGAGAATGGAAAAGATGTCCTTATCTCGGAGATCCCCGGGATAAAGACAAAAACAAAGGAAGCGTTGAACAAATCTGGATACCTGCAGATGAAACGTGAGGTAGGTGTAAAAGGTAAAAAAGGAAGCACCATCATATCATTTGATGGATATTATGTGGAACTTGAGAGGAAATAAATATGAGGATAACAAGAAAGATTTTACGAAGCTGGATGATTAAAGTCATTGCGATTCTCATCGTCCTTGGAATGATCTTAACAGGATTTGTTGTTATCTTTTGGAAATAACTCAACGTCTAAGAGGACACTATCATACCATTTTTGTTTCTAATAAATCGAAAGACATTTAATCCTCTTTTCTTTGAAGGGGAAGTCGTGGAGTGTTAATTTTTATGACCGAAAATCCAAAGAACCAACCAAATGAAATACAAGCAAAGATCATGAATCGATGGTTTATTGTCCTTGGGGGGATCCTTATCCAACTCGCCCTTGGTGCGATCTACGCCTGGTCCGCGTTCACCACCCCATTACAAGGTGCAACTGGAAGCCCTAGTGAGTTTGCTTTTAGCAAAATAGAGACCCAGGCGATCTTCAGCGCTGGGTTGCTTACGTTTGCGATTTTTACAATAATCGGAGGACGACTGCAGAAAAGATATGGTTCGATGAAAGTAGCGTTAACCGGCGGGATATTCCTAGGCCTAGGGTATATCCTAGCAAGTTTTGTCGGAGCCTCATTCATTGGAAAACTCGCCTGCATCGGTATCATCGGAGGAGCAGGCATTGGATTAGCTTATGTAGTCCCGATTGCGGTTGGCGTTAAGTGGTTCCCGGATAAGAAGGGATTGGTCAGTGGTCTGGCGGTCGCAGGTTTTGGATTTGGCGCGTTCATCTGGATTCTGCTTGCAAACCCGCCAAGCATCCTTGGGTTCAGTGGGCTGATAACCAAACAGGCTGGTGCGTATACCATCGCGAACGTCGATTATGCGTTTCGTTTATATGGTGTGATGTTCCTACTCCTTGTTGGGATTGGTTCCCTGGTCATGAAGAGTCCGCCTACAGGATGGAAACCAGCAGGATGGAATCCCCCTGTTTGTGACCCGAAAGATAAGAAAAGTGGGTATAACTGTAAACCACGGGAGATGTGCAGAAAGAGAGAATTCTATCTCCTTTGGATGATGTTCATCATTGGGGCTCTCGCAGGGCTCATGGTGATCGGTAATGTCCAGAACTTTGCGAAAAGCCCGACAGACGGGTTCACCGCCAATGGATTCAGTGTGACAGAGGCTGCAGATTTCGCAGTGTTAGGCGCGGCGATTTGTCTCCCTATCTTTAATGGTGCTGGAAGGATCGTTTGGGGTCAGGTCTCAGATCGGATCGGGCGAAGAAAAGCACTCTTGTTCATGTTTCTGTTCCAGGCGGTGATGATGATCGTCTTCTTCTATACGACCTCCAGTCCTTATGTGTTCTATATTGTGGCAGCGTTAATCGGTTTTAATTTCGGTGGGAACTTCGCGTTATTCCCAGCTGCATGTGCTGATTCCTTCGGAGCAGAGAACCTGGGGTTGAACTATGGATTCATCTTCACCGCATATGGGATTGGTGGAACCGTCGGTCCCTTGCTTGCAGGGTACGTTCAGGATGCTGGTATGAGCTTCTTATATGCGTTCATACCTGCTGCGATCATGTGTTTCATCGCTGCTGGACTCGCTCTTATCTACAAGGATTCGACTCAAAAGAAAACCTCGTAACATCACAAACACAAAAAGACGTTTGTCTAACACACAATCGTTCTTTGTTCTTTTTTTTCTGATTTTACAATATTTTGTGGACGGTCCATTGATCATCAACCCACAGGCCGATCACAGGGATCTTGAAACCCCAGGATTGAATCGTAAGAGTTGCATCCTTAAGTTGTTGGAGTTGATTTTCCTCGTCAACCGGGTTACCTGCACAATCGAAATGACCCACAACCGCTATCTGGATGGATGCGTGTTTCACAACAGAGATCTCGACTCTTTTTTTGAGAGACTCTATTACGGTTCTCTCTGTGTTTTCTGCAAGGATTTTATTTGGCCCTGGTTCTGTTATCATATCGACAAAATCAGCGGTGAAGTGTTTTTTCATCCAGTCGATTACGGGAATTTGCACACGACCGTCCATGCAATTGATAGCAGTGACGAATTTCTTGGTACTCATTAGTCTCCCTCTTCTTAGATTTTTATCAGTTCATAGGTTGATGAGCCCAGGCCGATCTGTTCTGCATAGGTTATTTGTTTCAGAGGATCGATCTTATTGACTTTGTAGAACACGTTCTCCTTTACCTTGTGGATAAGGTCGAGTGATGCCTTATCGATCGCTACCGGGTCATCGCTGAGGAGATATCCGATATCAGGGCAGATGATCGGTCCTGCATTCGGGTCGCAGTCACAGCCTTTGGCTATCCGTTTTAACTCGCTGAGATACAACACGATTTTTCCCTGCAGACAGGCTGTTGCTGAGCAGGCGAGTAGATACTGTAGATCAGCGTCTTGAAAGGTGAGTGCTTTTGAAGGACAGGCATCGACGCAGGCGCCACATCCGAAACATTTGTCCTCTGAATACACCCATTCGTCGTTAACAGTGATGGCATGAAACGGGCATACTTCCGCGCACACCCCGCAAAAGGTGCAGGCATCCTTCTGGTACACCGGGTAGCTGCTGTCATGGATCCGTATTTTTGTTTCCCTGGTAACCCCACCCATCCCAAAGTTCTTGATCGCCCCACCCATCCCGGTCTGGATGTGTCCTTTGACATGGGTGATTGTGAAGACATGGGTCGCGTTTTTTAGATGCTCAGCAACCTCGTAGGTTCTGCCTTCGATGATGGTCGATATCCCTTTGTCATCGATGACGACGTTACATCCGATGTTCTTTCGAGTGAACCCATGAAGTTTGGCAAGGTTCAGATACTCGGTTTTGGTGTAGCGAGATCCATGGTATGCAACCGTCGTATCAAGTAAAAACGGTTTTGCTCGAACCTGAAGTAATTCGGTAATAACGCCTTTTACTAATTCTGGTTTGACAAAATACGGGTTGCCCTTCTCTCCCATGTGTAGTTTTACAGGGACTTTTTTTCCTGTGAATCCTTTGAGCGGAAAAAAGGAGAGTGCTTTGGGGAGTGCTGCAAAGTCTGTGAAGAACACTACTTGGGTCATCCGATTTTTTTCTCCCATTTTTTCAGTTTGAGAACACTCCCAAGTGATCCTCCTTGCTTGATCTCCTCACGGATACGGTTCTCCTGTTCTTTGACGTCGAGTGCCCTGTTAGCGATTTCCTGGGCGATTTCCTGTGGGACGACAACGACTCCAGAGTCATCTCCGATGACCCAATCATCAGAACGTATGGTTTGATTCCCGCAGGTGATCTCCGCTCCGATCTCCCCCAGTCCCTTCGGTTCACCTGCATTAGGGACAATATACCGGGAGAAAATAGGGAATTTGATTTTTACTAAATCATCGTAATCACGGACTGCCCCGTCGATGACGACGCCTGCAAGACCATGCAATTTAGCACTCCAGGTCGCAAGCTCGCCCCAGACTGCAGTTCTGCCTTGGTTGACATCCACGACTAGGACAGTCCCTTTGACTGCCTTGTCGATTGCCTCGATGGGTTTTGCCCAGTCACCATCAATAGTGCGCACAGTCAGAGCCTGACCGACCATATGGAACCCTGGTTGGATGGGTCGTATCCCTTGCAATGCGCCTTGCTTATGCATCGCATCAGAGATGTTTGGTGTGGAAACCATCATGAAAGCTGCATTGAGCTCGGTTTTTTCATATTTTTTGAATAGGACGGTTTTTGCTGCTTTTTTCTCAAGTATTGTTTTTTTGATTCTGCGTGTGGCTTCGGTGACGTTCTTTGCTTTGGTGATCGCCCCACCAACGATGATGATCTGTGCACCTGCTTTGACGACTTCAGGGACGGTTTCACTATTTAATCCTCCAGCAACACCGACTGGTAAACTGGTGTTCCTGACGAGATTTTTTAAAAGTGATAATGGTTTTTTTCCTTGCATTTGTTCATCGATGCCGATATGGATGCAGAGATATGTGGCACCGAGTTTCTCAGCCTGTATTGCTCGTTCAATCATCGCCGGGTTACCGATGAGATCTATCATGAGCTTCGCACCGTATTTTCGGGCGGAGGCGCTCGCGTCTTTGATGGTGGCATCGTCTGCTGCGGCAAGGATGCTGATGATGTCTGCCCCTGCTTTTGCTGCCATCTCTGTTTCCAGGGCACCGGTGTCCATGGTTTTCATATCTGCGACAATGGTCGTATTCGGAAACTGTTCTCGAAGCTGGCGGATGATGTCCATGCCCTCGCTTTTTATAAGCGGGGTCCCTGCCTCTAACCAGTCTGCTCCGCCTCTGACTGCATCTTTCGCAATGGTGAGTGCTCTGTCTGCGTTAAGAAGGTCTAATGCTACCTGTAAGACTGGTTTCATTGAGAAGAGAATAGATTTGTCTTATTTAAAAAGTAATGCATCAGGATTTCTTGGAATTGTCCCATTATTTTGGTTGTTTGGTTTTTACCAAACGAATTCTGACAGTATATAAAGAATGAAGGACATAATCGGATGTGAGGTCATAGAATATGGATTCAGGAGTAAAACAATTCCTTGCATTGCTCATTGTCGTATCGACAGTAGTGGTCCTTGCAAAGATTTACTTGCATTTCTAACTCTTTTTTTTTCACAAAAAGAAAATATATATACTCGATAGCTATAGTACAGATGGGGGTAATAAATATATGAAGACGGCTTCGTTTGCTCGTATCAGACTTGGTATTACAGCTGGGTTCTGCATCGCGGTTATGCTTTTTGTGCCTTTTACGAGTGCTATTTCAGATCAAACATCCAGTCAGACGGTAACTGAACCTTATCAATATCATACCTATGATGCACTCACTGACGAGCTGCATTCGTTGCAGGAGAATTACTCTTCTCTGATGTCGCTATCCTCAATTGGGAAAACCTACGAAGGAAGGGATCTCTGGATGGTGAAACTGTCTGATAATGTCGAAACTGAAGAAGAAGAGCCTGGTGTCCTGTTCATGGCAGCGCATCATGGGAACGAATGGCCTGGTGTGGAGATCTGCCTGTTTTTCATCCGTTATATGTTGGAGAATGCCCAGAACAGTAGTCTTCCTGAGGTTCAAAACGTCTTGAATACGACTCAAATCTATCTGATTCCGATGGTGAACCCGGATGGTGTCACCGCGGATACACGCAAGAACTGTGCACCGAACCATGGTCCTTTTGGGAAGAAACCTACGATTACCTCCTATGGAGTGAACCTGAACAGGAACTATGATGATCCCTGGTTCCTTGCTTATCTGTTTCCTTTGCGGTATTACCTCCCGATGATCCTTCCTGATGCAAGCTTCAATTACCGTGGGCCTTATCCTTTTTCGGAAAATGAGACCCAAGCGGTGAAACACTTTACTGAGGCCCATAATTTCTCTATTTCGATTTCGTATCATTCATATGGTGAGTTCATCATCTATCCTTGGATGCATACCACGAAACAGACACCTGATGAGATGTTGTTCCGATCGGTTGGTGAGAACATCTCATTGATCAATGGGTATTATTTGTTAGTAAAAAATGATCGCCTCATCCCCCTGTATGGGGGTACTCTGGGCAGTTCTGAGAATTGGTTGTACCGTGAGAAAGGCGCACTTGCATATACGGTTGAGGTCGGAAATGAACGGCGACCAACCAGCCCACAGGTCGTATTTAATCTCTGTATGACACAAACCACGGTTCATCTGTATCTGTGTCAGCGTGCGCAGACCATTGAATCAGAAAAAGCAGCGTTGCATCAGACATAGTTTTTTTCTCTTTTTTTTATTTTCATAAATTTGTTTGAATTTTTAAAAAACTATAAAAAAGTGGATGATATATCTCCTGCTCGAGACGGATTTTTCAGAGCAATAGTGAGAGAATGGGGTCGTTAGTGAGGTGGTGAGGAGATGTGTTATTAAAAGACTATTGCCCCCATTCTCTAATAATATATATTAAATACACATGTATATAAGTTTTATTATATTATTTTCTTACAGAGATAGAACAACGATTTGAGAACTACCTTAATTTTAATATATTTTTGACCCTTAAATATGATACGGTTCTTTTGAGGTGTATTTGTTTTTAAAATTCTAAGACGCCAAAACACCAACCCATTATTATGTGCGGCATTAGGATCCCTCGAAATGATTTGGGGATGACCATTTCCTGACCACCGTACCGAATCCCAGTCACTCGCTGACCGAGGCCTTGGCCGACATAGTGGACGAAGAGGCATCGGAACCCTATCAAGGCACCACCATTTATCTCCCTGAGTCGAAAGATAAATCCCTGAAGAGTGGTCCAACCTATTTTGCTTGGTTGCGGATCATTATCGATGGTCATTCCTGCTGCAACAGGAATCATGGTCAATACCAGCGTGCACATGACGATACCTAAGATTTTTTTTCTCATGTTCCTTCCTCCCAAAAACAGGGGTTCCATGAAATTTAAAACGTAAAAGCGGTATTAATAATTTATCATAGAGTCTCAATCGGAACAAAAGTTACAAAAAATGATTCGATGAAACGAATATCTGC
>JGI20215J15232_1000090_pt1 | contig 25311 bp, 24 predicted proteins | sample WetSurMetagenome_2_FD_15232 | JGI IMG/M metagenome (IMG submission 15232) | reverse complement strand
GCATAAACGCATAAACGCATAAACGCATAAACGCATAAACGCATAAACGCATAAACGCATAAACGCATAAACGCATAAACGCATAAACGATTACCAATAAATAGTATCCCTTACAATGGACAATATCAACAGACGGAACTTCATCGGGAAAGCAGCGCTTGCAGGGTTTGGGCTTGCAGCAACTGCTTCCCTCGCAGCCTGCAGGGAAAAGTCATCCATCCAGATCAAAGGGCTGCCCCCGATACTTAAAGGAGCTCCCAAAGGCAGGAAGCTTAAGGCAGGCCTGGTAGGAGCGGGGGCAAGAGGAACCGGGGCAGCATTAAACTTTATCAGCTGCGGGCCTGACCTCGAGATTGCTGCACTTGCAGATGTGTTCCAGGACAAGATCGACGCATGCCGCGAGAGATTCGCCTCGTTCAATCTGCCCATACCCGCTGAGAATTGCTTTACGGGGTTCGACGGCTATAAAAAGCTCATGGCCCTTCCCGATATCGATATCATCATACTGGCTACACCGCCCCAGTTCCGTCCCGAACATTTCCTCGAAGCTATAATGAACAACAAGCATGTTTTCATGGAAAAACCCCTGGCTGTTGACCCGGTCGGCATAAGATCGGTAATAACCACAGCGAAAAAGGCTGAAGCCATCGGGATGTGCGTTGTTACCGGAACCCAGAGGCGCCACCAGGAAGACTATATTGAAACCTACCGGCAGGTGGTGAACGGGGCTATCGGGACAATCACTTCAGCAAAGGCTTTCTGGAACCAGGATCATGTATGGTTCCGCCTTCGTGAGCCCGGATGGAACGATATGGAGTATATGATCAGGAATTGGAACAACTATTGCTGGCTCTGCGGGGACCACATCCTTGACACCCATGTCCATAATATCGACGTGATCAACTGGTTTATGGGAAAACACCCTGAAAAGGCGATAGGTTACGGCGGACGGGCGCGAAGGGTGACAGGTGACCAGTACGATTTCTTCAGCATCGATTTTGATTACGGGAACGGCGTCAGCTCACACAGCATGTGCAGGGAGATAGACAGCTGCGCAAACGCGACAGGCGAGCTGATTATGGGAACTGAAGGATACACAAACTGCCAGAATACCATATGGGATCACAAGGGAAATGTAAAATGGTCGTTCGAATACCCTAAGGATGAAAACGGCAATCCCATGAATACCTTGAAAATACCTCCCTATGTCCAGGAACACATGCACCTCGTGCACGCGATCAGGACAGGCGATTATGTCAATGAGGCGGAACGGACCGCGATCTCCACGCTCACTGCGATCATGGGAAGAACCGCTGCCTATACCGGACGGTTGATAACATGGGATGAGATCTTCAAGTCGGATATGGACCTCGGTCCTTCAAAGATCGAAATGGGTCCGGTCAGCATGTCATTCGATGTCCCGGTGCCGGGAACAGCAATAGTTATCTGAGATTTACCCGGATATGCTTTTATCACTTGTTATACCGGTCCTGAATGAGGAGAAGCTTATCGGCGAGCTTGTAAATCGGAGTGTTGCCTCGGTCGAATCATTCACCACCGATTATGAGATGATTTTCGTCGACGACGGTAGCAGCGACGGGAGCCTTTCAATATTGCTTGAATGCAGGAGGGCCAATGACCGCATTAAAGTGCTTTCACTGTCCAAGAACTTCGGCCACCAGGCCGCCTATACGGCAGGGCTGGAACGCAGCAACGGTGAGATTATTGCCATGATGGACGGCGACCTGCAGGACCCCCCCGAGCTGCTTGGCGAAATGTTCCTGAAGATAACCGACGAAGGATTTGATGTTGTAAGNGGCAAGCGAACGGGCAGAAAAGGAAATCCCGGGAGAAACCTGTATACTTCGGTCTTTCACCGGATACTCANCAGCATCGGCGAAATAAAGGGAATGGAGAATTACGGGAATTTTGCCATGATGAACCGCCAGGCGCTGACTGCCCTTTTATCGATGAAGGAAAAGGTGAGATACCTTCCGGGATTGAGGACTTTCATTGGGTTCCGCCAGGGATTTGTCGAGTTTGTTAGGGATGAGCGTTTCAAGGGCGCACCCAAGATGACCCTGAGGAAGCTTTTCCTCCTTGCCACCGATGCGATCTTCTCCTTCTCAAAATTCCCGGTGAGGCTTTGCCTGTTGCTCGGGTTGATTGGATCACTTGTGTTCATGGGGGCCGGGATCTATGTGCTTGTGGCAAAGATCTGGGGCTTCGCAATCCTGGGATGGTCCTCCACCCTGTTGAGTATCTATTTTCTGGGATCCATCCAGCTCGTATTCCTTGGTATCCTAGGGGAGTACGTTTACAGGAATTACAAAGAATCACAAAATCGCCCGGTTTATTTCGTGAAAAGGTTCTATGACGGAAATTCCGGATAGAATGCGGGGTAAAGGGATCAAATATATTTTCTGGGCCTTTTCGCTCCTGCTTCTCATCATTATGATGTTTCTGAGCAGGGATGCTGCCGTGTCATGCGACGAAGTGCTGCACTACAACCAGTCAGAGGAAGTTTACAGGTTTTTTGCCACCGGCGGCGCAGACCTGTCTGCCCTTGATACTCCTAATTCCCACCTGAAATATTACGGCCAGTCGTTTGACAATATCACTACATTCATCATAAAATGGCTCGGCATTGATGATATTTATACAATCCGGCATTATATGAGCGCCATTGCTGGGTGGCTGACCGTGATCGCCGCCGCACTGTTTGCGGTATGGCTTTCAGGTTATGGCACCGGCATAATAGTGTTGTTCCTTTTCGTGGTCTCACCGGTATTCATGGGACATGCCCAGAATAACCTCAAGGATGTACCCTTCGCGCTCGGATACATATCCAGCCTGTTCCTTATCCTGAAAATTGTCTTTACGACCGGGAAGCCGAAGCCCCTGGAAATTGTGCTCCTGGCAGTGAGCATGGCTTTTGCCTTGAGCATCAGGGCAGGAGGGCTGCTGTTGTTCTGCTACCTCTTTCTCTTTTTCTGTGTGGCTGAGCTTCTCCTGTTTCTCAGGGGTAACTTCGATCCGGGGAGATCCGCCTTCAGGCTTGTTCTCCTTATAATGGTGTCGGGAGCAGCATATTTCCTCGGGATACTTCTCTGGCCCTATGCCCTTGAAGATCCGTTAAGGAATGTCACCGGCTCCCTGCATGTCATGTCCCATTTCCCGGATACATTCCGCCAGATCTTCGAAGGAAGAGCCGAATGGTCCGATTTCATGCCCTGGTATTATCTTCCAAAATCGATGGCTTTGACAATACCAGTTGTGGTGCTCACCGGGTGCCTGCTCTTTTTTGTTTTTTCAGGGAAGATTATTGATTCGGGGAAATCCCTTCAATATGGTATCCTGCTATTTGCGGTCATATTCCCGCTGGCATACGCAATCCTCGGCAGATCAAACCTCTACAGCTCATGGCGCCAGTTCCTGTTTGTGTACCCGCCCCTGGTGATCATCTCAGCGACGGGGATATCATTTCTTATCCGGTCCCCCTGGAAAAGGTATCAGCGGGCCCTTATACTGATCTTCCCGGTTCTCCTTGCCATTCATCCTGTCAAGTTCATGTATCAGAACCACAGGTACTGTTACCTGTATTACAACCAGCTGGCCCGGGGGCTTAAAGGTGCACTTGGGAATTATGAAACGGATTACTATTACCTCGGTCAGACTGAAGCGGCAGAATGGCTGACCGGCTATCTTGAAATGACCGGAAATGCTGGCAANGTGAAAGTCGGCGCTACTTATTCCGTCAGCTGGCAGTTCCGCAATCATCCCGGGATCAGCACCTTCTATATGAGAAATGAGGATAGGAGCCAGTACGACTGGGATTATGCGATCATAACAAACCGGTATATTCCGCCTGCCATGCTTAAGGGCAGGAAATGGCCTCCCCGTGACGCATTGCATGTGGTCTATGCTGATTCCGTTCCGATCTGTGCGATCCTTAAAAGGGGAACCAGGGATGACTTCAGGGGTTGTGAAGCGCTGGGCAGGGGTGATTTCAAATTGGCGTCTGATTATTTTGCCGCTGCGCTGAAGGAAAATAATGAAGACGAAATGATTTTTTTTAATTTTGCCGCGGCTCTTTCAAAGCAGGGCTTCAATGACCGGGCCGATTCGGTGCTGAAGGAAGCGCTTAAGATCAACCCGGTTTCAGAACCTGTCCTGATGTACCTTGGCAACATTGCTTCGGCTTCGGGAAGGACGGAAGAAGCGAAAAGTTACTATGAAAGGCTGATCGCAGTGAACAGGAAGTATTTCGAGGCATATGTCAGGCTGGCAGGCCTGATGGGGCGTGAAGGCAGGATCAGGGCGAGAAGGCTGCTGAGGGAATGCCTGGACATCAATCCCGGGTACAAGCCTGCAATTGTGGCCCTGGCAGATACTTACAGGGAATCTGATCCGGGAATTGCCAGGAAATACGATGAACTTGCAGACAAGATAAAATAAAATAATTAAGACAGAACTGAAATGAAAAAGGGACTTATTTTCTTATCGCTTTTCGCTATCCTCCTCCTGGGGGCCGATAAATTTGCCGCAGCCCAGGACCAGCCCAAAGGGCAGAAAGACACGGTCAACATGGACACAAACGCCAAACCCGAGCATTATTACGATATTGAAGATGAAAAAGCCGGCCCAAAATCAGGTTCCGGCGTGATCATAGCCGCTGTTGCCGGCGGTGTTGTGGTGCTCGGTGTTGCAGGATTTTTCCTCCTCCGCAGGAAGAAAAAATAAGAAGTTTGTTAAAGCCAGATATTTTTAACCGCAAAGATCGCAAAGTGGATTGGGTTTTAGCTTTGCGTACTTAGCTTAATCTTAGCGTTCTTCGCGGTTAATGGATTTTCTTAAAAGGTGGATTAGATTTTCATCCAGATATTCCCCATCCGATTCGATTCGACGACTGCGTGAATGAATTTCATTCCTCTCACCCCGTCGTGAACAGTCGGGAACTCAGCCTTGTCATAAGCCTCACCCCTGATCGACCTTGCGGCGCCCCGGTAGATGTTGGCCAGTGCTTCGTATATCCCTTCAGGATGGCCTGCAGGCATCGTATGTCCGGTTTCTGCGAGCTTCCCGTTGTACCCGTGGGCAGGCTTGAACACCCGCGTCGGTTCCGAGTCGCTCAGCATATACAGGTAATTGGGATTCTCCTGGGCCCATTTGAGGCTCGCTTTTGACCCGTACACAGCAATCGTGATCCCGTTCTCTTCCCCGCCGCACACCTGGCTAGCCCTTATAACTCCCTTCAGATAACCTCCGAAGCGCAGCATGACGGTCCCGTCGAGGTCGAGCTTCACGTCGTCCTTGACTGAGCTGAGGTCAGACAGGATCTCCTTGACCTCCAGGCCTGTCGTGTATTCGATCAGGTTGAAGGCATGGACACCTATATCACCCATGCAGCTGCTTACGCCTGCCTGTTTCGGATCGAGCCTCCATACCCCGGTGATCCTGCTTTCGGTGCCATGGATAATTGAGTTAATCCAGCCCTGATAGTATTGTGCGTCGATACGCTGAATGGTTCCGAGCAGCCCTTTTGAAATGATCTCGCGCATCTGCCGCACCATCGGATAACCGGTATAAGTATGCGTCAGGGCGAATGTCAGCTTTTTTTCCGCGACGCTCTTCTCAAGGTCCAGGGCCTCATCAACCGTCATTGTCATGGGCTTTTCGCATACGAGGTGGAAACCTGCATTCAGCAGGCTTTTTGCAAACGGGTAATGAAAAGCATTCGGCGTCACAATTGCTACGACTTCTATTCTCCTCTCAGGAGGCAGTGCCTTCTCGCCCTTTATGAGGGCATCGACGGTCTCATAGCACCTTTTGGGATCAATCCCCTCACTGGCAGCGAATTTTTTGTTCCTTTCAAAATCGGGGTCAAACACTCCTCCGACCAGCTCATAGTCATTGCATATCCTTGAGGCCCGGCGATGGGCATCGCCAATGAAGGCGCCAATCCCGCCTCCGATCATTCCCATTCTGATTTTTTTCATTTGGTTATCTTTAGTGTTTAGTACTTGTATCTTTTAAACCGCAAAGCGCGCAAAGTTGTAACAAAGAACGCAAAGCTCCAATAAATAATCCTTTGCGACCTTAATAGATTCTTTGCGACCTTTGCGGTTAAATTTTTTTACTTTTCAAACGCTGCATCAAACGCAATTTCGGACGTGGGGAAATCAGTTGCCCTGACAAAATCTACGGCTTCTCTGGCCCCGTGCTCACGGTCCATTCCGCTGTCTTCCCATTCCACCGAGAGCGGACCCTTGTAACCTATCCTGTTCAAAGCCCTGATGATCCCTTCGAAGTTGATATTGCCGCGTCCCGGGCTCCGGAAATCCCAGTATCTTCCCCTGGTGCCGAAGTCGGTATGTCCACCGAAGACGCCTGCCTCTGCAGGGAATTCTGACCAGCTGGCATCCTTCATATGCACATGGAAGATCCGGTCGCTGAAAATATGAATGAATTCGATATAATCGACACCCTGGTAGCCTAAATGCGACGGGTCGTAATTGAATCCGAAGGCGGGATGGTTGTCGAGCGCCTTCAGGGCCCTCCTTGCCGATGCCGTATCGAATGCGATCTCCGTGGGGTGGACTTCCAGGGCGAATTTTATCCCAAGCTTTTTATATGAGTCGAGTATCGGTTTCCAGCGCCTGGCAAAGTCGGAATACCCGTCTTCGATCATAGATGCGGGGACTGCCGGGAAAGAGTAACACAGGTGCCAGATCGGGCTTCCCGTGAAGCCGTTCACAATATCGACGCCAAACCTTTTTGCAGCTTCTCCCGTTCTTATCATCTCTTCCGACGCACGCTTCCTTATGCCTTCCGGATCGCCATCTCCCCATACATGGGCCGGCAGGATACTCTTATGCCTTTCATCGATCCTGTCGGTGACTGCCTGGCCAACAAGGTGATTCGAAATCGCGAATGCCTTCAGGTCATATTTTTCAAGCATTTTCCTTCTTGCCTTGCAATAGGCTTCATTGGCCTTGTCAACTTCGAAGTGATCACCCCAGCATGCCAGTTCGAGGCCGTCGTACCCGAACTCATTTGCTTTTTTACAGATGGTTTCAAAAGGAAGATCGGCCCACTGGCCTGTAAATAATGTAACTGGTCTGCTCATTTTATTTGCTTTTTATTTCAGGGTAAGATAATAGAATAACGCTAAGATAAGAAAATCCCGTTCAACGGCCCACCCTGTACTGACAGATTTTGTTTACTTTGCATTCACTTAACCGAAACAGCCATGCCCGATTTCCCAGCTTCTCTTTACAACCGGCGGACAATAAGGAAATACTCAACGGAACCCGTCCATGACCAGCTTCTCAACGACCTTCTGACAGCGGCCTGCAGGACCTCTACCACAGGAAACATGCAGGTTTACAGCATTATCGTCACAAGGGACGCGAAAATGAAGATCAGGCTCCTGCCGTTTCATTTTAACCAGAAGATGGTAACTGAGGCGCCCGTGGTGCTTACATTCTGTGCAGATTTCAACAGGTTCAGCAAATGGTGCCGCCTGAGAAACGCGGAACCGGGTTATGATAACTTCCTGTCGTTCATGACCGCAGCAATCGATGCCCTGCTGGCGGCACAGACATTTTGCGTTGCAGCAGAAGCGAAAGGGCTGGGGATATGCTATCTCGGAACCACAACTTATATGGCGCAAAGTATAATAGAGGCGCTTGGCCTTCCGAAAGGAGTGGTCCCTGTCACGACGGTCACTGCAGGCTGGCCGGCCGAGGAGCCGGAACAGCCTGACAGGCTGCCGCTGGCTGCGATTCTCCACAGTGAGACTTACAGGGACTATACTGAAGCTGATATTGAATGCTATTATGCTGAAAAAGAGGCAAGGGACGATTCAAGGCAGTTTGCCAGGGAAAACAACAAAGAATCACTTGCCCAGGTATTCACCGATATCAGGTACACAAAGGCGGATAACGTAGCTTTCTCCAAAACCCTTCTACAGGTCCTTAAGGACCAGGGGTTTATGAACCACTAGGTGCTTCGCAAGTCGTGCAATCGTGCAATCGTGCAATCGTGCAAGTCGTGCAAGTCGTGCAATCGTGCGATCGTGCGATCAGGACTACGACCAGCAAGACCTGCAAGACCTGACTACCTCCTTACCCTGACCGGATACGGAGGCCTGACCGGTTCTTCGGGAGGATTCTTTGCCAGTTCGTCGAGTGCTACCTGGATAGCTTTTTCAAGCTGGGGATCCTTTCCCTTTATGACATCGGCAGGCATCTGTTCCACTTCGATATCCGGGGCAATCCCCACATTCTCCACGATAAATCCGTCCTTTGACCAGATCGCAACATTCGGGGCAGTCACGGCGCCTCCGTCGAGGAGAGTCGGGAAGCCAAGTATTCCGACAAGGCCGCCCCAAGTCCTTTTCCCTACCAGGGTGCCAACCTTGAATTTCCGGAACATCCAAGGGAGGAAATCCCCGCCGGATCCAGCAGTTTCGTCGATGATCATCACCTTTGGCCCCTGGATTGATGCGGAAGGAGATTTAAGATCTTTCCCGTACCTCATGTTCCAGTATGCCTGCAGCGGCCGCTGAAGTATGTCGATATAATAATCGGCAAGGGAACCTCCTCCGTTGAATCTTTCATCCACAATGATGGCTTTCCTGTCAGCTTGCGGGAAAAAGTACCGCTTGAAATATTCGTGGCCAAGTTCTGCAGTGTTCGGGACATAGACATAGGCTACTTTCCCGCTGGTCGCTTCTGTTACCTTTTTCAGGTTACCTTCAACCCAGTCACGGTTACGGAGTGAATATTCTTCCGGAATCGGGACCACTTTGACTATCCTGGATCCTGCATAATCGGGTTTGTCGTTAATTGTCAGTTCGGTAATCTTGCCGTCAGTATTTTCAAAGAAGCTGTAAATATCCTTGTCTCCGGTAACGTCCTTGCCATTAACAGCCAGTATATATTCCCCGGTCTTAATATTAAGTCCTGGTTCGGTAAGAGGTGACCTCAGGTTGGGGTTCCAGTTGAGTCCGCCATAAATCTTATCAATCCTGTACCTGTTCGAGACAATATTGAAGTCTGCTCCCAGAAGGCCGACGCCCACTCTTTTGGGCTCAAAAAGCCTGTCTCCCTGTCCGAGATAGCTGTGCCCCACGCTTAGTTCACTAAGCATCCATTGGATAACCCTGTAAAGATCGCTGCTGCAGGCCAGGTCGGGAAGAAATCTCTGGTATTTTGTTTTGATTGCTTTCCAGTCTGCCCCCTGCATCCCCGGATCATAGAAATAATCCCTGTTTATCCTCCAGGCTTCGTCGAGTATCTGTGGCCATTCTGCCTGCGGGTCGATCCTGACCGATATTGCACCAATATTCAGGATTCCCTTGCCAGGTTCTGGTTTTTTTCCTGCCGCTGTAATACCATAGGTTTCACCCTTGTAGTATAGCATTTTCTTCCTGTCGGCTGAAACGATATATCCATCAAGCTCCATAACCTCTTCATCCTTGCGGTCCTTGAGGTTATATTTGTGTAGTTTTGAGCTTTCTGAACCGATTGACGGCCTGATTATGTAAAACACCTCACCTGAATCGGCAGTGCCAAGATCGGAGTAATTTCCGGCCTGTACAGGCAGGCTTACTATTCGGTCCGTGAGTCCGTCAGTATCGATCTTTAAAACTGGTTTGGCATCCTTGTCAGATGCAGCCGTTTCCTTTTTTGCCTTGGTTTTGTCCTTTTCAGGTGTTTTCGCAGCCTCCTTTTTTTCAGGATTTACTGTTTCCTCATCACTTTGCTTTAAAAGGGGAGACGGAAGATCTTTCCTCAGCGTGACCAGATAAATAGAATTTGTCATCCTCATATCCGCATTCGAAAGATCAAACCAGTTTACTACCGGGCCAGCATCGGTTGAAGCAAAGAAATAAAGGTATTTCCCACTGCGGTCGAATACAGGCTCGGAGGCATCGCTCAAACCGTCAGTAACCTGGAATGATTTCTGCTGGTCAAGGGAATAGAGGTAAACCACCCTGAAATTGGTTTCCGTCAGTTTTGTGTAGGCTATCCACTTTGAATCGGACGACCAGTCATTGAATAACCCACGGAAAGGTCCCGGACCATAAAGATCATCAGAATCGACCTTTTTTATTGCACTTTTCTCCAGGTCAATGATATACAGGTTGCGGGCATTGTCCGTGAAGCAGATCTTCCTGCTGTCGGGCGACCATTTTGGAAAAGCGTAAAACCCTGAACCTGATAACCTGATTATTCTGGGATCACCTTTTCCGTCCTGTGATTTCAGATGGAGGGCATATTCCCCCGATGCATCGGAAAAATAGGCGATAGTTTTCCCGTCGGGCGACCATGAAGGAAATGTTTCATGAATACCGGTGGTTTCGGTAATATTTCTCGGATCACCTTTCTCCCCAGGGATTGTTACGACATCTCCCCTGAAATCAAATACGGCACGCGAGCCTGTCGGAGAGATATCAGCATACCTTATGTACTTTGCACCCTGCACATACCTTGGACGCACTTCAAGCAAATCGGCTGCGATTCCTACTGTGACCTTCTTTTCCGAATTTGAATTCAGATCATAAATATGCAGGTACCCTTCCTGTTCAAATACTATTTTACCTGTGCCTGCTGATGCATTGAGAATCGGGAAATCCGTGAAGGATGTGAGCTGTTTTACTTCCTTATCGGGAAGATTGAATGAGAAAAGATTGAATTCACCGTTCCTGTCGCTTAAGAAATAAATTTTGCCTCCGATCCACATCGGTGAAGCATCATTACATCCTTTCTCAGGTTGCGGGATTTTCACAATTGAATAGTCGGAGAGGGAACAGATCCAGATATTTGATTCCCTTCCTCCCCTGTAATTCTTCCATTGCTGGTACGCCGGGGAAAGAGGCGTGTATGCCATCGACTTCCCGTCTGGTGAATAAGCTGCAAAAAAGGCATTCGGGATCAGGAGTTTTTCTGGAAAACCGCCTTCCGTTCCAACAGTAAAGAGCTGCATGTACCTGTTGGTGAATGAATAACGCATTGACAAAAAGAGAACGTTTTTTCCATCAGGGGTAAAGCCCCTGACAATGTCGCTTCCAGGGTGCCATGTAAGTCTTTTCGGAACGCCCCCTTCAACGGGCAGAATATACACATCAGTGTTCCCGTCGTATTGAGCGCTGAACGCAATGAGTTTCCCGTCAGGAGAAAAGCACGGATTGGACTCAATGCCTTCATCCACGGTAAGCCTCCTGGGGTTGGAGCCATCAATATTTGCTATCCAGAGGTCTTCGGCATAGATAAACGCAATGTGATCGGCATTGATTGCAGGCTGCGACATCATCCTCGTATCATTTGTGTTGATACTGAATGATTTGGTAGTAAATGTCAATAAAATGACAAGTGAAAGAAATCCACAAATCAAGAGTCTTTTCATGGTGAATTTTTTAAGTGAAGGATTAATTATTCGGAAAGGGATCACACATTCTAAAAATATTGATATAAAATTAGTTATTTCCTCACCAGGTTGTTTACGCCTGCCTGTTGTGTCGGAGTGATTACGAGGTCGTTTATGCACACATGTGGCGGAAGTGCTGCGCAGAAGTATATAACATCTGCAATGTCCTCTGCAGCAAGAGCCTTGACTCCTTTATAAACCGCGTCTGCCCTTTCCCTGTCACCCTTGAACCTGACCACCGAGAATTCCGTTTCCGCCATTCCGGGTGCGATATTGGTAACCCTGATGCCGTGGCTGAGGAGATCGATCCTCATGGCTTTCGATAATGCATCGACTGCAAACTTCGAGGCGCAGTAAACATTGCCGTTTTCATAGACATCCTTTCCGGCAATTGAAGAGATATTGAAAACATGTCCTGACCCCCTTTCCGCCATAAGCGGAACCACAGCCCTGGTCACGTATAAAAGCCCCTTGACATTGGTATCTAACATGCGGTCCCAGTCGTCGGTGTCGCCCTTGTCGATATGGGAAAGTCCGACTGCAAGACCGGCATTGTTAACAAGTATGTCGATATTCTTCCAATCCCCTGAAAGGCTGCCGACTGCCTTATCCACTTCAACCTTGTTCCTAACATCGAAGCTGAGCGCAAGGACTTCCGCATTGTCTCCCTTCAGCTCATTTTCGAGTTCCGCAAGCCTTTCTTTCCTCCTGCCTGTGATAATGATCCTATACCCGTTCACGGCGAATTTTTTTGCAGTGGCCCTGCCAAAACCGGCTGTTGCACCGGTAACCATTATGATTTTGTCCATGAATTTGAAAATTTATAGTGTAAATGTATGAAAGTCCAGATTAACCTCAAATGACATTATATCAAAGTTCATTTAACAGCGGAGTGCGCAAAGAATATGCAAAGCGCGCAAAGAGCAGGACGATTAATTTGTCTTTGCGATCTTTGCTATTCCTTGGCGTCCTTTGCGGTTAGAAGTATTTTATGCAAATTTCAAATGTTATTTGAATTACATTTGCATCCGGTTCACAGAGAAATGGATAATACCCAACCGAAGATAAGCAAGGACAAGGAACTCATCGCCCCGATGTTCGACTCCATTGCCTGGAGGTATGATTTCCTGAATCACCTCCTTTCCCTGGGCATCGACCGGTTGTGGAGAAAGAGGGCCATAGCAATGATCCCGCAGGATTTCCGGGAGCCTCGTATCATAGATGTTGCAACAGGGACAGGTGATTTTGCCATCGCGGCAATGAAGGTCCATCCTTGCAAGGTGTGCGGAATAGATATTTCGGAGAAGATGCTTGAGCTCGGGCGCCGTAAGGTGATCGATAAGGGTCTCGACCGGACGATCAGCTTCATAAACTGCGAATCTGAAAATATCTGCCTTGAAGATAATTCATTCGACATAGCTCTTTCCGCCTTTGGGGTCAGGAATTTTTCAGACCCTGTAAAGGGCCTCTCGGAAATGAACAGGGTCCTGCGGCACGGGGGAATGATCATCATCCTTGAATTCTCAAAACCCGTTGCATCACCATTCAGGCAGATTTACAGCTTTTATTTCAGGAATATACTCCCGCTTGCCGGCAGGTTGTTTTCAAGGGACAGGAAAGCATACAGGTACCTGAATGAATCTGTCATGGAGTTCCCGGAAGGGGAGGAGTTCATTGGTCTGATGACCGAAGCGGGGTTCGTAAAATCCACTCAGACAAGCGTTTCATGGGGGATCGCAAGTATTTATTCCGGGTTTAAGGAATAAATACAATATTTGAGATTCAAACAAGTTTATTATCCAGTAAGAGTTTAAACACTTCAGAGAGATATTGAGAAAAAATCACGCGTACATATTTGTAATACTTTTTCTCATATTTGTTCATCCGGATTCATTCGGGCAGAAGCAAAAGCCTAAGAATGATTCATGGTATGACGATAAACCCATGCATTTCGGGTTCAGCCTCGGAATGAACCTCATGGACTTCAATATTACCCCGTCTCAAAGCCATCTCGCAATTGATTCGCTCTATCCCGAGGTGAGCGTTCTCAATCCCGGGCTCAATATCCAGATCGTCACAAATCTCCATCTTGCCAGGTATCTTGATTTAAGGTTCCTTCCGGGGGTCTCATTCGGCCAGAGGAATGTAAGGTTTTTTAAGGATGGGATTATCGTTAATGAAAAGCAGAGGCTCGAATCATCCTATCTCGAGTTCCCTTTCCTTTTGAAATTCAAGGGAGACAGGCTTAATAATGTCAGGCCATATGTCATCGGGGGCGTGAATTTCAGGTACGACCTGGCAGGGAAAAAGGAATATGATGACGAAAAGCCGGTATATCTGAGGCTTAAAAGGGCCGATCTTTACTATGAGGCAGGAGCCGGGCTTGATTTCTACTTGCCGTATTTCAAGCTCTCCGTGGAGTTCAAGCTGTCGACGGGCCTGAGGGATGTCATTGTGCATGAACCCGCTCCCAAGGGGCCCCAGTATGCCAATGCAATTGAAAGAATGAGATCGCAGATCTGGATCCTGGCTTTTCACTTTGAATAAAATGTCACGGCTCATCAATCTCCTCATAGATCCTGAGGAAGCATCCGTTTATGACAGGCTAAAATTGGCAGCGGCCCGCAAAGCCGGCATTCTTCCGGGAGATATAACCTTGCTGCGGATCATCAGGAGATCAGTCGACGCAAGACAATCCAGGATCCTGGTTAACATATCAGCCGAGGTTTTTGCCGGAGACAACCCTCTTCCCGTGAAGGAGCCGGGGTTCATTCCGAGGAATGTCGAAAACTCCGCTGAGGTGGTCATCGTCGGAGCAGGGCCGGCAGGGTTATTTGCAGCCCTCAGGCTTATCGAGCTCGGGTTGAGGCCGGTAATAATTGAAAGAGGCAAGGAGGTCCCTTCGAGGAAAAAGGACGTTGCCCTGATAAGCCGCAAGCACCTTGTCGATCCCGACAGCAACTACTGTTTCGGGATGGGAGGGGCCGGCACATTTTCAGATGGCAAGCTCTATACAAGGTCAAAAAAACGGGGGGACAATACCAGGGTCCTGGAGCTGCTCTGCCACCATGGCGCTGATGAAGGAATACTCTATGAAGCCCATCCGCATCTTGGGACCGACAAGCTCCCCGGGATCATAACGGGGATCAGCAATTCAATAACAGGGGCAGGCGGGATAATACTCACCGGGAAAAGGGTGACCGGGATAATCGTTGAGGGCAACACTGTCAGGGGAGTCATAACCGGCAGCGGGGAAAAATTTCTGTCACCTGCAGTAATTCTTGCCACCGGACACTCGGCGAGGGACATTTACGCTGTTTGCGAAAAGAGCGGCATCGGCCTTGAAGCGAAATCATTTGCCATGGGTGTAAGGGTGGAACATCCCCAGGAGCTTATCGACAAGATACAGTACCATGGCACCCCGAGGGGAGAGTATCTGCCAGCGGCATCATACTCACTGGTAAAACAGGTTGGCGGAAGGGGGGTTTATTCATTCTGCATGTGCCCGGGAGGCTTTATCGTTCCTTCGGCAACCTCGCCGGGTGAGGTGGTTGTGAATGGCATGTCGCCCTCGGGGAGGAATTCCCCGTTTGCGAACTCCGGGATTGTCATCGAGATCAGGTCGGAAGATGCCGGGGCTTTCAGCCGGTCTGGCGCACTTGCAGGCCTTGAATTCCAGAAAGCCCTCGAGCATGAAGCATGGGAACAGGGAGGCGGCACACAGACGGCTCCCGCACAACGACTTACCGATTTCATCGATGGAGCCGCATCGGCAACCCTTCCGAAGGTATCTTATTTTCCGGGCATCACTTCCTCCCCGTTGCACGAATGGCTCCCGGAATTCATCGGCAGCCGTCTCAGGGAGGGTTTCAAAGCCTTCGGAACCATGATGAAAGGTTTTCTTACGGAAGAAGCGGTAATTCTCGGAGTTGAATCGAGGACCTCGTCTCCTGTGAGGATCCCCAGGGACCCGGCCACGCTGTCGCATATACGGGTAAGCGGCTTGTATCCATGCGGGGAGGGATCGGGGTATGCCGGGGGAATAGTCTCCTCCGCAGTCGATGGAATGAGAGCGGCTGAGGCCGTTGGCCATATAATGAATTCAAAGCATTGAAAACAGCCCTGAGTTTCCTGGATCCGCTTCGCTGTCATTAAAACTTTTCCGCGCTGCCTGTCCTTCATCTTAAGAATATGAAATAAATTTGCTGTAACCTGAATCACCGATGATCGAATTCCTTAAAAGACCTTATAAGGAAACAGGAAACAGCAAGAGAACGTTCCTGTCAATAGCGGCATTCGGATTATTCATCTTTCTTTTCCTCTACCTCTTCAAGCCATTCGGACTATACGAGCTTAAGCCTTCGCAGCAGCTCTTCATAACAATGGGATTCGGACTCATAACATTTGCCGTCCTGATTATTTTCAAATTCCTTATTGAACCTGTTGTCATCGGTGAACGCTGGACCTTCGGGAAGAACATACTCTGGGATATACTTATTGCATCAAGCATAGGGGCTGCAAATTACCTTTATATGATGTCGATCTTCGATTTTCCCTTCCGCCTTATCTACCTGCTTTATTCCGTCTGGACGGCAATCCTCGTGGGAAGCATCCCCGTTACAGTCATTTACTTCATTAAATATAACCAGCTTTACAGGAATGCCCTGAAAGAGGCCGACATACCCGATGAGAATCTGACCTGGGAAGAAGAGGTCAAAATTACCGCAGGTTACCCGAGAAATGAGCTTACGGTGAATCCGAAACAAATTGTTTACCTCTGCTCTAATGATAATTATGTAACAATTGTTACAAATAAGGACAATGTCAGGAAGAGGACCACATTGCGCGGAACCCTGAAGGATGCCGAAGCCGAGCTTTGCAGGAACAGGCGGCTCATGAGGTGTCATAAGTGCTATATCGTAAATCTCGATTATGCCGAAAAAACAACCGGCAACAACCAGAACATGAAGATCCGTCTTTCAGTTCCCGATATCGATATCCCGGTGGCGCGGTCGAAAGCCGTGCTTATTGGCAGCCGGATCCGTAAACTAAGGTCACGGTAAATTCTTCACATCCTTCATAACCTTTCACCACTGATTTAAGCATTTCACCCCCGCCTGATACCCGGATGCCACAATCCCGGTCAGGTGGCCACATTTGCCTTGACAGGCAAGATGAATGAACCTACCTTGGCCGAAAAATCACTCATGACCGATTCATTTATACTGGGATTAAGCAGCGGATCAGCCTGCCTCGTGACATGCGGAATGGTCATGTTCCCTTATATTATGGCAGGCCGGGGAGGGGTCATGAAGATCGTCCTGGATCTCTCAGTCTTTTTGGCCACAAGGCTCGTTATATACTTCGTGCTTGCGACACTGGCCTGGTATTTCGGGCAGGCTTTCCTGACCTCGGGGATAGTCAGGACCTTTGTTACGGGGTCATTGTATGTCATGTTTGCAATAATTCTGATATGGTACAGTATAGGTCGGAAGAAGAACATGAAATGTCCGGCAGCGATCGTGACCAAAGTGGAAGACAAAAGGCTGGTCCCTGTTCTGCTGGGAGTTGTCAATTCGATTGGGTTCTGCCCCGCCCTGTTGCTCATCCTTACCAAGGGAGCCGCACAGGGATCCCTGGCACAAAGCTGGCTGGCATTCCTGGCCTTCTTTACGGGTTCATCATTATGGTTCCTCCCTCTGCCGTTTGCAGGGAAACTGAAAAAGAAGCAGGTCATCGAAACCATCGGGATCTTTGCTACGGGTCTTGCAGGTGCAATTTTTATAATAAAAGGTTTAATACTAATAACCGGAGGTATTTTAAATGGATAATTCTTCAATTGCCGTTTCTCCGAAAAAAACGTTCGGAAAGGCACTGCTCTACACTCTGCCGATGTTCCTTGTGACATTCATGTTCATCACGGGAGGTAAGCCGGATTTCTCGGATCCCGCCCGGACGGTAGCCATTCTGGTTACATTCTTCGGGATGAATCTCTTGTATTTTCTGATGCACTATTCAGGAAAAACAGACCGGTACAGGGCGATTATCTTCGTGATATTCGCCCTCACACTCTCATTTACCCTTATCAGGAATATGATACTGATAAGGAACTCCATGTCCTTTTCCCAGGCCGACATTCTTGAATGCAAGATCCCGTTCTGCCATCTCGTCATACCAATGATGATTCTGCCGGCCGCCCTTACAAAGTCAATAATATTCCCGGGCACCATTCTCGGTGGCTTTGCCGACATAGCCTCCATGGTTGTCCTCTGGCTTGCGGCTACGGTCGTTCTTGGAAGGGGATTCTGCAGCTGGGGATGCTTTTATGGCGGCTGGGACGACGGATTTTCAAGGTTAAGGAAAAAGCCTCTCGTTAAAAAGATCAGTGATTCATGGAAATGGATGCCATTTGCTGTCCTTTTACTTGTAGCCCTGACGGCTGCCCTGACAATGATCCCCACTTATTGCAACTGGATCTGCCCCTTTAAAGCCGTGACTGAATTTGAGAAAGTGACAAATGTAGAATCGGCTGTAAAGGCCGGGGTTTTCATATCACTTTTCGGCGGGCTGGTAGTAGCGCTCCCGGTCGTTACAAGGAAGCGCACCCAGTGCAGCTTTCTTTGCCCCATGGGAGCAATCAGCACCCTTTCGAACAGGATCACCCCGTTTACCATGAAGATTGACACGAATGCCTGCACGCAATGTTTTAAGTGCGTCGACTCCTGCCCGATGTTTGCGCTGACCCGGGAAGGTATTAAAGAGGGCACTGTCTCCATGTTCTGCAGCAAATGCGGGAAATGCATGGATTCCTGCAGCAGGAATGCAATTCACTTTGGCATCAGGGGAGTACCGGCAGGTACGCGGAAGAACTTCTCAAGGAACCTTTTCCTGTTCGTATCGTTCCTGTTCATGGCAGTCTTTTCGTCCCAACCGATTGTCTTCACATTGAACAGCTTATATAATCTTATATTCTAATTACTCCGGTCATGAACAAGATAAAAACAACAGCAGGCATTACCTGGGCATTCCTTGGTTTAATACTGATGATCATCCTGTTCCCTGGGCTTAGCGGGTTCTCAAAGTCATTTGGCACTTTGCCGTTCATGAAAATCAATCCCAGGTATTCAGGAGGGGAGGTCGCATTCACGCAGAGCGCTGGAGCATGTACCCTGGCGGTTCACAAGCCGGTATTCAACGGGCTTGTCAGAGACAGAAACACCGGGTTTGTCCAGGTCGATTGGAGAGGAAAGATCCCGGACCAGATCAGGGACACAATTGATTATGACAACGACAATGTTCCCGATTTCGTTATAGCCGTCGATACAAAAAAGCCCGCTTCAGATTGTTGTCCCCTCAGCGGTCGCGTTACGGGACTGGGTATATCCTCCCGGACCTCATTCGGCTGGGCGGCAAGGATCAACCTGAGAAAAACACCGTAAACATCATCTTCTGGCAAACTCCGAAAAGATGACAGAGGCTGCCATGCCTACGTTGAGGGATTCAATACCGGCTGTCGCTTCCGTGAATTTCGGGATCGAGATGGGCCTGGTTACAAATTGCCTCAGGCCGGGGGAGATACCCTTCGATTCGTTGCCCAGGAGAATAATTCCCTTTCCTGCAAGCCTGGCGGAATAAATCGGATCCCCGTCGAGCACGGTGCCATACACATTGATCTTTTTCCGCAGTGCCCCTGACAGGAATTCATCCAGGCTGCAATAGCTTACCCGGACGTTAAGCAAGGCGCCCATTGATGCCTGGACCACCTTTGGGTTATAGGCGTCGACACAGTTGTCTGAGCAAACTACATGCCTGATCCCGAACCACGCAGCAGCGCGGAGGATCGTTCCGAAATTTCCGGGATCCTGTATGAAATCGAGTGCTGCGGAGAGTTCACTGTAAATAGCCGTGGTATCGGTCATGTTTCCAGGGATCTCCACAAGCGCCAGTGCATTATGTGGGGTTTTGAGGGTACTGATGTGCTTGAGGTCATCATACCCGGCGGCTTCAGTTTCATCTATCAGCAATTTCTTTTCAGGAGGAATGCCTGCAATGAACTCAGGCTTTGCCACGAGCATGGGGATCCTCATTCCGCCCTGCAGGTACTCCCTCACCATCTTGTCTCCTTCAATTATGTAAAGCCCTTCTTTGTCACGCACCTTCTTTTTCTGAAGCGAGACCACATAATTAATTTTGCTTTTGCTTATCATCTGAACCGGTATTTGATTTTTGAACTGTTGCGGCTGTCGTCTACATTTTAAGTGATGCAGTTCCAAATGTGACCTTTATATTGATATATTTGCCTTACGCTTTGAATTACAAATTTTGAAAAAAAGCAAATCAAATAAAAAAATATTTTCTGCGGCGGTTGCTCCTGTTCTGTTTGCTTTCAGTTTAATCATTTATTCCTGTAATCCTACCAAATATGTTCCCGAGGATCAATCCCTGCTGGATAACAATTATATCTCGCTGAGCAAGGACCATATCGGCAAGTCGGAGCTGCTGCCTTACCTTAAGCAGAAACCCAATAAAAGGATCTTTGGAGCAAGGTTTCACCTCGGGCTCTACAACCTATCAAATATCAAGAAGGAGAAGTGGCCGAACGGCTGGCTTCGCAGCATAGGGGAAGAACCAGTTATCTATGATCCCCAGTCTACGGAGATCAGCAGGCAGAACCTGCAATCGTATATCGCTTCGAAAGGTTATCTCGACAGCAAGGTCACCGACTCGGTCAGGACCGAAAAAAAGAAATCGGAAGTTTATTATAACGTGACCCTTAAAAAGCCTTACACGATCAGGAACCTCTATTTCGGCATCGAAGATACAACAATTAGGAAGTACTTTTTCTTTGACTCCGTTAACTGCATGATTGAACGGGGCAAGTCATATGATGAAGATAAACTGCAATCCGAGCGGACCAGGATCGAAAGGTTCATCCGCGACAGGGGGTTCTATAATTTTTCCGGTGATTATGTCTCATTCAGGATCGACAGCACAATAGGCAACAGGCAGGTAAACATTTATTACGATATCAGGAAAAACGTCAGGATTGACAGGAACGGCAGGTTGACAAATCCGCCCTTCTCAATTTACGCGCTCAGGAACATCTATGTCTATACCAATTATGTTCCGAGGGAAATACTGGAAGGAGGGGAGGCGTATGTTAAGAGCTTCGATACAGTGAGGTATAAGGGATACTTCTTCATTACGAGGTCCAAAAGGCCCACTGTCAATTATGATGTAATCATCCAGTCACTGTACCTGAAACCGGGCTCGGTTTACAGCTATACGAACACCGAACAGAGCCAGCAGCATATTATGAATCTGAAGGAGTACCGGCTAGTCAATATATTCTTCAGCGAACCCGACTCTGTCTGGAATACTCCTGATCTGAGTTCAAGGCTCGATTGCCATATTCAGCTTACCCAGCTGAGCCAGCAGTCGTTCAACGTGGAGCTTGAAGGGACGAATACTGCCGGCAACCTCGGTGGAGCACTGAACCTGATTTATACTCACAGGAACCTTTTCCACGGGGCCGAACAATTCAGCATTAAGCTCAAGGGTGCATTCGAGGCAATGACGCAGTTCAGTTCGAAGCTTACGAGCACCCGGGAGTACGGGTTTGAGACCAGTCTCAGGCTGCCCAAGTTCCTGCTGCCTTTCCTAAAGAAGGAGGAATTTATAAAGAAGTACAGTCCGACAACCACGATCCTTGCGGCATACGACTATCAGAACATGCCGCTCTATACAAGGACAATTGCAAATGCGACCTTCGGATATACCTGGGCCGCCCGGAATTACAGGACCCATATCGTCAATCCCGTCCAGCTGAACCTTGTGAAGCTGCTCTCGATCGACTCCACTTTCCAGAAAACAATCCTTGCTTCCTCTTACCTTGCCTACAGCTACCGGAATGTGATGATACTCGGGGGCAACTACTCTTTCATCTTCAATAATCAGAAGCTTCAGAAGGTGACCCGTGATTACTGGTTCATACGTGTCAACGCCGAGGCTTCAGGCAACGTCCTTTCCCTGGTCAGCGGGCTCTCAAGGGTTCCGAAGAAATCGGGAAGCTACAACATATTCGGTCAGCCGTTCGCCCAGTATATCCGGTCAGATATCGATCTCAGGTACAATGTTATCCTGAATGACATCAGCTCCATCGTTTACAGGGGGTTTTTCGGGATTGGCGTTCCTTACGGCAACTCTGTTGCTATCCCGTTTGAAAAGCAATATTTTGGTGGCGGGGCGAATGACATCAGGGCCTGGCAGGTTCGTTCCCTTGGCCCCGGATCCTATAAATCGGATGCGACGGGATTCATCAACCAGACTGCCGACATAAAGCTTGAGGGAAATGCCGAGTACAGGTTCAAGCTGTTCTGGATTCTCGAGGGAGCCCTCTTCCTGGATGCCGGGAACATCTGGGCAATCAGGGAGGACCAGTCGCGCCCCGGGGCGAAATTCGAACTGAATAAATTCTACAATGATATCGCAGTGGGAACCGGTACCGGACTGCGGTTCGACTTCAAATTCGTCACGGGACGCGTCGACCTTGGGATCAAGCTCCGCGATCCTGCAATCATGGACGCATCAAAATGGATCTTCGTCAGTCAGCGATATAATTTCAGGGATGATTTCACTGTCGTGTTCGGTATCGGTTACCCGTTCTGACATAGGTTTCCGGTTAATTTCTGCAAATACCTGAAAAAAAATCTGCATTTCCTGTTTTTCTGTCCCCGGCTCATCTTAATTTTCCCCTGTCTTACTGCTGTCAGTTATAAATGTCATCACGGAAAGATTTTCTGAAAGAGTGGTTCGGCTTTACGCGCCGTGAACGCAGATCGACCTCAATCCTTCTGGCGATCATAGCTGTCATCACCGGTATCAGATACTTTGCTCCCGAGAGAAGCATTTCAGTTGAAAAGATCCCCGTCAGCCTTTCGGAATACCTCGATAAGCCGGAATACGGTGCTGGAGGGCAGAAGGACTCGGAGACCCTCAGATCACTGGCCATCCGGCAGAGGCCCCGGCGTGCTGTAGAGATCAACTCAGCCGATTCGGCTGCTCTGACGGGACTGCCCGGGATCGGTCCGGTGCTCTCTGCAAGGATCATAAAATATCGGAGGATGGTTGGAGGCTTTGTGACCACGGGGCAGCTGCGGGAGGTCTATGGGCTGAAGGAAGAGACGTTTTTGATGTTAAAACCGAAGATTATTGTTGATTCTTCGTTAATCAGGAAAATAAAAATCAATGTTGTTACGTATAAGGAAATGTTAAGGCATCCATACTTTTCCAGGAAGGAAATCGAGGATATCCTGAAATACAGGGAACTGAACGGGAGGATTACCGGAACAGGCGAGATCCGGAAAAACAACCTGATGACACCCCAGGACCTGGGGAGGATTAGGCCATACTTGGATTTCGGTCTGTGACCTGTCCGGCTGGCTTAAGAGAGGCAGTTCCCGGGTCATGGTCCTTAATTGACACTGAATTAAACTCAATAGCATGGCTTGCAGAAAAACAAACGTAAACAGGACCGGTGGGGCAGGAGTGACGCCGGAAGCGGGCCCCTTGGGAACATTTCCCGAGGTCCTGCTCTGGAAAAATATCAAGAACAGGGCGCTTGGTGTAGAATTTCACCGGCAGATCCCGGTTGATGATTATATTGTTGACTTTTATTGCCATGAGCTTCAGATGGTGATCGAGATTGACGGGACCTCCCAGTATTACAACTGTGAAAAAGACAGGAGGAAGCAGGAAAGGCTCGAATCTCTGGGGGTAAAGGTAATCCGGATAGACGACCTGGATATAAAGAAGTTCATAAACGACGTGATCAGGACGCTTGAGCTGATCGTTTTCCAGCGGAAGCGGGAATTGAGGATCGTGTGAATCTCAGATAAAAGGTTACACAGAGAACACTGAGGAGACTCTGAGGTTCACAGAGAAATATTCCAGAATCTCCGTGCCTCCTCCGTGCTCTCTGTGTAAGTTCTTCCAAATCTTACCCCGCAGCCAAGATTTCACTTCAAACCCTTTGATTCCTGGATAAAAATCATTAACTTTCATAAATTCTATATGGTTAATTTCTGCAGATCTAAAATGGTAAAAGCGTATGTATACATAGTTCAGGACCAGGACGGTTAAATTATTATCTTTAAAGTTTTGAAAATATTAAATGAATTTTTAACTTTGCGCCTCGTTTAAAACAGAATTATAAATCATGATTATTGTACCGTTAAAAGAAGGCGAAAATATTGAGAGAGCTTTAAAGAAGTTCAAAAGGAAATTTGAGAAGACCGGAGTTATTCGTGAACTTCGTTCCCGTCAGGCTTTTATTAAGCCTTCAGTACGCCGGAGAGAAAAAATCAAGAAGGCTATTTACGTCCAGAAGATGCAGGAAAGCGAGGAATAGGATTCCTCATGCATCTCTTTATATAACTGTAATTGAAACTGGGGTTCCTTTATGAACCATAAGGAATCATTCTTACAGTATCTGCAAATTGAAAAGCGGTATTCTCCGTTAACAGTCAGATCTTATCTAAACGATATTAATCAGTTTTCTGATTATCTCGCCATTATTGGGCAGCCTGGTGATTCCGGGAGCGTTACGGCGCATGATGTGCGTTCCTGGATGGTTTCACTTCTTGAAAACGGAATATCACCGGCAAGTGTTCACAGGAAGATCTCGTCGCTCAGGATGTTTTTCCGGTATCTCAGGAAGGAAGGGATCTCGGGCAATGATCCCCTGGAGAAGGTTGTCCTGCCGAAGATGAAAAAGCGGATACCAGTTTTTGTAGGGGAGGAACCGCTTGAAAAGCTGCTTGATGATTACGATTTCGGGGATGATCTCAGAGGGGTGAAGAACAGGCTTATTATCGAGATGCTTTACCTCACGGGGATGAGGAGGGCCGAGCTGACAGGCCTGCGTGACCAGGATGTGGACCTGCAGGAGGCTCAGGTCAAGGTAACAGGTAAGAGGAACAAACAGAGGATAATACCGCTGCTGAAGCCGTTTACAGTAAAACTGAAGGAGTACATTGAGTTACGTGACAACTGCTTCCCGGGGAGGGGGAATGATTGGTTCTTCATAGGAAATAAAGGGAACAAGCTTTACGACAAATATGTTTATAATGTAGTGAAAGGGTATCTTGCCATGGTTACCACTATTGAAAAGCGGAGTCCCCATGTACTGCGGCACACTTTTGCGACACACATGCTGAACAGGGGTGCTGACCTGAATTCCATCAAGGAGTTCCTCGGCCATGCGAATCTGTCAGCTACCCAGATATATACTCACAATTCGTTTGAACAGCTAAAGAAGGTGTATAACAAGGCTCATCCTAGGGCTTAAACTTAATTAATAAACAGGAGGTACTACTATGAACGTTCAGATTCATTCAGTGCGGTTTGATGCCGACAAGAAGCTAATTGACTTTGTCACACAGAAGCTGGATAAACTTTCCCAGTTTGGTGACGGGATTGTTAACGCTGAAGTGTACCTGAGGCTTGACAAGGACCAGGACAGGGAGAATAAAATTAGCGAAATAAAGCTGGAGTTACCAGGTGGACCTTTGTTTGCAAGAAAGCAGAATAAGACATTCGAAGAAGCGACTGATCAGGCAGTTGATGCCCTTAAAAAACAGATAACCAAATATAAGCAAAAGAAGAGAGGAGCCTGAAACTCACTGATCCAAAAATAATTTGAATTATTTTGAAAAATGAAATATTAATTCATACATTTGCAGACCGATTTTTGAGGGGTATTGCGCCCTCGCGGTGCGTTCTTTAAATTGCCGATGTAGCTCAGTTGGTCAGAGCAGCTGATTTGTAATCTGCAGGTCGGGGGTTCGAATCCCTTCATCGGCTCTTGAAAGAGTT
>JGI20215J15232_1000088_pt1 | contig 26318 bp, 16 predicted proteins | sample WetSurMetagenome_2_FD_15232 | JGI IMG/M metagenome (IMG submission 15232) | reverse complement strand
TGGATTTTTGAGCTGAATGACTTTGACCTTATGCTGTCGAGCCACTCTTCATGGGCATACCAGTCGTGTCCCCACGGAGTGATCTTCCAGTTCCTGGGGATATAATTGGGATAGCTTCCTTTCATATCCGCAGGCGTTGGGTCGTTCGAGGGATCCCCGTTCCGGAAGCGTTCCACGAATATCTGGTACCAGACGGCATTCTTTGCCCACCCGGGGACGGAGGCCAGCTTGTTTTCTGTTTTCATGCTGCATCCAAAGTTAATGAGTATTACTGCAGTTAACAGGAGCGGAAGGGATCTTGTTGATTTCATAGGATGAGAGTTTCAAAGAGATCACAGAGAAGACACGGAGATCGATTGCCCCCTACCCCCTAAAGGGGGTTTATAAAGTCCCCNCCTGCCTGCCGGTAGGTTGGGACTTCCCCCTTTATGGGGCCATCGGGCGTCTTTTATTTTATAAACACCTTATACCCCCAGGGATCAAGCTGGATAGCATCCCTGGAAGGCAATGCCGCTTTCTGTCCTGAGAAATATTCTGTATACTCGCCGCTTCCAAGGCTTTTAAGATCAGGCTTGAATGATACCGGCTTTTTAGTCAGGTTCAGGAAAACGATAACCCGGTTGTCATCCTTCTCACGGTAAAAAGCGAAAACTTTCCTGTCCCTGTTTGTTTTAAGCAGCATCATCCTTCCGCCGGACTCACCGTTCCGCAGCGCCTTATTCTGGTGTTTCAGCCTGACCAGGTCCCTGTAAAAGCCTGTCAGGTAGCAGGAATCCCATTTTACGGAATCCTTTACAAAAAACTTCAGCTTCCTGTCAAGGCAAACCTCCTGGCCGCTGTAGATAAGCGGCACGCCCTGGGCGGTAAAAATGAGTGTGGCAAACATCTTCTGGGAATCCCCCATGAGGGAATCGATAGTCCCCGCCCAGGAGTTTTCATCATGGTTCGTGAGGAACATCATTCGGTAAACATTCGGAGGGAATGTAGCCATTTCCCGTTTGAAGTACTTCGACATGGCAATCGCGCTGTCTTTTCCCTGTGCAATGCTGTTCATCAGGTGATGCATTTCCCACGCATAGTTCATATCGAAACCCTTCCTGACAAACTGTTTCCCTTCATGCTCGGCAAGCAGCATGACGGGTTTGATACTGTCGAGCGCCACCCTGGCGCGTTCCCAGAACTCCGGGGGCGTTTCATGGGGATGGTCAACCCTGAATCCATCAGCGCCGAATTCGACCCAGTATTTCATCGCCTTCAGCATGTAATCCTGCAGGCCCTTTTTTGACCAGTCGAGCTGGATCACATCGGTCCAGTCGAATCCTATCGGCGGAATGAACTTCCCCGTGGAATCTTTCACATACCAGTCGGGATGCTCCACGGCCAGGGGATTGTCCCATGACGAGTGGTTCGGGATCCAGTCGAGGATGACATGCATCCCCAGCGCATGCGCCTTGTTGATCACCTCCTTAAAGTCAGCCGCGGTCCCGAATTCGGGATTCACTCCCATATAATCCTTCACCGAATAATAGCTGCCGAGTCCCTGTTTCCTGTTAAGGACACCGATCGGATAGGTGGGCATGAACCAGAGCACATCGACACCAAGGGCCTTCAGCCGCGGCAGGTGCTTCTCAAAAGCCTTGAAAGTCCCTGAATCGGTGTACTGCCTTACATTAACTTCATAAAAGACGGCATTCACCGACCAGTCGGGGTGTACAACTTCAGAAACAAAAGGTTTGATCTCTTTTTTCTTTCCAAAAAGAGAGCATCCCGCAATGACAATAATGATTGCCAGAATGACGGCAATGATACTTACCGGTAGCTTTTCCATGGTCTGTCAGTTAAATTATTTAGTAGTTGATCTTTATCTTCCCAGAAGCATCGATAGTGTACTCTTCCCCGGAAACATATATAACGAGGGGTTTGCCGGAAAGGTTGAGAATTGTTATATCATCATGGGTGATCCCTGCTTCAAAGAGCACCCCCCTGAACCGTGCATGAAAACTATAAGACTTCCATTTACCAGGAATAAGCGGGTTCAGATGGAGATTGCCGCCTGAGACGCGCATGCCTCCGAAACCTTCAACTATTGCCAGCCATGTCCCGGCCATGCTTGTAATATGAAGGCCATCTCCCACTTCATGGTTGTAATCGTCGAGATCGAGGCGGGCGGTCCTCAGGTAAAGTTCATAGGCCTTGTCAATTTTGCCGATCCTTGACGCAATTATGGAGTGGATGCAGGCTGAAAGTGACGATTCATGGACCGTTATAGGCTCATAGAAATTAAAATTCCGTTCAATGGTTTCCGTGTCATAGTTCTCCTCCAGGAAATAGAGCCCCTGGAGAACGTCGGCCTGCTTAATGTAGCACGACCTGAGTATCCTGTCCCACGACCAGTGCTGGTTTATAGGCCTCTCTGCCATGGGTAATTCGTTTGCGGGCTTTATTTCCTTATCGAGGAAGCAATCCTGCTGAAGGAAGACCCTTCGCTCATCGTAATACGGGAAATGCATGTTTCCGGCAATCTCTTTCCACCTTGCCGGCTCGGAAACAGTATCCAGGCTTGTTTTTTCTACGATGGCACGGAATTTTGCCGGTGCCCCGGTCCTGACCTTTTCAAGGCAGGCGATGGTGTACGACATCGTCCATACCGCGATGGTATTGGTGTACCAGTTATTGTTCACATTGTTCTCGTACTCATTGGGCCCGGTCACACCAAGAATAACGTATTTCTTCCTGCTTTCCGACCACGTTGCTCTCTGGCTCCAGAAGCGGGAGATCCCAATCAACACTTCAAGTCCGTAATCCGCAATGTACTCCTCATCGCCCGTATGACTTGCATAGTTGTAAACAGCGAATGCGATCGCCCCGTTCCTGTGGATCTCTTCGAAAGTGATCTCCCATTCGTTGTGACACTCCTCGCCATTCATCGTGACCATCGGGTAGAGTGCGGCGCCGTTCTTAAACCCCAGCTTCTCTGCATTTTTAATAGCTGCCGGAAGATGCCTGTACCTGTAAAAGAGGAGGTTCCTCGCAACATGCTGGTCTGCAGTCTTGAGAAAGAACGGAAGGGCAAACGCCTCCGTGTCCCAGTAAGTGCTGCCTCCGTACTTCTCGCCGGTGAAGCCTTTCGGGCCGATATTGAGCCTGTCATCCTTCCCGGTGTAGGTCTGGTTAAGGTGGAAGATGTTGAACCTGATCGCCTGCTGAGCTGCAAGATCGCCTTCGATCACGACATCCGATGAATTCCAGATCATCTCCCACTCCCGGATATGTGCGGTGAACAGGGCATCGTAACCCGTTTCACAAGCTGCTTCTGCTCTTTTCAGGGCATCGCCCGCCAGCTGTTCCTTCGGAAGATTGAGAGATGAAAGCACCGAAACGTATTTCAAAAGAGTCAGTTCCTCCCCCGGGCCGATCTTTTCGGTGAATGACCCGGCGACAAATTTATCGCGGTCCGTAAGGGAAGGGGCAGTGTCCCGGCGTTCCCCGTTCCTGTAAAACTCCCAGCGCATTCCGGTGGCCAGATAAAAGCCTGTCTTCAGGGTTCTTGCAACCAATACGCCGGAGTATTTGTCGACGGAATGGCTTATGCTCCTCCAGAATTTCACGCCATAGTTTGCATCCTGATTGCGCACGTCCGAGTTCAGGGTGACGCTGAAGCCGATCTTCCCGCTGAAGCCGGATGATCTTATTGAATACTTTATTACCCCGAGGTCGGGTTCCGCCATGCTTAGGAATCTCTTTGCACTGAATTCGAGTGTCTTGCTTCCGGAGACCCTCAGGGTGAAGCGCCGTTCAAGGTATCCTTCCCTCATATTGAGTACCCGTGAGAAGCCAGTTATGCCTGCTTTTGCCAGGTCAACCGGCTTTCCGTTCACGGCGATTTCGATCCCTGTCCAGGAAGGGGCGTTAAGCACTTTGGCAAAATACTCGGGATAGCCGTTCTTCCACCATCCCACGCGGGTCTTGTCGGGGTAGTAAATCCCGGCGACATAGCTTCCCTGGAGGCTGTCGCCCGAATACTTCTCCTCGAAATTGGCCCGCTGCCCCATGTAACCGTTGCCGAGCGAGAATATGCTTTCCGACTCCCTCATATTCTCCGGATGGAATCCCTCCTCAATGATCAGCCATTCGTCTTCCTTATAAAAGCTCATGTTATCTAAAGTTTTTCAATTCCTTCCAGAAGTGTGAGATTCATTTTGTCAAGTCCCGGCACAACCAGGTGGGCCCCTGAAAGTATCGCGGGGGATCCGATGCCCACGCATTTCATGCCCGCCCTGAGGGCCGCCTGAACGCCGGCTGCAGCATCTTCAAAGACAACACACCGCCCGGGATCCTCCTTAAGCAGTTCCGCAGCCTTGAGGAAGACCTCCGGGTCGGGCTTGGCCCGGCTCACAATATTGCCGTCAGACACGGCATCAAAAAGTTCCGCGATGCCTGTCCTCTCCAGTATCATTGGCGTATTTTTACTCGCCGATCCTATGGCTGTCCTGATCCCAGCCTTTTTCAGCTCACCTATGAACCTGACCGCTCCCGGAAGGATCTCCGAAGGCGTCATTTTGCTGATATATTCAACATACCAGGTATTCTTCAGTGTTGCGTATTTCAGCCTGGTTCCGTCGTCCGGCGATAAACCCCCGATTTCGAGGATTATGTTAAGCGAATCCATCCTGCTTACTCCCTTGAGCCGTTCGTTATCCTCAGCTGTGAAGTTGATGCCCATCTGGTCAGCAAGCCGTTTCCATGCCAGGAAATGGTATTTTGCAGTGTCGACAATTACTCCGTCGAGATCGAAGATACATGCTCTGGTCTGCATCGGCAGGTTATCTCTTTATGTCGTCAACATCCTTCACGAACAGCACCAGGAGGGCCGCAATGAACATCGACACTCCCCCGGTTACAAGGGCATAAATGCTTTCACCGTGGAAAAGGTTCCTGACAAAGAACCCGAGTATGCTCGCAGCCATTATCTGGGGGATGACAATGAAGAAATTGAAGATGCCCATGTAGGTCCCCATCTTCTTTGCCGGCAGCGATCCGGTAAGGATCGCATAGGGCATTGCCAGGATGCTTGCCCAGGCAAGGCCGATGCCAAGCATTGAGATGATAAGCAGGTGCGGATCCTTGAACAATATTATCGAAATGAGGCCAAGTCCCCCCATGACAAGGCTGATCGAATGGGTGATCCGGCGATTAGTAAACCGGGCTAAAAGGGGAAGGAGGAATGCCACCACTGCAGCGAATCCGTTATAAACGCCAAAAAGCACCCCGACCCAGTTTGCTCCCTGGTTGTAAAGTTCGCTGGTCGGGTCCTTGGTCCCGTAGCTATGACTGGTGACAGCGGATGTGGTATAGATCCACATGGAGAACAGAGCAAACCATGTAAAGAACTGCACCACTGCCAGCTGCCCCATGGTCTTCGGCATCATGAAGAGGTCGCGCAGGACTATAACAACTCCGCCCGAGGTCCTGCCCGCTGATATCAGGAGCCCGGTGATCAGCTGAATGATCCCGAAGCCCGCAATCCCAATGGAGAGGATGTACAGCTCCTTTTCAAGCTTCAGGTAATAAAGGAATAGGCTCACTGCAATTCCGGCGATCACCCAGTATAAACCCCTCACCAGGAACGCCCTGCTTCCGAGTGATTTTATAGCGCTGAGATCTTCAGCCTCCCGAACTCCTTCTTCTTCAGAATATTCCCGGAGCTCTTCGGGGGAGTATTCTTTAGTCCTGATGATGGTCCAAAGCACCGCGCAGATAAAAACGATGCCGCCGATGTAGAATGAGAGCCTTACCGACTGGGGGATCTCACCTGCAGGGGCGGTGTTCCTTATATGGAACCAGTTGGTGAGAACATACGGGAGAAATGAGGCTATGACGGCTCCGGTACCGATAAAGAAGCTCTGTGTGGCGAATCCTGTTGTCCGTTGTTCCGAAGGAAGCATATCCCCGACGAATGCCCTGAAAGGCTCCATGGACACGTTGATAGAGGCATCCATTATCCACAGCATACCTGCAGCAACCCACAGCACCGGAGAGTTGGGCATAAATAGAAGGGCTGCCGATGCGAGTATGGCGCCTGTAAGGAAATAGGGCCGTCTGCGGCCGAGCCTGTTCCAGGTGTTGTCGCTCATATGGCCGATGATCGGCTGGATGATCAGCCCTGTGACGGGCGCCGCGATCCACAGGATCGGAATGCTTTCAACCTTTGCGCCCAGGGTCTCGAATATCCTGCTCACGTTCGCATTCTGGAGGGCAAATCCAAACTGGATCCCAAGGAATCCAAAGCTCATGTTCCAGATCTGCCAGACGGTCAGACGGGGTTTTGATTTCTTCATAGGTATTGCGAATGTTAGATTTGTCAGGTTTACTGGCAGGACCAGTATTCAAAAATAAGTAAAATGATCATTAATTCAGTATGTGTATGTTATTTATTTTCACATAGATTGACATTTTCCGGCCATGCGGAAAGGCAACTTTGTTTCAAACGTTTTCGGGAATGAATTGCTCCACAACTAGCCTCGCCCCGGGTAGTCGATCCCAAATGATAGTGTTTTAGAAAAAGGCAAAAGCCATTAACCACAGGGGACGCAAAGAGCCCCTAAATCTCCTGAAGGGCACTTGTTTTTAGCCCCCTTCAGGGGGTTGGGGGCAAACTTTGCGTCCTTTGCAGTTAAAATAGTCAGCCTTCTGCCCTGGCAGGCAGGCTTCCGGTGTCCAGAAAGCTTCCGGGAATGGGTTTTACTGGGCCAGGGTGAATTTCAGGCTGAACCCGAAATTGGTATTTGAGGTCGGATATGTGGTTGCGACAAACGGGTTATTCATCGCATGATCGGCGAATATCTGCAGGTTGAACCTGTCGCTCAGGATATAATCGGCCGTTGCGCCAATTGTGAAAACCTTAACACCTGAAACAGGCTGGTTGACATCTTCGATGAGCTTCCTTGTCAGGGTCTTGTTATCCCTTATGGAGAAGTCAAATTTCAGGTTCAGGTCGCTCTTGAATGCCTTCTGTCCGCCTCTCGTCTTTATGATGATCTGGACATTGTCGAACCTGTAACCGGCCCCTACCACGAGCTCATTGGTGCGGGCGTCGGTGATCTGGTTCCCGGACAGGTTGAGAGTAACTGTCCTGGATTTCCTCCACTCGAACCTGGAAGTAAGGTTGTTCTTCCAGTTCAGGTCGACGTTCAGGAGCGGGCTGAACTGCTCGCTCACCGTCACCGCGTTTATCTGGTACTTCTGGAGGAAGTTGTTTTGGAGGTCCCTGAGGTCCGACAACCCGTTGCCGCCGTCGACGAAATTAAGGTTTGTTGTGTAGGTCCCGATCTGGTAAACGCTCCGGTATTGGTGTGAGAGGTTCACCGATCTCAACACACTCTGGACGAACGGGAATTTCGAAAGGCCGTCAAATGTGACCCTCCAGTTCGGCATCATTTTGAATGCTGAAGGGAAGGTTGCGAGGTTAACCTTTTCAGGATCTGTCTTTGTATAAGCGGCGTAAAAGGCCGGGATCAGCACCTCGGGGGAAGTCTTGCCATACCCGCTTTTATAATCGCCGGTGATCAGCTGCCCGGTCCCCGGGTCAATTTCAGGCTGATAGCCGGGATCAATTTTGCTTCGCTCCTCAGCCCGGCGTCTTGAGATGATGACTGCATTCTTCTTGAAGGCCTCAAATGCAGGGGAGACATAATCGTTCCCCTTCGAGATCTTCTCGAAAGCTGTTCCCCACGAAATTATGGATATCGAGAAATTGCCGTTGATGATCCTGTTACGTGTGCTGTCGGGGAAATTCCCGTTTCGGTCAGCAACATAGTATGAAGTCTCATTCTCGAGGAACCGCCTGTCGGCATTAAGGTCGATCTTGAGGCCCGGGAAGGGTTCAATGATCGCCCTGATCGAAAGGTCGAGCTTCTTACTGTAGTTTGCGGGGGTGTTCATCAGGGTGTCGGTTGTTAGCCATCCCTTCTTTACAGCCTTGTCAAAGAAGTGCCTGTCGGTGAATCCCAGGACAAACGGCAACCCCGGAGCCATGCCTCCGTTATCCTTTGTCATACCGAGAAATCTTGGCTGCGGGAGGAATCCTGGCAGGAACTGGTTCTGGGCGGTCGTGTAGGTAAGGCTCACCGACCTCACTCCCAGGAGGGCCCTGACGAAGTATTCTCCCGTCACCGTCAGCGGGTTGCGCTTTTTCGGGATCTTGCCCTCGACAGTCACCTGGGCGCCATCCACCTGGTCAGGCGAAGTAAAATTGACCCGGTTCTCATTCACGATATCGACCCGCCCCTTCACCTCCGTGCCATCCTTTTTGACCACCTTCACCTTCACATCCTTTGTCCTGAGATTATGTATTATTGACCTGACTGTATTTGCCTTGAAATTCACCCCATTTTTAGTATAGGTGACTGTTTTGAAGTCGGTCTTCATCCTCTGGACAGCAGAGGGTTGCGTATTGGTCTCGATTTTCTTCAGGAATTTGAGCTTGCTGTATAATGAGGAAAGGTTCGCCATCGAGGTCATGGTGAACTCGCTGTGATTCTCAATGATATTCCCGAGGTTGATCTTCATCGAATCGGGATAGAGCGCACCGGCGGTCCAGCTGTAATCGGAATTGTAGCGGGCGTTCGCGGTCAGCCAGGAAAGAAGCGGAAGCTTATTGACCGGCAGGTTATAGGTCACATTGAAATAGTGGTTGTATGATGTTGTCCTTCCGAGCCTTTTAAGGTTGATGAGCACCGAGTCCTTCCAGTTCTCGTACTCGGTCCGGTAACGCTTTTTATCTGCGGCGCCTTCCGGCTCATCTATTCTCGCGACGTTTGTCGATGTAAAGTCTATCTTCAGCTGCCGGGTAAGGTCATACTTGATATCGAACATCCTTGTCCATTGAAAATCCTTGCGGAATGTTGGGGAGATAAGAAGATAAGGATTATTTATATTCCTGGTTTTAACCTCATTGTAATACCTTGAGACATCGGTCCTGAATGAGATGCTCTTCGGGAACGGGTAAAAATTGAAGTCCTTGATTATCCTGAACACTGGGGAATTAAGGAATTTCACGTTTCTGAAGGGCATGATATTCACCGGCTGGGCTTCGTAGTTATAATTCAATCCTCCCTTATAGGTCCTTTCCAGGTTGATCTCAGTGTTCGTATTCGCAGTATAATTCTCATTGAATGTATAGTTGACGCTTACGTTTGCCAGGTCCCAGGCATGCGGCTTGTCACCGCGTTTGGTTATCCCCGCATTGTTGACTGAGATTGTTTTCCGTCTCGAATAGTCCTCCGATATTGTTTTGAGAGAGTCTCTCGCCGCCTTGTCCGGCGCGTTCTTCAGGGCATCCTTGAGCTCGATGTCAGGATCGAGCGGGTCGTACTGCGGCTTGACACGGGTCTCGGATATGCCCACATAGACAGGGAGGCGAACGCCAAGCTTTTCGGGAAAGAATTTTCCCAGCTCGAGGCTCGAGGATACATCGTATTTAAGCACTTCCTCCTTGCTCCTCTCGTTCACCTTCTTATCGATGCTTCCCCAGCCGGGTGTGCTCGCCTGTCCCACCACATCGACAGTTCCGAGATCTGCAAGCCTTGCCTGCAGGTGAGCATTTGCCGCCCATCCCCCGTTTTCCTTGAAATCGCTCAGCCTCAGTTCGTTCACCCAGACCTCGGCCGATTTCGGGTCGCCATTATCAGCAGGAGAGTTCCTGGTCTTGATGGGGTTCCTTACCCCCACCATTATTACCTTGATATTGCTGAGATTAGGGTTGCCGCACACATACACCTTATTCGTGCCGTCGGTATATCCAAAGACATCCGTCACGCTGAGCGACGAGCCCCGCGCCCCCATCTGGTTGTTCCGGGCGGTCTTGGCATCCTGGAGTACCGACAGGTCGATGTCGAACCTGTTCGCTTCAGGCCACACAATGGCTCTTTCATCATCGGATTCCTCATCATATTTCCCGGGGGCTGTCAGCTTGAGTGGGACCTCGTATTCATAAAAGTTGGATTTGTAATCCGATCCGATCCTGATGAATGCGGTCAGCTCATCGTTGGCAAGTGGCTGCCCGATCAATGCTTCCGCATGCACCTCCATCTTCAGGCGCCTGTACTGCCTGATATCGAGGTTAACATTTTTATAGGCGGCCCTTGCATCACCGTCGGCGAGGTCCTGGACCTTGAGAACCATCGATTTCTCGTCAAGCTCGCGCAGCTGCGGGTTCTGGGGATCGACCACCCTGCTGAATCCCGGGGGCAGGACATAATTGACAGGTACCTTGCTGCCATTCTCCTCGATGCTCACCGATCCGATCTCGAGCGATGCGTCGGTAGGTTCGGGAACGGTAACCCTTTCTCCTCCCTCCATGAAGGTGAGGTTGTATTTTCTCCACTCGGCCCTCATCAGGTTGAATTCGGCAAACCTCATTATCACCGGTTCACTGAAGTCCTTCATAAACATCCTGATGAACCTTATCGATTTGAAATCACTTATCACACCGACCTTCTTCTGGTATTCGGTCACCGGGATCTTGAACTGGTACCACTTCACCGGCGACTTTTCCCCGTTCGCAAGCGTGGCGTTGTAGGTTATCTCATCGACAATATAGTTTGATCCGACGGCCATATCTGCGGGCCTCAGGCTGATCTTATACTGGTAATAGCTTTCCGTCTCGCTCAGGGTATTGTCGCGGTTGATATCCTCCATGTCGGGGAGCGTTGATCCTGTGGTCGGGTAAGATTCGGATGACATATTTGAAGTCGGAGAATTGCCGTCCAGCCCGTTGTATTTCTTGTACCTGTCGAGAATGCCCAGCTGCTCGTCATCGTAGTCGGATCCCCTGAAATAGTGAAAATCATCGCTCGACGGGTCCTTCTGGATCTGGGTATATGCATCGGTCGATACGATATTTGAGGCTTTCAACAGGAAATTGCTGAAGAAGGTATCCTCATCGGTATCGCTTAATCCGTCCAGCCCGATATCCTGGTATTTCCTCGATTCCGAGTTGTTATCGAATGCATTCACGACCGACTGGACAGTGGGGACGCGGCCCCAGGCTGTCGTATCCACATTGGTCACTACCGGTGTGGAGGGAAGCCCGTTTTCGAAGCTTTTCCGTGAGTCGCGAAGTATATCCTCCGAAATATTTCCGAGGTTGAAATAGAGATCGCCGCCCTTATGCTCCGGGTTTTCGACGAACGGGTCCATGAGCCAGAACTCAACATACTGGATATTGGCCGTTTCAAAATCGCTTGTCAGGACCTCGCGCATAATTCCGCCCCACCTTGAATCCGGCTCGTTGAGCTTACCGGTCCCACCCATGCCTTTGGAATATGCGCCCGGACCTGTATCATAATTGTATGGCCCCTTCTCTTCGGGGTAGAATGCCACGTTCAGGACTGAGAGGGTAGTCGGGATCCCCGTTGTGCTTTGCCTGTTTGGGAACAGCTCGTTCTCGTAAATCTCCCTTACGAAGTGGCTTGACTGAAGGTTTGGGTGCTGCCTGATGTAGGCCGGCGTCGAGGAGCCGTTCCTGAGAAACAGCGGATCGATGACGTACCAGGAAATCTTTGCCCTGTTGAAGCCGCTCTCGAGGTTGTTGTTGAGCTTTGCTTCCGGGAAAAGCTGATCCTGTCCCTGGGGGATGCTTGAGATGGTCCATGCATTGAATGATTTAAGGTCAAGCGGGATTTCGCTGGATTCAAAATCGTCAATGTAGGAATTTCCGGCACTTGAGATCGCCTTGGAATGCCCAGGGATCAGGTCAGCAAATTCACCATTGAATGCGATGCTTGATGGTGTCTTGGTATTTAGAAGGGGTATCTTGTCGAGAAGCTTGGTAAGAAGCTGTGATTCCGCTTTATATGAGGTATTCAGGCCCCAGATGGTATTTGAGATCGGTTCCTCGCCGAAATTCACCTTTTGTGTGTATGGGCGTTCGTTGAGGTGAAGGATAGTTGCCCCGACGTCGAAATTATCGGAGAACCTGTAATCGAGATGAGTCCCCAGCATGGTTTTCGTCTGGAATCCGAAGAACTGGTTGCTCTCGGTCGATATCTGGATCGGCGTTTCAGATTCCAGAAGCGCCGAATTGATGATCGTTACCACGCCCAGGTTATAGTCGACGGTGTAATCGGTATTCTCCGTCAGCGGGACCCCGCCTGCAGTGACCTTTATCGATCCTTGCGGAATGTTTGTGGCGTTGAGCCTGATTTCCGACCCCGACTCCGATGTATACTCCCCGGCCATCTTGAATTTGTTCTTTTCGGCCATCTGCCTTGCGACCGTTTGCGTTGAATCGTAAAGCTCCTGGAATACATAGCGGCTTGCAACTGTCGGATCTCCAATCTGTTTCTTCAGGTAACTCCCGAAGGGCTCGATCACGGGGAAGATGATTTTCCCCTTGCTGACCATCACCGTGACCCCGTCGATGAAGTCAAAATATCCGTCGGGAACCCTGTCGAGCTGTGAATTCAGGTTATCGAGGCCAAGTACTCGCAGCAGGATCTTGTTTGCAATCGGGCCGTCGGGAAGGTAGTTGACCGAATTGCCGGTCTTGTCGTCTTCATAAAGGACATCCATCCTGAACTTGTTGCTTTCGATCTTGCCCGAACCGAGGGAGTAGATGTTCTTCATCATCAGGTTCCATGTAGGGTACCTGGGGCTGAGCGTAGTGCCCTTGAGGAGCTTGAGCACAAGTGTCTGCGGAGCGGCAACACCGTCGGTGGAGAATTCCCCGACCTTGTATATCTGGCCGTTGAGGGTGTACTCATAGGCCACAGCGAGGACCTCATCAGTATTTAGAGCGGTGTTCAGCGATATGTACCCAAGCTGTTCGTTCAGGGTGTATTCCCGTTCATTCAGCTTCCTGGCATTTTCAATCTTCTCATAATCGCGGCCGATCTGAAAACCCGGATACAGCGGGTTGAATGCATTGGTCACCTGGTCGACATCCCTGATCGAGGAATAGCTGGTTGTCACCGCGTCGTACATGCGGTTGGTACCGTTATCAGGAAACATTACTGATCCGGCTGCCTGGAATGCGGGGATCTTGTTGTAGATATGGTTCCTGTTCTCCGCGAGATCGGCAAACGCAACGATATTCCTTGTTTCGTCGTAACTCGCGGTCTTGTTTGTGATCCAGACCTCGATCCTTTCGATATGGACCCCCGAGCTTATGGCCGGGAGGTTTTTCAGGGAATTATCGTAGATATCACGGAAATACTGCGAGAGGAAGAAGTGACGGTTGGCCTCATAGTCGTCGGCATATACCTCGAAGCTTTTTTGCTGGGCGCCGCCCTTGACCTCGATCGTCGATGATTCCCCCTTCTGCTGCGAAAGAACGCTCGTTACATTGAGCTTGCCGAACTGCAGTTCGGTCTTCAGTCCGAAGAGGCTGTAGCTCCCGGTGATGAGCGTTCCCGTCAGCGGGAGGGTGACGTCGCCCGCCTCGACTTTCTTCACTATCTCATCCTCCTTCCCCGAATACTGAAGCTTGGTCTTGTTCTCGAACTCGAACATAGCATCAGTGTTGTAGTTGACTCCCAGCTGCATTTTGTCACCGATGGTCCCGGTGACGTTCATCTGGATCTTCTCCTTGAAATCGAATGTGGGGATTGTCTGGAGCTTCTCGGAAAGGGTCGGGTTTTGGGTCTTTGAGATATTCACCCCGAAGATCAGCTCAGCCGATCCCTGTGGTATAATGTTTATGACATTGCTGCCGAAGATCTTGTCGAATGCGGCCCCTCCGACCTCGATCTGGGGGATAAGGCTCGATTTGAAGCCGGCCTCCTTTCCCGAGATCCTCGATTGCCAGTAGTCGCGCATCTCCTTGTTGAACTGGTACTTCCTGAACTCTTCAGGGCTCATGTGTACCGGTGCCCTGTAGTCGAAAGCTCCAACCTTCTGGTAAAGGATATACTCGTTCTTCTGGGGATCATAAACTACGGTCGACTTGATGTTCGAAGGATTGTCAAGGAATAGTGGTGCTTTTGTAGTCTGATCGTAAGGATTTCCGGAGACATCCTTCAGTCTGAGAGGGGATCTTTTGGTGGTATCGGGCTTTGAGGTCTGCGCGGAGGTCTGGCTGTACGTTTCGGACGGCCACAAGCCCAAGGAAACGACAACAATAAAATATATTACCTTCAGCAGATTCCTATTTGATATCCCTGACCTCAAATTTACTCCTATTCGTATTTACAGGCTTTTGAGCGCCTTCTTAATCAGGTCCTCGACCGACAGGCCTTTTTCCTCCTTCGTAATCCTATCGAGAACCTTAAGAACAGCGTTTTTACCAAACCCAAGCATCACTAATGCTGATAACGCCTCTTCACGTTTGGTATTGTCCGTAAATGCAAATATTTCACCGGATTCTTCCGGCTTTCCCAATTTATCTTTGAGGTCTACAATTATTCTTTGTGCGGTCTTCAAACCGATCCCTTTTATGCCTTTAAGGGTATTGACGTCCGAGCTCAGGATCGCCTTTTCAATTTCACCGGGAGTAAGTGACGAAAGCATCATCCTGGAGGTTGCTGCCCCGACACCTGAAACCGAGATCAGGTTCCTGAAGAGATCCCTTTCGTGCCGGTCGGCAAACCCAAAAAGCGAGTGGGCATCCTCACGGATGATCTCATGCACCAGGACCTGGTATTCCTGCCTGCCTTCAAGCTTTGTGAAAGTGGTAAGCGATATATTGATGAAATAGCCGATCCCGCCGGTCTCGATTACGATATGAGTCGGTGAAAGCTCGGTTATGTTTCCTTTGATGTATTCGATCATAATGACTGGTCTGAATTCGGGATATCGGGGGGAAGCTCGTCCACCCTGTCGGAGTGGATCTCTATGTCCTGATGTTTCAGCGGGTTGCGTGTGAGCTCGCTATACTCCTGCCTTTTCCTGAAGATATCGCATGCGAGGTAGAGCGCATGCCTGAATGAGCTTTCGGAAGCCTCACCTTTCCCTGCGATCTCGAAAGCAGTCCCATGGACGGGGGAAGTCCTTACGAAAGACAGGCCAGCGGTGTAATTGACGCCCGTGTCGAACGAGAGCGCCTTGAAGGGTGCCAGTCCCTGGTCGTGGTACATGGCAAGGATCCCGTCAAATTTTGTGAATGAGCCGGCGCCGAAGAATCCGTCTGCCGGGAAAGGTCCGAATGCAAGGATCCCCTCTTTTGCAAGATACTGTATCGCAGGTATTATAACATCCTTTTCCTCGGAACCAAGCAGGGAATCATCCCCTGCATGTGGATTCAGCCCGAGCACGGCAATGCATGGCTTCCTGATGCCGAAATCGACGATCAGTGACTGGTTCATCAGCCTCAGCTTCCTGACCATTGTCTGAGTGGTAACAAGGTCGGGGACTTTCCTGAGAGGAACATGATCGGTGACAAATCCTATCCGCATGCTTTCGCTGATCATGAACATAAGTGCATCGTCGGCTCCCGCCTTTGCCTTCAGGTAATCCGTATGGCCGTTGAAACGGAAGTTATCCGACTGAATGGTCTTCTTGTCAATCGGTCCGGTGACCAGTACATCTATACTGCCGGCTTTCAGGTCCTCGACGGCTTTCTCGAGTGAAATGAAGGCTGACTCACCGCCCTGCGGAGTCGCTTTACCCAGCTCGACCCTTATATTGTCATCGAGGCAGTTGATCATGTTCGCTTTCCGCGGGCTGGCTTCTTCAACAGTCCGTATATTATTGAAACTGAAATTATTAATATTAAGGGCTTTCCGGTGATAAGCTGCCACCTTCGGTGATCCGTAGACGACAGGGACGCAGATGTCGTTTATATTGGCATCCATGAGAACCTTAATGATCACCTCGTATCCGATTCCATTGATGTCTCCCTGGGTTATCCCCGCTATGACTGGTTTCTTCTCCATAAATTCATTCGTTATTTGCTAGCGATTCTGCATATCTTTTCAGGAATGTGGCGAGCAGCCTCAGTCCCGATGCTGTGCCGACCTTCAACCGGTAATAATCGTCCTTCTTAAGTGATCCCGTCCCGGCGATATCGAGATGGATGAGGGGGTATTCGGCGAAATTCTCGAGGAATTTCCCGGCAGTGATCGCTCCTGCCTCCCTCCCGCCTACATTCCTGATATCGGCGACATCCGATTTGATCATTTCCCCGTATTCTTCCCAGAATGGCAGTTCGGCGATCCTTTCGTATACTTCCTTTCCGCACTCGTTAAGCAGGTCGAAATACTTCCTGCCTGCGTTACCCATTGCGGCAATGGCAAGGTTGCCGTAGGTCATTGCTGCTGAGCCTGTAAGCGTGGCAATATCGATGATAAGCTCCGGCTTGAATTTGGAGGCGTAGCTGATCGCGTCGGCCAGGATCATTCTCCCTTCGGCATCAGTGTTCCCGATCTCTACCGTCATCTTGTTGTACATCGTGATGATGTCGCCCTGGGCATATGCATTCTGACCCGGGCGGTTGTCGGTTGCAGGGACGAGCCCTATCACATGAAGGGGGATGCCTGTTTTTGCCGCTGTATAGAGGATACCTGTGACAGCGGCCGCTCCTGCCATGTCAGCCTTCATATTGTCCATGTAATCACCGGTCTTTATGTTGAGGCCGCCCGTATCGTAAACGATGCCTTTCCCCACAAATACCAGCGGGTCGGTGTTCAGGGGCTTTGCGGGTTTCCACTCAAGGACGCAGAATACCGGCGGGTCGATGCTTCCCTTGTTCACGGCAAGAAGGCCTCCCATTTTCAGGGCTTCGATCTTGCCCTTGTTCATCACCTCGACAGAGAAACCGGCGGAAGCACCTGCCTTTTTTATCTCTTCCGCGAGCAGCGGGGCATTCAGATGGTTGACCGGTTCGTTTATAAGGTCGCGTGTCATGTAAACCGCATCGGTGACTGTCTCCAGCCAAGCGAGCTCCTTATCGCCGGATCCGGTAAGAAGAAGCAGCTTCTGGGGATACTCCCGTCCCTCCTCCTTATCCTTCCTGGTCTGGTATTTATCGAATGAGTAGATGCTAAGCAGCAAACCTTCGGTAAAGGCTTCAACGGCGCCTTTCACGGTGTTATCGGAAGTGATCACAAGCTCCCTGTGATTATTCGACCTGATCGTTTTCTTAAGGCCGGATGCAATCTTCCTTAGGTCCTCAATCACCCTGTAATCCTCCTTTTCGCCGGAAGCCTTTACGATATATGTCTGTCTGAAATAGGAATTGATGACAACATATTCTTCCTTTTCTGACAGGCGCTTCAGCGCATATTCCTTCTCCGACTTGCTGAGCTTCAGGCTTTCAGGGATATCACCTGTTGCAATGATGCATACAACTGACTGATCGGGAGATATTTGAGAGATCCTTGATATTTTAGGCTTCATAGTCGTTATGATCAAATTCTGAAGCGGTAAAGTTAATTAAATTATTGATTGTTCAGGGAGTAAAACGTTACCTTTGCGGGGTATGTTAAAGCATTGACCTCACCCCCTCTTCTCCCCCACTCCCAAGGGAGTTGGGGAAGAATAAGGCCCAGGGATTTCTTTACGCAATTTATGGAATCCCGATAGCCATCGGGATTTGCGTCCTTTGCGGTTTTGGATTTGACCTTTGAAGCTGATGAATTTTGACGATTTATATTTAAAATCACTGGAACTTACCCCTCTCACACTCGAGGAGGGGACCTTCCTGTACCGGAGCGCCCCGCTCGAGGAGCTGATGTTTGTCGCAAACCAGCTGAGGCAGCTCCACCGGCCCGGTTCAAAGGTTGGCTGGATCATCGACAGGAACGTCAACATAACCAATGTTTGTTTCTCTCAATGCTTTTTCTGCAATTTCTGCAGGAAGAAAGGATCTCCTGATGCATATGTGACCACTCTTGAGGAGTATAAGCGGAAGATCGATGAGATGATCCTCCTGGGTGGCGATCAGCTGCTCCTGCAGGGGGGGATGGATCCAGGCCTCGGGCTGTCGTTTTACACTGATCTTTTCAGAACCCTGAAGGAGCTTTATCCCGCAGTTAAGCTTCACGCGCTCGGTCCGCCGGAGATTGCTTTCCTTTCAAAAAAGGAAAAACTCTCCTATGCGGAAGTTCTCCACAGGCTCACCGAAGCGGGGCTCGACTCGCTTCCCGGGGCCGGGGCCGAGATACTGTCCGACAGGGTCAGGAAGATCGTTTCGCCCGCCAAGGCCACGGTTGAAGAATGGCTTGGGGTCATGAAGGCTGCCCACGAGCTTGACATCCCGACCTCAGCCACCATGATGTACGGCCATGCCGAGACCATCGAAGAGAGGATCGGGCACCTCCTCCAACTGCGTGATCTGCAGGCACAGAAGCAGCCCGGCAGTCACGGATTCATAACCTTCATACCCTGGCCGTTCCAGGACAAAGGTACGCGCCTCTCCGAAAAGCTCGGAATCACAAGCAGTTACAGCGCTCCAGATTACATCCGTCTTATTGCCGTAAGCCGGATCATCCTCAACAATATCCCGAATATCCAGTCGTCGTTGCTCACGGTGGGCAGGGAGGTTGCAATGGTTTCGGTCCATGCCGGTGCGAACGACCTGGGCTCTGTGATGATCGAGGAGAACGTGGTCAGCTCGGCCGGCGGCGGGCACCGGTTCGATGCTGAAGGGATCCGGCAGATCATAAAGGATGCGGGGTTTATCCCGGCACGACGGAATCAGAAGTACGAGGAGAGGTGAAACCCAGTTTTACATAGACCCGATTATCTCGTCCGGACCGGGGTAGTTGCCAGAATCAACCACCCTGTTCGGTATCAGCTGAAGTAATGCGCTGATCAACAAGTTGTTCCGGACACCCATCCTTCAAAAAGAGGGGAAATGTAAACCAGCCAAATCCTTTTCCCCAAAATGAACTATCACTCAGTGTCTTCTCTGTGTCCCGATAGCTATCCGTGTAAGTTCTTCCCGGTTAAATAAAAAAGGGGCCTAACGAGCCCCTTCTGCCGGATTATAATAAGTTTATGAATTCCCTTTGTCTTCAGGCTTCCTTCCCTCCTTCGTCGGGATTGTACTTCGATGCCTTCTTGAATTCCTTCATACCCTGGCCGATACCCTTCATCAATTCAGGAATTTTACGACCCCCAAAAAGAAGAACGATAACAAGCAGAACAAGTATAATCTCAGTTAATCCAATTCTTCCCATCTCATTTCAGTATTAGTGTGCAGACAAAGTTATAAATACTTTAATCATAAACAAACCAGCAAATGATAAACTATTTTCTCAGAAGCCGGAGAATATCATTCCCATTTGCCAGTACCAGGAGGCCGAAAAGGATTACCATTCCCGCAATCTGGGCATACTCGAGGAATTTGTCGCTCGGCTTTTTCCCCGTTATCACTTCAAACAGCAGGAACAGGACATGTCCGCCGTCAAGCGCCGGGATCGGCAGTATGTTCATCACTGCAAGGATAATTGAAAGGAAGGCCGTAAGGTTCCAGAATGCCTGCCAGTCCCAAGTTCCGGGAAATATGCTTCCGATAGTAATGAATCCGCCAAGGGATTCATATGCCTTGGTATGCCTCGAGAAGATCAGTCTGAACTGCTTCAGGTAATCGCCGATCGTCTTGAAGCCTTTGCTTATTCCGGCTGGTATCGACTGGAAGAAGCCATAGTTTAATGTTTTCAGCTTGAAGATGTCCTCGTAGGCCTTCGAGCTGTAGATCCCCAGGATCCCCGACTGCAAAGGCCTGACCGGGATATTCACCTTCTCTCCATTCCTTACGACATTAATATCGATATCCCTCGACTTGTTGTCGGCGATATATTTCTGGAACTGGTCGTACCATTCGAAGGTTTTTCCATCCATGCCTTCAATTTCATCCCCGATCAGCAGTCCCGCATTCTTTGCGGCCGATTCCTTCGCGAAGGAGCTGATCACGTACGGGCTGAATGGTCTCCTCGGTTCGATCTGCCCTTTCCCCTTCAGCAATTTCGGGATGATATCCTTTGGAACTGTAATGTCGAGCTTCTCCCCGTTCCTTTCGACCTGGATGGTTTTCCGGTTATTGAGGATGATGTCGGGTGTGATCTGCATGAAATTCTCGATATGCTGATTGTCGACCGAGAGGATCTTGTCGCCGTTCCTCAGTCCCAATGCATAGCCAACGGAATCGGTTACAATGCCGTACTTCACATTTTCAGTAGGGAGGTAGGTCTCTCCCCAGGCAAAAAGCACCAGCACATATATCAGCATGGCAAAGATGAAGTTGAAAAGAACGCCGCCGGTCATTATCCCGAGCCTTTGCCACGACGATTTTGATCTGAATTCATAAGGTTGCGGCGGAAGTTTCATCTGTTCCTTGTCCATCGACTCATCAATCATCCCTGCGATCTTGACATACCCGCCGAGGGGAAGCCAGCCGATACCGTATTCAGTCTCGCCCTTCCTGAACTTAAACAGCGAGAACCAGGGATCGAAGAAAAGGTAAAATTTCTCAACCCTTGTCTTGAAGAGCTTTGCAATGACGAAATGCCCGAATTCATGTACGATCACGAGTATTGAAAGGCTGAGGAGGAATTGCAGGATCTTGATAAGTATGGTCATGATTTGATTTTAAGTTCGTCAATGTATTTCGAGGCAATTTCCCTTGCCCTGGAATCGGAAGTTTCGAGGAATCCCAGCCCCGGTGAAGCGAAGAACTCGGTTTCATTCATTGTATGTTCAACGATATCAGGCATCTGCATGAATCCTACTTTCCCGGAGAGGAATGCGTTGACGGCCACTTCATTTGCGGCATTCAGGATGCATGGCATGTTACCTCCCTGTCTGAGGGCGCTGTAGGCGAGGGCAAGGTTCCTGTATTTTTTAAGGTCCGGTTCGATGAAGGTCAGTGTAGGGTTTGAACAGAGGTTGAGCTTAGGCAGGTCCGAAACGAACCTGTCGGGATAGCTGAGGGCGTAGAGTATGGGTACCCTCATATCCGGGACCCCCATCTGGGCCTTCACCGAGCCGTCGCCGAAATGGACCAGGGAATGGATTATGGACTGCGGATGTATCACCACGCTGATCCTTTCGGGATCCAGATCGAAGAGCCAGCGTGCTTCTATAACCTCGAGCCCCTTGTTCATGAGTGAAGCGGAATCGATGGTCACCTTGTTGCCCATCTCCCAGTTGGGATGCCTGAGCGCTTCGTGCGGCCTGACATTTTTGAGCATTTCCTCTGTGTAATTATAGAACGGCCCGCCCGACGCAGTGAGTGTTATTTTTTCGATCGGGCTGTTCCTTTCGCCTGCAAGACACTGAAAAATGGCAGAATGTTCTGAATCGACCGGAATTATTTTGCTGCCCGACTCATTGAGGAGCTTTTTGATTATCTCACCAGCCACCACAAGGGTCTCCTTGTTGGCCAGGGCAATCCTCTTGCCAGCCTTTATTGCGGCGATCGTCGGCCTGAGGCCCGAATAGCCTACCATTGCAACCACCACCATGTCGGCGGAGTGGGAGGCAGCTGCCTCGGCAATTGAATCTTCGCCGCAGTTCACCCTGATAGGAAGATCCTTAAGAGAATTCTTAAGCTGAAGGTAATGGTCGCTGTTGCCGATGACGACTGTTGAGGGGATGAATTTCCGTGCTTGTTCCGAAAGGAGCTTTACGTTGTTGCCTGCGGTCAGCACTTCCACCTCAAACTCATCCGGAAAACGGGAAATGACATCAAGAGTCTGGGTGCCAATTGATCCCGTTGATCCCAACAGTGCTATCCTTTTCGGCATTGAGTTTCTCTCTTTCAGAATATAATATGTTCTTCGGGATCGAGAGGGCTCCCCTTGTACCAGATCTCGAAATGAAGGTGGGGTCCCGAGGTATATTTCTCACCCGATCCGCCCACCACGGCGATGGCCTCTCCTGTTCTTACGAGGTCACCGGTCTCCTTAAGAAGCGAAGCATTATGCTTGTAGACCGAAACTATGTTGTTCGAATGCTGGATCTCGATCACATAACCGGTCTCCATGGTCCAGCCGGTAAAGATGACGGTTCCGTCGAGCGATGCACTGACCGGGGAATTCGCCCTGGTGACAATATCGGTGCCGTAATGTTTGGTGCGCGGATCGAACTTGCCCGACACAATGCCCCTCACAGGCGGGAAGAAGTGCAGGCTCGCCAGGCTGGTAAGGCCTTCTGTCGATATCGGGCCGAGCGTAAGATTGTACTTGCTTTCCTTCTCGACCTGCGACCTGAGCGCCGAATCTTCGGGAGTGCCCCTGAATGATATCGACTTGTAGTTCTTCGTTGTGTCCCTCAGTGAATAGATCTCTGCCGGCTTATTGCCCGATATGATTGCATTGAGGTTCGCGAAGTACTTATCCCTGAGGTCGAGCTCCTTTTCGAGCGAATCGAGCCTGATGGCGTCCACAAGTATATTGCGGCGCATATTCACATCGGGGTATCCCGGGATGAATTCCCTGAGATTTGTAAAAGCTATCAGCAGGATTGTTCCGCCGATGATGAAGAAGACAAGGAAGCTAATGAGAAGGAATGCGTTATACCTGGTGAGCTTGATTCTCCAGACCTCCTCAAAGGTAGTGTCGTTTGTAAGTGAAAGCCTGTATTTATCCTTCCAGTTCTGTCTTTTCTTTTCTTTTTTTGCCATAGTCAGCTATTGTTCGGCGTGCAAAGATAGTAAACCTCCTGTTACCATCCCACAACTTACCGGAAATGAAAAAATTTATGGCTCACACCACCTTGACTGGTTTGTCCTCGCTCTGCCACATTCCGTGCTTTGTGCATACCGACATGGCGGACAGGTTCATCGACACTTCGGGTGCGACGATATAGAAATCGACCTCGAAATGTGTCGGCCTGTTCCCGTTGACGCCGGCGGTGTACCTCGCCTCGGCAAGGAGTGTCTCCCGGTTCCACAGCGAGATCATGCTGATAAAGTGGTCGTGGTCGTCGGGATGGGGATACTCCTCCCCGATCTTCACCTTCACGGCGAATTTTTCTCCCCTCTTCACGGTGTCGGGGCAGATCACATGCGGCATATGCCGGTCGAGATAATCTTTCTTGATCTCTTTATCTTCCTTTTCAATTTCAAGCGCTTTGAATACCCGTGGCATGATGTAGTGTTTTTATAGTTAATGACCTGATTAAATTCATGTTCTGCAGCCGGCAGCAGCAAATGGCAAGCGGAAAGATACTCATTTTGGAGAATATTTCAGTCAAATTATTGCACAGTATACTGAAGTTAAATTTCTCTTCCCGGAATGTAACGAAGGTTAAATATCTTTCGTTTAAGCGCGTATCCTGGGACCTGCCGGCCAGGCCAAAAATAAACCGGGAAACAGTTCCTGAATTGCGGAACAATGATTAACTTACGTTGATTTAAGGATCGTGGAAGTCAGACAATAGCAAAAAACTTAAAGAGACAGGCAGGTGATGGCAGTGATGTTGCTATTGTGACTGACGGGGCTGTGCCGTATTCAGACGACAGATTTCACTTAACCCGCGACCCGGGTTTCCCCATAGTTAAAGTACTGCAGCTGAATGAAAAAGAGGGTAATCCTGAAAAAGATCTTTCACCGCGAAGGCACGAGGATCGCCATCGTATTTGATTACGATGACGAGCTCAGGAAGGTTGCCGGTAAGATCCCCGGGGTCAGGTTCAGCGGAACGCACAGGTGCTATTATGTTGATGACACGGAGGAGAATTTTGAGCTTTTGAGGGGAAGGCTGAAGGATGCGGCGGAGGTTGAAATTGACCCGTCAATTGAAAGGCTGGTGCTGCGCCAGGGTGAAGGGCCCCGCAATGAAGGCACGGTGCGGGAAAAGTCCGGGCAGCTTCCACGTGAGGATGATCCGGGGCTGTCAGGTCAGGCCAGGGTTGAAAGGGTTATTGAAAAAGAAAGCAGTGGTGACAGTTATTTTCGCGCCCCGTATGCCAGCGGATCCGGTGGATTTGGCCCGGTGGAATTCAGGATCGATGAAAAGGAAGGTTTCCTGGTGATCAGATTCATGGGGAAGTATGATCCCACCTGGATTTCGGAGATGAAGACTTACGGGCGCTGCTTTTACGACAAGATCCGGCGGGAATGGTCCCTGCGCTGGTCGAAGATCACATGTGATTCACTTGCAGACTATTTCACCTCGAACGGTGTGAAGCTGAGCATAAAGAAGAATGTTGTGGATACTGGTCTTTCGATCGCACGTAAGGAGACCGGTGACGGGATAAGGAGCAGGGAGTTGATTGCCAGAGCAGCGGATGCGCTCGATTCCTTCGCGATGTTCATGGACGAGAACCGGTACAGTTCCCGGACCAGGGAATCGTATCTTTCGATACTCGATCTCTTCTTCCGTTATTTCACAGGAAGGGATCCCATGGATATCTCGGAGGAAGAGATCTCCGCGTTCATATATGATTTCATCATAAGGCTGGGCTATTCCGCCTCATATCAGAACCAGATCATTTCGGCGATCAAGACCTTTTACACCATTTCTGGCAAAGGCAGGGTGAATCCTGAGTTTCTCGAAAGGCCGAGGAGGAGTCGAGCACTTCCGAAGGTATTCTCGAAGGAAGAGGTCAGCAGGATCCTGAATTCCGGGCGTAACATCAAGCACAAGTTGTTATTGTGGATGATTTACTCGTGCGGGTTGAGGCGTTCGGAGGTTACGAATATCAGGCTTGAGGATCTTGACCGTGACCGGGGATTGTTGTTCATCAGGGAGGGCAAGGGGAAGGTTGACAGGATTGTTCCGGTATCGCAGAAGGTTTGGGAGAAGATTGACGAGTACAGTGAGGCGTTCCAGCCGGGGCACTATCTTTTTGAAGGTCAGTCGGGCGGGAGGTATTCATCCGAGAGTGTTTACAGGGTTTTCAAGGGGGCATTGAAGAGGGCCGGGATAATGAAGGAGGTAGGGGTTCATAGCCTGAGGCACAGTTACGCCACTCATCTTCACGAGAATGGGCTCGATATCAGGTACATCCAGGAGTTGCTGGGACACAAGAGCACCCGGACGACGGAGATTTACACGCATGTAAGCAGGAGGAATCTTATCCAGGTCCGGAGTCCGATCGAGGATCTTGATGTGAAGTAGACCGTCCCGGAAAGGACTTGCCATAAACCTGTCGCATTTCTCAAACGGGAAAAAGCCAAACCTTAGCCCAACACTAACTGACATAATAACAGGCCACTATGAAAACAAAGTTCTTTATCTCTGGAATTTTTATGATTTCTCTTTTACTCGCATTTGGATGTTTGTCTTGCTCCACACTTTCCAAATCTGCCGTATCCTGTCCGGATATTTCACCAAAAAAGAATGATTACAGGGCATATCACAAATTAAGAAAAACGGGGAAAGCAATTGCATACAAGGGAAGCAGCTCGAACCGAAGCGTTCATCGATTGAAATCAGTTAAAAATAAGGATATTAATAATTACAATCCTCATAGCACCAATATTGTTAACCGGGCCCCAGGAGTAAGCATGATTGAATTGAACAAGATACTGGTCGCGTCGGCAGATAACAGACAGCGTCCGGCTATCAGTAACATACAAAGCCAGTCGCTGTCTGAAACAGAAAATAAAGTCACAATATATTCACAACAAGACAATTGTGACACTATCTTGTTAAGATCGGGAGGGATTATATTAGGAAAGATTGAAGAAATCGGGGTTACTGAGTTAAAGTACAGGAAGTGCAATAATTTATCGGGGCCCCTGATCTCCATACTGGTAACTGAGGTTTCCGGGATTCATTACATAAATGGAACAAATGAGGTGTTTGGTCCATCAGATGCAGGAATTCAGGGTCAGGCAAGAACATCCGATACCAATTCCACGGTCTTAAAGAATGAAGTATTAGGGAGTGCCGGATTCCTGATAGCGGTTGTGGGTTTATTTATCGCATCGATTCCGCTTGGAATTCTAGCCACAATATTCGGAATTGTCAGTCTTACGAAGATTAATAAGAGCCCTAAAAGACTTAAAGGAAGGGGATTTGCGATTTTAGCCATTATTATTGGAATTACTGAAGCCATACTAATGATCATTGCATTATCCTGAGTGAAGTGTTTTCAGATTGTGCAGATCTGCACTGATAGTCTTACCTTTATGACAGAACGTTAGCACTGGAATAGACCAATACCCTTTTTGTACTATAAAGTAAGTCCTTTCCTGAGCGAAATCGCTCGGGATGCAAAGAAGCCAATCATCATGTTGAAAAATCAGCGCACTATCCGTCAACACACTGAACCCGTTTTTATACCGCTATCCCTCCAATAATTTATCATTCCGGTACAATTCCTACTTTTATATGCTAGTTATGGGTAATTGCGCCAACATCCCTGCCNNTAATTTATCNGGCATTTTGGATCAGTCATAACTCGTTACAGTAAGGCACTTTGTCGA
>JGI20215J15232_1000087_pt1 | contig 26489 bp, 25 predicted proteins | sample WetSurMetagenome_2_FD_15232 | JGI IMG/M metagenome (IMG submission 15232) | reverse complement strand
TACATGTATTATTCCATTCTTCGTTATGGGCCTATGAGGTAGCCTGGATATCCTTCCGGCCTTCGGAGCCGGATACTGGGGTTCGAATCCCCATAGGTCCGCTTACTCTTTTAAGGGAATCAACGATACTCACAATAAAATAATTCGAGGAACATATGGTCGAACACCAGCAGATACGAAGCGTTTCGTTTGATACATCATTCTTGCTCAAGGATGATTCATCTATTGATCAGGTCATCAAAGCTCTCGCGCGTGATCGTATCCCTGCCTATGTGACCACAACGGTCGCCTCTGAGCTTGAACAGTTGAAGATCTGGGGGCGTATCACCGAATCAACACATAAGAAAGCAATACAACGTTGGATGCGCGCTCATGCGACTGTCATTGATTTTAAAAACCGACTCCTTTCTGACGCCCTCGGTCAAACATGTCTTCAGTCAATGGAACGCCATGGAATTGATGCACAACATGTGATCAACGACTGTAACATTCTGGTCTCAAATCTAAAAAACGGAGTTGATCTCTTCCTATCCGAAGACTTCCATTTCACCTCAGTGATTACCAAAGAAGTCATCAAAGAGATTCAACATGCTGCCTGCTCAGAATATTCTCTGATGTGTACCACACAGCTCTATAGCATTGATGCAAAAACATTTTTAAAAGCATATATGAAAGGATCCATTAATCTTGATATCCTGCATCTACACTGATGGTAGAACCCTGAGAAAAAGACCCCGCCGCCCTAAAAGGTAAGGAAGGAGGGGAAACGAAGCACGCAAGCAGCGCGCCGCACCGACGCAACGCAGACACGCGACACCAGCGTCACCGGAAGACAAGAGCGCAGATCGGGAAGACAAGACCCCGCCGAACGTCGCCCTTCCTCACCACTCATCTCTTCTCTCTTTCAACCTATTTAAACACATCGCGGGAAAATCCCAAAATGAAAAAGTCACTGATCCTCGACCAATCAGTTTTTAAATCATGTTCCTATAAACACCTGATCTTCTCTTATCATATGAGCGTCACAATCGGTTTTATCGTCAACCCCATTGCTGGGATGGGTGGCCGGGTCGGACTCAAAGGGACCGATGATGTTCTTGACAAAGCAGTCACCCTGGGAGCACACCCTGTCGCTCGACAAAAAGCTGAGGAGATGCTCCAGGCGTTTTGCGCAGTTACCCTTTCCAATGACGATGTACTCTGGGTCACTTGCGACGGAGATATGGGAGACAATGAACTAAGAACAGTTGGAATAACAAATAAACAAATCGTGTATGCACCATCAGGATCGACAACCTCTGTAGACGACACCAAGAATGCGTGTAAAAAATTCCTCAAGGTCCCCTTAGATCTCCTCCTCTTCTGTGGGGGTGACGGTACCGCTCGAGATATCTTCACCATCATCGATAAAAAAATCCCGCTGCTCGGCATCCCCTCTGGCGTCAAAATGCACTCTGGTGTCTTTGGGATCACCACGACTGCGACCGCAAAAATGCTCCAGGAGTTCATCATGAAACGACTCACTGTTGGAGATGCTGAAATCATGGACGTCGATGAGGAGCTCTACCGGAAAGGAGAATGGAAAGTCCGACTCTATGGCATCGCAAAAGGAATCATCGAACCAACCTACATCCAGGTGGGAAAGTCCCTATTTGAATCCGTCTCAGATGATGATCTAAAAGACGAGCTAGCGGACCATATCAAAGACGAACTCGAGAAACATCCAGATTGGTTATTCTTGTTCGGCACAGGTGGGACCATTGACCATATCGCACAGAAACTCAACATTGAAAACACGCTGCTAGGTATCGATGCGGTCTACCAAAAAAAACTGCTGGCACAGGACGTCAACGAAGAACAAATCCTCAGGCTGCTTAAAAAATATCCAAAAGCAAAGATCCTCCTTAGCCCTATCGGTGCACAAGGGTTCATCCTTGGCCGAGGGAATCTGCAACTCAGCCCTGAGGTCATCAACAAAATCGGTATTGAGAACATCATCGTCGTCTCTACCCCCTCAAAGCTGATCCATACACCAATCCTCCGGGTAGATACCGGAGATAAACGACTCGACCATCGGTTCGCTGACCAAGGCTACTTCATGGTGGTCATCGGATACCGCCTCAGCAGAGTCGCCAAACTTCAAACCAACAGCTTTTAATATCCGAATCTGATGTCCTGACCCCCTCAGGGGATGAATTATTCTTGGAGGTACCATGATGGCACAAATCACTAAAAGAAACGCGAACAAATTCTTAAAAGATGAATACGATGAATTGGTAAAAAATCATTTTGAGTGGAACATCCGAATTCTTGAAAGCGGGTCCAAGCCTCATTCTATTGTCAATGGTAAAGAAGTTATCATGATGTGTTCGAATAACTATCTGAACCTTAGCAACCACCCTCGTCTTATCAAAGGAGCTATCGATGCTGCAAAGAAATATGGTGCTGGGTCTGGTTCTGTTCGAGCGATTGCCGGAACCATGAAAATTCATACTGAAGTCGAAAAACGACTCGCGAAATTTAAAAGAACAGAATCTACCTTGATTTATCAAACCGGTTTTGCTGCAAATTCTGGTCTTATCCCCCAACTCGTCGGCGAAGGAGATATCGTCATCAGCGATGAGCTGAACCATGGGAGCATCATCGATGGTGTCCGACTCACCAAATCAGATCGAGCGATTTACAAACATCGTGACATGGGTGACCTTGAACGCGTGTTGAAGGATGCTGACAAGAAATATCGACGAATCCTCATCATCACCGATGGTGTCTTCAGCATGGATGGAGACATCGCCCCCATGGATAAGATCGTAAAACTCGCCAATGAATTCGGAGCGATGACCTATGTTGATGACGCCCATGGAGAAGGTGTCATCGGAGAAGATGGTCGCGGGATTGGTGCGCATTTCCATATAGAAGGAAAAATCGATGTCGAGATGGGAACGTTCAGTAAAGCCTTTGGTGTCGTCGGTGGTCTCATCGCCGGCAGTCAAGACCTGGTGAACTTCGCATATAACAAATCACGGACCTGGTTACTCTCAGGGTCACATCCACCAGCGGTATCAGGTGCTCAACTTGCTGCTATCGATGTGCTTGAAACAGAACCTGAGCATGTTAAAAGACTCTGGGATAATACAAAATATTTCAAGAAAGAACTAAACTCCTTAGGTTTCAATACAGGGAATAGTGAGACACCTATTACACCAGTGATTGTTGGAGACTCTGGAAAAGCAAAAGAACTCAGCAATAAACTTTATGATGAAGGTGTTTTTGCGCTACCAATCGTGTTCCCCATGGTGGCTCGGGATAAAGCCCGTATTCGAACCATGATGAACGCAGGTCTCACCAAGAAGGATTTAGACTTCGCATTAGAGAAATTCGAAAAACTCGGAAAACAATTATCCATCATCTAGACAGAAACGAGGAGATCGTATGATACGAATCTCCTCACATCATCACTCCACAAAGTATATATAAAAGAAATCTTATTCGTTACCCAGTATTTTTCTGGTGTTTACTGGAGAGTAATTTATGACAGAAGATTTAAAGAAAACCGGTACGACAATTCTTGGAATGGTCTGTAAAGACGGCGTTGTGATTGCAACAGAACATAGAGCGACCATGGGAAACCTTATTGCCCATAAATCTACAAAAAAACTGTATCAAATCGATAATCATCTCGCCTTGGCGACCGCAGGGCTTGTCGGTGATTTACAAGTCTTATCCCGATATCTGAGCGCAGAAACAAAGCTGTATAGTTTGAAACGAGATGTCGAGATGTCCGTGCAAAGCGCAGCGACACTCATGTCCAACATCCTGAACTCCCGTAAATTCTATCCGTACTATGTTCAGTTGATCCTCGGCGGATGGGATTCCTCTGGAGGACATGTCTATTCACTCGATGCTGCTGGTGGTTCCATCCCGGATAAATACACAGCTGGTGGATCTGGTTCTCCTTACGCGTTCGGTGTATTAGAAGACTCCTTCCGTGATGATATGACGGTCACTGAAGGCATTGACCTTGCGTTACGTGCGATTACCGCTGCGATGGGCCGAGACTCCGCATCTGGAAACGGAGCTGATGTCGCAGTGATCAATGAGAAAGAATTCAAGATGATATCAGAAGATGAAATAAAGAAACGATTGCAGAAGATGGGGAAGTAACAATCCGTATTCTCAAAGGATAATTATCAGAGAGAAAAAAATTTGAGGGTTCATTTTACAAGCGTTAAAAAGGGTAGATTATGACCGTTGATGATGTTTTAGCAGAAATACGAGGCAAAATACGAAGCTCCATACCAGCAAGTGTCGACATCTCCGAAGTGGAATTCGAAGGAGCACTGCTGGTCATCTACACAAAGACACCTGATAAATTTGCCAATAACAAGGATTTAGTAAAGAACATGGCGAAAAGTCTGCAGAAACGGATCGTGGTCCGTCCCGATCCTTCAGTCCTGACTGATATTGATATTGCGGAGAAGAAAATTCGACAGATTATCCCAAAAGAAGCCGAGATAACAAATATCTATTTTCAGCCTGATGTCGGCGAAGTCACCATTGAAGCATTAAAACCCGGGGCTGCGATCGGCCGAGAAGGGCAGCTCTTAAACGAGATACGCAAAAAGATTAACTGGGCGCCTAGCATCGTGCGAGCACCTCCGATTCAATCAAAAACCGTTCAGGAGATACGTGGGTACCTCCGCTCAATGAGCGATGAACGAAAAGATATTTTACGAAAAATCGGCCGGAAGATCCATCGTGGTTCTTCAACAGGAGAAAAATTCATCCGTATGATCAGCCTTGGTGGATTTCGTGAGGTCGGTCGGTCCTGTTCGATGTTACATACTCAGGATAGTAAAGTATTGATCGACTGTGGTATCGATGTTTCATCTGAGAACAACGGATCACCTTATATTCACATGCCTGAGGTACTACCCCTGGAGAAAATTGATGCCGTGGTCATTACCCATGCACATCTTGACCACTGCGGTCTTGTTCCGATCCTCTACAAGTATGGGTATGAAGGACCTATCTATTGCACTCCACCGACCCGCGACCTGATGACGCTGCTGCAGATGGATTATATCAAGGTAGCAGCTGCAGATGCAAAAAAGGTTCCGTACTCCTCTGAGAATATCCGCAATGTGATTAAACATTGTATCGTCATGGGATATGGAGATACCACCGATATCACCCCTGATATCCGACTCACCTTCCACAACGCAGGTCACATCCTTGGTTCCTCCATTTGTCATTTCCATATTGGAGATGGGTTATACAACATCGCATTCTCCGGTGATATCAAGTTTGAACGCACCTGGTTGTTCAACCCCGCCATCAACCATTTTCCCCGCGCGGAGGCCCTCGTCATTGAATCAACCTACGGGGGGCATGATGATTTCCAACCCAGCAGAAAAGAGGCGACCGATCGTCTGAAGGATATCATCCGCACCGCGGTGAAGAAAAAAGGAAAAGTCCTTGTCCCGGTGTTCGCGGTTGGGCGTAGCCAGGAGGTCATGATCGTCCTGGAAAACCTGGTGAAGATGAAGGAGATCCCAGAAGTTCCTGTCTACCTTGATGGGATGATCTGGGAGGCGACCGCTATACACACCGCGTACCCAGAATACTTAAACAACAAGCTTCGAACCCAGATATTCCAACAGGGCGACAACCCCTTGCTCTCTGAGATATTCAAACGCGTCGACAGTGGAGATATGCGGGAGAAGATCCTTGGGGAAAAAGACCCCTGTGTCGTGCTTGCCACTAGTGGTATGATGAACGGTGGGCCTGTGATGGAATACTTCAAACACTGGTGTGGAGAAGCCAAAAACACACTGGTCTTCGTCGGGTATCAAGCAGAGGGAACCATCGGCCGGCGGATACAACGCGGTGCAAAGGAAATCCCGATGAATGTCGGAGGTAACATCGTCAGCCTACCTGTCGAGATGAACGTGGAGACCTGCGATGGATTCTCGGGTCATAGCGACCGCCGTCAGCTCGTCGGATTCATCAACAACATGTCACCACGTCCAGAACGGGTCGTGTTCGGCCATGGAGAGGAATCAAAATGCGTGGATCTGTGCTCGACCATCCATAAGCGACTTAACATGAACACGGCAGCCCCCTTTAACTTGGAAACCATCCGATTCGTATAAGAATTTTCGATAGCGGCAGAACAGAGAACAAAAGGACGGTCACAGCAGGACTGCTTCTTTTCTCCCAATAAGAAAAACCCCAAGATAGGTCGGGACTTCCTGCACCCCTTGCTCCAGATGATACTGCTGATTTTTCATCTCAATGGTCACCTCTCGCTGCAGAAGGATCTTCACGGGATCCTCTGGTAATACCACCGCGTCTCGCAGAGGGTCGAAGTCTTTTAACTCATCCACCTCGATTTTCACGACCTTTAAACCAGTCTTCCCATGTAACGATGACGGCAGTCTGATGAGCCGTTTCACATCACAGGTGACAGGCTCATCGGTTTCCCCTGCACTCAAAGACACCGCGGTCTTCCGTAACGCGCTATTCAGAAAAAACTTCCGAATGGTCTTTGACTGATCAAGCAATCCGTCCCTGATCCTTCTGACCCGCTCCTCTGAAAGCTCCTGGACAAGTCGTTCTGCATCCTGCGGATTGACTCCGTACTCCTCTAATTTCTTCTCAGGGTCCTCGTTTTTTTTGATTTCATTGACCAGATCAATGATCCCTCTGCTGATCCTGCCTCTCCATCCATCTTGATCCGGGGTTGGCATCTTCAGGCTCTTTCCACTAGCAAACGAGTGACCTCCATAGCTTTTTCGACTGGTCGCCTGCTCATGGAAAATGAGTGAATCCTGCAGGTCACGACCCGTGATATAATCAACGATCTCTCGCCGCTCATTACTATCAAAATCCAGAACCACCGGGTCTTTCACATGACAATGATATCCTCTCCCCCCACTGAAATACAACTCCAAATGTTTTTCTTGAAATCCGAAATCCCCGAGTAAAAACTCATGGATCAACTTGATGAATTCTTTTTTCACCTCACCAAGGGATTCGACATACCCCATTTTCTCCGCGTTCGGGAGATGATCTGAATCCAAATCGAAGATCAACTCAGCACCCATCCACAGTTTATCAGACATCTTCGCAGCATCCGGGTGCTGATAATACGCAGAGGAGTAATACGCATGCTGAGGTGATCGATTCTCAAGGAAACTCCTGAGCATATCTCGTTTCTCAAAACCAAGGTGCCGGATCATGCCTTTTCCCCCGAAAAGCACAAAAGCAAATTCCCGACGCCCAAAACGATCTGGAAGCTCTATCGTGGACGACTCGTAATAACGTTGAAACGTGTGTTTCAGAAATTCCATCGATTTTTGTACTGAACCTTCATCTCCCATGCGTAAGAAATCACAATAACATACCAGTGTATAATCTTTATCTATATCAGGAGATAAAGTTTTAGTAACAGCAGGCATTACCCTGTGCTATGGGTAGTATTATTGAGGATGAGTTGTTCTCTTCATCAATCATTAAGGATCTTCATGCGCTTGATTTTGATTACGTCCCTGGTGAGTTACCCCATCGGACCGAGCAGCTGAAAAAACTTGCTTCGATGTTCAAACCAGTTTTTGTCAATATCGCACAAAACGTACTCATCCAAGGACCTGTCGGGACCGGGAAAACAGCGATGACGAAGTATTTCTGCCAGTCGCTTGTCCAGATCGCACGAAAACAAGGCAAAGTACTCGAATACGTTCATATCAATTGCAGGAAACGATCCACAGATGCGATGGTCCTCCTTGGCATCTTAACCCATTTCGATGCACGGTTCCCTGACAGGGGGTTCTCAGTGCAGGAGATGCTACAAATCCTTCGAAACCATCTCCAGAGGAAAGAATCCCAGCTCCTTCTCGTGCTTGATGAGGTTGACGCGTTGCTTCGAAAGGGAAAATCAAATCTTATCTACGATCTCACCCGTTTTAATGATGAGACTACAAAAACCGGGAATCCCGTCTCTGTTATCATGATCTCACAAAAGGATGTGTTCACTGACCTGGACGAAGCGGCACTGAGCACGTTTAAACGCAGCAACACCATCATTTTGGAGAAATATACCCGAGACCAATTATTCGATATCATACAGCAACGAGTGCGTCTTGCGTTCCATACAAATACGGTCCGGGGGGAGAGCATTGAGCTTATCGCTGATATCGCCAGTGAATACGGTGACGCACGCTTCTCCATAGAACTCCTTTGGAAGGCAGGCATGTACGCTGATGAGAAACACGTGAAACAGGTGGTCCCTGAGCATGTGCGTGCCGCAAAAGCAGAGACCTACTCCATCGTTACGGAGACGAAATTGAAGAACCTGGGCAAACATCAATTGCTCGCCTTACTTTCTATAGCAAAACGGTTACAGAAAGAGGATACCGCGTACGCAAACACAGGGGATGTGGAGAAAACCTATGCGATCACCTGTGAGGAGTACGCTGAGGACGTACGGGGACATACGATTTTTTTGGACTATCTCAAAGAAATCGAACTTGCAGGGTTCATCAGGGTGAAACCTTCTGGTAAAGGCCAGGTGGGTAACTCGCAGTTCATCTCGCTTCCCGATATCCCTGCGGAGGTCCTGCGGAGTAAATTAGAGGAGCTTCTCACATAAGGTGCAAAGGGGACAGTCATCGCAGCTTGGTTTTTTCTTCCAACAGTTCTGTTTTGCAAGTCTGACAAGAAGCGCATGGTATTCTTTGTAGGTTGGTATTCGTTCTTTTTCTGGGATGCAAGATGAAAGTTCGTGTTCAAAAAAATGCTGGATGTCATCATAGGAATCACTTGTTGTAGACAACGGCAAGCGCCGACAGATCCGTTTCGTATAGGCATCAACCACAAAAACAGGGTGATTCCCTGCGTACAGAAGGATAGAATCCGCTGTTTCAGGACCGATCCCTTGCAAGGATAACAACTCCTGGTGGATATCTGAGGTGTCCTGGGAGAAAAACTCCTGCAGATCCCCGTTATATTGTTTTTGAAGATAGGAAGCGATGAACATGAGGCGTTGCGCTTTTTGGTTGAAGAATCCCGAGGGTTGAATCAGGGTTCTAAGGGTTTTTTCCTGTATACACAGCAGAGCTGGGATGGTGAAGGCTCTGTTTTTCTTAAGGTTCTCAAGGGCTTTTTCCACATTTGTCCAAGCGGTGTTCTGGGTCAGTATCGCACCGATAATGATCTCAAAACGAGGATCGCTTTTTTGTTTCAGGTGATAGTGTGTATCCACAGGCCACCAGTATTGGTTCCCAAAAGTATTGAATAAAATCTCATAGAGATCTTTTACAAAGGTCGCCATGATAGATCATCTTAGCAATATCACAGGTTTTTTTCCACGATGTTAAGAATCTCTGTTGATTTCTGCATCGCGTTCTGTAACAGTTCATGCAGCTCTGTTGTCACCTGTTGGACATAGTCGGGATCCTTAATGGAGCTCAGATTGATACGAACATTCAACATCGCAGCCTGCACTCCGGTCTGCGCCATGAGTGCTGATACTGCTGCGTCGCTGATAGAATTTTTATTTCCCTTTTCTGCAACGATATGGGCGACATGGAGGATCTGTACACATTTGCGTGCGGTCTCCAAGGGGATTTCTGCTGCCTGTTTAAATGCAGTTTGCAATATGGTTCTTCTCTGTTCTTTCTGCTCCTCTGTTTCTTTTGGCATTTGAAGTGCCTTCATGACCTCGTTAAACGCATCCGTGTCCTTGTCAATGAGATCCGTGAGATCTTTTCTGAGTTCTTCGCTTTTTTCTAAGACCTCTGCAATCTCATCCTGCACTTCTTCGTATCCTTGTTTTGCTTTGGTAAGATTGCACACCATTGAGGTTAGGGCAGCACCCAAGGCTCCAGCGAGTGCAGCGACACTCCCACCACCTGGTGCGGGGCTGCTGGAGGCAACCTCATCAAGGAACATTTTTATATTCTGTTTAACTAGTTTGGTCATAGGAATCACTTCTTTATTTCTAAGAGTCGTTTTTCAAGGACCTGATCGACAGTGAATTTCTCCAATCGGAGGTAATGGGCCGCGCAGTCAACCACTGCTTCCAAGGGGAGTAACCCGACAATCTCACTTCCGATGACTGGTACCCCGTAGCGTTCCGCTTCGTTTTTTATGGTCTCAAACACCCGGAAGATCGATGTTTTCTGGTAGTTTGTCAGATTCATAGACACCTGGACGATCCCTTTTTCTTTGATCTCGAATCCTTTTGCTTTCACGAAGCGATATCCCCCACTACTATGACGTACGACTTTTGCTATCTCATCTGCTATTTTTATGTTGGTGGTACCAAGGTTGACATTAAAAGCAATGAGGAAAAATCGTGCTCCGACAGCGGTCGCCCCTGCGGTCGGGTGGATTTTATTGGGACCATAATCCGGTACTTTCTGAGGGTTTTTCCCAATCTCTACCTTGAGTCCTTCGTATTCACCTCGTCGCACGTCAGCGAGGTTTCGTCGGTCCTCTCTTTTAGCTGCCTCCTCATAGAGGTAACAAGGGACGTTGGTTTTTTCTGAGAATTCCTTTGCAAAGTCATTGGCAAGCTGGATGCATTCGCTCATCCCAACCTCCGTGATGGGGATGAACGGGACGACGTCGATTGCCCCCATACGGGGGTGTTCCCCCTTGTGCTTGTTCATATCGATGAGTTCGACGCATTTCAGCGCTATTTCTAAGACGAGCGCCTTGACTGCTTCTGGGGACCCGATCAGGGTCACATCAGTTCGGTTATGATCTGCATCAGGGGAGAAATCCAGCAATGTGACATCTGGATGATTCAGTATCAAGGTATGAATCGTCTCGATGGTTTGTTTGTTTTTTCCTTCGCTAAAGTTAGGAACACATTCTATGAGCCGAGCCATAGGCGGTCACCGTAAACCTTAATCAAAGGTCCTTCATTTAACCATTTGGGAACAACCTATGCAATCCGTCGATCTTTTGATCACCCATGCAAGTGAACTGCTCACCTTGAAAGGATCACAAAAACCACGGGTTCGGCAACAGATGCGAAACCTTGGTATCTTGAAGAACGGTTCCATAGCGATCCATGATGGCATTATTGTTGATGTAGGACAGAACCTTCGTTACAAAGCAAACACTGTGATTGACGCCTCGGAGAAACTGGTGATGCCTGGGTTTGTCGATCCTCACACCCATGTGGTGTTCGCTGGATCCCGGGAGTTTGAATTAGACTTGAAGCTCGCTGGTATGCCATATATGGAGATTTTAAAGCGGGGTGGTGGGATTTTTTACACCGTTGAAAAGACACGGAAAGCTTCTCCGAACCATCTCTTGTCACAGAGTAAGAAACGTCTTGATACGATGCTTTTGCATGGGACGACAACCTGTGAGGTGAAATCAGGGTATGGGCTTGATGTGGACAACGAACTAAAGCTGCTGAAGGTGCAGAAGAAACTATCGGAGACGCATCCGATGGATCTTGTTTCGACGTTCCTTGGTGCTCATGCTATCCCAAAACACATGAATGCAAACCAGTATATTCAGATCATCATCCATGAGATGTTACCGAGGACAAAGGGTCTGGCTCGATTCTGTGATGTGTTTTGTGAAAAAGGTGTCTTTACCGTTGCCCAATCAAAGAAGATTCTTCTCGCGGGAAAACAGCAGGGGCTTCTCCCGAAGATTCATGCAGATGAGATTGTCAATACTGGTGGGGCGTTGCTGGCTGCCCAGGTTGGTGCGCAAAGCGCGGACCATCTGTTACGATCATCAGAGGCTGGTCTACGGGCGCTGGCGCAGAACTCTATCGTCGGGGTACTTCTGCCTGGCACACCATTTTGTATGATGATGGAGCAGTACGCTCCTGCTCGAAAGATGATCGACTATGGAGTCCCGGTCGCGTTAGCAACCGATTTGAACCCGAATTGCTGGACGGAGAATATGCAGATGATCATCCAGCTCGCCTGCCTGAAGATGCAGATGACTCCCGCGGAGGCGATTACTGCATCGACGTTTAACGCCGCCTGTGCCATCGGGATGCAACCGTACATCGGAAGCCTGGAGAAAGGTAAACATGCTGATGTTCTCATCCTGGATTGTCCGAACCATCAGTTTCTCCCTTATCATTTCGGGGTGAATCTGGTGCAAACCGTGGTAAAAAGAGGCGTGGTCCTCTGATTTTTCTAATATTTTTCCTGTAAAAAGAATAATATAATACTAAAGAATAATTATTCATAGACCATTATTTTCATGACATGGGGGTTTCATCGCTACAATGGTGACAAAAACAATCCGGATCTCACTCATGATAGGAGTCTTCCTCTTCTTGGTGTTGCCACCTCAGGTTTCTGTTGGGCAGGATGACTGGTGGAATGAGACTTGGTCGTCTCGGCAGGAACTACTCCTCGGATCTCTGGCTGCTGAAAAAAACGTGGCATACCAACCAGTCGACATCACCGTTCATTTTGAATCCCTCTGTTGGGCGAAAAACGAAACAGATAATTCTGTACGCGTGATCTGTCAGAACACTCAAGGCGACGTCGAACTCGAGTCCCAGCTCTATGATCTGACGTTCTCTGATGAGACCCATATCACCGCCTGTAATCTGGTATTCCTCTTCCCTCCGCAGACCGATGGAACCGAACGATATTATCTGTATTATGATGAAGCACCGACCACCGCCCCAGGATATCCTGATCATGTCTCTATCGCGGATTCCTCATATTTCTATGAGCCGATCCCTGGATACCCCTTGGAATCTCATTTCTATAAAATCATCCAACATGGTACCATCCCATACGTCGTCGCACAGGAAGGACAATTCCTTTGGTATACCACCTCACAGTGCGTCACACAATTAGTGGATGGCTCAACAGAGGTCGCCCCGAAGAACGGTGAGGCGATCGCTTCGTTTGAATTCGCCTATTATTACGGGTTTGATATGTGGGAGTATAGTTCTACGAGCCAAGAAGTGATTTCCAAGGAAATCCTCTGCGATGGGAATCTTATGGTCTCCTGTCGGCTTCTGAGCAGGTCAACGCAGGGGGATCTGCAGACCACCGCGGTGTACAAATACTATTATTGCCCAACATCCACAGAGCGCATCCAAGTCCATGTAATCCATGAGGCGTTAAGGGAGTGTCAGGTGTTTGAGGATGCGAACACCGATGGAGTGTATGCCTCCATGCAATGTGGTGGGATACAAAGCGCGTCGATATCAGAGCTGAATTTCGGAGAAATCTACCCATATACCCATTTCTATTCAGAACACGATACTGTCGAACAATACCCCGTAGACCTTAATCCGGAATATACCGTGGAAAACCCGGTGCTCTGGTCCATCCAAACACCTGATGATGTTGATCTGGGCAAGAACTCCTGGGTCTCGTTTGATGAAGGAGCCACAGGTACCGTTCATGCATTGATCTTCGGTTCCTCCTCAGTTGTCAAAGCAGGGGTCGATGAGCGTGATGGGATACAATTGAAGGCGTACGAGTCAAATTATCCACATCTACCTGGCTTGGATTACACGATTGCTTCCGTGGAATGCACACGGAACACCTATGAAAAAAACGTTTCTGGAAAAGATATGGTCATCCCAAAAGGTTTCATCGCTGAATTTGACGCAGAGTTTTTCTCCTCACAGGAGAATGGGTATCTCTCCGCAGAGGAAGAATCTCGCCTCTTCCAAACCCTTGTACAGCTCAAGCCATCCACGAACGACAATCTCACTGCTGAAGAGGACACTTCTGAGAATCGTTACTCTCTCATGGTCTCGGTTCATGATGCTTTCTCATTTCCCTTAGGGTCCGTGCTCTCTGCTGTTACTGGTAGGGATTTTCCGTACATCACTGTTGAGGCATATCGTGAGAATACATTGGTTTCTTCAGGAACCGCGTGTCGGTTGCCTCTGAGAGGATCAGTCTCCTCCGAGGAATCTTCTTCAAAGGGAAAAATCGTAAGTGCTTTGAGTCTATTTGATGTTCGCAATGTCTCCCTCTGGAAACGATTCTCTTTCCAATCACTTGAAGCAGGACGGTACGTCATCAAAGTCTTCAAAGAGAACCCTCGATTGGGTGACGAACGACGTTTCATCGGGGTGGCGATCCTTGATCTATCGAGTGATTCGCAGATCCATGTGTTCTGCAAACCACAAGGGTCCTGTGCGGTGACGCTCATCGATCAGGAAGGCCATGGTATCAAAGATGCTGAGGTTTTGTTGTTTCAGGATGGGATGATAATCACCCAAAATAGTACCAATGAGGATGGTGTCGCACACCTTGCCGCACCATGTAATCGAAGGGAGTCCTACCAACTTAAGGTTGTCTCACAGGGATTTGAGGCAATGAACGAGTCGATACGGTTGCGATACAACCGGATCCTGGTTCCTCTGAAGAAATCAGTGGAATTCGATCAATACGACTGGCGTGTAACCCTGCAGGACCTGTGGGGCTTGCCACCAGAAATCGCTGTCACCCCCCGGATGACAAGTACAGCGATGCAGATTCCCACCGTGATTTTCCCGACCCAGACCACCAGGAATTCCTTCCAATTTACTGAATTACCACCTGCAACGTATCAGCTCCAAATCCAGTATAAATCCTTCTTAGTGGACAAAGAAATCATTATTCCTTCAGAAGAGGCTTTGCTTGTGTTTCCCGCGGTCTATCCGGTCTCCTTCCATGTGTATGATGCCCGAGGCTCTCCCATGGGAAACGTCGATGTGGAGATGATCCGCGGGGGAAAAACTCAGATGATAACCACCAGCGGATCCCATGCTGATTTTTCCATTCCCCCTGGATTGTATACTGTGAAAGTGACTGTTCAGAATGAGGTGATTGGTCAGAGGTCTCTTACCGTGATGGGTGAGCGAAGTGTTGATCTGGTCACAAGCCAGGAACCAATTCTTCCTTTAGCTCTTGGGATTGGTTCGTGTAGCATGATTTTTGTTGGACTCGCTTTGAGCATCAAAAAGAAAGAACTATCCTGTTCTCTCCTCTCTCTCACGGTGGGTGTTTTGCTTCTCGCATTTGTTTTCCCCTGGTGGTCGCTGCAAGGATCCACAACCGATGTTCAGACATCATCAACCTTGTATCTGATACCATTCAACCTTATTTCAACGACAACTACGCCGCAGCTGATTACCGGGGAGTTATCGTTTGTTCCTGATATTTTTGCTACGATCATGATGGTCATTCCGATTATTTCTGTCATTGTTGCTCTGCTTGTTGTTCTCCCCTTCCTCTTAAAACAGAGAATGAAAAAAAACTGGCAGATTCTCTTGTTGATCGGGGCATTGGTTCTCCTTTGCGGTACCCTTTTGCTCTTCATCATAGCGATGTCTGCCTTTGCACAAGTCGGAGTCGGAAGCTTCATGGGACAAGGAACCATCGATGTCTCAATCCAAGGTTACGACGAAGTCGTCCCGGTACTCTGTCAGTGGGGACCCGCCGTAGGGTTCTGGCTTTATGTGATCACGGTTCTTCTGTTGTTATCTATAGTAATACTCTTGTTTCAAAAGAAGAAAAAAAGAAATCGGTTATTGTAGTTTGCGAAGTTGTTTTTCCTGTTCTCTTTTAATCTTTACTAACAATTTTTCCTTTGTGGCATCTGCGGCCGGGACGATGGGTTTTGTGATTTGTTCTTTGGGTTTTTTCTCTTGTTTTTTTAGCATTACTCGTTTTGTTTTCTTTGGTGTCTCTTTCGGTGTTATTGCTTTTTTGAATGAGGTCTGCATTTTCTTGAAAAACGATGAAGAATCTCTTATTGTTTTTTCTTCTGAAGGAATTAATTGAAATCGTTTGTATTGTTTGTTTTCCTGTTTGTATGACAGCAAGGCTGATTTATATTCATCCTGCATCATGATTCGTTCCTGTTCATAGGCGTTCTTATCCGTGCGTTTGAGCTCCGCAAGATGTTGCTGTTCATCCGGCATCTTCCAGGGTTTCTCGGGTTTTTTTCTGATCTTTTCAGAAATCTTTCGCCGCCAGTAAAATAAAAGAATAATTACAAACAAAATAATCAATCCGATCCCAAAACCAAACGTAGCGTTTTCTTCTGATACATACAAACCTTGTGTTTCAAGCGCGACTGTTTGAGTGGCTATCGTGACATTTGGTTGACCTGAGGAGAATGCTTCAAGAGTGATCGAATGTAATGTCCCGGTGTCTAGGAAATTATTGGGACTGGCGACTCCAATATACACTTTTCCTTGTTCCCCTGGTTGTAAGGCTATTGAACTATTTTCTGTTATTCGGAGGATAGATTTATTTTCAGCTTTTGCTCTGAAGTTGATGGTATCATTGTAATTCCCTAGGTTTTGAACAAGTAACGGTATGGAGATGACATTGTTTGGGGTGAGTTTTTCGAGTGTTAACGGTTGTATTTTTACTGCATGGAATTGTTTTACTGTCACAAGGATATCGACATAATAGTAATCTGTGAGGATTTTTCCACTGTTTTTTCCAAATCCACCAAAGAGTGCAGCAAGGAACCAAAATGGAGGGCCATTCACAAGTGGTGTATTATTTTCTCCGCCAAACCAATACGACTTATCTTCAGGCCACCAGAGGTTTTTTACGACCCAGGTATCAGCAATTTTTATACGGAGTGTTCTACTTCGAATCACATCGCCTGTACCAGGTGGCGAGTTCAATGAAATTGTGACATTGGTTATTGAATATTTTCCTGTTTGTTCACTCACAACTGGTGGATTAAAGTTAACAAACAAACCCCCTGAGTATCCTTCAGGAAATTCAGCTGAAAAGCTTAAAAAACGTGCGGCTAAAAAAAAACGAGGAAAGGCGACTGAAAAATTACCAGTTTGTAGGTCAATATTTCCCAATTGAATCGACACTTTTTCATTATATCCTATTGTGATATTTGATGGAACTGCTTTAAAACCCTCTGCAAAGGAAATCGCTGGTTTTAACATTCCTATGAAATAGCTAATCAAATTTATGATAGGATACGGAGTTATCCAAGGAAGACCTAGAATATATTTTGTGTCCGCTGCTTTTACTTCTTGCACCTGAGAGAAAATTGTTGGACAGAGGATTAATGCGATAACAACGAGCGTAAGGCTTTTACTAGTTTTTATAGGAATTTCCCCCTTGTTTAAATGAAAGTATAGAGGTTTTCTATTTTTATTTATTTTCTTTTCCGGAAATAGGTGATGAGTGTTAATACGATTGTTAAGGCACCAATGAATGCGATTGATTCGAATCCTGGAGTTGAAAATCCTCTGCTTTCAACAAGGAAATCATTGATTGTGATCGCACCTACGTTCGTCGGTGTATCGTATTTTACTGGTAGCATTGAAATCCTAATGGTTTTTTCATCGTTATGATATCCAAAGTTTTTCGGCGGCTTTATCACAAGATATGCTGTATTGGTAGATCCATTTCCTTCACCAAGTAATAATTCACTTGTGATGATTGCATTCCAACCTTCTGGAACTTTTTCAATCGTGAATTTCACAATGGTTTGTGCATTCCCAAGATTCGTTATTTTTATAGGGAATACGGCGGTATCCAATGGTCCTATTTGCATTGTATTTGAGTCTGGATATTCTGCTTTTATTAATGGTTTATAACCTGGAATGAACGTGAGAGTAAACTCTTGTGTGATTCCTTTAATGAATCCCGCTTTACTCGCAGTTGCTTGTAATTTTATGTAACCTTGAGAGTAAGCTGGTGCATTATCATCCACTTGTAACGTTATCATTGTAGAATAGGCGGTTGGTTGATCCGGATTGATTGTTGCTTGTAATGATCCTTGTGAAAGGGTTGCGGTGACCCATGATGGAGTTTCAATTATTTGAATTGTTATTGTTACGGGACTACCTTTATAGAACTGGAGCAGACCTCTCCCCAAAGCACCTCTCGTAACATAGTGTGTAATGTTTAATGATAATTGAAGTAATTGCCCTCGAGGGATTACCGGTTCATTAGTTGCTGCTGTATTCCAGGTAATCAATAATGCACTTTGAAGATTTAAAAGAAGTCCCGCTGATGCGGTGGGAAGTACAGCAAAAACTAGACTGATAACGACTATTCCTGTAACGAAACTTGCTTTTACCGTCTTGAAGTTTTTCGTCATTGTTCCACCTTTTTTCCTGATTTTACACATATTACTTTCTTTTCTGAGTATTTAAAGATTGTTGTACACTTCTTACTCGAGGAAGAATGTGGCATGTGTATGTTAATATATAACTTACTTGATATAAAAATATTTGCATGGAAATATCATCTTTTAAATAAAAAAGGAAAAAAGAGGATATCTCAGCTATTTTTTTTGTAGTAACAACAGACTGCCTGTGTTTTATTCGATTTGATCGATTTTCTGCTCGCTTTCTTGTGTTTTTTTCGTTTTCTCAGGCTTGTCTTTCTTCGTTGCGACTTTGCCAGGGAAATTAGAGAGAATAATGATATCGCCAACCGCGTTAACCCATCGATAGGGGACTGCGACATCTATGCTACCTTCGACCAATGCAGGGTTTGTATTAGTGACAAGTAGGCTGCCCACTCTCTTCTCATCCAACTCTAAAAACACATTTTTGACATGACCGACATAAACTCCATCGCGAGTATAAACAGGCAGTTTCAGAAAAGAGGTCACCTCTTCCGGCTTCCAAGCGTCCTTTTGCATCATGTAATCAAAATACATTTACCTATATTAAAATGTGATGGTTTTTAACTTATCTGTTGAATGATGCTTAGAGACTCTTCACTCTTAAAAGTTTTAACATAAGAATTAGAAGCATGATATATCCAATGAAAAGTAGAACCGCTGAAATCTCCCAAACATTTGCAAAAATCAAGATCATCGAAATCGTACAGAGGAAAAAAATTGTGCCCACTACGATCCGGAGTTTCATCAATGCAGAATAATGTTGAAATCCAGGGATGGAGAATGGAAAGAGGTTTTTGTCTTTTTTTGGACTCTCAAGGTTCTTTTCCTTTTGGAGTTTACTGACAACCTGTTTTGTTTCCTGGTCTTTCTCTTTGTCCCTATTCAGAAGCTTTATTTTCATTTTCGTCACGTAGTATTACTATCTCTCTTCCTTTATTAAAATGTTGTTATCTTCATTAGTTCAGAAAAAGGAGTATATCATGCTACTGATTTAATTAATCTGTCCGGGACCGGTGATGTTCTATATCAATAGGGTTTTCGGCACAGTATCTTTTTTTAACTATGATTTCTTATCCCCTGCAATGATTTCTCTTGATAGTGAAAAGAAACAAAAAATATTCATGAACTGGCAGGTTTGCGGCAACGTGATTATTGCTTTTCCAGTGGTCATATCTTGGGTTCCATGTGTACTGTCCCGCATCCTCTTGCCCGGGAGGTGTATCTACAGTTTCTTGAAACAAACCTTGGTGATCTGGAACTGTGCCCTGGGACAAAAGAGATAGAGTCTCGATACATCGCTTTCATCTCCAAACTTCTGCATGCACCAAAGACATCAACAGGGCAGATCGTCAGCGGAGGGACTGAGGGGAACATCACCGCGATGTGGATAGCAAAACAACTCTCTGGGAAAAAAGAGATCCTGTTGCCGACAAGTGCTCATTTCTCATTCCAGAAAATCGCGTCCCTTATGGGGATGAAACTCGTCGAAATCCCAGTAACCGATGATTACGTGATGGATGTTACCCATCTGAAAAAGAAGATACGGAAAACCACTGCAGCCGTCGTTGGTCTTGCGGGATCAACTGAACTGGGGACAATTGACCCAATCCCAGAGATCAGTGAGATTTGTGCTCATGAACACGTCTTTTTCCATGTGGATGCCGCTTTTGGTGGGTTTGTCATCCCTTTCCTCAAAGAACTCCACTACAAGATCCCTGATTTTGATTTTCGACTCAAAGGTGTCTCTTCGATATCGATAGATTCTCATAAGATGGGTTATGCCGCTATTCCCCTAGGGACTTTGATGGTCCGTAAGAAACAATGGCTAGGGAGCATCAGTGTGGATTCACCTTACATCAGCAGTGAGAAGCAGACGGGGTTGCTTGGGACGCGTTCTGGTGCACCAGTTGCTGCCGCCTACGCTGTTGCTCAATACTTAGGGCATGAGGGGTATAAACAGATGGTTCGGTCCTGCATGGATGTCACTTGTTATACTCAGAAACGAATCGAACAACTCGGTCTGGATCTCGTGATGAAACCGACGATGAATGTGATCGGAGTGAAATTAAAAAAACCCGGGATTGTCGTCAAAAAACTCTCTGAGCAGGGTTGGCGGGTCAATAAGATCGAACGGCTATCTTGTATACGCCTGGTGTTGATGCCACAAATCACAAAGCAGATTATCGATGAATTCATACCCGTATTACAAAAAACCTGTGTAGAAGTTGATGAACTATGATTCTGAAACATTTAGAAAAATCATTGTATGACGCACCAATCGTGAAAAAGGGTGAGTACGATTATGTGATTCATCCCATCACCGATGGAGTCCCCTATATCACCCCTGAACTGCTCAAGGAAGTCACAGATGAGATGAAAAAACATATCAAGAAATGCGGGAGGTTCGATCGTATCGTTACCATGGAAGCGATGGGTATCCCTCTTGCTTCGGTCTTATCCCTTGACTTAGGGATCCCGTTTACGATCATACGGAAACGATCGTATGGGTTACCTGGCGAGGTTTCTGTTGAACAGGTCACCGGGTATTCCAAATCAAAGATGTATGTCAACGGTCTGAAAAAAGGAGACACGGTTATTCTTGTGGATGATGTGCTCAGTACTGGTGGGACCTTAAAGGCTGTCCTTTATGTTTTGAAACAGATAGGAGTTCATGTAAAAGGAGTGTTTATCGCAGTCTACAAGGAACTTGTAAAGAAGAACTCGTAAGGATTTATGGTATACCAATAACGACGATAGTGGATATCGATGTTGTTGAGGGAAAGGTCCACATAAAATGATTTGATTTTCGGAGAATAATTAATATCAAATCATTTAGCTTGTGAAGATTGAACGCGGGGATCTATATCAATATATATTAAAACCACCTGCATCCGAAAATAAATCGACCAGCCTCTTACGGTAAACTTCCATGTCCCAGATTCTTTTCCTAAGATGCTATATGTCATAAGACCTTTTTGGCTGAATTGTTTTTCTTCACCGTCTGGTAACGTTACTTTCATCTTTCCTTTTCTGTGACCTCCGACATACATATTCATGATTGTTCCCTTGATCGTGGTTATCTGTTTGTTGACATCACAGATGCTAAATCCACCGAGTATATGGAATTTCACAGCATAGTACTTCCCAGAAAATTGATTATAGTTTGCTGAATAAAGATCGATATCACTGTGTCGTGTTATTTGTTTAACTTCCATCGAATTATAAAGGGATTTAAGGATCACTATATATCCACTTTTTTCACCTGAAGTGGGAACAGCACACGTGAGATACCACGTATCACCCGAATGGACATCAAACCGTCCTGAATCATTATATGCTGAGCCAAATCGTATCTTTCCCTCGTTATCATTCAATAGTTTTATGAACCAAAATTTTCCAACTGACAAACGTATTTTTGGTGTCACAAGAGTATATTTTCTTTCTGGAACATACCAGAGCATTCTTGGCTCCAGCAAGGGTTTCTTACCATCGGTCAATAAACAGTACACAGAAGTTATGGTTTCATCGATATAACTAACAAACATATTCAATGAGATATCGACTACATCATCTTGGTGAAAAGTAATTTCAAACTGAATCACTTCTTTATGTAATTGAAGCATCTCCTGATTAAACTCAACAAAATTACTATAGTTGGCAGAATCATTGTCTGCATCTTCTTTTGCCTCTTCCAATATGATGCTGTTATTTCTTTCTTGACTTGTCATCATCAGCAAGCCAGATGCAATCAATACCGCAGAGATCGAAATGGATATGATTTTCTTCATAGACCTGGAAATTAAAGAATAAAGNGGAATANTACGATCGGCGATATCAGGTTTACACACCGATTCCAAAGACGACACCGCAGAGACCTGTCATGAAATAGGGTCCCATCATNACTATTGGCAGAGCTATCAGAATTCCTACAAATCCAATGATTACTTGGAACGCTGTGACAGCCAATGTTCCTCCGGACAGTCCAACAGTGATACTTTCTCCTTGAAATCCATAGGTTATGAATAGGTCAGCTCCTATCGTCGGGATAATGGCATGTGTTCCACCGGCAAATCCCGCGCACAAACCCGCATCGAATATCCCGCATACCGCGTTGGCCCAAACCGGGGTCGGTATCCCATTCCAAAGACCCATCGATTGTGCTCCCCCTTGTTGTTTTATGCTGGATCTAGGCTTATGAATCGGCTCCTGGATCTTCTCCCGAATGTCGTAATACAGGTCGTTTAATCCTCCAATTGTTTTATCGGTTAACGCGTTATCGATGAGTGTTTGGAAGAATGGTTGGATGTTCATAAAAGCCTGCTCCACCTGTTCAATTGTTTTTGTTTTATCATAGATGGTCAAAAAATCTTCTTTGCAGGTTTTTCCCAGGTCGATGATGTCATTGATTATAGTCAATGGCATCTGTTTTTCAACGGTTTTTGTCCCAATTGTGATACGAATGGTCTCAGTTGTCTTTGAAAGCGCTTTTTTCGGCGGAGGTGCTAGTGCGCTGGTTAACGGTGATAGGATGAGAATCGAAGCGATTATACAGGTGACCGTCCAGAGTATTCTTCCTCTCTTCATTTCTTTTCACCCCCCTCGCCTGTTTGAAGAAACGCACAAGATACCCGCGAACATATCTTATGATGGATGATGAAAAAAAACACGAGACTTAATGTGATGTAGAGGAGTTTTTCTTGCAAAAGAGTCTGGATGTGAATTATCGATTTTGCAGTCACCGTCGAGGTGAATACTACTAAAAAAACAATGGTGACGAAAATCCTAATTCTTGCTGTAAAAGAGTTCATGTTTTTTTTCATCATTCTACTCCCAGACTTAGTAGATTTTCCAGTTTCGTAAATTTATTTTCAAATATATATATTTTATAGTGCAATCATCCAATCTTTCCCTTTTTTTGTTCACCAAAAAATGAATGTTGTCTCATGAATCACTAAAAAAATATTTTCTATTTTTTTTCCTCTCATCAATCACCTATTAGTCGAAGCGTCATAGATTCAGAACAATAAACTATATCAGCCCCTGCTTCATTGCACAGCTGAGAACTATGACTGAGAAAATCCCCCAACACATGCATTGTCAGATTTGTGGAAAAGCGATTGCTGCATCAGATTCGGAGACGATATGCTCCGATGAATGTAAACAACGGTACCAGAGTCTCAATAAAAAACGAAAACTCTGGGTTTATATCATGTATGCTCTCATCTTTGTCATGATAGCGGTCTTATTCCTGTCATCCTATTTACCCAAATAACCAAAGGATGCCACGAAAGAAAAATAAGGAGAATGCTTCGGTTTATTCTGCGAGTTCTTCCTGAAGATCGATGACCATTTCCGTGAGGACATCTTCGAATATCTGATGGCGGTATTCTTTGACTGAGCCGTTCGCAAGATGCGCTCGAGCAACGAAATCTCGACCGTCTTTCAGGATTTCAATATGACAGACTGTTTCCATGCTGGTCCCGTAATGTTTTACTCCCGTATTCATCAATGATATTTATATGTTTTGTGCGCAAGGTTAATGTGTTTCAGACTCATGTCAAAACTGGACGTGGGGTCGTGAAAATGCTACGAAACGCAGTCGTCGCAGGCCAGTTTTACCCAGGAACTGAAAAACATCTCAGACAACAAATCGAGGAGTGTTTTCTTGAGAAACGAGGTTATGGGAAACTCCCGGTAGTACAGAAAAAACGAGGTTCACTCAAAGGCCTGGTGGTTCCCCATGCTGGATTCATCTATTCAGGGGCGGTCGCCTCTCATTCGTATGGTCGTCTTGCTGAGGAAGGGTTTGCGGAGACGTTCATCATCCTTGGACCAAACCATACCGGGATGGGTTCCGGGGTCTCCGTGATGACCCAGGGTGCTTGGAAGACACCACTAGGGACAGTGAATATCGATGAAGAGCTCGCTGGATCCATCTCAACGGGCATTATCGATCAAGATGCCACTGCGCATACATATGAGCATAGCATCGAGGTGCAGCTCCCGTTCTTACAATATTGTGCCCAAGGCAGGAAATTTGAATTTGTCCCGGTTTGTATGATGATGCAGGATTACGACACGGTTCATGATGTCGGTGGTATCATTGAAGATGCAATCCAGCGTTCAAAAAAAAGCATCATCATCATTGCCAGCAGTGATTTTTCCCACGCAGGATTCAACTACCGTAGTTCACCACCAGCAGGGATGCGTGTGGATGAATACGCAACAAAACAAGACAAGATTGCGATTCAGGAGATCCTCGCGTTGGACCCACAGCGATTAATTGATACTGTTGAGCAGAACAATATAACGATGTGCGGGTCCGGACCCGTAGGTGCTCTGCTTCTTGCAGCAAAAAAACTTGGGGCGACCACAGCAGAACTCTTAAAATATGGGACCTCCTATGAGGTTCACCCTGATTCCTCCTGTGTCGGGTATGGGGCTATCGCGGTTTCATAGGTGAAAACTCATGAAAAAACAACCTGTACGAGATATCCAATTTCAGAAAAATATGACCACCGACCAGTTGATTAAAGAGCTTTATGACGCGGGAGGTTTTTCTGCAAAGAAAGTCGCCGAAGGTGTCGATATCCTCGAACGAATGATCCGGGAAAAAGAGTGTGTGAAGTTCCTGTCGTTTCCCGCCTGCATCATCTCAACCGGGACACGAGGAGTCATCAAGGAACTGGTGAAACGAAAATTAGTTGATGTTATCATCACCACCACCGGGACGTTGGATCATGATCTCGCACGCGTATGGAAGGACTACTACCATGGGTCGTTTATGGCGGATGACACAAAACTGCATCAACAGGGAATCAATCGTCTGGGAAACATCTTCATCCCATTGGAATGCTATGGAACGATTCTTGAAAAGAAGATACAACCCGTCCTGGGTGAGCTGTATACGGATCAGCAGAAATGGTCCACAAAGGATCTCATCTGGGAGTTTGGGAAACGCCTTGAAAAAGAAAAAAACGGCAGAGACTCGATTCTATACTGGGCTTGGAAAAACAAAATACCCATGTACGTCCCAGGGATCACCGATGGGGCGTTCGGCGCTCAACTCTGGATGTATTATCAGGAGCATCGGAACTTCACGATCGATCTCTTCAAAGACGAGCAAGACCTCTCCGATATCGTGTTTGACGCAAAAAAGACTGGTGCGCTGATCATCGGCGGGGGAATCTCAAAGCATCATGTCATCTGGTGGAACCAGTTCTGCAACGGGCTGTCCCATGTGGTGTATCTCACGACCGCTGTCGAATATGACGGTAGTCTGTCTGGTGCACAGACACGGGAAGCGATCTCATGGGGGAAAATAGCGGAAAAGGCAGACAATGTGACCATAGAAGGAGATGCAACTGTCCTGCTCCCCTTGATGATAAGCGCCTTGTTGGAACGGCTCTAAAACAAATACTGTTTACGGAGTCATCCCTGGTCGTTTCTTCTCAAAGACCCGGTTCAGGATTTCTTTTTCGTCTGCATCACGAATGAGTTCCTCTGGTTCTCTGTCCTGTATCTGAGGTTTTTCCACATGAGTCTGTCTCTGATGTTTTCCTTTGTTCAGAGCACCATAGGCTTCGTTGATGAACTCGATTTCTTCATTGGTTGGACACCAGGAAATCATGTTCTTATTAGTAAAGAAGTTTGGTGAGTTTCGGTCAAACTGGANAGCGATCATTAACTCTCCTGTGGTAACATCTTTTTCAAGTTGGAGAGCAACATAGATATTTTCTTGTTTTTTCATTCAAGTCCCATCCTTGTTGTACTTTCGATAACAAATAGAAGGTTTTATATTTTTCTTTTTTTAGACAGATAAGATAATATTTTTTTGTGATAAAAAACGATTGAAAAAGAATAGCCACAACCGATTATTCTTTTGTCGTGACTTCTTTCACAAGCTTATGGTTCTGCGCTGATGATTTAAGAAATCTCATGATGAGTTCTTTTTGTTCTTGACTTAAGGCCATCTCCTCACCATCAGAGTTCAAAATAATCAAGGATCTCAAAAAACTCTTTCTTGATGATATAGCCTTGATCCGTTTTTTTTATCAGATCATGTTTCAGGCAGAATTCAATGACCTCGTTTTGTTCCTCATGTTCATACATCTCTCGTTCACCTCTTAGGAATTTGAGAGTTATTCATCTCTCTGTATGTTCCATGTTGCTATTGAAGATATATAAACGTAGCCTGTCAGAATACCAGAATGAAAAAAGTTAGCGTTGGTGCTGTCTTGGAGAATACCTATAGAAAAACCATTAAAGTTATATGAAAACAATGGTTCTCTTCTGTATCATGCTGAAGAACATCCGTGATACCGTCATGCTTTTTTCCACAGGTATCCTAGTTACCAATG
>JGI20215J15232_1000086_pt1 | contig 26577 bp, 29 predicted proteins | sample WetSurMetagenome_2_FD_15232 | JGI IMG/M metagenome (IMG submission 15232) | reverse complement strand
GGAGGGCTCTCCTGAGCAGCCTGTTCGACGAGGCCTCGAGAGTCTTCGCGATCGAGCGCGAGTGGCTCGCGTCGACGCTTTCGCTGAACGAGGACTCATTCGAGGAGGCCGTCCTCCTGCTCGCAGGCGCACCGGGCAAGATAGTCGTCAGCGGCATGGGGAAGTCGGGCCACATCGGCAGGAAGATAGCAGCCACGATGACGAGCACGGGCACTCCCGCCTTCTTCCTGCACCCCGCCGAAGCCGTCCATGGAGACCTGGGCATGGTGCAGAAGGGAGATGCCGCACTCGTCCTCTCCAAGAGCGGCGACACGCCCGAGACGACAGCCCTCCTGCCCAGCTTCAGGCGCCTGGCCGTGCCGGTGGTCGCGATGGTGTCGAGGACGGATTCCGATCTGGGGAGGGCCGCCGAAGTCGTGCTGAGGCTGCCCGAGATGCCCGAAGCCTGCCCTCACAACCTTTCACCGACCGCCAGCACCACGGCCATGCTGGTTCTGGGTGACGCCCTGGCCATGGCCCTCCTGAAGGTGCACGACTTCTCCCCCCAGGACTTCGCCGACGTCCACCCCGGCGGGACGCTCGGGAGGAAGCTGCTCACGCGCGTGTCCGATCTCATGGCCGGCCCGCCCCTCCCCGTTCTCGAGGAGGGCGCCCTCCTGGCGGACGCCATCCCCGTCCTCACGGCGAACAGAGGGGTGTGCATCTCCGTGGACGGGGACGGGATCCTGGACGGGATCTTTGTCTACGGGGACCTCGGGCGGCTTCTCAGGTCAAGACCCGATGCTCTGGCGATGAGGATGTCCGATATCCTGAAGAGGAGCCCGGCCGTCGCCTCTCCCGACGAGCTGGCCGCCTCGGCGCTGGCGACTATGGAGGAGAAGGGGATAACCAGCCTGGTCGTCGTGGACCCTGAAGGAAGGCCTGCCGGGATCATCCACCTCCACGACGTCATGCGGGCGGGGATCCGCTAGCCCCGGGCCGCCGGGGCCCCGGAGGACGATTGCCCAGGCGAAGGCTGCCGCTCCGCAGGTTCAGGCACATCCTGGAAGGCCCCGCAGTGAGGTCCCTCGAGCTGGCGGCGGGCGTCCTCCCGAGGACATGGCTCTGGGCTCTGGCGGAGCTTGCCGGAGGCACACTCGCGATCCTCCCCTCGCGCGCCAACGTCATCTTCTCGCGGCACATGCGCAACATAATGATTCCCAATGGAATACACATCAAGCGATCCGCGGTCTACCGGAATCTGGTCGGAGGGATGCTCGATTTCGTGCACCTCTCGCGGAAAACCGACGCCGAATTCCTCGAGGTCGTGGAGGTGAAGGGGGCCTCGAACATGGCGGAGGCGCTCCGCGCCGGCAGAGGGGTTCTGGCGATCACGGCCCACCTCGCCGGCTGGGAGCTCATCCCCCGGGCGATGGCCCTCCTCGGGCACAGGGTGGGTATCGTGGGGCGCAGGATCTCGGGGAACGCATCCGCGGGGCTGATCGAGAGACTGCGCACGAAGCCGGGGATCGAAGCGATAGACAGGGCCGGGGGCGGCGCGGCGCTGCTCCGGGCGTTGCGCGGCAATACCGCTGTTGGTATTCTCATCGACCAGGACACCACGGCAGTGGAGGGCGGCTTCGTCGATTTCTTCGGCATTCCCGCCCTGACGCCGACAGGTCCTGCGAAGATCGCGACAAGGTTCGGCATCCCTGTCGTCCCCCTGTTCATCAGGAGGATGAGGGACGGAAGGTATGAGATCGACGTCGAGGAGCCGATCCTCCAGGGGCGCTTCTCCGGACCCGGGGCCGTCGAGGCCCTCACCGGATTCCTCACCTCTCGCATCGAGGCTCGGATCAGGCTTTCGCCGGACCAGTGGGTATGGTTCCACGAGCGCTGGTGCCGCCGCCCTCCTGGTGCTCCTGGCCTGCGGTAGCGGCACTCCCGGGTACTCGTCCGAATCCGATCCGAGCCAGATGATCACGGGGTTCTCGCTGTCCCAGACGAGCGGTGGAGAGCGTCTCTGGGTACTCCAGGGGGATTCCGGCAAGTACACCGAGAGCGACAGCTCCGCGGTCATCTCCGGCGTGCGGCTGACCTACTACCGGCTGGACGCTCCCGAGACCCTCCTCACGGGGGATTCAGGCAGGATCGTCTCCGGCGGCGAGGACATCCGGGTCTGGGGTGACGTTCGTGTCGAGACGGTGGACGGGAGGATCCTCGAGACGCCCGAGCTAGTCTGGGTCGAGAGCCTGGAGGTCTTCTCGACGGACTGCGTGGCCGTCCTGACGGTGCCCGACAGCCTCGGCAGCACCGTCATCACCGGCAGGGGGGTCCGGATAGGACAGGACCTCGGGTCGGCGGAGGGCGTCGACGTGAGGGAGAACTTCATGGCCGTGTACACGGGGGAGATCCCCTCTGAATAGGCTCGTTCCATTCCTGGTGGCGGCCTACGGGTCGTCCGGGATGTTCACCGTCACGGCCGACAGGGCTTCGGCCTCGACCGATCCTGACGGGGAGGCGGTCATCCATCTCTCGGGCTCGGTCGAGGTCACGGATGGTGACGTGACGATAACCTCCGACTCCGGAACGGTCTGGCAGACAGCCGGCCGGGCCGTTTTCCTGGGCTCGGTGGAGGTCGACGCGGATACCGTGACGGCATCCGGCGACAGGCTGGAGTACGACCGCCCCGCGGGCATGGTGGCGATACAAGGCAACGCGGTCCTCCAGGACAGGGAGAACCGGCTCACGGCCGCAGAGGTCACATGGTTCCGGCAGGCCGGCAAGGCGGTTGCCCGGGACAGCGTGGTCATGACGGGCGACTGGATGGGCGAGGTCACCGGTGACTACGCCGTGTACGACAGCTACCGGCGCAGCCTCTTCGTCACCTCGTCGCCGGTGCTGACGCGGGTGGAGGACGGGGACTCGGTCAGGATCACCGCCGACAGGCTCGAGTTCCTGCCCGATTCCGACAGGGCCGAGGCGCAGGGCCACGCGCTGCTCGTGAGCAGCACCAGGGCGCTGGACATCTCCGCCGAGATGCTGCGCTACTCGGGCGGCGGTGACGAGATAGAGATGCTGGGCTCCCCGGGCATCGTCATGGAGGATGGCGACCTCACGGGGGACTGGATGCTCGCAACCCTCTCGGGTGGCGAGATCAGGAGCCTCCGGGTGGAGGGGGCCGCAGACGGCCACATGATCGACAACGGAGTCCAGCCACCCGGGGAGTCCTGGTTCACCTCCGAGAGCGCCTTCTTCTCGTTCGTCTCCGGGAAGCCCGATTCGATCGACCTCTCCGGCGGCGTGAGCCTCACGATCAGGAGCGGCGGGGAGGCCGCGCAGAGACAGGAGAGCAACACGGTCAGCGGAGACCATCTGGTGGTTCACTACTCCGGAGGATCACCCGAGACGGTCACGGTCACCGGGGCCGTCAGGGGCACCTACAGCTATCGCAGGGAGGATTCGTGAAAGCCGGACCTTCCGTTCGGAGGACGACCCTCAGCACCGACGGGCTCGTGAAGATCTACAGGAAGCGGCGCGTCGTGAACGGCGTGAGCGTCGCAGTCTCCCGGGGGGAGATCGTGGGGCTGCTCGGACCCAACGGGGCCGGCAAGACGACCACCTTCTACATGATGGTCGGCTTCATCAGGCCCGATGGGGGAACCGTCCACCTCGACGACATCCCCATCTCCAGGATGCCCATGTACAGGCGCGCCAGGATGGGCATCGGCTATCTCCCGCAGGAATCGAGCGTCTTCCGCAAGATGACCGTGGCCGACAACCTCATGAGCATCCTCGAGACGCTCGGGATGACGAGGGCGCGTCGAGTCGAGGTCCAGGACAGGCTCCTGTCCGAACTGGGGCTCACGCATCTNGCCGCCCAGATGGCGTACACGCTGTCGGGCGGGGAGCGACGCAGGGTGGAGATCGCGAGAGCCCTGGTCACCAACCCCTCGTTCCTCCTGCTGGACGAGCCTTTCGCGGGTATCGACCCGATCGCGGTGGCCGAGATCCAGAACATCATCAGGACTCTGAAGCAGAGGGACATCGGGATACTCATCACGGACCACAACGTCAGGGAGACCCTCGCGATCACGGACCGCTCCTACATCATGTACGACGGCAGGGTGCTCATCCAGGGATCGGCCGAGGAGCTCGCCAGCGATCCCGAGGCCCGCAAGATCTACCTCGGCGAGAGATTCCGCCTCTGATGCCGGGGATGGAGCTCAGGCAGACAGGACGCCTCGTGCAGATGCCGGGGATCATCCTGAGCCCGGCCCTGAGGCAGTCGCTCGAGCTCCTGCAGATACCCTCCGTCGATCTTGACAAGCTCATCGAGACCGAGCTGGTGGAGAACCCGCTGCTCGAGGTGAAACAGGACGATGCGTCCCCGGACCAGGGGGAGGAGGAGACCCCCCCTGAGGCGGCCGAGGGACCCCGGGCCGACGGCGAGACCACCGAAGGTGGCGAGGAGGCCGGGCCGGAGCAGTCCGAGGAGGAGCCCCGCCGCGCGGATGCCGACGAGGATCACATGGAGTTCCTCGACGGGCTCGAGGACACCGGCTACGAGGGTTCCGGCTGGAATCCGGAGGAACCCTGGCGGCCCGAGATCGTCGAGAAGGAGACCCTCTCGGAGCACCTCCTGAAGCAGATATCGGATCTGCGCCTGCCGGCCGACCAGGAGGAGGCCTGCCGCTTCGTGGTCTACTCCCTCGACGGGCACGGCCTGCTCTCCATGGGCATCGCGGAGCTCGAGGCCGGCTGGGGCGGCCCGCCCGGGCTGCTGGAGGGGGCGGTGTCGACCGTCAGGAAGCTCGAGCCCGCCGGGGTGGGCTTCTGCACCGTGCCGGAGGCCCTGGACTACCAGCTCTCCCTGAGGGGGTATGGTGTCTCGTCACTCGAGAGGCGCATGGTGTCCTGCTGCTTCGAGGCCATCCTCGGCAGGCAGTACCCGGCGATCGCGAAGAAGCTCGGCGTCACACCCCGCGAGGTCCAGGACGCCGTCGAGATCATCAAGACCTTCAACCCTTATCCGGGCAGCGACTTCGCGCCGGACACCAACTCCGTGATCATACCGGACGTCACCATCGAGAAGATCGACGGCAACTTCGTGACGACCGTCAACGATTCCAGGTTCCCCATGCTCATCATCTCGGAGCGGAACAGGCGAGCTCTCGAATCCCGCTCGACCCTCCCGGAGGAGAGGGAGTACGTCAGGGACAAGCTGGCCCGCGCGAGTCTGTTCCTCCGCTCGATAATGCAGAGGCAGCAGACCGTCGGACGGATCGCGGAGTATATTGCGGATTACCAGCGCGGCTTCCTGGACTCGGGGGTGGACTCGCTGAGGCCGCTCACCCTGCAGCAGGCCGCCGAGCATCTCAAGTGCAACCAGTCGACCATAAGCAGGGCGATCAATGGCAAGTATGTCCAGACCCCGCAGGGGGTCTTCGAGATGCGCTATTTCTTCAACAGGGGGCTCCCGCAGGGCGAGGAAATTTCGACCAGGACCGTCAAGGAGGAGCTCAGGAAGATCATCGAGAGGGAGGATCCGGCAAGGCCGTACTCCGACGAGGACCTGGCGCGCATACTGACGACCAGGGGCTTCGTCGTGAAGAGGAGGACGGTCGCCAACTACCGGGGAAGCATGGACATCCCGGCGAAGACACACCGGAAGAGGTACAGGTAGCATCGGAGAGGCGCCTTTCCCGCCCCTCGCACAACCAGGGAGAGCATCCGCGATGACGACAGACAGACTGAAGGGCTACAGGGGTGAGGCCAGGGAGGTCCTCGAGCGGCTCGGAGCAGGCGTCTGGGACGACGTCGAGCTCATGGCGGGGAGCAACCTGTTCAAGGGCGTGATTCTCCCGAGGTCCGAGACCGCCGATGACAGGCACATCGTCCTCAAGCTGGTGAGCGGCTACAATATCGGCATCGCCGCGGCCAAGGTGACCTCCATCGCCGTGGTGGGCTCCCGCGAGGCGCACTACCAGATCCCGGAGAAGGACTTCCCGTTCAATCCAGGGCTGCCGAAGGTGAAGCTGCTCGGGACGGGAGGGACCATCGCCAGCAGGCTCGACTACAGGACCGGGGCCGTGATCCCGGCCTTCAGCCCCGGCGAGCTGTACGGAGCCGTGCCCGAGCTTGCCGGCATATGCAACCTGGAGACCGAGAAGCTCTTCGGTATCTTCAGCGAGGACATGGGTCCGGTTCAGTACACAGCGCTCGCGGAGGCCATAGGCAGGGAGATCGAGAAGGGCGTGGCCGGCATCGTCATCGGTCACGGCACCGACACGATGCACCATACGGCCGCGATCCTGTCCTTCATGTGCCAGGATCTCCCCGTGCCCGTTGTGCTCGTCGGCTCGCAGAGATCCAGCGACAGGCCTTCAAGCGATGCCGCGCTGAACCTGATGCACGCCACCAGGACCGCCGGATACTGCGAGGCCGCCGAGGTCATGGTGTGCATGTTCGGACCCACCAGCGACAAGTACGGGCTCCTGCACAGGGGCACGAGGGTCAGGAAGATGCACTCGAGCTACAGGAGCACGTTCAGGACGATCGGGGACATCCCGCTTGCGATGGTCGACCGGACCAGCTTCACATATCTGAAGAAGGATTTCCGCAGGAGGGACCCGGAGAGGAAGCCGGTCATCTCCCCGGTGTTCGAGGACCGGGTGGCCATGGTCTACTACTACCCGAACATGAACCCGGACATGATCACCGGCCTCGTCGAGAAGGGCTACAAGGGCATCGTCATCGCGGGGACCGGGCTGGGGCACGTGAACAAGCCCCTGTACGAGCCACTGCGCCAGGCCACCGAGGCGGGGGTCCACGTGTTCATGACCGTCCAGACCCTCTGGGGTTACACCCAGATGTACGTCTACGACACTGGCAGGCTCCTGATGCAGCGCGGTGTCGTGCCCCTCGCCAACACGCTGCCCGAGGTCGCGTACATGAAGCTCTGCTGGGCGCTGGGAGTCACCTCGGATCACGACGAGGTCCAGAGGATAATGACGACGCCGATCGCGGGGGAGATAACGCCCTCGGAGCCGCCCGACGGATACCTCATCCTGCAGGGCGGGGTTCCCGAGGTCAGGGAGATGATGTCCGGAAGGATGCGCTGAGAGGCGCGGACCGGGAGGTCGGGACATGGCCGGTGATGGGATCCTGCTGGAACTCGTGCCGCTCCGGTTCCCCCCGGGGGCGAACGCCATCCTGGGTCAGGCGCATTTCATAAAGAGCGTGGAGGACATCTACGAAGCCGTGGCGGGGACGCTTCCGGGCACGCCGTTCGGGCTGGCCTTCTCGGAGGCGTCCGGTCCGAGGCTGATAAGGTCCGAGGGCACGGACGCAGAACTCTCCAAGGCAGCAGCCGACAATCTGGAGAGGCTGTCCTGCGGTCATGTCTTCATGGTCATCCTCTCGGAGGCCTGGCCCATTCAGGTCCTGCCCGCGATCAGGGGAGTCCCGGAGGTCTGCGGGATCTTCTGCGCGACCTCGAATCCGGCCTCGGCGATCGTCGCCAGGGAACCAGGAGGGGCTGGAGGAGTCCTGGGCGTCATCGACGGGGAGGCGCCGCTGGGGGTCGAGTCCCCCGAGGATGTCGATGCCAGAAGGGTTCTCCTGAGGCACTTCGGCTACAAGCGCTGAGCGGGTTCGACAGATTGACGGCAGGCGCTCCCACTTTTATATACCGATCGGTAGATTATTCTATGAAGCCCTATGGCGGGCAGTTCGTTATCGAAACGGGAAGTCCGATGTCGGCTAGATCACTGGCTACCGTCTCCATCCTTGCCGGGGTTCCTCTCGCCATGGGGGCCTGCGTCCTCCTCGGCTGGTGGCTGGGCAGCCTGCTCGACGGGGCGCTGCACACCGACATCGCGTTCCAGATACTGATCCCGCCTCTTTTCATCGCCGCCAGTCTGAGGGAGACGATCCTCCTGCTCCGCCGGTCCCCGAGCGGTCCAGGCTAGGCCTCCTTCCCGGGCCGGACTCATGCAGATCCTCCTGCTCCTGGCATTCCTCAATGCAGCGCAGCCCGCCGGGGAAGTCCCCGGGCCGTCGGATGCCGCCGCCCTGACAGAGCTGCCGGATCTCACGGAGGTGTTCTCCGCCTGGGCTTCCGGCGGCAGCTGGGCGGGTGCCGGGGAATTCGCACAGGCCTGGAGCGGGAACCTGTATGCCCTGGGAACGGCCCTGCTCCTGTTCGTTCTCGGAGCAGCCGCCGCCTCCCGGCGCGAGATGGTTCCCGGCAGGCTGCAGAATGCCGCCGAGCTCGTGGTGGAGAAGATCCTGGAATTTCTCACCGATGTCCTGGGCTCCCATGCGGAGGAGCATCTACCGTTCCTCGGAACCCTCTTCCTCTACATCCTGTTCATGAACCTCAGCGGTCTGGTGCCCCTGCTGAAGGCGCCCACGTCGATGCTGGAGACCACCGCCTCACTCGCCCTCGTGGTTCTTGTCTATGTACAGGTCACGGGGATCAGGAGCCTCGGACTGCCGCGATACCTGCACCATCTCGCAGGGTCGCCCAGGACCGTGACGGACTGGGTGCTCCTGCCCCTGATGCTGCCGACCCACCTGGTGAGCGAGCTCGCCAGGCCGCTCAGCCTCGCGGTCAGGCTGTTCGGGAACATCATGGGAGAGGATGTCATGATTTCGGTGTTCACGGGGCTGGGTGTCGTCGCCGTCGCAGCATGGTTGCCCGTAGGGCTGCCCCTGGCCCTGCCCATGATCCTGCTGGGACTGCTGCTGTCGACCGTGCAGGCCCTCGTGTTCACTCTTCTGAGCTCCGTCTACATAGCCCAGGTGCTCCCCTCGGAGCACCGGTGACGCCGTCAGGCGAACCGGCAAGGAGGATTCCGTGACCGATCTCTTGCGCATTGGTCTCCCGATGATGGTCGGCGGAGCCGCCGTTGGCGGAGCCATCGGCATCGGGATCGCCGTGAAGGCCGCGATGGAGGCCATCGGCCGCCAGCCCGAAGCCTCGTCGAAGATCCAGATGGCAATGGTCATAGGATGCGCCTTCATCGAGGCCCTCACGCTGTACACCATGCTCATCGTCTTCGTTCTGGAGGGCAAGCTCTAGCCGCCATGATCCAGACGGAGCCCGGGGGGCTTATGAGCATCCGATGGGAGGCGCTCGCCACGCAGGCGCTGACCTTCGTGCTGGTCGTGGTGCTCCTCAGGAAGTTCTTCTGGAAGAAGATACAGGCGGTGCTGGCCGCCCGGCGACGTTCCATCGAGAGCCAGCTCGAGGAGATCGAGGCCACGAAGAAGTCCCTGGAGGGCTTGAGGCAGGAGTACCGCCAGGAACTGGAGCTGGCCTCTGAAGAGGTCCGCGCGATGCTCCAGATGGCCGCCTCCGAGGGCGAGAGGATCTCCGTCGAGTTGCGCGAGTCCGCGAAGGAGGAGGCCGCCAGGATCAGGCGCAACGCCCACGAGCACATCGAGGAGGAATCCGCGCGCGCGGAGGCGGAGATGGGCGGCAGGCTGGCCGACCTGGCCACGAGGGCAGCCGGCCTGGCCATACAGGACGGTCTCGACCTGGAGTCCCACAGGAAGATCCTCGACGCCGTCATCCGGGAGATCGCCTCCGGCAGGGAGGTGGCGCGGTGAACCCTGCTGCGGTGCGCGTCTACGCCGAAGCCCTGCTGGCCGTCTCGGAGGAGCGCGGAGAGACGGAGCGGACGGAGGAGGCGATCGAGGAGGTGCTCGCCGCAGCCCGTCAGGCCCCGGAACTCCTGCGCGCCCTTGACTTTCCCGGGTATTCCCCCGAGGCCAGGGCGGGCATCGTCCAGGAGGTGTTCGGCGACAGGCTGCCACCGCTCGTGCTGAACCTCCTCGACCTCCTCGGGCGCAGGAGGCGGATTCGTCTCCTGCCTGACATACACAGGCTCTATTCGAGGCTTGCAGCGAGATGCTGCGGGCTTCTCCCCGCCGAGGTCACGACCGCCGTCCCTCTCGAGCAGGATCAGGCCGACGCTCTGGCCGCGGCGCTCCGCGGTCTGCTCGGGAGGAGCGTCAGGCTCGATCTGAAGGTCGACCCATCCATCGTTGCAGGCGCGATCGTCTCGGTGGCCGGCACGAGGTATGACGCCAGTGCAGGCGGGCGCCTGGAAAGCATCAGGAGAGCCATGACAGAAGCCTGGAGAAGGGAGGGAGGCGCCGGTGTACGATCGTGAGGAAGTGGGCGCCATCCTGCGAAAGAGGCTCGAGGGCTTCATGCCGGGCGTCAATGTCTCCTCGGATGGCGCCGTGATCCAGGCCGGGGACGGGATCGCCAGGATATGGGGCCTCGATGACGCGATGTCGGGCGAGTTGCTCCATTTTCCCCGCAGCGGCTCCACCGGGATGGTCTTCAACCTCGAGGAGGACAACGTGGGAGCCGTCCTCTTCGGCGATCCCGAAGAGGTCAAGGAGGGCGACAGGGCCGAGAGGACCGGGAGGATAGCCTCGGTGTCCGTGGGCAGGAGCCTGCAGGGCAGGGTCATCGACCCGCTCGGCAAACCCCTCGACGACAAGGGTCCGATAGGCGGGACGGAGGTCCGGCCGCTGGAGGCGGCCGCCCCGGGCGTCATCGACCGCGAGCCCGTCCGCGAGCCCCTGGAGACGGGTATCAAGGCCATCGACTCGATGATCCCCATCGGCAGGGGGCAGCGGGAGCTGATCATCGGCGACCGCCAGACCGGGAAGACATCCATCGCCGTGGACACGATCATCAACCAGCGGGGCAAGGACGTTGCGTGCATCTACGTGGCCGTGGGGCAGAAGGAGTCGTCCGTGGCGCGCGTGCTCGCCACGCTCGAAGAGCACGACGCGCTAGACTACACGGTCATCGTGTCCGCGAACGCGGCGACCCCCGCTCCGCTCCAGTACATCGCCCCCTACGCCGGAGCGGCCATCGGCGAGTTCTACCGCGACAGGGGCGAGGCGGCCCTCGTGGTCTACGACGACCTCTCCAAGCATGCGGTCGCATACAGGCAGCTCTCCCTCCTGCTCCGCCGCCCTCCCGGCAGGGAGGCCTACCCGGGCGACGTCTTCTACCTCCACAGCAGGCTGCTGGAACGGGCGGCGAGGCTTTCCGACGCCAGGGGGGGCGGGTCGCTCACGGCCATCCCCATCGTCGAGACCCAGGCTGGCGACGTGGCCTCCTACATACCCACCAACGTGATATCCATCACCGACGGGCAGATCTACCTCGAGTCGTCCCTCTTCCACGCCGGCGTCAGACCCGCGATAAACGTGGGGTTGTCGGTCTCGCGCGTGGGCGGCAGCGCCCAGACTCAGGCGATGAGGCGGGTCGCAGGGAAGCTGAGGATGGACCTGGCCCAGTACAGGGAGCTGGCGGCGTTCTCTCAGCTCGGGACGGAACTCGATCCGACCTCCATGGCGCAGCTCCACAGAGGCGAGCGCCTCGTCGAGGCGCTGAAGCAGGGGCTGGGCGCCCCGCTCTCCCTCGAGAGGCAGGTGGCCTGTCTGTTCTGCGCGACGGAGGGCTTCCTCGACGACATCGACATCCCCGACATCCTGAGGGCGCTCGACAGGTACCTGGCCTATCTCGACGCCAACTACGCCGATCTGCTGCACAACATCTCCGCCTCGCGCGAGCTGACGGCGGAGTACGAGAAGGCGCTGAGGGAATCCGCCCTGCGCTTCCGGGCGTCCAGCACGATCAGGCGCGCGGGGGGCTGAGATGCCTTCCACCCGGGAGCTCTCCACGAGGATAAGGTCCGTGGCCGGCACGGCGCAGATCACACGGGCCATGAGCCTGGTCGCCGCCGTGAGGCTCAGGAAGGCTCAGAATGCCGCTGCCGCGCTGGAGGATTACTCGCGAAGGCTGGACTCCCTCCTGCAGATGGCCACGCTGGGTGACGGTCCGGCCCATCCTCTGCTCGCACTGCGCCCGCCCCTGCGCTCCATCTGCCTCGTCATCGGGCCCGACAGAGGTCTCTGCGGCAACTTCGCGAGGGAGACGGCATCCTTCGCCTCGGAGCGGCTGGAGGCCCTGGGGGAAAGGAGCGGGCTCAGGGTGCTGACGATCGGATCCCGGATGGCCCGCCTGGTCGAAGGGGGGGGGGACGGGCAGGAGCTCTCCTCCGGGGGCCTCCGCACGCGCATGGACGATGCGTGGCGCTTCCTGTCGTCCGAGTTCACCGGAGGTCGCGTGGACCGCGTATACCTGATCTACAACCGGACGGGTCCGGGCAACTCCTGGAAGCCCGTGATGGAGAGCCTCCTTCCGCTCCAGTCCGGAGCCGACGTGGTGATGGGCGATGTGATACTCGAGCCCTCCCGGGGCGTCCTGGTGGAGGAGCTGGCCCCGGAATGCGGCCGGGCCCGCCTCGCCCTGGCGGCCTCCTCCTCTGAGTCGAGCGAGCAGATGGCAAGGCTCAGGGCGATGACAGCCGCCACGCACAATTCGCAGGAGATGCTCGAGGACCTCAGGCTGGCATCCAACAAGCTGCGCCAGGCCGCGGTGACCAGAGAGCTGTCGGAGATCCTCGCAGGGAGCGGGCTGTGACCGATCAGCAGGGTTTGTCCGGCGGCAATCGGAGGGACTCATGACGGAAGATCGTCCGAGGGGGAGCATACTCCAGATCATCGGCCCGACCGTGGACGTCGAGTTCCCGGCCGGGAGCCTGCCGCCCATACTCCAGGCGCTCTCGGTCAGCCTGCCGTCGGGCGCCTCACTCGTGCTGGAGGTCGCTCTCCACATTGGCGACAGCGTGGTGCGCTGCATCGCGATGGGCTCTACTGACGGTCTCCGGCGGGGTCTGGCGGCGGATGATACGGGCGGACCCATAACCGTGCCCGTCGGCAGGCAGCTCCTGGGCAGGATGATCAACGTGCTCGGCGAGCCCATCGACGGTAAGGGAGCACTGCCCGACCCGGGGACCAGGCTCCCCATCCACCGGCATGCCCCCGGGCTCTCCGAAAGGATCGCCAGGGCCTCGACGCTGGAGACCGGGATCAAGGTCATCGACCTCCTGGCCCCGTACCCCAGAGGAGGCAAGGTCGGGCTCTTCGGAGGCGCAGGAGTCGGCAAGACCATCATAATAATGGAACTGATACGGAGCATCGCCTCCGAGCACGGGGGATTCTCGGTCTTCGCCGGCGTGGGCGAGAGGACCCGCGAGGGCAACGACCTGTGGCTGGAGATGAACGAATCCGGGGTCATCGAGCGCACCGCTCTCGTCTACGGACAGATGAACGAGCCGCCGGGAGCCAGGCTGAGAGTGGCGTTGACCGGCGTGACCGTCGCCGAGCACTTCAGGGACGAGGAGGGTCAGGACGTCCTCCTCTTCATCGACAACATCTTCAGGTTCACGCAGGCCGGTGCCGAGGTCTCGGCCCTGCTCGGCAGGATGCCCAGTGCGGTCGGATACCAGCCGACGCTGTCCACGGAGATGGGCGAGCTGCAGGAGCGCATCTGCTCGACCACGTCGGGCTCCATAACATCCGTGCAGGCCATCTACGTTCCGGCCGACGACCTCACGGACCCTGCGCCGGCGACCGCCTTCGCGCACCTCGACGCCACCACCGTCCTTTCCCGGAGGATAATGGAGCTCGCCATCTACCCGGCCGTGGACCCCCTGGATTCGACATCGAACCTCCTCGACCCCGCGGTCGTCGGCAGGGAGCATTACGAGACCGCAAGGGCGGTGCAGACGGTGCTCCAGCGGTATCGCGACCTCCAGGACATCATCGCCATCCTGGGGATGGACGAGCTCTCGGACGAGGACAGGTTGACTGTCCAGCGCGCGAGGAAGATCCAGAGGTTCCTCAGCCAGCCCTTCTTCGTGGCCGAGGGCTTCACGGGGCGCCAGGGCAGGTATGTCGGGGTGAAGGACACGATATCCGGATTCCGGGCCATCGTCGAAGGGAAGGTGGACAGCCTTCCCGAGCAGGCCTTCTACATGGCCGGAACCCTGGACGAGGTCCAGGACAGGGCCCGGACGATCGGCCAGGCCCCGGGGAGCGGGAGCTGATGGCCGAGCCCTTCAGATTCCAGGTCATCACACCCGCGGGTGTGGTCTTCGACGACCTCGTCGACGGGGTGGTCATCCCCGCCTCGGACGGGAGGATGGGAGTCCTGGCGGGTCATGCCCCGATGGTGGCGCTGCTCTCGCGGGGCGAGCTGAAAGCCGGAAGGCAGGGTCTGGACAGCAGGGTGTGGATCATCGAAGGAGGCTTCGCAGGCGTCAGGTCGGGTGAGGCGGAGGTGCTCACCCGTCTCGTCGAGGAGCTCAATCCGCTTTCCGAGGCCGGCACGACTCGAGCGTGAGCCTCAGGGCATCTTCGATCCGCGTGGCCGGAGTCCAGCCCGTCGCCCTCTTCGCCGACGAGGCGTCCGCGGTCCAGCCTTCGGCGACAAGCTCCCGCCCCTTGTGCCTGTCGAAGACCGGGCAATGCCCGGAGAGGACTCCCGCCGCCTCGGAGACGAAGCCCGCGGCCACAACCAGCCGGGCAGGCACCGGGACCGGCAATATCCTCCTGCCCGCCGCCCGCTCGAGCACCTTTCTGAACTCGTTCCAGCCCCAGATCTTCCCGTAGGATGGCTCCAGTATCATCCCACGCGCTCCGGGGCTGTCCCCAAGGCGCCTCAGCAGGTCGACCAGGTCATCCACGAAGATCAGGGAGAAGCCGCTGCCCTGTTTCAGGGGCACCGGCATCAGACCCCTGCGGGCAAGCCTGAAGAGCGGCGCGGCGGCCTCGTCGCCCGGTCCGAAGACCGCGGGGGGTCTGACTATCACCCAGTTCTCGGAACGCCTGACGATCACCTCGCCCATGAGCTTGCTGCGGCCGTAAGGGGTTATCGGACCTTCCCTGCATGGGCCGCAGGCGGACTGGCTCGAGACGTAGACGAACAGGGCATCCGGAGCCACGGAGCTCCGCGCCGCGAGCAGGGAGCGCGTGACGGCGGCGTTGGACAGGTCGAACTGCTCCTGGGACCGGGCGGCGGTGGCGCCGGCGAGGTGATAGATGGTCGTCACGCCCGGAAGGAGTCTTTCCAGAGCCCGGGGGTCCATGAAGTCGACTCTCTTCACCACGCAGCGGGCCGGGATCGGCCCGAGCCTGGAGGTTGTCCTGCAGGCCGCGACGACCTCCAGTTCCTCGCTCGCGAGGGACTCGAGAAGCCTGCTTCCGAGGAAGCCGGAGGCCCCTGTCACGAAAACACGCTCCAATGTCGCACCTCCGTTGACTTATGACGAAGGGGTGCTTACAATCTCGGCCTATGTTATCGCAAGCCGGGAGAACTGACAAGATGCGACGCCCCGATATCTTCAAGAAGTGCATCGACTACACGAGGGCCGACGAGGTCAAGCAGATGGGGCTCTACCCCTACTTCAAGCCCCTGAGCGGACAGGTCGGTCCGGTCATGATGATCGAGAACCACCGGGTCATCATGCTGGGCTCCAACAACTACCTCGGGCTCACGAACAACCCCGAGGTGATGGCCAGATCCGCTGAAGCCATCAAGCGCTACGGCACGGGCTGCACCGGCAGCCGGTTCCTCAACGGCACGCTCGACCTCCACATCGAGCTGGAGGAGAAGCTGGCCGGGTTCCTGCAGAGGGAGCGCGTTCTCACCTTCAGCACCGGATACCAGACCAACCTGGGCGCCATCTCGGCCCTGTGCCAGAAGGACGACCTCATCCTGGTCGACCGCTCGGTCCACGCGTCCATCATAGACGGCACGCGACTCAGCTACGCCCGCGTGGTCAAGTACCACCACAACGACATGGAGCACCTGGAGCACCTCCTCGAGCGCGAGCAGGATCCAGCCATCATCATCACCGACGGCGTCTTCAGCATGGAGGGCGACCTGGCCGACCTGCCGACGATCGCGAAGCTCGCCAGGAAGCACGGCGCGAGGCTGATGGTCGACGACGCCCACGGGGTGGGTGTCATGGGCGCCCACGGGCGGGGCACCCCCGAATACTTCGATTGCGAGAGGGATGTCGACCTCCACGTGGGGACCTTCAGCAAGTCCTTCGCCTGCATCGGTGGCTTCGCAGCGGGGTCGGACAAGGTCATCGACTTCATGCAGCACGAGGCCAGGAGCGAGATCTTCTCCGCCAGCCTCCCCCCCGCCGCCGTGGCGACGGTCATGGCGGCCCTCGAGATACTGCAGCGGCAGCCCGAGCTCATGGTGCAGATGCACAAGGCCGCCGAGAGAGCCCGGGGCGGGCTGCGCTCCATGGGGTTCAACGTCGGCAACTCGGAGGCGCCCATAGTTCCGATCATCATCGGCGACACGCTGACCACCTTCAGGGTCTGGCAGGCCCTCGACCAGGGCGGAGTCTTCACGAATCCAGTGGTCAGTCCGGCGGTTCCTCCCGACAGGGCCATGCTCAGGACCAGCTACATGGCCACACACACCGACGAGATGATCGACAGCGCGCTGGAAGTCTTCGAGAAGGTCGGCCGCAGGTTCGGCCTGATCCCCTGACCCGCATGGGCATCTGCATCGAGCAGGTGAGCGGCCGCAGGGCCCTCTCGGAATTCATCACCCTGCCCTTCAGGCTCTACTCGGATGACCCTCTCTGGGTCGCGCCCCTGAGACCGGTTCAGCGCCAGCTCCTCGATCCCTCGGCCGGGCACCCCTTCCACGAGCACGCGGAAGTTATCCATTTCCTGGCTCGCGGCGATGGCGGCAGGGTGGCGGGCAGGATCTCCGCCATAGTGAACCGCGCCCACAACGAGTACGCCGGGGACACTACGGGCTTCTGGGGCTTCCTGGAGGCCGTGAACGACCCCGGGGTCTTCGCCGCCCTCTTCGATGCCGCCGGGAGCTGGCTGTCGTCCAGGGGGATGACCGCCATGCGCGGCCCCATGAACTTCTCCACGAACGAGGAGATAGGCCTTCTCGTGAAGGGCTTCGACAGGAGCCCCGTGCTGATGATGACCTACAATCCTCCCTGGTATCAGCCTGCCGTGGAGGCATGCGGCTTCGAGAAGGTCAAGGACGTCCTGGCCTACTACCTGGACACGAAGAACCTCGATTGGACACGAATGAAGCGGGTTTCCAGCATCGTGCTGGAGCGCACGGGGGCTGTCATCCGGCCCCTGCGCAGGCATGACCTCTACGAGGACGTCCTCGTCCTGATGGACATCTACAACGAGTGCTGGAAGCGCAACTGGGGTTTCGTCCCGATGACCGACGGCGAGTTCAGGCAGATGGCGAAGGACCTCGGCCTTCTCGTGGTGCCCGAGATGGGGCCGATCGCGTACGTCGACGGACAGCCGGTGGCATTCGCGGTGGGGCTGCCGGACGCCAACCAGGCCTTCCTGAAGGCCAGGGGCAGCGCTCTGAGGGCCTTTCTCGCCCTGAAGGTGCCGCCGTTCAAGGTGAGGATCGACGGGGTCCGGGTGCTGCTGCTCGGAGTGCGCGAGAAATGGCGCTCCTGCGGGCTCGACGCCCTCCTGATGTCCCACCTCATCGAGAACGGGCTGAAGGCCGGCTGCGCCTGGGGAGAGTTCTCGTGGATACTCGAAGACAACCTGCCCATGCGGCGGATCCTGGAGAAGGAGCTGTCCGCCGACCCTTACAAGACATACAGGATCTACGAGCGACAGCTCTAGTCCCGGAGGGCCATGACATCTGACGAGCTGCGGGGGATGTACATCGATTTCTTCCAGAGGCGCGGCCATGCCCGCATCCGGGGCGCGTCGCTGATCCCCGAGAACGATTCGACCGTACTTTTCACAACCGCGGGCATGCATCCGCTGGTGCCCTTCCTGATGGGGGAGACGCACCCTGCGGGGCGCCGCCTGGTGGACTTCCAGAAGTGCATCCGGACCGGCGACATCGAGTGCGTGGGCGACCCTTCGCACCTGACGTTCTTCGAGATGCTCGGGAACTGGTCCCTCGGCGACTATTTCAAGCGCGAGGCCATCACCTGGAGCTACGAGTTCCTGACCCACCGCTCGTGGCTGGGCTTCGACCAGTCGAAGTTGAGCGTCACGGTCTTCGCCGGGGACGACGAAGTGCCGCCCGACGAGGAGGCCGCAGCCACCTGGGAGGAGCTCGGCATCCCGAGGGAAAGGATCCACTTCCTCGGCCGCGAAGACAACTGGTGGGGGCCCGCCGGGGCGACGGGCCCCTGCGGACCGGACACCGAGATGTTCATCGACACGGGCCGGCCCGCCTGCAGCGGGCAGTGCAGGCCGGGATGCGGCTGCGGCAGATACTTCGAGGTCTGGAACGACGTGTTCCTTCAGTACTGCAGGACGAGGGAAGGCAGATACATCCCTCTCGAGCAGCGATGCGTCGACACCGGCATGGGCGTCGAGCGCACCGTGGCCATGATGAACGGGGCTTCGTCGGTCTACGACATCCCTGTCTACAGACCCCTGCTCGATTTCCTGCTGAAAGAGGCCGGCGTGGCGTCGGCGCCCGACGCCGGGTTCCTGAGATCCCTCCGCATCGTGGCCGATCACGTGAGGACCTCCGCCCATATCCTGGGCGACGACTCCGGCGTGCCCCCCTCGAATCTAGACCAGGGTTACATCCTGAGGCGCCTTCTGAGGCTCTCGATAAGACACGGCCGGAAGATGGGCATCGAGCGGCAGTTCCTCGAGGATGCCGCCAGGGTGGTCATGGACACGGAGAGCGGAGTGCACCCGGAGCTCTCCCGCAACCGCGCCTTCGTCCTGGAGGAGATCCGCAGGGAGGAAGCCCAGTTCGCGAAAACTCTCCAGAGCGGCATCAGGGAATTCGAGCGCCTGCTCCCCAACCTGATGAAGAACCCGGCCAGGATCATCCCCGGGCGCGTGGCCTTCACTCTGTACGACACCTTCGGGTTCCCTGTCGAGTTCACGGCCGAGCTGGCGGCCGAGAACGGCATGACTGTGGATACGGCGGGATACCAGGCGGCCTTCGAGAAACACCGGGAGCTGTCCCGTGCGGGCATGGACAGGAAGTTCGGCGGCGGCCTGGCCGATCACAGCGACATGGTGACGAGGCTCCATACGGCCACGCACCTGCTTCACAAGGCGCTCCGGACGGTCCTGGGAGATCACGTGGAGCAGCGGGGGAGCAACATCACTGCCGAGAGGCTGAGGTTCGACTTCAGCCATCCCGGAGGGATGACCGACGAGCAGGTCGCTGAGGTCGAGAGGCTGGTGAACGAGGCCATCACGCGCGACCTCCCCGTGGGCTGCGAGGAGATGTCGGTCGACGAGGCCTCTGCGCGCGGTGCGATAGGGCTCTTCACGGACAGGTACGGCGAGAGGGTCAAGGTCTACTCGATCGGGGACTTCTCGGTCGAGATCTGCGGAGGGCCGCACGTGGAGCGCACCGGAATGCTGGGCAGATTCAGGATACAGTCCGAGAAGAGCTCGTCCTCGGGAATCCGCAGGATAAGGGCGGTGCTGGAATGAGATTCGCCCGCCTGGCGCTGCTGTGTCTCGCCCCTGCGGCCTTCTCCGCGGAATCCGCACCCGACTTCACCGGCCTCTGGGAGACCACCTACGGCAGCCTGAACCTCGTCCAGGAGGTGGGCGGCACCGTCCAGGGCTACTACACGATGGGCGGGCTCTGCACGGTCAGGGGGAGGACGAACCCCGAGGGGCGTCTCGTCTTCGAATACGAGGAACCGTCCGCGAGGGGCGAGGGATGGTTCGAGCTCTCGCCGGACGGGAACAGCTTCAGCGGCATGTGGAGGGCCGAGGGCTCCTCCTCGTGGAGCTCGTGGGAGGGATTCCGGTCGGGTTCCGGGAGCTCGACGAAGTGGCTGGTGGTTCTCGAGGCCGAGTGGCAGTCAGGCCTCGACGAGCAGGAGTATTCGTTCGGCGAGATGCTGGAAGCCTGGTTCAGCCGGGTCGAGGGCGTCGAAGTCAGGCAGAGGTTCATCCACGACTCGTCCGACCTCGAGCTCTTCTGCGCCGAGACGGCCATGCTCCCCGGCACCGTCTGCCTGCTGGTCTCATCCCATGCGTCGAGCGAGGGCGTGGCCGTGGCCGAGGGCACGATAGGGCGGCAGGAGCTGCTCGACGCTCTCGAGCCCTGCAGGAACCTCGCCATGATCCACTTCTCGTCATGCCTGATGATGGCGGGGGACATCCCGCGGACCATCGCCTCCTCCAGGAGGGACTGGCCGGAGGGATTCGTGGTGTCCGGCTACCGGAACAGCGTCGACTGGGCGGCGAGCGGGATACTCGAGATCCTGTACCTCGATCTGATCCTCGAGAAGGGACTGACACCCCTGGAAGCCTGCGAGGCGGTCACCGGAAGCATGGATTTCGCCGGCGCGAGGGCGGGGTGCTGCCTGGAGGCCGCCGGCTTCGAATGGATCGCACCGCGCGACGGAAGGTGAGCACTGCGATGGGTGAGCTGAACACCGGGCTGCTGAAGAGGCTCTGCGAGGTCGACGGCGTGTCCGGCCGCGAGGATGGCGTCATCTCCCTGCTGAAGGAGGAGATCGGCGGTCTGGCGGACGAGACCCGCGTCGACGCGGTGAAGAACTTCACGGCGGTGCGCAAGGGTGGCGAAGGCATACGCAAAGTGATGCTCGCCGCACATATGGACGAGATCGGCTTCCTCGTGTTCAACATCGACGACGCCGGATTCATCTCGCTCGCGCCCATAGGCGGTTGGGCTGCCGAGAACATCATCGGGCACTCCGTGAGGATCCACACCCGCCAGGGCGCCGTGATCCCCGGAGTGGTTCAGCGCAGGGCGGCATGGCTGCCCGAGCACGTCAACCGCCAGACCAGGCTCGACGAGATCTACATCGACACGGGCATGCAGTCGGAGGACGCCAGGGCGAAGATCTCCCGGGGTGACTGGGTCTCGATGGCCACGCCCTTCGCCGAGATGGGGGACTGCTTCCTGGCGAAGGCGTTCGACGACCGGGTCGGCGTGTTCGTGATGGCCGAGGCGTTCAGGCGCTATCGCAATCCCGCCATCGACGTGTACGCAGTCGGCACCTCCCAGGAGGAGGTAGGCCTGCGCGGTGCGACCGTGGCCGCCATGGACGTGAAACCCGACCTGGCCATCGCGCTGGACGTCACAGGGGCCGGAGACATCCCCGACCATCCCCCCAGGCTGAAGATCTGTCCCCTCGGCGGGGGGGCCGCAGTGAAGTTCATGGACGGCTCCGTCATCAGCTCGCCGGAGCTCGTGGAGTTCCTCAGGGGCATGGCGGAGAAGCGGGGCATCGACCACCAGATGGAGATACTCCTCGCGGGCGGCACGGACACCTCGGTCATCCAGCGGTGGGGCGCCGGTCCCCACGCCGCCTGCATATCCATCCCGACAAGGTATGGACACGGCCCTGGCGCGGTCATCCATCGACACGACGTGGAGACTGCGATCGAGCTCCTCACCGCCTTCCTAGAGGAAGCGCACCTGTTCTCGGCCCCGGGGCTCCCCTGAAGGCCTGATCCAGCCCGCGCTCCCGGTCGGGCAGCTCCGGAAGGGGGCACTTGCCCCGGCGGCGGCCGGGACCCAGATTGACACCACGGAGTCCTGCGGCGGCGGGGCCGCCCCGGGACAGGGGGTTGCGCTTGCGCCCCTGAGGGGACGCGGAGAGCGAGTGAGTATGTCCAAAAGGATGGTGCCCATAGCTATCGGTGTCCTCCTTCTGCTCCTGCCGTCTGCCGTATCGGCGCAATGGGGCGCCGACTCCCTTCAGAATCTCCAGATCTGTGATCTCACAGGCGAGCAATGCACGCCCAAGATGGCGGCCACCTCGGACGGCGGCTGCTTCATCTCGTGGTTCGATTCGCGCAGCGGAAGCTACTGTCTGTATCTGCAGCGCCTGGATGCCCAGGGGAACAAGATGTTCGCTGTCGACGGGCTGCTGGTCAGCAGCCACCCGCAGGAGTCCTGGCTCGTCGACTACGACATGGCGGTGGACGCCTCGGACAACGCGGTGATAGCGTTCGCGGACTCGCGCCACACCGCGGGTGAGTTCGACATCTCCGCGTACAAGATCGGTAGCGACGGCACGTTCCTGTGGGGCCCGGACGGCGTAAGCCTCTCCGACACCTCGGAGCCGAGCCTCGAGGCAGCCCCGTCCGTCGCCGTGACAGAGAGCGGCAACGCCGTGATCGCCTGGGGGAAGTCCGGCACCGACTACACGATCGTCCTCCAGAAGCTGTCGCCGGACGGCGACAAGCTGTGGGGGGAGGACGGCATCATCCTCGACGACCCGGTCCGCAACCTCACACTCCCGCGCCTTGCGCCCGCCTCGGGGGACAATGCCATCCTGCTCTGGAAGAGCTCGACCGGGAACTTCCCGTATCCGGTCACCCACCTGTACACAGGCATGCTGGATCCGTCCGGGAGCTGGGCATGGGGAGGATCGCCCGTGCTCATCTACGATTCGGGCCACATCTCGGCATGGACCAACCCGGAGGTGCTGTCCGACGGCGAGGGCGGAGCGGTCTGCAGCTGGTACGACGCGGTCGACCTCTCGACCTTCGAGGTCTGGGTGCAGCACATGGACGCGTCCGGGGACATGCTGTTCCCCATGAACGGGGCGCAGGCATCGACCAACACGAGCAACCGGCTGCACATGTACCCCTCCGCCGCGTACTTCCCGGATCAGGACCAGACGGTGGTCTTCTGGGTCGAGGAGAACGACAACCAGGATCAGTACGGCGTCTACGGCCAGAGTTTCTCTGCATCCGGCGCGAGGCAGTGGACCGATGCCGGCCTCCAGCTCGTGCCTCTGGGGTCTCAGCAGATATCCTTCGTCAGGGCGCTCGCGGATGCCGAAGGAGTCTATGTCGGATTCTTCCGCGGGGCTTCAGGGACCTCGGTCCGCTCCATGAGGCTCGGCAGCGACGGAGTGCTCGACTGGGGTCCGGTCACGCTCTCGGCTGCGAGCCTCGGGGGCAAGGACGATCTCGTCCTGTGCGAGGGCACGGGTCAGAGCGCTCTCTATGCCTGGTGCGACTACAGGAACGACTACGGGATCTATGCGCAGGGGGGGGGGCAGCCTCAACGGCTGGCTGGGTCCGACCACCGGGACGGGCGCTGAAGGAGAGGCGGCCTGCCGGCTCTCGGTGTGCCCCAACCCTTCCGCAGGGAGCGTCTCGCTCGACTTCGCGACGGATTCCGCGGGGCGGGCCACCCTGGAGATCTACGACCTCTCCGGGAGGCTTGTGGATATCGTCTTCTCGGGCACGCTGGAGCCCGGGCCGCACTCCTTCGGCTGGGCGGGGGACGGCCGGGGAAGACCGGCCGCGGGAGTCTATCTGGTGAGGCTGAACACGGCCGCGGGCATGTTCTCGGCGAGGCTGGTGGTCATCTAGCGGCCTCCCTCGCCCAGCTCCCCGGCACCTTGCGCCGGTCCGCCCCCGTTTCCGTCGGCACCCGGTGTGGTCGCCCAGACGCCGTCCTCGCTGCCCGAGGGCACGATGTCCTCGACCATGCCGTCTCAGCCGCCTCCGTCCGGACCCGCTGGAGAGACCGGCCTGACGCGGTAGACCCTCAGGGGCTGGACGAAGAAGACCCCTTCCATCCCGACCGGTCCGTCCGTCGGCTCCGGCAGGCGCAGGATGACGATGGAGCCCCTGGCCAGGATCGTCCTCCCGGGCATATCCGGGGGCGGCTCCGCTCCGGGCCTCAGGTGGACCAGCCTGCAGGCCTCCAGATCGATCGGGCCTTCAGCGAGGAGCGTCGCGGAGTACGAAGCCTCCGCCGACTCCCGAGGAGCGATGCCCACGAAGTAGTCCTCGGCCCTGAAGACCACCAGGACCTCCTCCATCCAGGGCTCCTGGCCTGCCTGGCGGATGTCCGCATCGAACATCCAGAGATCCCCCCCGATGGCTCCTGCATCGGCAGCCGGGGGCAGCGCGAGCAGAATGGCCGGTATCATCGGCAGTCATCCTCCGAAGGGGCGCCCCGCCCCGAAAGGCCTTCGTCACCGCCGCGCCGGGCGACGGCGCGGCCCGGACGGCAGGCGGAATATGCGCCTGTCGACCACGATAGACATGTTACCGGCCTGCGCAACGTTTTTGGCCGGCACCGCCGGGGAACGATGGAGGCTCATTGGGGACTGCCCGGATACTTTACGACAGCGCCGAGTTGATCGCAGCCTCCAAGCCCGAGGGGATGCCGGTCATCCCCGACAGGTCTCCCGGCAGGGAGGACCTCCGCAGGGTCCTGGAGCAGGAGACGGCCTGCAGGCTGTTCGTGGTTCACAGGATCGACGCGGACACCAGCGGGCTTGTCGTGTTCGCGAGGACCCCCGATGCCCACAGGCTGCTGTCGATGCAGTTCGAGCACGGCACGGCGTCGAAGGTCTACCTCGCACTCGTGCTCGGAAGGCCCCGTGAGGACAGGGGGACGATCGACCTGCCTCTGCGGGTCTTCGGATCGGGGAGGGTGGCGGTGGACATCCCGGGGGGAAAGCCGTCGGTGACCGACTACGAGGTCCTGGAACGGCACGAAAGCCACTCGCTCCTCGCCGTCCGCCCGCGCACGGGGAGGAGGCATCAGATAAGAGCCCACCTGTACGCTTCGGGGCATCCCATCGCCGGAGACAGGAGGTACGGCTGCAGGTCGTCCCAGATCCTCCTTCCCCGGATGATGCTCCATGCATTCGTGCTTACGGTGGAGGCGCCGGGAGGAACCGTGCTGCGCCTCGAGTGCCCTCCGCCGGCCAGCTTCACCGAGGTGCTGGAGATGTCCAGGGCAGGCACTCTGCCGTGCGGAGGAGGGGCTGCAGATGATGATCGATGAGTGGGCAGACCTCGCGTCCTTTGCGGTGACGGTCTGCGACGAAGCCGGGACCGTGGTCTACATGAACGGGATATCGCAGGAGACCTTCGCCTCCAGCGGAGGAGCTTCTCTGATCGGTACCAGTGTCTTCGACTGTCACCCGCCCCGCGCCCTGGCGAAGGTCAGAGAGCTATACGAGCGGAAGGTTCCCAACGCCTACTTCATCCTCAGGGACGGGCGGAGGAAGCTGATCTACCAGAGTCCGCTGTTCGAGGACGGGATCTTCAGAGGCTTCGTCGAGCTCTCGCTCCCCGTGCCCGCCGACATCCCCGGATTCCAGCGCTGACGGGCTCCCCGGAGGCGGGATTGCACCCGCCCCCGGGCTGCCCCATGTTCCGGCCATGCTTTACAGAACCATGGGCAGGACGGGAGTCTCCGTCTCCGCGCTCGGCTTCGGCTGCATGCGATTCCTCAACAGGAGGGGCAGACCCACCTGGGGTCCCAGGTTCGACACGGGAGCCGCTATCTCGCTCCTCATGGCAGCCCGGGACGCGGGCGTCAACTATTTCGACACCGCATACAACTATATGGGAGGCAAGAGCGAATCCGTCGTCGGCGAGTTCCTCCGCGCAGCGGGGTCACGCAAGGGGCTCCACATCGCGACGAAGCTGCCCGTCTGGCTGGCGAGGCGCAGGACCTCCTTCGAACGGCTCTTCTCGGTGCAGCTCTCGAGGCTCGGTGTGGAGCACGTCGACTTCTACCTCCTTCACGCCCTCAACGAGTCGTCCTTCGCACGGGTATGCGATCTCGGGGTCCTCGAATTCCTCGACAGCCTGAAGAAGGATGGGCGTATCTCCTTCGCGGGGTTTTCCTTCCATGACAAGCCCGCCGCGTTCGCTCCCATAGTCGACGCCTATGGATGGGATTTCTGCCAGATCCAGTACAACATCGTCGACGAGAACGAGCAGGCCGGCAGGACCGGGCTGGAGTACGCCGCCGGAAAGGGACTGGGAGTCGTCGTCATGGAGCCCCTCAGGGGAGGGGATCTGACGGGAGGCCTGCCGGAATCCGTCGAGACCGCATGGAAGCGCGCAGGCAGGGCCAGGAGCGCCGCCGGGTGGTGCCTGTCCTGGGTGCTCGATCAGCCGGGCGTCTCGACCGTGCTGAGCGGCATGAACACACGGGTCCAGCTGGACGAGAACGCCGGGGTGGCCTCGGCAGTCCTCCCGGGCACGCTGACAGCCTCCGCCCTGAAGGCCGTCGGCGGTGTCCAGAGGGCGTACAGATCCCTCCACGGCGTGGGCTGCACGAAGTGCGGCTACTGCATGCCGTGCCCGGCCGGAGTGTCCATTCCCAGGATATTCATGATCTACAACGAGGCCTGCATGTTCCCCGGATCGGGCATCCCGGGGATGGACTACAACAGCTCCCTCAAGCCCGAGGCCCGGGCCGACAGGTGCACGGGTTGCGGCCTGTGCGAGAGCAGGTGCCCGCAGCGCCTGCCTGTGAGAGAGAAGCTGAGGGAAGCGTCCAGGATCCTCACAGGCGGGTCGGGAAACTGATTTCCATCTCCGGAGGTGCGGCATGAGCTTCGTCACGGGACTGGTCCAGTGGCTGGGATGGGCGGGCGTGATAGCAGGCGCAGCAAGCCTTGCAGGCGTCATCTCCGGCAGGTTCAGCGTCGCCTATGCCGGCATCTCGCTTCCGACCACGGTTCCGGGGGCGGCAGCGATACTGGTGGGTGGCATCGTCCTGGTCCTGGTCGGCGGCATGCTCAGGAGGAGATCCGGCTGCTCCTGCTGCGGAGGCGGGGAGTAGCGGAGTCATCCCCCGACACGGCCTCCGGGATTTGACCGACCTCACGAGCGGGAGCGAGGCGAGGGGCATCCTGTTCTTCACCCTTCCCATGTTGCTGG
>JGI20215J15232_1000085_pt1 | contig 26652 bp, 13 predicted proteins | sample WetSurMetagenome_2_FD_15232 | JGI IMG/M metagenome (IMG submission 15232) | reverse complement strand
GGGATTGATATCAGGGTCATCGGCCAGGTAGCTGTTACGACCCTGGATATGACATATTATAACAATAATATGAGGATAATGGAAGGTGAATTTAATTTCCCGCTGGGCGAGGGTCAGACTATTTCCCGTTTTGCCCTCGATATGAACGGTGTTTTGCGGGAGGGTGTCGTGGTGGATAAAGAGGTCGGCCGGAAGACTTTTGAGGCTGTTGTAAGAAAGGGAGTCGATCCCGGTCTTCTTGAAATGACAGGTGCAAATAACTTCAGGATGCGTGTCTATCCCTTGCCTGCAAAGGGAACAAGGAGAGTTGTCCTGGCTTTTGAACAGGAACTGACCGATAAGGGGAAAAATGATTTGTACGTACTGCCACTGGCAATTGATGAGCCCGTGGACAAGTTCTCATTACATGTGGAAGTTATTAAAAACCGTGTCAGCCCGGACGATGAACTTAACGAACTGAATAATCTGACATTCAATCATTGGAATGATTCATACGTGGCAGATTTTAAGCAGGATAACTTCACCCCGGATAAGCAAATTGCATTGAGTTTTCCCAATGTAAATGATCCTGAAAAAGTTTTTACGGCTAAGGACGATGCATCAGATTCGACATATTTTTATTTAACCGTCAGACCTGAGAAAACGGTGAGGATCAAACCTCTGCCCAAAACAATAACGTTGATCTGGGATAATTCAAATTCATCACAGGCACGGAACATTGAAAAAGAGCTTTCTCTCCTGGGTGAATATTTTAAGAAGATAGTGAATTTAAATGTGGAGCTTGTGCCTTTTAATATAAGCACGGAGAAACAAAGGATATTTAATGTATCCGGCGGGAACTGGGATAATCTCCGGGAAGCGATCAAATCAATTGTATACGACGGGGGAACATCTTTCGGATGTATAGACTTTACCAAATACCACAGTGATGAGATACTACTTTTTTCTGACGGTATCTCGAATTTTGGAGACTCACAACCAAGGTTTTCCAATATCCCTGTAACTACGATTAATTCGAGTGTTGCCGCCGACCATGATTTTCTTGCATCGATTGCACAACGAAGCGGGGGAGTATATGTTAACCTGAACAGGCTGACTGTTCCTGAAGGCCTGCTTCTGCTCACATCCGACAATTATCACTTTATTTCCGCCAGGGTGGAAGAGGGCGGGGTTTCAAATATTTACCCGTCATTGCCCTGCCAGTTTACTAATTCCTTCAGCCTGTCAGGAATTATGACAACCAATTCCGCAACAATATCATTGAACTTTGGTTTTGGTAAGACCATTGTCTGGTCAAAACGAATAAAAATTTCCGTTGATAACTCTGCCGAACCTGAATTGCTTCAGAGACTCTGGGCAGAGAAGAAAATTGCAGAGCTTAGTCTGGATCCCGGGAATAATGGGGATGTAATTACCCTTACCGGTAAGAAATTTGGTATAGTAACCGAAAATACTTCTTTACTGGTCCTTGAAAACCTGAACGATTACCTGGAGTACGACATTGTTCCTCCAAAAGAATTGCAGAGGGAATATTTCAAGCAAAAGTACGCCGTTGAAAAAGAAGCCTCTGAAAAAAGTCATAACCATATTGAATATGTTGTAAAACTATCGGACGAACAGAGTAAATGGTGGATCACTGATTATCCTGTCTCGCCAAAACCGGGAAATAAGAATAACCCAGGTAATAACCATTTTAATGTCAGCGACTCTTCACAAAGTCTTTCTGAAGTTGTGGTTACAGGTTACGGAACACAAAGAAGGCTTAGAAGTAGGGTTTCAGGAGTCAGGGTAGACCGGGCCAACCAGGAACCTGAAGCATTTATGATGGTGGAGGAGGTAAGTGACGCAGCCATGCCTGCAGACAAAAGTAACAAGGCTGACATCCAGGTCAATGCCTGGGATCCGCAGACGCCATATCTGAAGGTGCTCCAGTATGCAAAGACCGGGGAGGAATATGGCACTTATTTAAAGCTGAAAAAGGAATATGGTGCAACACCTGCATTTTATATTGACGCATCAGATTTCTTTTCAAAATCAGGCAACAAAGAAATTACACTCAGGATCCTTTCAAACCTGGCTGAACTGAAGCTGGAATCACCGGAATTACTGCGGATTTTGGGTAAAAAGCTCCTGGACTTAAACAATTCTGCTAATGCAATATTGGTTTTCAGGAAGCTTCTAAAACTCAAAGCAGAGGAGCCTCAATCGTACCGTGATCTTGGTCTGGCATATGAGGCATCGGGAGACAGGCAGCAGGCGATACGGACACTCTATGAAGTGGTAAAGAGGGAATGGGATGGTCGTTTTCCCGGGGTGGAGCTGATTGTCATGAATGAGATCAATAGCATAATCACCCTGCATCCTGAACTTAATTACTCATTTATTGACAGGCGGTTAGTCAAAAAGGAGCCGGTAAATATCCGCGTGGTACTGACCTGGGAAGCTGATAATTGTGATATTGATCTCTGGGTAACCGACCCTTCCGGTGAAAAATGTTACTACGAAAATAAGCTAACTTATCTGGGAGGCAAGCTGTCCAATGATTTTACCGGGGGTTATGGCCCCGAGGAATTCATGATCAGGAAGGCGACTCAGGGAAAATACAAGGTCCAGGCTAACTATTACGGAACCCGCTCCCAGTCGATGCTGGCTCCTGTTAACCTGCATCTGACCTTCATCACCAACTTTGGTAAAGCTGATCAGAAAAAGCAAGAGGTGACCGTTCGTCTTGAGAACACCAAAGATATTATTGATGTGGGGGAATTTAATTTCTGATCCTGAGAGGGGCAATTGAATACCTGCTACCGGGTGATAGTTTTGCAGGATTATCTTGGGATTAGTATTCAATGGTATGGGATCAATAATTTCTCGCACAGCATCCTCAGACAAACATTAGTGCAGCTGGAGTATAGTCAATTATCTGTATATCATCATATTGATAAATTATCAGACTCCCGGATATGATAAGTCTAAGTGCGGTCGGAAAGTCTATTGTTTATAAAGTGTTTTTAACCCATTGGTTATGGCGACCGAAGGGACTGACATATGGGTCTCTCCTTCAAAAATTCTTGTAATCAGTTTCAGTCCCTTATAATTATGCGCTTGAATATTCCGGATCAGTTCAGTTGTCGGACTGATTATAGTCTCTTTATTATCCAGGGAACCGTAAGCAACAAAAGCTACTTTATTTAATTCCTTATGGTCAGCGAAATATCCAGATTCCAGCTTTAAGACACTCTTGCTGTTCCAGACCAATGAAGGAGAAATAATAATGTAACTTTTGAACAATTCCGGTTGCTTAAATAGAATATATGAATTCAACAATCCGCCCAAAGATTCGCCACAGATTGCAGCTGAATCCGGATCTGTATTATAGTTTTTGTTAACTGCAGGGATTAATTCATATTGCATGAATTTCAGAAAGTTATCCGCCCCGCCGGTATTCTGCCCCTTTGCAAAAATGGTGTCGTGGCCCGGTGTCAAATATCTTGTTCTTTTTAGTGACCAGGCAAAAACTCCCTTACCATAACTTATTCCAATTACAATTATTCCGTTAATCTCATTGCCAATCATTAATAAATCTGCAATTCCTTTTGTGATTCCAAATGCATAATCACCGTCCAAGACATATAAAACAGGATAAGGCTTGTGTGAAGAAGAATAACCATTCGATAAGCCTACCTGAATCAAATAATTCTCGCCTTTCGCATATTCAGATGGAATTAAAAACTGCTCAGTATTATCGAGGCAGACTTTTTCTTTGACATCCTGGGCATTTATTCCAAATGAACATGAGAGCGACAGTACAATTAATGTGGTTAAACATAATGTTTTTATGTAATTGGCCTTTGATTGAAAAAGTGATTCCGGATACCCGGATGTAATTTACTGGAGAGAAGTTCGGAGAAAAAAGAATACTAACCAAACAATTCATGCAAGCGGTCACTTTCGGATGATAATAATGATCAATCTGTACAATCCCCATGCAATTGCGGAAATGACCGATATTATTACAAGAGTCAGAATCAGGGGCCAATTTGTGACGAACAAAACAAATCTGAAAATCTTATCAATTCTTTCCTGCTTTTCCTTAAAATCACTTATGTCGGGAGCGCTCCTTGTGAAATCCATGGAGCTTATTTTGGGAATGAATCCTTTCTTCCAGGAACCCTCAAGGCTGAATATCGCAATCTGACCGGTAAGCCCGGAGGCTATCAAAATATCCCGGTCCAGCTCTTCCCAGCTCAATGCCGGAGCTTCAAGTCCTCCGATATTTACACCTCCGCCTGTGCTTCCAAGTGCGATTGGCATATTGACTTCGTGATACCGCGGAATAATTGCGGGTGATCCCATAACACTCGTATACGCCATCGGTATCTCTGTTTCTGTTTTAAGGTCAATGATCCCGGCCAGACGTTGAAAGGATCTTCGATCTTTTTTCCTGTCCTCCAGTATTAAAGGGATAATATAACTCTCCACAGTGTACCCGTCACTTTTCATCTTCGACAGAAGATTGCCGTATGTAACATCCGCTTTCTTAAATGACCTGGTATCATAAAGTCTTTTGTACACTTTCCAGGCAAGTTTTAAGGGGTGTTCCAATACCAATTTTATGTCATTCATATCAGGTTCCAGGTCAATCCCAATCCCCTTCCAGGAAAGATTATATTCAGCTGTCCATTTAAGGAATTCCTCGTATCGTTTTGCTGCCTTGTCGCCATTAAAAGCATTAAACCAGTAACCTTGATCTTCCGGAAGTAACAACCAGGCGACCAACGGAATCCCGTAATTATTGAGTCTTTTGACTACTTCTGCACGTCCGGGGCTGAGATCGGGTAACCCAATTTTCAAACCGGCTTTCATCTCAGTGAGCTGGTTTATGAGGGAAGTATCGGCGAATAATTCTGTGAATTCCTTGCTGTTGAGTTCACAATAGAATGATATCGCTGGTTTTTGACCGGATACTCTTTGAAGAGCAATAATTATCAAAATGAAAACCAATAGTTTCCTCATGACTGGCTTAGTTAACCAGATAAAGATATTGGTATTCCGTATTAGTAGCTTCTTTCTTCCCGCTCTCACACTCAGACTCACACTCATTCTCAAACCCACACTCACACTTTTTCATTTCTCGATGTGACCGGGCTACTGCTGCGGGGTTGCTCCTTCGCCAGGGGCTTTCTCAATAGTAATATTTTTAAGGATTCCCCCTTTATGTGTACTTCGTGTTCCTTTGTGCCTGCCTGCCGTCAGGCAGGATTCAAATATTTATAATTAAACACAAAGGACACAAAGGTTGTCACAAAGTTAAAAAAGGACTTTTGATACAGCCTCCTCAGGCCCACCTCGGCAGTTTCTAAAAGTTGAGGAAAAAGATCAGTTTATTCTGCTATATATCTCACCACTATTTTGAGAATCTGTAATTTGGAATGATCGTATAACCTATCATAAGGGAATTGTGTTGTCCGATATATACCCCTAAGTCGAGGCTTCCAATACCAACATACCAGCTTACGCCCGCCAGGCCTGAAGGTGAAAATGAAATATTACTGCCCTCAGGTATTGACACTGCAGCCTGACCACCAACATAAGGGCTCAAATTGATTTTTTTGATTGGAAAATATACTTTGCTTGCCAGGCCGGCACTTGACAGAAGTGTACCTTCAGCATCGATATTTCCAGATATCTGTTCCGATAATGTAGCCGCAAGATCCCACCTGTTTCTCAAAAGGAAAAATCCTATCCTGAAATTCAGAGATGCAAACAAATTTTTATTGGAATCGTATCTGATATAGTCCCCAAATTACAGAAACCAGGGATGTAAGGCTGTTTTTGAAGGCTCTTCATGAGTGGTCATATGACCATTAAATTACAGTTTTGGAATGCAAAAAGTTATGTACTGCCAGGCATGGTCAATCCTTTCCGGCAAAGAGTGGTCAGTAGCGTGGGCTTTTCCACTGGGTATTACTAACTTGACTTTTGTTCAATTAAGGCATAATTTTGATCTGACATTATAAAAGACCAAGATGAATAATCTTTTCTGGACAGGTAAGCTCTCATCTCCAATGAGAATACTTATCAACTCAAACAATATCCTGGCCTGGCTGACGGGGAACCTGNGAAATAAAAAAGCGATGAAAGATCGCATAANATTGGGNTACAATGCTACGTTTTCGCGGCATGTAACCAATTATGATGAACTGGCAGGTGAATTTCAAGAGAGAGCTGCCGATTATCAATTTTATGGGATCGATCTTCAAGGCAAAGAAGTACTTGACATTGGAGGAGGAACCGGGGTGGCTTCATTAATAGCCCTGGAAATGGGTGCTGCTAAGGTTGTGTGTGGGGATATCTCTGAATATATGCTTGAACGAGGCAGGGAGAAAGTCAGAACCCTGGCAACTGGATCTGACCGGATCGAATTCTGTCAGCTTGATGCAGAATCACTGCCCTTTAATAATAACAGCTTTGACTTTGTCATGACTGGTATGGCATTTGGACTTTTTCCGGATCAGAAAAAGGCAGTGAAAGAGATGTACCGGGTATTGCGCCCTGGCGGTTCTGTATCGCTTGGGGCTCATGGCCCGGAACATTACTGGGAGGCAATCGATACAAACCTCAGGGCGATAAATAAAAAATATGTTCTCGGATATCGTCTTGATTTTTGGCCACGAACTGAAAAGCAAATCCATCTCCTGATGAAAGATGCTGGTTTCAAAGATATTAGAACCAACAGGTTCATCTGGAGAAATTTATTTAAAACTCCAACCGATGCTTGTGATTTTTTCGCCGCTGTAACAGCCAACTGGTGGTTTGCAAAGGTTCCTGAAAATAAAAGAGAACAGGAATACAAAAAAACTCAAAAATTTTATGAGCGAAGAAATATCATTCAGGTCACTGATGACATTATTGTTGCAAACGGGATGAAATACTGACATCAAAAATTACCACATACACCCACTTTCACACCCACGCTCACACTTTTTCGTTTCTCGCTGTGACCGGGCTACTGCTGCGGGCTGGCTCTTTCGCTAAAAACACCTACCAGGTGTTTTTTTTACGCTCGGCCCCCTAAAGGGGTCTATTCAAGAACCCCCCTTCAGGGGGGATGGGGGGCAAAAACAAAGGATAACAAAGGGCTCAAAGGTCCCGGTAGCTCCCGATAGTTATCGGGACTGGATCACAAAGGAAAAAAGGACTAATGATACAGCCTCTTCAGGAGTGAGCTTCTAGATCAGAAGTGAATAATGCTTCAACTTACCCTTTTTGTTCCGATATCAGGCAGGAAAACAGTGAGTATGCCGATAAGCGGCAGGAATGAACAAACATGATAAACATAATCAATACTGGTTTTATCAGCCAGCATTCCAAGCAAAGCCGATCCCAGTCCTCCCATGCCAAATGCAAACCCGAAGAATAACCCCGAAATCATCCCTATTTTGCCTGGAATAAGTTCCTGTGCATAAACCAGTATCGCTGAAAAGGCAGAGGCAAGTATCACCCCGATCATTATGCTCAGCACAGTAGTCCAGAAAAGGCTGGCAAAAGGCAACAACAGGGTAAAGGGTGCAACTCCGAGAATTGAGAACCAGATAACATACTTTCTTCCCACCCGGTCACCGATGGGCCCGCCGAGGAGCGTTCCCGTGGCTACCGCAAAAAGAAACAGAAACAAATGCACCTGTGAAGTTTGTATCGATACATTGAACTTATGTATCAGGTAAAAAGTAAAATAGCTGGTGATGGATGCCAGGTAGAAATATTTTGAAAAAATAAGGATCAGCAGAATTACCACCGATGAAGCGACTTTTGCTCTGGATAAATTATGTCCTTTCATTACAGCGGTAACTTTTTCCCGCATCCTGTTCATGTGATTAGTGTACCACCTGCCGACATTTAAAAGCACGATAATCGCCACCAGAGAAAGTATTGAAAACCAAAGGATGCTCGACTGGCCGAATGGAACGATGATCAGAGCTGCAAGTATGGGTCCCAGTGATCCTCCAAGGTTGCCGCCTACCTGGAAAATGGATTGGGCCAGTCCCCTGCGGCCGCCAGACGCCATATATGCAACCTTCGATGCTTCCGGATGAAATACTGACGATCCTGTTCCGATTACAGCTACCGAGACTAAAAGCATTGCATAATTCTTTGCCTGGGATAGGAGGATCAACCCGGATAAGGTAAAAACCATGCCGGCAGCAAGTGAATAGGGTTGAGGTTTACGATCGGTATATAATCCAATAAGCGGCTGAAACAAAGAGGCTGTCAACTGGAATACAAGGGTGATCATTCCTATTTGCGAGAAGCTGAGGTGAAATGAATTCTTGACGACCGGATATATGGAAGGAATAAGCGACTGAATGGTATCATTAAGAAGGTGGGAGAAGCTGATGGATAATAAAATGGAAAATATCGTTTTACCTGCTATATCGCCGGCTAATGCTGCCGAAGTCTGATCGTCCTGGTTTTGCATGTTTACTAAAATAAATCTGGCAAAAATAAACATCCATAGTCAAAGCAGGTAACAAAATACAATCAGATTTGGGTCGGTTAATATTTTAGTGCGAAATTCTTTATCCCGGAGCCTTCCCTGGCACCGGAGTTTTTACCGGACTGGACAAATCCCGGAGCTCTTTTGCAACTATCCGGTTACAAAACGAAATGGCACAAGTATATAAAAATCGGGGCGGGGCCCTGTTAAGCCGCCGCTCCCGAATTCAAGGCTATTTTTTCTTTTTCATGTCAATCTCAGCCACACCTTTGTAATCATCCGGAGGATAATCGGAAATCGCGTTAATATTGGTTATTGCCCCGGTTTCCCCATTGATCGAAAACACGTTCCACCAGACTCCGTCCCCGCTTGAAGGCACAGTCCATTTTCTTATGAATCCGTTTTCCCCGTACAAATTAACCGTGGCATTTGAAGTGGTCGTAAGGCTTCCACTACCTGCATAATGATAGACCGAATAATAGTATTCGCCGGTTACTGTTTTATCGATGGTTATTGTTTCCGGACCATACGATGTGACGTCATCCACATCCAGGCTGGCATATGGGGGAATCAGGAGATCGCCCGGATTTGAATAGTATATGTGATATGGTGTCCCGTCAATATTTGGCGTAAAAAGGTGAGAATCCAGATCATTCGGATCTTCAGCCCATGTAAGAACTATCCGGAAACCATTGACATTAATATCAGGTGACAGGTTCATTTTGAACCCTGAAGTTGACTCGTCACCCAAAACTGAAAGAACCAGATAATCATTTATGTACCCTGTTTTTGAAAAATAAGCGGTATAAGTACCTGAAGGCACTGAAGTAAAATAGAAGGATCCGTCAGATCCTGACACAGTTTGATGAGTAATTTCCATTGCAATATCATTTATTCCGGGCCTAAGGTCAATTTTAACTCCTGAAACAGGCCTGAGAGTCGTTGCATCCACTACTGTACCTGCAACATCTCCCGCATCACTGGAGAATACTGAAAGCCAGGTTGTTGGTGCATAATACTCTGATGGACTCTGGTTAATGGCGTCAGACGGAATGTCCAATACCTGGTTTGAGGGTTTATATCCATTGGCAACAACCCTGATTCTGACGTAGCCAATAGTTGATTTTAATGAAAAATTACCAGCCGCATTCGTTATTGTACTTTGTAACAAATTGCCATTCTGGTTATAAGATGTTACATATGCATTTGAGACTGGATTATTTGTTGAATAACTTTTAACACTTCCTTTAATTGTGACGGGTAAGCTGGGGGTTGTATTATTTAAGCTAAAATCAGTTATTGCCTCAGTTGAGAGGATTGAACCTAATGAATATCCAATATTTGCCGCGGTAATTACACTGTTAATTACACGTATCGGGAATAACCAGGAATTAACCAATGACCTTGCTACCTCTTTCCCGATAATATCCGTCAGAATGTCTGCAATTAAGACAGGTTCCTTTGCACAGGTAGTCAGCATCCCTTTCGAAATTTCAGCAACGATGTGAACTATGTCTCCTTCACGATACCATGTATATATGCGGGCTTTCAGCACTAAATCCTTAGTGAGGTCTAAGTATGCCTTTTCAACCAGTTTATAAAAAGGGTGTTGGGTTGGCCTGCCCCGCAATTCAGTACTGAATTTCATGCCGGTTATTACCTCAAAGACAGGAATTCCCAAATCAAATACGGCACTGCATGCGGCTGGCAGCATAGCTCTTGAAAATTCATTATCAGTGATTTGACTTCCGATGTTGTAAGTGCCCAGCCCATAGCATTTTACCGCTATCGCCTTATAACCGGCGGTATTGCTCTGTATTAACTGGCTGTTTTCAACAGGAACCTGTATCCCCTTTGTTATCAGATTCCAGATGCTTATGCTTGGAGAAGGTATGATATCGACAGGATCTGCTGATTGTTCAAATGTAGAACCATTAACACTTTTATCAACAAAGACACTGATCCACCTTTTTGCCCTGTTGGCAACCTTAAATGACAATGCTGTTGAATTTTGTTCAAATTCCACAATTTTTAAGGCATTTATTTCAAAATCCGGTGACGGAGTAAAATCTTCTGATGATTTGACAACTCCAACTTTGTTTAAGGAACTAAGTCCCAGTGATCCTAATAGATCTTTATATACCAAGTCCAATGAGTTTAGCAGCTCATTATTGTCACCCGACAGCGTGAATGATCCATTCTGCAGCTGTGAGTTTATGGTTTCAACAAGAAGACTAAATGAGCTTAACGTGTAGATCTTCTGTTTCAGCTCCAAAGCCTCATTGACATCGCTTGTGCAAAAAAACGGATTAAGAAAAACCAAAGCCTCAGCGGTTGTTGAAGCACTTATAATGTGATCCGAAGACTGCGAGCTTGTTACATCTATTGCCATCAGAGCCGGCTGACCGTTTGCATCAAGAACACATACCAGCTGTACAGCATCCTTATTTAACCTTAAATCATACTGATTATCTCTTATTGTACCCCCATTTAGTCCGGAAATCAGCGACCACCCGGATTTATTAATATTGTCAGGGACCTCAATTGTTCCGGTTGTTACAATTTCACCCGACCCGGGCAGATTAACAGGTTCATCCTTCTTGCAGCCTGAGATTGTTACTGCTCCAAGAATGATAAAGATCAGCAGGATATGAATCAGCTTTTTCATATTTATTAAATTTTTGTTATGAACCAATTAAATATTTAAGGGGAGATATTATTCTACAGACTAAGAAATACGACTGCTTTGGTTAGTAATTAATAATCAGATAACTATGCATATGATTCTAAATCTAGGATAAAATTGAATATTTGAATAATGTATTTTGACAGACTTATTAATATACTTGATTAATGGAGGTTATCGGTAAATTGCCGCATTCTTTAGGGATTAAAACAAGTGTTCCCGGTGAGGATCCTGGTCCCAAATCAGATCCCGGATTTTCTCATTATCCTGTTTGCAAGACTTCCCGGCTTTTGCTCCAAAGAACACTTTCCGGTTATTCAACAAAATTGTAATTTTGTTTTCGGCCTTGATTTTGAATGTTAGACCAGGGTGTGCGGCCTTATTTTAACCATACCAGTGAAAATGAAAAATCTACCTGACAATAACTTACGGATTATTTGTGCCGCAGCCCTGATTGTGCTGTTAAAAACCGGTCTTGCATATGGCCAGGCGAATGGGACTGAAATGCCCGGAATTGTACAAAATGATGGCCGTTTTGCCTTGCTGGTCGATGGCAAGCCATTCTTTATGCTCGGAGGTCAATCCGGTAACTCCTCAACATGGCCCAGGGTCCTGCCGGATGTCTGGAAAACCATTGATTCGATAAATGCAAATACCCTTGAAATCCCGGTTTACTGGAACCAGGTTGAGCCTCAACCCGGCCGGTTTGACTTTTCAATGATCCAGATGCTCCTGGACCAGGCAAGGGAAAGGAATAAACGGCTCATATTGTTGTGGTTTGCCACGTGGAAGAACGGAAGCAACCATTATATGCCCGAATGGATGAAGCTTGATTCAAAAAGATACCCGAACATAGTTGGAAAGGACGGTAAGCCGGTCGATTCACCTTCGCCGCATTCAAAGGATGCCATGGAAGCCGATGCAAAAGCTTTCGCGGAAGTAATGAATTATTTAAAGAGCGCCGATCCGGAACATACCGTCATAATGGTACAGGTTGAGAATGAACCCGGTTCATGGGGAAGCGTACGTGATTATTCCGGTACTGCCCAAAAGCTTTTCGAACAACCCGTACCGAAAGCCTTGCTTAACCCGCAGACATTAAGGGAATTAAATGTGCCCCCGGATGCAAAGGGAACCTGGAAGGAAGTATTCGGGAAAAATGCTGACGAATATTTTCACGCCTGGTCGGTAGCCAGTTATATCGAATATGTGGCGGCATCAGGAAAAGCCGTCAACCCGCTTCCGATCTATGTGAACGCCGCGCTCCGGGATCCGCTGACCAACCCTGATGCATCGCAATATGAGAGCGGCGGAGCCACCGATAATGTTATCCCTGTCTGGAAGGCAGCCGCACCGTCGATCGATCTTGTGGCTCCTGATATTTATTTGCAGGGAGACGAGAGAGTCCTTAAAATCATTGATCTATATTCACGCCCGGATAACGCCCTGCTGGTTCCGGAAACCGGGAGCAATGTGAAATACCTTTATAAGGTCATCGAAAAAGGGATCGGTTATTCTCCTTTTGGTGTTGATGGCAGGCGGCACGGAACTGCCGGTGATCGCAATGCACCGCTGGCAAGGGAATACAAATTGCTGGGCCCGATGATGCCACAGCTTGCAAAATGGGGATTCGAGGGGCGGATTCACTCTGTGGTCGAGCCGGAAGATCATTCTGAGCAAAGAATAAATCTGGGGAACTGGGAAGCAGTAATAACTTTTGGAATGGGCAGGAGATTTGCTTCCGCGCAGGAAAATACTTCCCCAAAAACGGCGACAGGGAAAGCTATGGTCATCAAGCTGGGTGACAATGAATTTATTGCCATCGGGACCAATAGCCGCTTCACCTTCAACCCAATCGGCATAAACAAAGGAAAAGCCTGGCAATACCTGAAGGTAAAGGAAGGATATTATGAAAACGGCGAGTTTCAGTTGCTTCGTGAGCTCAATGGCGACGAAACCGACTGGGGCGGACCCTACATCGGGGAAGAGCCTTCAATCCTGCATATTACACTAGTCACAAGATGATTTCCTGTGAAATCAAACAACCTCACCCTTTTGTTTTGCCTGCTGCTAAATTGATAAAAACCGACCTAAAACCAGATTAACATGAACCGCCGCAAATTTATTAACCAGACTGCGCTGGCATCTGCCGGATTGGGAATGACCAGTTATATTCCCTCTATCGCCCGTAATTCCGAAGCAGCACCATCCGACTCGCTCAATGTCGCCCTTATCGGGTGCAACAGCATGGGATTCGGGATCCTTGAACACCACTTGTCAAATCCAGGGGTCAATTGCGTTGCCATGTGCGATATTGATGATTCCGTCCTGAGCAAAAGATCAAATGAAGTAAAGACAAGGTTTAATCAGAACCCCAGGCTCTACAAGGATTTCCGCAAGCTTCTGGAGCAGAAGGATATTGACTCTGTGATAGTCGGCACCCCCGATCACTGGCATTGCCTCATCGCGGTATATGCCATGCAGGCAGGCAAGGATGTCTACGTCGAAAAGCCTATGGCTAATTCGATAGAAGAATGCAACATAATGGTCAGAGCGACAAATTATTATAAGAGGATCGTGCAGGTCGGTCAGCAGCAGCGGAGCGGATTCGTCTTCCAAAAGGCAATGGAATTGATAAAGGGCGGGAAAATCGGGAAATTGAGGAAGATAAATATCTGGGCCAATTTCAATTACGGAGTCGGGGATGCTATTCTTCCCGATGAACCGGTTCCTGCAGGCGTCGACTTCGATATGTGGCTCGGACCCGCACCGGCCAGGAGTTTTAACAGAACAAGGTTCCACGGCCTGTGGAGAATGTTTTGGAATTACGGCGGCGGGCTTATGTCCGACTGGGGCGTCCACCTGATCGACATGGGGATCTGGGCACAGGACATAACCGCTCCCCCTGCAAAGGTCCTTGTTTACGGAGCCAATACATACCACGAAAAGAGGTCGAGGGAAACATTCGATTCGATGTCGGTAGTATATCCCGGACATGATTGTGTAATCAACTGGGATATGACGGCCGGGGTCCAGAGCGGCCCTTACGGCATGCTCTATGGAATAGCGTTCGTGGGCGATGATGCCACAATTATCGCAGACAGGTCAAAGATCATCGTTCAACCCGAATGGGATGAGGAAGCCAAAAAGAACAGGACGGAAGAATATAAATTCACTGAAGGCAAGGAATCGCACGATCTTCATGTGAAGAATTTCATCAGCTGCGTTAAATCGAGGAATAAACCGGCCTGTCCGCCCGAGACCGGCAGGATAGCCGCACTCCATGTCCATATACCCAATATCGCCGCAAGAACAGGAGAGCCCGTGCTCCTGTGGGACGATCTCAATAACAGGTTTACGAACAGCGAGGCTGCGAATAAGCTTGTCACTCCTGTTTACAGGGCTCCGTGGACCCTTCCGAAGGTTTAGGTCCATGATCATATGAAGACTCCAGTCTACTCATCTTAAATATGTCATAGAATTATGCTTACACGCAGAGGATTTATAAAAGGATCGGCCGTTGCAGCAGCAATTGTCCCTTTTTCCGGGATCGGGATATTTTCATGTTCCTCAGCACACCGGCTGAAAAATTTCGGGTTCATCTCGGGAATAATCGGGAAAGAGCTTGAAGGAGACTGGAAGGAAGTTCTTAAAAAAGCTGCGGGCTTCGGCTATACTGAAATTGAAACCGGGAATTACCTTGGTGATTCACCGGTCTCTTTTGTTAAATACCTGAAGAGCATTGGATTGAACCCGGTTGCCGGAGCTTTGAATTTCAATGCGAATGACCAGGAATTGAGGGAGAACTTTACCCTGATCAACAGCCTTAGGATGAAATACGCAGTGGTCTACTGGCCCTGGTTCACAGGCGGCCCCTTTTCGCCTGAGGAGTGCAGGAAGAGCGCGGACCGGCTCAACTTCCTGGGACAGCAGTGCAAAAATCATGGGCTGACACTGTGCTGGCACAACCATAACAGGGAATTTGAACATGCGGACACCGGGCTGCCGTTTGATTTCCTCATGGAAAATACGGATAAGGATCTCGTACATTGCGAACTTGATCTCTATTGGGTAAAAAAAGGCGGGGCTGATCCGCTGGAAATCCTGAAAAAGTACCCTGGCCGGTTTCCGATCCTTCATGTTAAGGACATGGCCCCGGGGCCTGATATGGATTTCGAATGCCCCGGAAGCGGAATAATCGATTTCCCGTCAATTTTCAGGGAGGCGCATGCCCAGGGAATTAAACACTTTATGGTCGAGAGGGATAATGTTCCGGATGGAATGGCTTGCATCAGGTCTGCAGCTGAGTACCTTAAAAAGGTTACGTTCTGAAGCGAGGCACCTCGTGAAGCAGGCAGGTTATCCCAGGCATTTATGAACTTTGCGAATGCCTCCCTGTCTGCCGCCAGGCAGGCAGCAGGTATGCTTCAGGGGACCGTGAGAGCGAGAAATTCGTATCATTCTGTTTATCTTTGTTTTAACATGCCTACCTTATTGACCTTCCGTCTTAGGTCCTTTGCCCGGGGCTATAAATCAGCCAGTTAATAGACCAAAAAAAAATTGCCCTGCACAATTTTTCTTCAATATCCCTGTTTTTAAATGCGTTGTAGAAGGGGAAATGTTTTATCTCACTTGCGGTCAGCTCATCCGGGCAAGGAAAACATGCGGGAAATAATCAGAAAAATATCGTGGGATTTTAATGTGAAATAAATAACAATAACTCCGTGCTATGAAATCGCCCCTGAATTCATTCAAGACTCTTATGCTCTTTTCATTGATCGCCATTTTACCGTCTGCTTCACTATCCGGGCAGACAACCAGACTTATAGTAATAGATCCCCTGGTTATTGCGGAAACAGGAAACCTGGTAAACCAGCCGCCTCTCCAGAAGGTACTGCGGCTTCCCGATAAAGGCAACCCGATCAGCCTGATCACGGCCGAACTTAAACTTGCATCATATGACGAGGTCGATCTGTATCTCCTCACAAAGCCGGCTTCGGTGATTTTCGATGAGATCAATATCCTCCCTGATAACATAAATGACTTTGCCGCCGATTTCGGGCAGTGGAAAGATCTCCTTAAGCCTGGCGCAAGGATAATCATCCATTCCGCAAACCTTACCTCGGAGCCCGGGGGCGAGACCATAGTCAGAAATATTTCTGCATTTACAGGCAGGAACGTAACAGTAGAAAACTAGCACTGAAAAATCCCGATCCTATGAAAAGCCGTTATTTCATTTTACTGGCATTGATATTCTGCAGCGCGCTGGTCAAAGCCCAGCCACCTGAAACCATTTACCCGGGAACTGTTGTCTACGAAGGCTATTATGATGACCGTTCATGGGGCCCTTTCAACATCGGCTTCAACTTCACATTTTACGGTAATTCGTACAGCCAGATGCACATTACGTCGAACGGCCTTGTCATGTTCGGATCAGGTTCAAATGACTATACTGAGGACCCCATACCTACCGCGGGTGCTCCAAACAACTTCATAGCAGCCTTCTGGGACGACATTGTGATCGATCCTTCGGGAAAGATCCTCTACACGACAATAGGCGCGGCCCCGAACAGGAAATGCATCATCCAGTGGACCAACATGGGATTCTACAACAGCACAGTGCTGATGGGTACCTTCTCAGTGATCCTGTATGAAGGGTCTAACAATATCCAGGTTCAATACCGGAGCATCATTGACAATACGTCCGACAGGTCGCACGGGAGCTCAGCGGTGATCGGCCTCGAGAACAGTACCGGGACTGCAGGTGTCCAATACGCGTTCCACAACTCGACAGCCATCGCTTCTGAACAGGCAATCCTCTTCACTCCATCGGGATCGAGCTACAATATCAATTCATCAGCTACATATGATGGCGTCTACCTCACCAAGAACATTACGCTGCCCGAACCCGGGATCCCAAGGCTTATAAGCCCGGCAAAAAATGCCGTGATCGGTTCCGCGTTCACTTTCCAGTGGTCAGCCGCCAGCAACGCAAGCTCCTACACCCTGAAGATCTCAAAGAACTCGGATATCAGCAGTTCGACAAATTACGATGCCGCGACCGCCACAACATATAACATTACCGGGCTGACCCTGAACACCACCTATTACTGGGCAGTCTTCGCGGTAAATTCCTCCGGCACCACCTGGTCGGAGATCTACAGGTTCACGACCAGCGCAAACCCGCCCCTGGCCACTGTTCCCCAGACTATCTGGATGGAGCAGAACGAGGAAAGAAGCATCATGCTCCAGTATACCGGGGGTGACGCCAGCGCAAAAACTGCGATAATCACTTCTCTCCCGGCCCAGGGATCACTCTACCAGTATATTGCCGGATCAAAGGGAACAAGGATCAGCACTGTTCCAACCACCCTCACCGATGCCAACCGGAACGTCATCTATGTCGCCGATGGCGGAACCGGGAACGGGGCAGGAAACTTCAACTTCTATATACATGATAACACAGGGGATTCACCTTCCGGAACAACTACAATAAATGTCAATCCTCCGGGGATCCCGAACTTTATACTGTCGGCCAAAAGCGGGAACATCGAGATCCAGTTCGACAAGCCGATGTCCGATCCTACGGGCAAGCAGTCTCAGTTCACTGTCAAGGTGAACGGAACGCCGGTGACCATCAGCTCGGTATCACTGAAAGCCGGGGACCCCTACACGATCGCAGTTTCACTTGCCACTCCGCTTACCGGGTCAGAAACTGTCCTGATCTCCTATACGCAGGGAGACGTGGCTGCCGAATCGGGCGGCCTTCTGCAGTCGTTTGTCGATCAGCCGGTCAACTTCCTCCTGCAGACCATCACCTTCCCTGCCCTGCCGGTACTGACATATGGCGATGCACCTTATACACTGACGGCAACTGCCTCGAGCGGCCTGCCGGTCACATTTATAAGCTCCAACACAACGGTTGCCTCGATCAGCGGCGATCAGCTCACAGCCAACTCGACAGGTACGGCAGAGATTACAGCTCAGCAGATCGGCAACGGCACCTATGCCCCTGCTAAATACATCAGGACCCTCACTGTAAACAAGGCAAACCAGACTATAACATTCCCGGCGCTTCCTTCGAAAACCTACGGGGATGTCGATTTTAACCCGGGGGCATCAAGCTCATCGGGTTTGACTGTAACATATTCCAGCGACAACCCGGCCGTGGCAACCATAGTGTCGGGCATTATCCATATTGCGGGCGCGGGATCGGCAGTCATCACCGCCTCCCAGGAAGGGAACAACCTGTATAACGCAGCGATGAACCAGGTTTCGACGCTGGTGGTCTCGAAGGCAAACCAGACGATCACCTTCCCGGCCCTGCCTTCAAAAATTTACGGTGATGCCGACTTCAACCCCGGTGCTTCAAGCTCCTCCGGACTGGCTGTCACGTATTCGAGCAGCAACCCGGCTGTGGCAACGATTGTCAGTGGCAACATCCACATTACAGGGGTGGGCTCTGCAGTGATAACCGCCTCTCAGGCCGGCAACACGCTCTATAACGCTGCCCCGGACCAGAGTTCGACACTTAACGTGGGCAAGGCAAGCCAGACGATCTCTTTCCCCGCACTGCCGGCAAAGACATACGGTGATGCGGATTTCAATCCCGGAGCCACGAGTTCATCCGGACTGACGGTAACATATACATCCGGCAACCCGGCAGTCGCAACGATTGTCGGCGGCAATATCCATATTACGGGAGTGGGCTCGGCAGTGATAACGGCTTCACAGGCCGGCAACGCACTTTATAACGCCGCTTCGGACCAGACCTCGACACTGAATGTGTCAAAGGCAAACCAGGCAATCACCTTCCCGGCACTCCCGGCAAAGACTTACGGTGATACCGATTTCAACCCGGGAGCAACAAGCTCGTCAGGATTAACGGTCACATATTCGAGCAGCAACCCGGCAGTGGCAACCATCGTCAGCGGAAACATTCACATTACCGGTGTGGGTTCAGCTGTAATAACAGCTTCACAGGCCGGCAACGCACTCTATAACGCCGCACCTGACCAGACTTCCGCACTGAACGTTGGAAAGGCAAGCCAGACAATCACCTTCCCGGCCCTTCCGGCCAAGAGTTACGGAGATGCCGACTTTAATCCCGGAGCCACAACCTCATCGGGGCTGCTGGTTACCTATTCGAGCAATAATGCTGCGGTTGCGATCATCGTGGCAGGAAATATACATATCACCGGCGCGGGAACAGCTGTCATTACCGCATCACAGGCTGGCAACAGCTTATACAACGCAGCAGTTAGCCAGACTTCCACACTCACAGTGGCAAAGGCCGGCCAGACAATCACTTTCCCGGGGTTACCATCAAAAACCTACGGGGATGCTGATTTCAATCCCGGGGCGACAAGCTCCTCCGGCCTGCAGGTGACCTATTCAAGCAGTAATCCTGCAGTAGCCACCATTGTAAGCGGGAATATCCACATCATTGGGGCAGGCACCGCTGTGATCACCGCATCACAGGCAGGGAACACGCTTTACAATGCTGCGCCCGACCAGACTTCAACACTGAATGTGGCAAAAGCAAACCAGACGATCAGCTTCCCGGCATTGCCCTCAAAAGCTTACGGTGACGCGGATTTCAATCCGGGTGCAACCAGCTCGTCTGGATTACCGGTCAGCTATTCGAGCAGTAACCCGGCCGTCGCAACAATAGTAAGCGGCAGCATTCATATCACAGGTGCGGGCTCGGCCATCATAACCGCCTCACAGGGAGGTGATTCAAATTACAATGCGGCCGCAAATCTCACTTCGTCCCTGGTTGTTTCCAAAGCGGGACAGACCATCACATTCGCGGCAATCCCGTCAAAGATGGTCACTGATCCGGATTTTGCACCGGGAGCTTCCTCTTCATCAGGGCTCACTGTGACGTACTCCAGCAGCAATCCTGCGGTTGCAACCGTGAACGGGAACCTTATACACATCGTATCAGCCGGAACATCAACCATAACCGCATCACAGGCAGGCAATTCCGACTTTAACGCCGCTCCCGATGCTGCCCAGCTGCTGACTGTTACAAAAAGCAATCAGACCATCACATTCACAGCAATCCCGGCAAAGACATTCGGCGATCCTGATTTCAATCCCGGCGCAACCGCAAGTTCGGGCCTTCCCGTAACATATACCTCCGACAACCCGGACGTTGCAACCGTTTCGGGAACCATGATACATATTGTCAATGCAGGGTCTGCAACGATCACTGCAAACCAGGCGGGTGATGCAGACTTCAACCCGGCACCTGACGAAACCCGGGTCCTTACGGTCAACAAGGCTTCGCAGGTCATTACCTTCGCAGCTCCGGCAATACACGTTTTCGGTGATCCCGATTTTGACCCGATGGCAACTGCTTCATCGGGGCTGGCGGTGACCTATTCCAGCAGCAATACGGATGTAGCCGTGATATCAGGGGGTATGATCCGCATTACCGGCGCCGGCAGCACGATTATCACTGCCTCCCAGGAAGGAAACCAAAACTGGCTGACTGCACCCGTTGTAACCCAAAGCCTGACAGTGAGCAAGCAAGGCCAGACTATCACGTTCCCCGAGCTGCCTTCCGCAAGATACGGCGACAGCGATGTTACCCCGGCGGCCACAGCGTCGTCAGGACTCGCAGTCGCCTATTCCAGCAGCAATACATCTGTCGCTGTAATCTCCGGGGGCCTGATACATATCACGGGAGCAGGGACAACAGTCATTACCGCATCACAGCCCGGGAACGATGACTTCGGGGCCGCTCCTGATGTCATCCAGTCCTTCACCGTTGACAAGGCTGACCAGACAATCACTTTCGGACCATTGGCCGAAGCCACTTACGGATGGCCTGACATTGATCCGGGGGCAACTGCCTCATCTGGCCTTCAGGTAACTTACTCGAGCAGCAATCCCGGAGTGGCATCCATCGTTGCAGGCATGATCAGGGTAAATGGCGCAGGAACGGCGCTGATCACCGCAAGCCAGGCCGGGAACACCAATTACAATGCGGCACTGGATGTCCAGGTGACACTCTCGGTTTCAAAAGCCGACCAGACCATTACATTCGCCCCGATCGATGAGCATGTTTTCGGTGATCCGGCGTTCGGGCTCAGCGCAACTTCCTCCTCGGGCCTGACAGTGGTCTTTTCATCGAGCGATCCCTCGATAGCGGAAATAAACGGCCAAACCGTCACAATTAAAGGTGCTGGAGTGGTTACCGTAACGGCATCACAGCCGGGTGACGAAACCTTTAAGCCCGCTGCCGATGTGACACACATCATGATGATCAAGAAGGCGGCCCAGACTATCAGCTTTGATCTTACCGGCCAGTTTAAGGCAGGTGACCCGGATATAACTCCAAATGCAACAGCCACCTCAGGATTGGCAGTAACATTCACAAGCAGCAATGAGAGTGTGGCTTCGGTCTCCGGAAATGTGATCCATATCACAGGCGCAGGTACCGCTGAGATAACTGCCTCACAGGAAGGGGACAATAATTATGAGGAAGCAACTCCGGTTACCGTTCAGATCATTGTGTCAAGGGCCGGTCAGGCGATCACCTTCCCCCCGATCCCGGAAGTGGTTTACGGGGCAGAAGATTTCAGCCCGGGCGCATCATCATCCTCCGGACTGCCCATCACATATTCGAGCGATAATCCTTCTGTCGCTGAAATTAGCGGGGGCTTCATCAGGGTAAAAGGAACAGGAACAGCTGTTATTACGGCAGCTCAGCCTGGTGATGAGAGCTTCGATCCTTCGGAGCAGGTTCAGCAGACAGTTACGGTGACGAAAGCGATGCTGACAGTAACCGCCGAAAATAAATCAAAAGCATACCTCTCGGCCATTCCGGTCCTTACCTTTACTTATTCCGGATTCGTTTACGGAGAATCGGCATCAGTGATCGACACCGAACCGTCAGCATCCACAGATGCGCAGGAGAGCTCGGCTGTTGGCGATTATCCCATCACCGTTGGGGGAGGAAGCGACGACAATTATGATTTCACATATATTGACGGAACGCTGGCCATTACAAAGATCCCCCAGAGCGTCAGCTTTACGGCATTCCCATTGACTATCCATGTGAATGAGACCTTCCAGCTCGAAGCCGCTGCGACCTCCGGCCTGGCAGTAACTTACGAAAGCCAGGATCCACAGGTTGCCCGGGTCACAGGCTCTGAACTTACCGGAGTATCAAACGGCACAGTTGTGATCCGTGCCTATCAGCAGGGTGATGATAATTACTCCGCTGCGGAGGCCACCATAACTGTGGAGGTGATATCGTCCTTTGACAATATACTTCACCTTTTCACTCCGAATAATGACGGCTTCAACGATCGCTGGGAGATCCCGGACCTCGGTTCGTACGGGAAATGTGATGTCAGGGTCTATAACCGGTGGGGTAAGCTCGTCTTTAAATCCCCTGATTACCACAATGAGTGGGATGGCACCTCCAACGGGGCTGACCTGCCCGCAGCTGCATACTATTACGTCATAAAGACGGAAAACTCAGGAACATTAACCGGAACAGTAAATATTGTCAGATAAAAAGAAGCACCTGATCATGAAAAAGTATATTATTTCTGCAGCCGCACTTCTTTATTCAGTGATTATTTCGGCACAGCAGATGCCGATTTCCGAAAGCTACTTCCTGGACAAATATTCACTGTCGCCCTCGTATGCGGGACATTTTAACCCGGGAACACTTTTTATGGGCTTCCGGAGCGACTGGAGCGGTATCAAGGGCGGACCAAAGACCGTCAGGATAGCTTACAGCGACATGATTTCTGCCAATGCCGGGTACGGGGGAAGGGTGATCTATGATAAAGCGGGGATCTTTGACCAGCTTTATGTCCTTGGCACTTACTCCTACAGCGTCAGGCTTACGGGCGATCATAGGATTTTGCTGGCCTTGTCGGCCGGGATCTATAACAACAAGATCAATTTCTCCGATTATTACAATGACCCGAATTATAATCTCGATCCCGCACTCACTCAGCAGGATGTGAAATCGAAGCTGAAATTCATGTCTGACTTTTCTGCACTTTATGTCTTCAAGGGCTTGGAAGCCGGTATCATGTTCGCTAACATAAATTTCGGGGATGCGAAGTACAGAGATGTCGACGTCACGTACAAGCCTCTTGCCAATTACCAGGTCCATGCAGCATACAATTACGGCATTAACGACCGCTGGACGATCAATCCTCTGGCTTACCTGAGGGGCGGCAGATACATTAAGAGCCAGCTGGGGATAGGTACCAGGATCATTTACCAGGATAACCTGTGGGCCGGGATCTCATACAGGGATCCTTCAATTGTAGGTATCGGCATTGGGGCAAATATTACGGGAGGGATAAGGTTCTCCTATAACTTCAATTTCGCAACTTCGGTTGCCATGGGCATCTACAACAACCATGAATTTGCCCTGGGAGTTGACCTTGGAAAGCTCATCAGGAAGCCCGGTAGTCCTGCTGAAAAATAAGGGTTACACAGAGAGCGCGGAGAAGACACGGAGAGCACGGAGAGAAAAAAACAGTCTCTGTGCTTTCCATCTCTGCTCAGTGTTCTCTGTATAACCCATTTGATTCATCGCCTCAAATTGACTAATTTTACAGCCTGTAATCAAGTCACGTCAGCCATGAAAAAATCAATCGTTGTATTAATGACCGCAATGGTTCTCATTAATTTATCTATTTTTGCCCAACCCAAAAAAACTCAGCAGGTGCAGAAAAAATTTGTGATCCACACTGATTACGGTGACATGAAAGGGATTCTCTACAATGAGACGCCCAAACACCGCGACAACTTTGTAAAACTAGTCAAATCAGGCTATTATGACGGAACACTCTTCCATCGTGTAATACCCGGCTTTATGATCCAGGGCGGGGATCCCGACTCCAAAACAGCTAAACCAGGACAAATGCTGGGTATGGGGGGCCCGGGATATACCATTCCGGCCGAATTCAATACTAAGCTCCTTCATAAAAAAGGCGCTCTAGCCGCCGCCCGGCGCGGAGGTCCTTCAAACCCTGAAAAAGCTTCGTCCGGGTCCCAGTTCTACATCGTAGAGGCAGAGAAAGGCACACATCAGCTCGACAATGATTATACGGTATTCGGTGAGATCACCGATGGCCTCGAAGTAATATCCAAAATTGCAGCCGTTCCCAGGGACAAGTCCGACCGTCCTCTGAAGGATGTCAAAATGACAATTAAGCTGGTGGAGTAAAGATCCTCCGGCAGAGGCTGTTATGGAATGAATGACAGCCGATTATCGCGGATAAAGGCAATATCCGGCAGGCATTGGCGTTTTCAATATGCAATAAGATCCTGTCATTAACCTTTATCTGAACGATTATGAAGAGAATTGCTTTTTTGCTGGCGATTATTCTCCTTTCGTTGGCTTCGTGCAGGAAAGAATCGGACACCAAATCCGATTCGTTTATCCTGACCGGGATAAAAAACGCAAAGGGCTCTGAAATCGTGACGGTTAAGATCGATTCGGGAGTGATCCATTCAGTCCCGATAGACTGTCACATCCTTGGATCGACCGTTTATGATCCGACTTCCGGCGGTTATGGCTATGTCGACTGCGATTCGATGTTCAACCTTGTGAACCCGGCCACGGGAACCCTGATACGATCGTTCAAAGTCCCCGGGTTCCTGAGCCAGTGCGTAATCGACGACGAGGAAAACACCCTGATAGGGTTCTACTCTGTTTTCCTTTTCAAGGGCGGGTCAAAATCCTCCCAGGAAATGACGATTACCAATTATGTGGTAAAAATAGCCCTGGAGAGCGGGGAAATTCTGGCCAATAACACAATAGATGTCGGGGACGGTGTTTATGGCTGCATATGCTACTTCAACCAGGAGGAAAAAGGCTATGTACTGGAGCGCGCCGACAATACGCTGATAACCATCAATCCGTCGACCGGAGAAATAGTTAAGTCCGTCAGCGTCGGCACCTCGATAAGCGGCGCCATCTACAATCCTGATGACAAAACCATTATCGGGTTCACTTACCTGGCCGAAACGGACCGGAACTACATTAAGGTCATTAATGCGGAAACAGGCGAGCAGATCCTGAGCACCGAGATCAAGCAGCGTGACAACTACCTCGGATGCATTTCGGGGTATGATCCGGCTAACAACAGCTACATACTGGTCAATGCTGATAATGAAGTCCTCTTCATCGATACATCGACCGGAGAAATATCAAAATCTTACAAGCTTCCGGAAACGATGTCGGATATCAGGTTCCGGAAAGAATAAAGCATAAAAAGCCGGTTTGACCGGGCCTGAGGCGAAATGATCATTTTTCTCGTGATCACGACGCCGAAGGTGTTTTTCTCTCTCTCTGATAATGATCCTTCCGTGGTTTGCTGTAGATGGAAACTCCATTTTATAAGCACCGGAAGGATTTTTTTTTACGTTAACCCCCGGCTTTTACTTTTTGCCAAATGAAAGTCAGAGTCTTTTTCAATTTATATTCTTTCAGCTCAGAAATTAGCATAAATCAGAAGTTCATCTCAACATAAAATAATTTACTTTGTTTCTGTAAGAAATTTGATCCAGGCAGGAAAATGAAAGGAAACAGAAACTCCGCAGATCCGCGAACTTTCTTTTTCCTTGTTTTGCCCTCAGGCATAAGCCAGGGCTTCATTACAGTCTCTCTCCCCTTCATACTTGTAAAACACGGGTTCCCGGTTTCTGTAGCAGCATCGCTGACTGCCCTCGGTATTTCGTCAAACATCTGGCGCTTTGTCCTGGCACCCATGACCGACATTTCCTTCAGCCTCCATAAATGGTATGTTGCCGGCAATATTCTATGTGCACTGACCCTCGGCTCACTGGGATTCATCACTCTTCATCCCGGGTCAATGGGAATGCTGACATTGTTTGTTTTTATCTCCCAAATAGCTGCAAACCTGATAGTTGCCCCTGTAGGCGGACTCATGGCCAAGACCGTTGCCGCAGAGAAAAAGGGAAGGGCAGGCGGATGGTACCAGGCAGGGAATGTCGGCGGGGAAGGGCTTGGTGGCGGTGCAGGGATCTGGTTGTTCACGCATTATTCATTTCAAACGGCTGTCATTGCATTATCAATTGTAATTTTAGCCAGCAACCTGGCTCTCAGGTACATACCTCAGGTTTATGCTGAAAAGGGAATAGCGGTAAGAGAGAAATTCCGGATGATGGGGGCTGACCTCAGAAGCCTTATCCAATCACCCCTCACTGTTTTCATAATGATTTTGATCATCCTTCCGATCGGGATCGGGGCGGCAACCAATCTATGGTCATCGGTGGCCGGCGACTGGAATGTAAATGCCGATACGGTCGCCCTGGTGACCGGGTCGCTGAGCGCCGTGGCAAGCGTGGCCGGAAGTGTTGCCGGAGGCTGGGTCGCCGACCGCTCAGGAAGATGGACCGCATACTTCGGAGCCGGGATCTTAATGGCGGTTGTGACACTGGGGATGACGTTTTTCAGATA
>JGI20215J15232_1000084_pt1 | contig 27132 bp, 20 predicted proteins | sample WetSurMetagenome_2_FD_15232 | JGI IMG/M metagenome (IMG submission 15232) | reverse complement strand
CCTGAAGACAGTGAATCTTCCTCCGACATTACTCTTACCTGGAATCCCCCCCTGATTCAACAAAGCGAATATACGACCGTGAATCTGTGTACAAATACAGGGACACCATTGAAAAACATGTGCACAGAGAACAGCTATACATTTTCCTGTCCAGCGTATGTCGTGCAGAATTTTAAGATCATCGGACAACGCGATAACACCCCACCAGGATCACCAAGCATCCCTGCGGGTGAGACCACTGGATATCATGCCACCACCTATACGTATACAACCTTTGGCACCGATCCTGACGCTGATGATATCTACTATCAGTTTGACTGGGGAGATGGCATAGTAAGCAGCTGGCTGGGACCCTACCCGAGTGGACAGACGATACAAGCATCGTACACTTGGCACACCCCCGGATCTTATCTTGTGAAAGCACACAGTAAAGATATTCACGACCAACAGAGCACATGGTCTTCGCCTCTTTCGGTTGAAATGCAAAACCAGGCACCCGCCCAACCAACAAGCCCATCCCCGCAAAACGGGGCGACAAACGTACAGATCAGTGTAAATCTCACCTGGACCGGGACAGACCCTGACGGCGATCCATTGACCTACGATGTGTACATGAGCACAATAAATCCACCTCTGAAGCTCATAGACAACCAATCTAGTTCCTCCTTCCACCCCGGAACATTGTCCTATCAAACAACCTATTATTGGAAGATCGACGCATGGGATAGTTTTGGAGGAAGCAGCAGTAGCCCGGTCTGGTCATTTACCACCAAAGCTTCAGATGGTGGCTCAGAACCACCAGTAAATGATACCAATCAAACAAATCAGTATCCAGTTGCTGATGCGTCTCTGAGCGAACAAACCGGGTTTATTGGCAGTATCCTGGTCTTCAATGGATCACAGAGTTACGATCCTGATGGGTATCTGACGAAATGGTCCTGGGATTTTGGTGACGGGACAACCGGAGCCGGTGAGCGAACCATCCATGCCTATCAGACCGTCGGTAGCTATACCGTGATCCTCACCATAACAGATAATAAAGGAGCAACTGCGACAGATACGATTTCTGTAGAGATTGGTTCTGCGAACTGGCCTCCGACTAAGCCAGTGATCAACGGGATAAAGATAGGCGCAAAAAACACTCCGTATTCATTCACTTTGTATGCAACCGATGCGGATAACGATTTCCTCCAATATACTATGAACTGGGGTGATGGGTCGCAAAACACCAGCCTATTCCTCTCCAATGGAACCACCTGGTCCGTGTCCCATTCCTGGGCCGCCCCCGGAAAATATAACATTATTGGAAAAGCCACGGACAACAACACCTTCTCAGAACAAACCACGATGAATGTCTTCATCGATGTAGTGTTTATCACCACCCTTGGATTCCTTTTTGATGCCAATAACGATGGATCGTTTGATTCTTTTTATATAAACAGCACAGGGAGTGTTACTAGCATCCAAAAAACAAAAGATGGAAGCTATTACCTTGACACGGACAATGATGGGAAATGGAACTATCTCTATAACCCGAGCAATGGGTCACTGACTGCTCTGTCCTCAAATGTGACGACGATCGAAAACCCCTGGTTTTTCATCCTTATCATGGCTGTTGCGGTGATCCTTATCGCTGGTATCGTCTATCTGTACAAAAAAAATTATTTCTAGTCAGAGCAACGCAGAAGAAGAGCAGTCACATTCTTTCTGATTGAAGAAGCGTCTCGTTTTATTGTGGGACCGGGTGAATGGTGATTGGTGCTAACTGCTGTATCGAACCAAAGATGAAGAAATACGCTCCGACTTCGATAGTTAGGGTGATGTTCTCACCATTCGTCATGAGTGGGACAAATCCATTGTTAGAGGAGACGGTGAGGTTGATATATTCCCAGTCGAGGCTTTTGCAACGATGGTTGCTTGATTGGTTCAGTAGGATGAAGGATCCATTGTAAGAAACAGCGAGGTACACCTGGGTGAATCGTGGGAAAAGAACCTTTGTGAGAAGCTTGTGTTTGCAGACGACCGTGAAATTTATATGCGGGATTGAGCCGTTTATCTCAGGGAAATAGAAATCCCGGGTCATGCTTTGATTGACCGTGACGTTCGGGCCAAGGTCTTTTAAAGAAAACCGGTGCAGGAAGGAGTCCCAGGTGACAGAGATATCTGCGACGATATTGTCGTTTTCCAGGAGATTTTGTTGAGGGGTTGATTCGCTGCCTGTGTCTCTTGCTTGATTTGGTACGATACTGATGGTCAGAAGCAGGGTGATGAGGCTTAAAATGATTGTTTTTTGTCGTATCTTGTTCATTTTATAATCCCTAAGATATATAATATTTTGGCGTTATATAAATATTTTGATACTTTACAACAAATATTCCCTAAAAAAGGATAAAACAGGTTAGGGAACTGGTGCTGGGTTCATCAAAGATTCCTCTTGAAAAACTGTTTTCAACGGTCCGAATCTTGTTTTGTGTCATTTTTGGAAGATCCCTGGTAAGCCAAAGAGGTATTTCACACGAGTAAACTCGCTCAGTCCGTATCCGTTTAATTCTACGGTATACTGATCCCAGGAGAACGTCCCAGTCGCGATACAGGGTCCTTCGAACATCCCGGTGCGGGCGAGTCTCCAGACGTTTTCAGCGGTGTTGACGATTTCGAGATCCAGGTTTAACACCATGCCGTCGCGTTCTGCGTCTATATGGAGTTTCTTTGGATAATGCATGAAGGGTAGTCCTTTGGGTGTAGCGGTCTCTGTGTAGGTGACGGTGAATTTGTTAAACTCGGTGATGTTGCGGTTGTTCGGGGAGATGATGATGGAGTCAAAGGCGAGTTTGAAGGGTGCGCGGAGGCTGAATTTGGAGACGTACATTTCCCAGCCGTTGTCGAAATGGAGGTTCGCCCAGTCCCATCCTTTTGAGACAGAACGAGGGACGACGGATTGCCAGACATGGTCATGGTAGCCTATACCACCGACGGTGTATTGTTTTCCTTCCCAGGAGATATTTCCGATGACTTTGCACCGGGGGACGTAGTAGTCTCCTCCAGTGACTAGGCTGGCGAGGGGGAGGTTTGCGCTTCTTCCTTCGACCCAGACGGGGAGGAAATCCGCGGTGAATTCAAAATCTGCGATGAATGCTTTTTCTTCGTTGACCGCATGGACCTGCCAGGAGGGATACAATCCTTTCGCCCAGCTGTTCTCAAAGGTGACACCAACTCCATCGCCTGTTGCCTGGAGGGTCCCACGTCGTTTATTAAACGTGCTGAGGGGATAGTTATTTCCCGCGTCATCGAAGAGGAGGATGAAGAGGTTGTCTGGTCTGAGGAATCGGACATCGAAGAATTTCATTTGGTTGAAGCTGACGATGAGGGAGTATCCTTGCAGGTCGCTGTCAGGGTCGTTGAAAAAGACGTTGAAGTACCACCATTCTCGTCGGCTTCCTTTGTGGCTTCCTTCATCAGAGAGTTGAAGAACGTGTCTCCCGGAGTCAATGACGCGGTTGGTCCCGGGGGGTGTTGGTTCAGTGTTCTCCCCGGAAAGGGGTGACTCGATATCGACCGGGGGGATCTGTATATCTGGTTGCTGTGTCTTTGCGTTTTGATACACGAGATATCCTATGGATGAGATGAGGAGAATAGAACACATGCCTAGGGCAAGTGTTTTTTTATGTGAGGTGTTTCGTTTTGTTTTTTTGGGTTCCATGCCGGGGAGGTGTTCATATTCTCGGTAGCGTTTCCAGTAGTAGCTTCTGCCGAGGAACCGCCAGGTTAATGCAACCCCGATGAATATGATGGGGATGCAGACCCAGAGGGGGACATAAGTCATGAGGTTGTTGATATTACGAACCTCCTCTAGATGGGTGTTCATGGAGTCGACCGTGGTGTTGTAGGTAAGCTCCGCTGCTTCGCCGATCGGATCGTTAATCTTCAGGTATCTTGTGATGATCTTTGAATGCATCGCGGAGGGATAGTAGAGGTTGAGGAACTCGGAGAGATGCGCGGAGAGGACCAGGTGTCGATAGACATGGATGACGTATCCGCTTTTTGGGTTGACGGTGAGCTGGAAGGTCTCATCGCAGTAGTATGTGTGTCCATGCCAGGTGATTTCTTTATTGTACACATCGGATCGCCAGACGGATACTTCGACGCCGTCGAGGTACCCTGTTTTTATGCGTTGCATGTCTCTGACCAGCACGATGGTTTCTTTTCCGTGTTGTTCTCCGTTGGATTCAACCCATCCGACCTTGAGGGTGTTGATGTTTTTGTCGATGGCTGGGATACCCATGCGTCCTGCGTTGACGTTCATGTAGGACAGGTTGGTGGTATGGGAGTCCACCCAGTACCATTCGCTGACTTTTTGGGTGTTGTTGATGACGCTGAGGATATCACCGTTGTTGTCGTAGATGACATCATGGATCAAGGCGTTGTTTGTCTCTTTTTGGAATTCTGAGACATGGATGACTTCTGTCGCCAGGAAATCTTTTTCGATGGGTGTACGTTCGGGGAGGAGCCATCGGATTACAAAGGGGATGCGTTGTTGGTCTTTGCCCTGGATGAACAGACCATTCCGTTCCCAGTAATGAACTGCTCCGGTGTCCTCCCAACTGTAGTTCTCAGGGAGTTTTGTCTCTGAGACGACTTGTTGAGGAATGAGATACAGGTAGGCGACTCCACCTAGGATAAGGAGGAATACTCCGATAGCTAGTCCGACGTCTTCGTAGCGTTTTAGTTTTATAAAAAAGATCGCGATCACACTGGGGATAAGTAAGGAAACTCCAATGATAAGGAGTATTGTATTCCACGGTAAGGTATCCCAGGGCGACATCATATTTGTATCTTCGTATCTTTATAAACCTGTGGTTATTAAAACCTTATTGTACAGTTCTTTCCCTAATAGCAGTGATATTTAATCACTGTATTAAGGCAAGGCTAGGGGGGTTTTTTGAATGTTGGAGGAGGATGTTTTGGCATGAAAATACTTATAGACGAAATAATATGTAGTCTGAGAGGATCCCTGATGCCAGAAGACCCTATCCCTGAGGATATACGAAAGGAATACGAAAAGACAATGCAGCGCGCGATCACAAAAAAGATCGGGACGATGACCATAATTGTGATGGAGGATACCTATGATAAAGCGCTCATGGCGTTCAACCTGGGGGTCGCTGGGGTGGAGATGGGGATGAATGTGTCATTGTTTTTCACCTCACGAGGGGTCAATATCTTGAAAAAATCATATAAGCCTCGACGTGCCCATTGGGGTGAGGCACCCATCGCATGGAAGGAATCCTCAATCAAACACAGAGGAGGTATCGTCCTTGCGGAGCTGATGTACCAAGCCCGGGACATGGGAGCGCATTTCTATGCCTGTTACACCTCGATGCTTTCCATGGGTGTGAAAGAATCCATGCTGTTGGATAACATCAAGGTGATACGTATGGCGGAGTTCTTAGGTTTAATGCTTGAATCAGAGATTCAACTTGTCATCAGCTGAGGGAGCAGACCATGGACCTTGAGGAGATACTAAAGGAGCGCGCATCGATCTTTGACAGGGCGCTGACCGGGAATCTGAAGCCACGGGAGCCGGAGATCTTCTATGATGCGTTACGATGGATCCCCTTGTCTGGTGGGAAACGGCTCCGTCCGATTCTTGCGATGCTTGCCTGCGAAGTAGTCGGCGGGGTGCCTGAGTCGACCATCCCGTTCGGGATCGCCCTTGAGTATATGCATAACTCGACCCTGGTGCATGATGACATCATCGATAAGGATAAATGGCGGCGGGGTCTACAGACGACTCATGAGAAATTCGGTGTCCCGTTTGCGATTCTCGCGGGGGACGCGTTGATCGGTGAGACGTACCGGATGCTATCCTATATGGCTCCTCCTGAACTCAATTCCGTGACGTATAAGGAGCTTATCCGTTCCATTGCGGATGCAGCAAAGGATTTCTACGAAGGAGAAGCCTTGGACATTGAGTTTGCTGGTCGGCTTGATGTGACCATCCCGCAATACATGAGGATGATTGAGAAAAAAACAGGTCAGTTGTACTATCTGGCGGGTAAGGGAGGCGCACTGATCGGTAAGGGCAACAACAAACAAGTGGAGAACATGGCGTTGTATGGCACTCTGTTTGGCTTGATGTTTCAGATAAAGGACGACCTGTTGAATATCCTGACTGAACAGATCATCCTGGGAAAACAGATGATCGGCAGTGACATCTTGAATGGGAAACGCACCCTGATGTTTGTGCATGCGTTAACGGAGCTTAGTGAAAAAGATAAGAAAAAGATGATGAAGACGGCTGGGAATGAGAACGCAAGCCAACAGGATATCCTAGAGGTGATTGATTTGTTCCGGGCTTCAGGATCTATAGCGTTTGCGGAAAACAAGCTAGCAGAGTACCGGGACACCTCAAAAAAATGTCTTGATATCATGGATTCCTCCGAGAGTAAAGACCTGCTTATTGCGTTGGCTGACTATAGCGTCACACGATTATACTGATTTTTTTTTTAGATGAAAAACGCCCAGGTGATGATGAGAAACGCGATCAGTAAAAAAAATAACGCTAAGGTGTAAGGGTTCAGCAGCAACGTTCTCCAGTTCATAAAGAAGGATTTCTTCCATACCTTATAAATATTGTGTTCCCCTGGTGGTGGAAAAGGACAAAAACATCTGATACTAGGCTTTGTTGTTTTTCTTTTTAGGGATAATGTTTTTCAGAAGGTTTTTTTCAATTATTCCACTGTTAATTTGTCACTTTGATGTTTTTCCACCATATGTTTATGTATACTTTTTTCAAAGATAACTGTAGTCTCCCTATATCTAGTAGATTGGAGCGTTCATGGGTATGTCAAAATATTGTCAACATTGTAATGTTGAAAATCCTGATGATGCTTTTTGGTGTATCAACTGTAACACAAAAATACTCAACAATGCTATTGTTAGGTCACAACCGCCATTGAATTCTATTGAGAATGATAGGGTTGGATCTTCATCTGTGCAGCATCATCATGGTATATTTGTTTTTGTCTCTATTGTCTCTGTAGTCATCGCAATCGCTTGTCTCTTGGTGTATACTTTTTTGAATGGTTCTGTTTTTGCTTTTGGTCATCATGATGATTTTTTAGGGATCGATAGTGAAATAAATGAAGATTTCTGGTTCGAGGGGCAGTATTTGAACACCAGCTCGGGTTGGTCGTTTGAACTAACGAAGGTGAAAGAGTACACCTTGCAAGGTAGAATATTAGCTTTGAAAACTTACCATAAAAACGATATTCCTTATGACCCGTGCAATTCTTTTTCACCAATAGATTTTTTCATTGGTGTGGATGATGTTCTAACGAATACGAGTAACTATGTTTATTCGATTACATCTTTTGATCATCGAAAAGTGTCATGGTATCTGTACAATGATGATATGGGTGCGTATCTGTATTTCAAGTCGCATACGGGGAATAATCATATCATTCCACATACAAAAGAAGTCCTTGATGCGTTAGTTCACAATGTGAGTACTGGTGTTTCTGTTATTTTGATTGGGAGTTTGGTTCATTTATATGGCACGAACGGGAATCAAATCTGGAGATGGACAACAGATACCAGTATTGGCAATTATGATTGTGAAATAATCTTAGTCGATGAAATCAAAATTATACAGAGCTACGGATGAGATTTCATTCATAAGATGTATTTCATATGATTTAGAACATTGGAGGACTTCTTGTATAAGATATATGGTCCCGATAAAAAAAATAAAATCAATCAACGGCATCGTTGGTTAAGGATATTTACAGAAAAAACATTCTAACAAAAAGAAGAGGCGGAGTGAATAACCAGGCTCTCCAGGGAATAGATGTGGTGTTGATTTCCCGGTTTAGTGAGAAACAAGCTTCTCCGAAATTTTTGTACCGGGGATATACATTTATATCAAAGAATGTCCCTGCCATATGGTGCGGAGGAATTGGTTTAGCTGAAGCAATTCGTGACTTGATACCGGGGAGATATCCAGGGAGTTGACGTGAGGGCTTGTTTTTATGTTCCCCGCGTTGTCAAACACAACGGCATATGCAGCGGTACCACAACCTTCGTAGTACCAATCGTATGGTCCTGGGGCAATGACGGTTCCTTGTATGAGATCGTCGATATAGAAGTCAACCTTATGGATGCCGCTGGTTTCATCGCTGACAGTTGCTGTCAATAACCACTTGGTTTTCAACAGGTTTTGTGCTGTGAGGGTAAGGTTAATGGTTGGGGTGGTCTGATCGATTTTGAACACGAACTGGTCTTGTATTTGTTGTGTGTTTCCCGCAGTATCAACCGAATAATACGACAAGTTATGGGAATCATCAGATGTGATGAGTATTGGTGTTGTATAGATGCTCCAATTCTCATCATCTATGTGATAATAGGTCCTGTTAATTCCTGAAGTATTATCGGTTGCGGTGAGTATGATGGTGATGTCACTGATATACCAGCTGTTGTTTCCGAGGAGTCCGGTGACGGTATGGGTTGTATGTGGTGGGTTCGTATCGATTTTTAGAAATGCTACCTTCGTCGTTTCTATGTTACCGACGTTGTCGACCGAGTAATACGAAAGCGTGTGATCTCCATCTGTTAAAATCTTTACGGGTATGTTGTAGATGTTCCAGGGGTCATTATCGATTTTATACAAAGTGTAGTTGACACCAGATTCGGTATCATCAGATTCGAAGGTGACATACACAGGAGTGATGAACCAATCATAATTCCCCAAGGTTCCATTCAGAGCAATGGTGGTTGTTGGTGCGGTGATATCCAAGATGGTGGTGAACTTCCAAAGGGGGCTTGTCGCGGACATCCCCTGGTTGTCCCATGCGACGATTCTCCAATTATATATGTTGTTATATTCAAGTGTTCCCGGGTTGAATACTTCGGTGGTTTGGTTGCTGACTATCTTGGGTGGTGGATTGTTTGTCCCAAAGTAAACGTCGTAGGTGATTTTATCGGTAGAATCGGGGTCTCCACCGGTCCACCTGAGATTCACATGAATATCAATGTCTATAGCTTCATCTGCGGGGGATGGATTGTTTGGTTGATAGGGGATGCCGATACTTACATTCCATGTTGATAAATTGCTCATTGAATCAAATTGATCTTTCGCTCGACAGGTGATGTTGAAAGTGTTTTCTGCAACCCAGGTATGGGTCAGCGTGATCATTTCTCCTGAAGTATATGATCCAAGCCAGTTGACCGTGGTGTTATCCCCCCAATCGATGGAGTAATACACCGGGTCTCCATCCGGGTCTGATGTGACAATGGTGTAGTTATATCTCATTCCGACTGCCCCGATATGTGGTCCGAGGATATTTGGAGTGATCGGGGGGCTGAAGGGCGCATAGTAACGACGAACCCGGAACACCCGTGACCCAGGGATTGGATAGGTGTTATTATAGGACCAGACGGTGTCTCCATCCATGGTGACTTCAAAGAGATGTCCTGGAGGGCCGTTACAAATCAGGGTGTTCCCATTCGGAAGCCGCTCGCAGCCAGAAATGTAACTCGCGTAAAAGGAACGGAGGTCTTGTGCATGATACTGCCAGGTGAGATTCTCTGGCCCGTAGGCAGCACCGGAAGAATACGTATAGTTCCCTTGGTCATCAATGGGGGGTGTGATTTCATCGATGGTGGAATAGAGTTCCCCTGGGCGGTTCCAGCCGTTATTGAAGATAAGAATATTCCCTTCTCCTGGGCATCCCGGTACGATCCATTGTGCATCATGAGGCCCGAAGAGTTTTTGGTCAATGGATATCCCTGCACGATAGGTTTGCGGATTGCCCCATCGGTACAGAAAATCCCCTCCTTTGTCATAAATACCGCCAGTGTGATTTCTTGCTTCCTCCGTTGTTGTACTATGATCGATGATCCAAAATTCACCTATATGTCTGCTACATATGATGATCTGATCAAAGGTAGGGTTATAGTGAAGGGTGTTGGGATGAATCCAGTCTTTATATCCATCCCGTGCGAAATTGATATCCAGTAATTCTGGATGTTCTGCGACAATCCCGTAGTTTTCTTTCGTGGAATTCACATCCTGTATTAAATGATCCCAGAGATGCCATTCCCACACAATATCACCGCTTTTAGGGCCTGTGGGATGCACTTCTACGATGTAGGCAGGCCATAACTCCCCATCCCAGATGAATGATTTATTTCGCCCGGCATAGATTGATTCTGCAGCTGTTTTTCTTTCTAGCGCAAGAATCAGAACATTCCCATTCGGCAATGGCGCGACATCATGGGTTTGCCAATAATTTTCCCCTGAGAATGGAAATTCCCAGATCACGGTTCCGTTCCAAGTTATTTTCTGAATTCCTCGATTAACTTCTGGCATGGATTTCAAGAATGGTCTGAGGATGCTTCCATTGTCTACCAGATAGACACCATAGCAAGGGGTGTAATTCGTAGGCCATGTATGGACGACTGTTCCCGCGTGGTCGATTAAATAGGTTGAGCTATTATTCGTCGATATAGGTGTAAATAAGGTGTATCCCTGAAAGTTTTCATTTCCGGTGGTAAATGAGTAGGTGTTGCGTATCCAAACAATCCCATCCGTAACATCGACCCACCAAATGTAGGTAGTATTCTCTTTTAATAAGTCGTTCCTTCGCGGGATATGAATCGTTTGACCTGGTGCCGCGATACCCTGCTGTGCACCCCCTGTGAAATCAGGGAATGTCCTAACCCTATACCAAACAGAATCATCCCCGGCATCGGCTATTATGAAACTGATCTCAGAAAGATATACGGCAACATGGGTTGAGGTATTCGCGGGTTTCTCTTGAATGATGATGGGATTTTCTTCAGCCCCTCCGCTACTGGAGCATAAAATAAAACTTGTTCCCACAAGAAGGAATATCGTTCCGAATAACAGCCATTTTCCAATGCTTTGACTTGTTCGTATGATGTCGCCCTCCTTCTAATTATTTTTATATGAGATATCCCTTTAAAAATATTTTCTTCGAGTCATTTCTCACTCGTTTTTAATCAGAGGACTTTTAATTCTCGTAATAGAAGCCGCTGGAGGGCTTCTTACAAAAGATACAAAGCCCCAACGAAAAAACAGCTAAATTCCTTCTGTTTTATTACGTCAAGAGATTTTTTTTCGAAACACCATGATGCTTGCTCCTAAGCTTATCACCCCAACAATGACAATAGCGATAACCGCATACTCAATTTTCTCCCAGACAAATCCATTGATGATAAGGGACTGGAACGCTTGGGCAATGTATGTGAAAGGGTTTACTTTTGCTACTTGTTGCACCCAATCAGGTAACAAACCAAGTGGCATGACTGAGGCCGAGAGAAACAACAACGGAAATGTTGTAAGGAGACCAACCGAGAGTGTTATCTCTTGATTTTTTGTTGTCAAGGCTACGAGCAGAGAGATACCTGACCATGCGATACCAAAAAGTGCCGCCAAGATAAGAATCATGACTATCCCTAAAAACCCAGAGGCAACAGTGACTCCTAAAGCTAATCCGATGATCAGTATGATAATTACTTGTAAAATGGTGGTGAGGGCGGCGCTGAATAACCTGCCGAATAATATCGATGATTTATTAATAGGAGCTACTCGCATTTTATCCATGAACCCACTGTCAAAATCAGTGACAATGCCCAAACCTGCACCCAGTGCTGACGACGTTATCGTTTGAATGATTACTGCTGCAGTGAAAAATGTAACATAACTACTTGTTCCCGTAAGGAGCTTGAACGAGGGAATATTACCAATAGCTGAGAATGCTTGTGTAAATAATAAGAACCATACTAACGGCTGGATAAGGTTAAAAAAGATCAATATTGGCTGGCGTAATAATTTCTTGTTCCATCGATTGAAAATCGCGATAATTTCAGAGAGCATCTCTATCATCTTCGTCACCTCCCTCGTCCTCGGGGTTTCACCGCTTCTTTACGTTCAATCACATTGAGTGTTTTCCCGGTCAGTTTGAGGAACACCTCGTCAAGGGTTGGAACGGAAAGGTTCAGCTGCTCCAGTGGGATATGGGCATCATCTAACGTCCGCACGATCTTGGCGATCATCTCTGCCCCGTTCTTGGTCATAATAGTGAGTCCGTTTTCTGAAACTACCCCTGAGCCGCATTGGCCTACTGCGTCAACATCCGGTAGTTTAGACAGGAGTTTTCTTGCTTTTTCGCAGCCGTCAACGTCATCGGCTTTGAAACGTATTGTGATAGAATCCGCACCGATTTTTTCCTTGAGTTCAGCGGGTGTTCCTTCCGCGATAATTTTTCCCTGGTCGACGATACATAATCGGTTCGCTAATCGGTCTGCTTCCTCCATGTATTGGGTGGTTAGAAAGATAGTCATCCCTTGTCGATTCAGTTTGAGAACATACTCCCAGATATCCTGCCGACTTTGTGGGTCAAGCCCAGTAGTTGGTTCATCAAGAAAAAGGACCTGCGGGTCTGAAACCAGCGATGATGCCAGATCAAGACGCTTACGCATCCCACCTGAAAAAGTCTTTAGTCTTCGATCAGCAGCATCAGTAAGTTTCACGGTCCGCAGAAGCTCATCGACCTTCTTTTCAGAAGCCTCTTTTGGCATATGGTGAAATCGACATTGTAGGAGCAGGTTCTCCCGTGCGGTAAGGTCATTGTCGACCCCCACCTCTTGGGAGGAGTACCCTATGAGTCGCCTTACTTGAGCCTGCTGTGCATCGACATCCAATCCCGCGATGGTGGCGTTTCCTGAGCTTTTCTCCAATAAGGTGGTTAGTATTTTAATCGTGGTGCTCTTCCCAGCACCATTTGGTCCAAGGAAACCGAATATCTCGCCTTTGTGAACACGGAATGAGATGTCATCCACGGCTACAATATCCTTACCGTACAACTTCCGTAGATGCTCGACGACAACGATATCGTTCAGAGTGTGTGCTACAGCGTGAGACGTTATTGCTGGAAATGTAAATGTACCCGGGGTTCTACATTGTGGGCAGATAATTGATATTTTTTCTAGAGATCTTCCTTGGACATTTATTTGATATTTGCATTTTGGACACTGGATTTTCATTTCAACCATGTGTTCAAACTCCCCCATATTGATAGATAGTACGAAACAGTTCTAGCTATATCACTTTTGCGTAGCAACATCCTTTAAATCTATATAACGATACTATGTTTTGTAATATTTTTCATATCAATTACTTTGAAGAATCCTTATGCTGGTGGCTAACCTGCTGACAAAAAGAAGTATTAAATCTTGTTCCTATAGTATCAATAAGATTTGAAGAAACAGTAAGAATGATTTAGCTTATCATGAGTTTAACTTTACATTCGTAGACGATAAAAGGTTGGTGTGCTATTTGTTCACCGGTCCAGAAGTTAAGTGCCGGGGCAGAGATTTGAATGTTAATGTAGCAATAACAATTGTATTTTTCTCCATCAAACTAACAATGTTAATGAATAGCAAGTTCCTGTCGAGATTTAACATCCACGAGTATAAATCCTTCAGTGTTGACTATTCCAAACAATTAGAAACTGTTGAAACTAAACAGTTCTTCAACTGATTTCTTCTTACGTTGCTTTGGTTGTTCAGCAGGATAACCAAGGGTTACCAACGCAACAACCTTCCATTTATCAGGAATTTTCAGCAACTCCTTCACTTTTTCTTCCCTGAAGTCTCCTATCCAACAAGAACCGACTCCTAAAATCCACGCGGCAATAACCATGTTCTGCATCGCGATTGCAGCATCAACAATTGCCCATTTTCCAGTCAAAGCCGAATTTACATCTGCACAACCAACTATAACAGCTGGAGAATCTTTGATGTGGTGGTTAAACATTCCTTTGGACAATTCTTTCTTTGATTCGTCATTATTTACGATGATAAAATGAATTGGTTGCCTATTAGCAGCTGAAGGAGCGTTTCTTCCAGCTTCAAAGATTTGGTTCAATATGTCCTCAGGGATAGCTTTCTTATCGTAGTGCCTAATGCTTCTGCGAGTTAGAATAAAATCAATTAATGGCATAAACATCAGTAATCCACAACAGAATTTGCGTTAATATTTATTTGTGGCTATCTGCGCGAAAACGAGTTTTGTTATAAAAAATATGTTTTTGTCCCTTTGATATAAAATAAACAGGGGACAGGATTTAAACCCCTAGACATTAAAATCAGATCATAATTGAATAAAAATGATGTTTTTTTGGAACTGAGATCATTCTAAGTTTTCTTCCGTCTAACATTATATGATAATAGTTAGCAAGCCGTTGGAGGGATTATGGAGTATGACTATAAAGCCCGCAGGAAATTGGAGGCCTTGTAGTAACTGCAGCCCTTCGAAGGTCTTCACCATCGACACGNTGTTTTTGGGTGTCCATACACTTTCAATGCTTGTTGGTTGTTAATAGGGATATTCGGTTATATTATGTTTGTAATAAATCGAATCGATCAGCGTTCATGACCTTGTTCCATGCCGCCACGAAATCCTGAACGAACTTAGTTAACGAGTCGTCACAAGCATAGACTTCAGCGATTGCTCGGAGCTGAGAGTTCGAACCAAAGATGAGGTCGACTCGGGTGCCAGTCCATTTCAATTTTCCAGTTTTACGATCATAACCTTCGAATATGTCTGCGTCTTTTGAAGTTGGCTTCCATGTTGTGTTCATGTCAAGAAGATTGACGAAGAAGTCATTGGTGAGTGCCTCAGGTCGCTTGGTGAAGACGCCATGTTTGGTTTGTCCAATGTTGGTATTCAAGATTCGCATCCCACCAATAAGTACGGTCATCTCAGGGGCAGTTAATGTGAGCAGTTGTGTCCGATCTATGAGGAGTTCCTCTGCTGATACAGAGTATTTGGTTTTCAGATAATTGCGGAATCCGTCTACCTTTGGTTCGAGAACAGAAAATGACTTCGCATCGGTTTGCTCTTGAGATGCATCGGTACGCCCTGGTGAAAAGGGAACAATGATATTTTGTCCTGCGTTCTTTACTGCTTTTTCGATACCTGCGCATCCTCCTAGAACAATTAAATCAGCGAGTGAAACCTTCTTCTCTGTTTTTTGTGCGCTATTGAACTCTTTTTGTATTTTTTCTAGGGCTTGCAGTACTTTCTTAAGTTGTAAGGGTTGGTTGACTTCCCAATCTTTTTGCGGGGCAAGACGAATGCGGGCTCCGTTCGCACCGCCACGTTTGTCAGAACCACGGAACGTGGACGCTGACGCCCAAGCGGTTGAAACTAGTTCTGAAATTGACAGTCCCGCTGCAAGAATCTTGTTTTTAAGTTGAGCGATATCCTTCGCATCGATAAGTTCATGGTCGACTGGAGGTATTGGGTCTTGCCATATAAGGTCCTCTTTCGGGACCTCAGGACCAAGATAGTGCGATCGAGGACCCATATCTCGATGGGTTAGCTTGAACCACGCCCGGGCGAAAGCATCTGCGAACATCGCAGGGTTCTGCAGATACCGTCGTGCTATTGGTTCATAGACCGGGTCGAAACGTAACGAGAGATCCGCTGTGGTCATCATCGGCCGGTGTTTCTTCGACGGGTCGTGCGCATCAACCACCATGTCTTCTTCGGCTACGTCCTTTGCGAGCCATTGATATGCACCGGCTGGGCTTTTAACAAGTTCCCATTCGTATTTGAACATTACTTTCAAATAACCCATGTCCCATTTTATTGGGTTTGGCTTCCAAGCCCCTTCGAGGCCACTGCTGATCGTATTGCCGCCTTTTCCGCTGCGGAAACTACTCTTCCAGCCAAGACCTTGTTCTTCGAGGGGGGCGCCTTCAGGTTCTGGGCCGACATGTTTTGGGTTTCCTGCACCGTGACACTTGCCGAAAGTATGCCCACCAGCGATCAATGCAACAGTTTCTTCGTCATTCATAGCCATACGTGCGAAGGTTTCACGGACGTCACGACCGGAGGCAACTGGATCTGGGTTACCATTCGGCCCTTCCGGATTCACATAGATCAAACCCATCTGAACAGCAGCAAGGGGATTCTCAAGGTCCCGCTCACCAGAGTAGCGATTATCACCAAGCCATTTGTCCTCGCTACCCCAATAGATATCTTCTTGGGGTTCCCAGATGTCCTCACGTCCACCAGCAAAACCAAAAGTCTTGAAACCCATTGATTCCAAGGCACAGTTTCCAGCCAGAATCATTAGATCAGCCCAGGAGATCTTTTTCCCATATTTTTGTTTGATCGGCCATAGCAGCCGACGCGCTTTGTCGAGATTCACATTGTCAGGCCAACTGTTGAGAGGCGGTAAGCGTTGGTTACCAGATCCCGCACCACCGCGGCCGTCACCCATACGGTAGGTACCCGCACTGTGCCATGCCATCCGGATGAAGAGTCCCCCGTAGTGACCATAATCGGCAGGCCACCAGTCCTGCGAGTCGGTCATCAGCGCATAAAGGTCTTTCTTTACGGATTTATAATCGAGTTTTTTGAATTCTTTGGCGTAGTTGAAATTCTTACCCATCGGGTTGCTCAGTTGGGAGTGCTGATGAAGTATCTTGAGGTTTACTTGGTTTGGCCACCAGTCACGATTTATTGTGCCATGGCTGATAGAGGATTTGCTTACCATGCCCGTGACTGGGCACTTATTCTTTTCGCTCATTTTTATTTACCTCTTTGCATTTTTTACACATTCCATAAAAATTTATAGTAGTAGATTCAACATAAAAATTCTTAGAAGTCTTTCCTACTTTCATAGCATGAGATAAGAGCTCTTCAGATTGTATATCAATTATCCTACCGCATTTTCTACATATAAGATGATGATGTGGATTTGATTTTGGCTCATATCTTTGAACTCCTTTAACTCTAACGTCCTGAATAAAACCTTCAGCACATAAAAATTGAAGATTGCTATAAACAGTTTTTTTACTTATCTGGGGAAGTTTACTCTTGACAAAACTAAATATTTCTTCAACGGATGGGTGATTATAGTTTTCTTTAAGATACTCTAATATTATTGCTCGTTGATTGGTCATTTTAAATTTGACTCCCCCCATTCAATATTAGTTAACAATGATTGTCGTTAAAACTTTTCGTTCTAAGATATCTGATCGATTTCTATATTTTACTAGAAAATAATTGCTCCCGTCGGAATTTAGTACCCATAGCTATAACTCCATTGGTATGGACTATTTTTTAAAATGAGAGGATCCTTAGAATTCTCCAGATAAATAATAGGAAAAAACACCATACGGGATCCCATTTTTTAATATTAAATGAAATGAATAATAATTCGGATTAAAACTAGAATTTTTAATAAAGATTAACAATGTTATATGTTAACATGAAGCCGCTGGAGGGAATTGAACCCTCGACCTATTCCTTACCAAGGAATCGCTATACCTCTAAGCCACAGCGGCAGTTCTAATGCCTGCCCTGAATATCAAGGGGGGTTATTTTACTTTTTTGTCTCATTTCTAAGAAATTCAAGGAAAAATCAAACAAAAACACGATAAAACTCCTTAGGTTTTCTCTTGTTTATTCTTCTTGTAAAATCAAGATGGGATTCACAAAGGATGAGGGTGTACGGAATTGAATGATACACCAGGCACCCTCCTCAGGGATGACATTACCCACGATATTGACATTTTCATTAATTCCACCAAAGATAGCGGTGGTATTGATTGCTAGCATCACACTATCCCCTCGGTTGACCACTGGTGTTGTCTGAAAACAAGAAGAATCATCATCAACTAAGACAATAGCCCCAAACTCGGAAGAAGCAGAAGAGAACGCGTTACATCAAAAAGACTAGTAAGCCCGGTTCTCCCGTCAACCCAAATGACGAAGAATACTTAAGGATGTTTTTTTGGTTAGATTCAGATAATTCAATTAATACGCCGTTCAAGTCGATTTCTGGGGAGCCTGCCCGAGGTGTGATCAAAATCACAATTTTATCGATCAACCCTAAAGAGTTATGCCCCTGGATCGTTGATACCTTCAGCCCGGATGAGACTTCCTTGATGGTTTGAGTCCCTGTGCTTCCTGATTGATTCTCTAACAGTGATCCTGTGGATAATATCACATAGGCGACGATACCAGCGGTAAGGACCATAGCGATGAAAATGATCATCACCCCGATGCCCATAGCCGCGTCCTGTTTTATTCTCACGTTCGTATGCAGATACCCCTCTATTCCCTTCAATAGTATGTAAACAAAAGGTACTATTTGAGTATTATGAAAGAACCAAAATCAAACCGGTCTCTGATTTAAATACTATTTTTTCGAACAAATCTGAGTATCATGGGAATGTTTTTGAGACAAAAGGGTATTCCGCTGTCTGTGACTCTGATGAAATCGATTGATCTTCCTGATGTGCAATCAAGACTCGCATCCTCTCATTTCATGCTTACACGGGTAGGTGTGACTGGTGTGAAAAAACTTGTTCACATCAGACGACCCAATAGAAAATCAGTGCTGCCACTCACTGTCACCCTGGACCTGTTTGTCGATCTTCCTGCATCTCAGAAAGGCAGCCATATGTCACGTAACCTTGAATTAGTATCGGAAATCATCGACCAAACCCTGAAGACACCCGTGTCGGATTTAGAATCATTCTGCGCTAATACTGCTGAACAGTTATTAAAGAAACACGAGTACGCAACGTTTTCAGAGGTGAAAGCTGAGGCGGATTATTTTTTAGATGTCCTTTATCCATCTGGTCAAAAGGGTGTTGAGCCATATAAACTCATAGCAGAGGCACGGGCAAACAAGAATAGGATGCTGAAAAAACTCATTGGCGTTAAGGTCATCGGGATGACCGCATGTCCCTGTGCCATGGAAGTCGTTCGGAAACTGGAAGCGCGTTCGAAGACCTGCTCTGCCCCTACTCATAACCAACGTAATATCGGAACGCTAATGATCGAGGTGCCACGGGGGACTGAGGTCGTCGATGCTGATGATCTTATCCAGATTGTGGAGAAATCATTTAGTAGTCCGACGTATAGCATTTTGAAGCGAAAGGAAGAAGCCGAATTAGTCTTAAAAGCTCATACAAAACCAAAGTTCGTTGAAGACGTTGTCCGTGATATACTTAGCTCCGTGTTGAAAAAATACAGGGATCTACCTGATGAAGTCATGGTAATTGCTCGTAGTGAAAGCGAAGAATCAATCCATAAACACAATGCATTTGCCGAACGGATCACCAGTCTTGGTGAGTTACGCAAATAAATATGCTCATTTAAACAACATGCTTTTCATCGGAGAAAAAAACTTTAAAAGCTAGGGAGGATTACCGTTTTTCATGTCAAAATATCATATTGCGATATTACCGGGAGATGGCGTCGGTAAAGACGTCATGGATGCGGCAAAAATTGTTTTAGATACCATCAGTCTGGATGCTGAATTCACCAATGGGGACATCGGATGGGAATTCTGGAAAAAAGAAGGAAACCCGCTCCCTGAAAGGACGTTGTCCTTATTGAAAGAAACAGATTGCTGTCTTTTCGGTGCGATTACCTCCAAACCGGGTGAGGATGCAGTTAAGGAGCTCTCCCCTGAGCTTCGGACGAAGGGGATCACCTACTCCAGTCCGATTGTGCGACTTCGCCAGGAGTTTAACCTCCATACCAACATCAGGCCCTGTAAGGCATACCTAGGCAATCCGTTGAACTATCGAGACGACATCGATCTGGTGGTGTTCCGGGAGAACACTGAGGATCTCTATTCGGGTGTGGAATTTCGGCCATTGCCAAAACAGGTCTTTGACGCGCTCATGACCCATAAGAAGATGAAGCGTTTCGCGCAGGTCCCCCTTGATGAAATTGCAGTCTCCTGCAGGATCTTTACGAAGAAAGCCTGTCAAAGCATTGTCCGTCATGCGTTTCAGTATGCAAAGGAGCATAAGCGAAAATCAGTCACTCTTATTGAAAAACCAAATGTGATCCGGGAAACCAGCGGGATGATGCTGGAGGAAGCACGGAAGATTGCACGAGAATACCCGGAGATAAAGTATCAGGAGACCAATGTAGATGCCATGTGTATGTGGCTGGTGAAGAATCCTCAAGATTATGATGTGTTGGTCTCATCGAATATGTTTGGGGATATCATCTCAGACCTTGCCGCCCAGCTTGTTGGCGGCCTTGGGTTTGCCTCCAGCGGTAATATTGGGGATGGCTATGCCGTGTTCGAACCAACCCATGGGTCTGCCCCGAAATACGCAGGGATGTACAAGGTCAACCCGATGGCGATGCTTCTGACCGTAACGTTAATGTTGGATTGGCTTGGTGAGAAAAAACCAGCAATGAAACTGGAAAACGCGATCGCCCAGGTCATCAAAGAAAACAAGATCCGAACCTATGATGTCGGGGGGTCCAACACCACTCTGGATGTCGCAAAGGAAGTCGCGAAGAAATTTGATCAACTCTAAGTTCCTTTTATTTTTTTTCTTTTAACAATTCATCATGTATACTTTTTAGGAGAAGACATCAAAAAAGATTTCTAAGAAAAAAACTAGATTAAAAAAAAGAAAAAATAAAAAGAGAAGATAAAGTGGTTCTCTTTAGAACTCTAAGGCGCCAATGCACCATCCCAATATCATGTGGTTCATCAGGATCCCGTTGAAGTTCGCGGGGATGACCATTTCCTGACCACCGTATCGGATACCAGTTACACGCTGGCCGAGACCTTGGCTGACATAGTGGACAAAGAGACATTTAAATGAAATCAATGCTCCACCGTTCACCTGTTTCGGTTGTGTAAGGGTAAATCCTTGTAATGTGGTCCAACCGATTTTTCCGGTTTCAGTGTTGTTTGTGGTCGCTCCTGCTGCTACAGGTATCATGGTCATTACCAGCATGCATATAAAGATGCCTAAGATTTTTTTTGTGTTCATACTTTATTCCCCAACAACTAATATATCAACATAATATATAAATCTTTTGTTGATTTTCATGGAAAATCGCCAATTTTCTCTAGTTTTTCAGTGAGCCGTGCCAGTTTTTCCTGTGAGCGTTCTATGACCTCATTTGAGATTTCAACTATCAAACAGAGCTGTTTTTCGTCACAAAAAAGACAACCATCCTTCCCTATGGGGGCATCAAGACGCTCTGTACTACAGAGTTCAATGATGATTTTTTTTCCAAGGGATCTGATTGATGAATTTTTAAATCCACAGGAGATCGCTGTTTTTACCATTCTTTCTGCGAGCGGGAGAGTTTCAACTCCTATATGGAGGATCGGTGCCTGGGCAAGTAACCAGAGGAGACCCTGTGTCGCCTTTTTTGAAGCAGTGGCCAGCTCTTCTGGTTCAATGGTTCGGTGCCAGATACCTAGGAATGTCGCTCCTCGTTTGTCACCTATCTGAGGTATCTCTAATAAAACGATTCGTCCTGCACAGCTGCTGGTGGTATAGAACCCCTCCATGGTATTAATGATAGCTAGAAGAGGGAGAGCGCCATCGTCAACCTTCTTTTTATCACAGGCATTCTCTAAGGATTTCAAGGCGTTTTCCTTCGCGTCTAAAAACTCTTTTTTCTTCATGTAGGAACGCTTCTATCAGTAATGGAGAGCTTGATATCTCGTTTCTTCAGTTCGTTGAAAAATTCAGGGGGCGGGATAATTTCCTCAGGACAAAACACACCTCGTTCTTTGATAACCCCGTTCGCAATCATCTGTGCGGTAATCGCAACAGGATAACCAGTCGTACGCATCATAGCAGAGATATTGTTCTTTTTGTCACAGGAATCAATCAAGAGGTAGTCTCGCGAGTGTTTCTTCCCGTGTTTTAGTCCTTGGCTCATCACTTTGAGTAGTACGACATCCTCTCCTGTTGTAGGAATGTTTTTCATTAGCAATGATGCGAAGACATCCCGGGGTGCGATCATCTGACCAGCGCTGTTGATTTTTTTATCCTCAGCAAGCCCAAGCTCAAGAATCGCTCTGATTTTCTCACAATGTCCTGGGTACCGAATCGTCTTATAATCAAGGTACTGGATTGTATGTCTATAGGTATAAGGTAGGGTGGAGCATCCCCCGGAGGTTAGAAATGCTTCCATAGTCCCAAACGGCTTGGGGAACCGCAGGGTCTCAACCTCCGTCATGGATTTCTTAGCAAGGATTTTCCCATGATCGAGAATCAACGCATCTTCTATGTATTCGTTGATAAGGCCATAAGGAGAAAACACGATCTGATAGTTCAATGGTGGCTTTGGATGTCGTGGCAGACCTCCAACACGAAGTCGTACCGAGGCGACTGTATCGAAATGATCAACGATATCACGGGTGATAATCGACACAAGACCTGGGGCTAACCCTGAATCAGGGATGATGGTCACCTGGTTCTGTTTTGCTTTTGTAAAGAGACGTCGTTCGTTTTCAACGATTGTATTATTCCCACCAAGATCAATAAAATGTGTTTTTGTCTGTATCGCAAGCGTTGCTAATCTATAATTATACATATAGGGGAGCGCGGAGATGAAGACATCGCCTTTTTGAAGAACTCTCTTGATTTCAGAGGGGTTCTCAGCGTTCAACGCCAGTGTTTTGACACGGGTTCCTTGAAGGAATCGTTTAGCTGAAATCCGTGTTTTATTGTCTTTTTCACCGATAATGATATCATCAACAGGTGAAAATCTCGATAGGTCGTAGGCGATTGCGCGACCCATCATGCCGGCTCCTAGGATCACTATCTTCATATTTTCCAACCTTGCATCAGATAAAAGGGTGATTTCCTCTTATTAGATGTTTTCAAAGCTCTTTTTCATAAGAGTTTCTTCCTCTGTATCCTGCTTACTAAGAATGCTACAAAGGATCGTTAACAGAAACGATAGGGGAAGGCCGATGAAGATAGGGTCCAGCATATTGATGACATAATTCCCAATAAGCGGTGAACCGATGATCTTTGGAGCAGTTTTGAAATAGATGAGAATGTACCAGGTTATTGTGAAGAGGAATCCTCCAAGCATACCGATCCAAACCCCTGTTCTATTTGTTCTTTTCCAGTAGAGCATTAATGTATATGGTGCAAGGAAGGTGCAAGCCATCAGTCCAAAGAAGAACGCGGTCATATAAGCGACGACATCCAAGGGATTCAGGGAGATGATCAGGGTGGCTATGACGATTATTACCGTCGCAATACGGGTAATGAAGATAGATTTTTTTGGGGAAAATTGTTTTTTTGATGATGTTTCATACACGTCTCTGCCTATTGCTGCTCCAGCGGTATGCAACAGGGCGGCTGCGGTAGACATCGCTGCTGCAAGGATTGCAAAGAGGAAAATCAGGATAAACCAGGAGGGGAAGAACTGGTTTATGATGGTTGGTATGACTGCATCTGGGTTTGCTGTGAGAGCACCACCAACTATCTTTGTCGGGTACGAGATATTGTTTCGATACATTAGGACATTACAGAGAGGACCGATGCTAAAGGCGGTAAACGTCATTAGTAAGATGAAAAGACCACCGTATGGTATAGCGAGACGAAGTGCTTTGTCATTTTTCGCGGTAAGATATCTAGTAATGAGCTGTGGTTGTGCGAGTACTCCTATTCCGACTCCAAAGATAAGGGTAAGAATCATCATGAATGGCATTGATAAAAACGGTGGCATCGATGTCAGACCATTGGGTGCTTGGGTGGCGGCAGGGCTGCCAATGCTCTGTAGCATCTCTGGAGTGAGAGCTGCAGCTGCCTCATGAGCAGGACCAATACCTCCGAGAATCCAATATACGCCTACGGTGAGAATAATCATGCCCACAAGCATCACAATAGCTTGGACGGCATGGGTCCACATCACTGCATAGGCTCCACCGATGATGAGGTATATACCTACGATTACGGTAAAAACAACAACACAGAGCCAATAAGGGATTGCGAACGTCACTTGGAAGAGGGATGCGATAGCCAGAAACACAGCAGACGTATAGGCGACCATGAATATACCGATGATTAACCCCGAGACTTGTTGGAGTTTTACCGAATTGAATCGATGTCCTAACAGTTCTGGAAGTGTCATTGCTTTCAGGGATAACCCCATCTTTCTCGTTCGAAGACCATAGACGACAAAGGCGATGAAGATTCCAACGAAAATGTTGAGAAACGCAAGCCATAAGATCGAGAGGCCATAAACAGATGCAATCCCAGAAAACCCGATGAGGGCGACCGCACTAATAAAGGTCGCACCATAAGAAAACGCGATGAGAACGGCCCCCATTTTCCGTCCAGCGATAAAATAATCTTCTGCTGTTTTCGTTTGCCGGTACCCAAGATATCCGAGGATGAAAAACACTAAAGCAAAAAGAGACATTGAAATAATAAAGAACACGATATCCATTATTGGTCCTCCTCTTGCTTTTTCTCCTCTTCTTTTAAGGATTTTGTTTGTTGTTTCTCCTCTGATTTCTTAATGAATTGGTAATAGAGCCCATAAACGATGCACAGAACAGTGGCCAACAACGTTCCAATCCATGCAAGAAATACCCCTATATCCATACCTAAGATTAAGTTCATCATTGCCTCCTCCAAACACAATTTCGAATTGATTTTTTAAGAGTTGTAAACCGATTCTCTTGTTTTATATCTTTCTTTATTTTTCATGCAGAAACTCTTATAGAGCAACTCTATATTCTGAATGATATCCATGGAGTGTTTTTTATGACAAAGGAATACTGGGACGCTAAGAATGAAACCATGCCACTNGCTGANTTAAAAAAACTACAGTTGAAAAACTTACAAAAATTAGTCAAATACGTGGACANCTCGAATCAATTTTATCATAAGAAATTATCGGACGCAAACATTAAACCTGAGTCGATTAAGACATTAAAGGATATTGAGAAACTCCCTTTTTTAACAAAGCAGGATCTCCGGTCGTATTATCCGTTTGGATTGGTCTGTACCCCACTTGATGATATCGTGGAAGTCCATGCTTCCTCTGGGACCACAGGCAAACCAGTGGTAGGACCTTACACGAGACATGATGTAGACCTCTGGGGCGAGATGATGGCTCGATCCCTCTATGCAAATGGTCTTCGGAAACAAGATGTGGTGCAGAACGCATATGGATACGGGTTGTTTACAGGAGCGCATGGTTTTGAAAAAGGGGCAGAAAAGATAGGTGCTATGGTTATTACGATCGGTTCGGGGAACACAGAGCGTCAGATTGATATCATGAAGGATTTTGGTAGCACTGCACTAGCATGCACACCTTCTTACTCATTGCATATCGCAGAGGTTGCAGAGGAGAAAGGATTGAATCCTGCTAAGGATTTTAAGCTTCGACTTGGGGCGTTTGGCGCAGAATCCTGGAGTGAGGAGATGCGGAGAAACATCGAGAAACGCTGGGGGATTGTTGCGCATGAGCATTATGGGTTGACCGAACTGATCGGCCCCGGGGTCGTCTCCGAATGTGAATATAAGAAACTACATATCAATGCTGATCATTTCTACCCTGAATTGATCGATCCAGCCACCGGGGAAACACTTGAGTATGGTGCGGAAGGGGAGCTGGTGTACACGACCTTGACCAAGGAAGCATTCCCAGCGATCCGTTTCCGGACGAAAGATCTTGCATCAATAACCGATGAGAAATGTGAGTGTGGACGGACGTTACCGATCCAGTCCAGGATTAAGGGACGTAGTGATGACATGATGAAAATAAAAGGAGTCATTGTGTTCCCTTCCCAGATTGAGGCTGCCTTGATGCAGGTCGCTGGCGTGAGCGATAACTATCAGATCGTGAAGACCAAGCAAGGGGATCTGTATTCGCTTTCTGTCGAGGTTGAACCATCGGAGGATCGTTATAGAGACGGTCATCTTGATGACTTTGAAAAGAAAGCGGAGAACGAGATCTATCGAATCCTCAATCTGCATGTCCCGGTTCATGCGATCTCACCAAAGACGATTCCTCGTAGCACAGGGAAAGCAAAACGGGTTATTGAGCGCTAAATAACCCTTTATTTCATGATGTTTTTTTGGTAATCGCCCATAAGAAGATACAGATAATCAACCCGGCAAGAATTGCTATGAATGGTATGAGTGGTGTACTGAACGGAAAAAGGATTGGAAAGATGACCGGCAAAACTGCTGCACCGATATTACTTACCGATATGTAAAGACTTGCTGCGATCCCGACATTTGTTTCGCTGACTCCTTTTTCTGTTTCTTGGCAATACAGAGCAAGTGGCCAGGATGCTTGGAAACACGCTCCAAAAAGAAATGCGATAAGAACAATCAATAACCAGGAAATTTGCATATATTGATTAAAACTCAGCATCACAATCCAGAAAATGATTGATCCACCAACAACGCAAAGCGTGACTTTTTTTACCCCGTATTTCTTTGCGGCGAATGGAGCGACAAATGCACCAAACGCACATCCATACAATAAGAGACCGGCGATATATCCTCCTTCCGTTGAGGGGTACAGGGAGTGGATGAATGCGGAAATAACCAGAGTGATACCGACGATAAGAAATCCAATAAGGGGATAAAGATATGCATTTTTTGAGCTAAATACCTGTTTCATTCCCTCGGCAAATCTCATTTTTTCTACTTTCATACGTTCTTCAGGAGGCGTAGCAGGATGGTCTTTTGCAAATAAAAGCCAAAGGATAAATGCGGCAACCGCAAGTATTCCAAAGAGTAAAAATCCATTGAATACCTGCTCAGAAGTTTTATCTGGGGTAAGTATAGGCATTAAGAGTGAACCTGTTCCAAATCCGATGAATAAGCCTGAGGAGCCAATTCCAATTGGAAGTCCTGCATGTTTTGCCGGGAACCATCGAAACATCTGTGGACCAAGAGCTACAAGAATCCATGCAAGACCAATACCAGCAATAACGCTACTGAGTAAAAGTGATTCAAAACTTTGGAGAAGCCAAGGTCGTAAACCAAATCCAAGTGCCATAAACAGTGCGCCTATCGATATGGATAGCTTCGGTCCTTTTTTATCAATCAATGTGCCTGCTGGCCAGGCGAAGAAAATAACAAACATCCCGATAAGAGAAATCAACAGATGTGCCTCCCAATTCGGAATATTATACCACGTGGTATCTTCAAATGTTTTCATCATCGGAGATAATGCGAACCAGTTTGCTCCATAGGCGAAGATAACGAACCAGAATATTCCGACAACTGCCCAACGATATCGATAGAGTTGTTGTTCCATAA